>ERZ1090860.67-NODE-67-length-64402-cov-15.069576_pt1 | contig 64402 bp, 55 predicted proteins | sample MGYA00478483_ERZ1090860 | MGnify/ENA primary metagenome ERZ1090860 (study PRJEB33644, sample SAMEA5815741) | chicken gut metagenome | biome: Chicken; feature: Gastrointestinal Tract; material: Caecum | place: Ireland | collected 2019-01-01 | study: A study of the...
ATTCCAAACAGTGTAACGACGATAGGAAATAATGCGTTTTACAACTGCGATAATCTTACTGTTTACTGCAATTCTGGTTCTTACGCCGAAACGTATTGCATAGAAAGCAACATTCCCTACAAACCGCTGAGTGAGTATCCCGGTGCAGGCGAAGAACCGCCGGTCGCAACCGCAGAGTGGTTCGGCAAAGTCCTGTCCAATACGACCAATTCGATTACCATCGATATTAATGGGGAGCGCACCTTGCAGGTCGCGCCTGGCGCCGATCTGGGCATCGAGATGACTGACAATAGCCTTCAGAATCAATACATCTACGGCACGTTTGACGCGCAGAACCGCATTGTCAGTTTGAAAGTCATTTCTCCGCAAGTAGGCACGCTGAGAAGCGCCGGCGGCGAAATCGGAGTGGAAATTGAAACGGACGCGGGTTTGAAGACGTACCAGTGGTATAGACCTTCATCAATTCCTGGTGGACTAATTGAATGGATGGATACACCCGTACAGTTTTATGCTGATGGGAACAAAATTTTCTTAATACGCAGCGTGAAAACGGTCATCGGTACGCCGACGGCTGTCAATACGAGCAGCACGCCTGCGACGGCGACCATCGACGGGCAGTCGTATGCCATCGCGGATGGGTTTGTGAACAGCGTTTCCAAAGTGCTCAACCAAAAGGCGCTGTTTATGCTCTACAACGACCAAATTGAGTATGCAAAGGCGCTGAGCACCTATGCGCCGCACGTGGATCTGTCCGTTTCCTGGAATCCCGACCGGGTGACGTACCGGAACGATAAGTATGACCAGACGGCGCTGAAAGCCAGCGTTACCCTCACGAATCCTTCGTCGAATTTCCCGGACGGCGTCGACCTCAACGCGCTCAAGCAGCAGTCTGAACTGAACGTGCGGTTCACGGGCCCGATTACACTCGAACTCTCGGACGGGAACAACAATGACGACGTGGGCAGCTTCCTTTGCTTTGGCGACAAGTATTCCGACCCGTGGTTTGGCGACCCGAAGGTTACACAGGAAGTCGAAGTGCCCCAAGAGAAGACGACGCTGGGCGTTGGCGATTCCGTCACGCTCGAGGTGCCGGTTTCGATCAATTCGAAATACGTGCCGGAGCAGGGCATTACGCAGAAGAGTGTGAATGTTGCGGTGACGTCGCTTCCCATGACAAGCGGCTCCGGACAGACGCTCGAAATGCCTGGCAGAAATTTTGATTCCCTGGTGGCGTATTATCCAGAGAATATACCGGATGAAACAGAAATCAACGATACAGCAAAAGAGGCGGCTAAAAAGCTTCAAGCGGAAATTGACAAAGTCAAACACGATTCTCAAACGATATGGAATACGTATGCTTGGAATCCGTATCTCGAACAGATTTTTACGGAAGATCAGCTGGACGCGATTGCCGCATCTATGTATGTCAAAATCGCGATTGCGACTACCCCGGACACCGACTTATCTGATACTGCAAAAACGGTGTTGGAAAACGCAATCAAAAAACATCTCGGGATAGAATGGTTAAAGAAGCCCAGTGTAGGATTTGATTCAAGAAGCTTTTCGATTTCTTCGAGTGTATTTGTAACTTCAGAGAAATATGGAAACTTTACAATTACATTTACCTCTGGAGGATTAACGGTTGGTTCTAATGCGAAAGGTGTACCTGCGTTTGCAACGCTGGGAGACATCAAGTACCAAATTACTACAACAAAGGATACAAATACGAGCGCACTCATAAGAGACGGTATCACAGTATATGGCTCTGGTGATGCGGGAATGTTAACACAAGCAAATTTACAGGCATTTTCAGAAGTCGTGTATGAAGTGATCAAAAAAGAATTGATAATGCCTTACTGGGGAGAGGACCTTAATAAATCCGTTGATGTCCTTTTTGGCAAAACAATCAATAAAATCTTGTATTACTTTAATCAATCGACTGCAAGTGTTGCAATTACCTTCATGGAGGCGCCAGGCAAAAAGTATAAGATCGAATGTCCGGTAGACGTGTATGTATACGACAGCCAAGACAATTTGAAAGGCTCGATTGTGAATAACCAGGTAGTACAACCAAGTGAAGATTTGTCTCTGTCTGTTGAAGGTGACACGAAGTATGTAACCATTTGGAACAATGATTATAAGCTCGAGCTCAAAGGCACCGATACGGGCACAATGAACATCACGATTGACGAGTACGCCGGCGGAGATGTTTCGCTGCGCACTTTGCAGTTGAATAATATTCCTCTTACAAATGAAAAAGTGTACACAGGTACTGTGGATCAAACGATTCTTGAAGATAAGTCCAAGTATAATCTGGTTGATGAGAGTGCCAAAGAAAAGGAACCAGACAGCGATACCATGCAAGTGCAAGCGCCAGCAGCTGTATCGTCCATCCAGATTACAAAGCAGCCGAATAAGACAACTTACCAGCAAGGCGAAGAGCTGGATTCGACTGGTTTGCAGGTCACAGCTAAGCTCAGCGACAACACTACGTGTGATGTGTCAGGGGAGATTAGACTTTCCGGGTATGATAAAAATAAAATTGGAAAGCAGACAGTCACGGTTTCTTATTTGGATCAAACAGCGACCTTTGAAGTAACCGTTACCAAGAATTCGAGTGAGCCAACCCCGCCATCCGGCGGCGGAGGTGGTACCTCCACTAAACCCTCCACCCCCGGCACAGGCGGCGGTACAAGTACTCAAGTTCCGCTGCAAAGCATCGCTTTGAATACGACATCCGCGCAGCTTGCGCCGAATGGCACGGTACAGTTGGAGGTTTCCTACACACCGTCTGACACCACCGCGAGCAAGACTGTTACGTGGACCTCTTCGGACGATAAAGTCGCAACGGTCGATAAAAACGGCAAGGTGACGGCGGTCAGTAAGGCCGGCGGCACTGCGACCATTACGGCAAAAGTCGGCGACAAGACGGCGACCTGCACCGTCGTGGTTAACCCGTTCACTGTGAAGATTACGGACCTGGACGGGAAGACGACCATCTGCGCGGCGGATGGCAATACAGTTATCCAGGTTCCGCAGTCCGCAGCCTATACGTTTAACATTGCGTCTGGTGCGGCAATTGATTCCTTCAGCTACAACGCAGGCAATGGCCAGGTAGGGGGCACGAATACCATTGCGAAATGGAACGGCACGTCCGGTACCTATCAGGCCTATGCGGCGGGCAAAGTCGGCGAAAAGACTGGAATGTATGTCAATGGCATCAAGCTCTTTACGCTGGAAGTGACGGCGCGCCCGTTTACGAGTGACACCACGCTGACCACGCCGGTTCAGGTGGGCCATCCGTACACGTTCCGCATTACGCTGAACGACCCGAAGGCAGACTTTACCTTCCTGACCGCAAACGGAACGGCGCTTTCGACTTCGTATCAGAAGGACAGCTATCCGGACAAAAACGGCGATTATTACTGTACGATCACAGCGAATAAAGCTGTGGGCGATGTTGGCGTTTATGTGAAGGTTGCTGGCAAGACCTATAAAGTATTTGCCGCACGTTGCATAAATGGTTAAACCGTCTGCAATCGATCATTTGGCATAACATAAAAATCATCGGTCATCTGTCCCCAATCCGGGGCGCAGGTGGCCGATGATTTTTTTCGTTCATAGAGCTCTTAGATTTAAAGTCTCGAATTGTCAAGTCAAAAATTTGGCAAGCTGCATGTCGCTGCAGATTGACCGTGTATGGCTCAAAACCGGGGAAGACGAAGTGCTGGTACCGGCTTACCACCAAAGTCTCTTTGCTGCGATTTGGAGCTTTACTGTTTCGTGCAGGGCGTCAAAACCCCTGCGTCCATTTCGTGGACCGTGTCGCACAAAAAATGGATGTCCTCCATGCTGTGGCTCGCGATCACGATCGTCTTGCCCTCGGCTTTGAGGTCGAGCAGAAGCTTGCGGATGTCCTCGACGCCGCGGTTGTCGAGACCGTTCATCGGTTCGTCGAGCAGGAGAATGTCTGGATTTTCCATGATGGCCTGCGCGATGCCCAAACGCTGGCGCATGCCGAGGCTGTATTTCCCGACGTGTTTCTTGCTTTCCGGGTCGAGGCCGACGCGGCGCAGCGTGTCCAGAATTTCCGCTTTGCCGATTTTGTGGCGGATGCCGGCGAGCAGAGAGAGGTTTTTAAAGCCGGAGTACGCGGGCAGAAATCCCGGTGCCTCGATGATGACGCCCATATTCGGCGGGATGTCGACATCCTTGCCGACGCGCTTGCCCTGGACGAGGATTTCGCCAGACGTCGGGCGCATGAAGCCGCAGATGCACTTCATGAGCACGGTTTTGCCGGAGCCGTTGCGGCCGATGAGCCCGTGAATCTGCCCCGGCGCAAAGCTGACGCTGACGTCGTGCAGGACGGTCGTGTCCTGAAACGATTTGACGACGTTTTTCACTTCAATTGCTGCTGCCATCTCACACCTCCGGAAGGACTTCGATGTCTTTGTGTTTGATCATAGAAACGGCCAAAATGCTGAGAATCGCGATAAGAACCAGTAAAGCGCCAATCACATAGCCGAGCGGCGGACGCAGCTCCGTCCCCATTTGAATATCGGACAAATTTGCCCATGAAGCCGGCGAAAAATAAAAGATAATCCCTGCCCTCGCGCCGTGCATAAACTGCGACGCAAAAAACGAAAAGCAGACGATCAGGGAAGCTGCCGCCGCGCCGACGCCCCTGGGAAACCGCAGATTCAGCACAAACATCACAAGGCCCAGGAAAATGCACAGGCACCACACGATCAAAACGGAGAGCAGCGTCGCCGCTAAGGGGCTGTAAGAGGTCAGAATCTCTGGATTGATAAAGATGCCGCTTGCATACGTTTCCGCGAATTCCATGGACATGGCGGAGCCCATCGAAAGCATGCGCAAAATTTTGCCCCAATCCATCGAAAAGCCGAGGTATGGGATAAAGAACAGGACGCTGAAAAGGTACAGCGCGAGGGTGAAAAGAAGGGAAGCCGCAGCGATGTAAAGGATTTCGCCCTTTGTCCAGACAGAACGGCTGCTGCGCATACACAGATAGGGAAACTGCTCGTCAAAAAACGGCGCATCTGAAAACAAAAAGATCAATGGCAGAAAAAACAAAATCCGATTAAATGGAACGCCAAACAAAAACGGAAAGACCCACGGCGTGACCGCCAAATTCTGCTCGACCGCCAGCCTGCGCGGACCTGCAGTGGAATAGAATAAGATAACTGCCAAAAGCAAAAAGACGATCAGCACACGGAGGTTTCCCTTCCATTTTAAGAAGCTGTTTTTGCAGACACGCAAAACATTTTTTCCGTTATCCATTTTCCATCCTCCTTTTCACACCTCTATAAAACAGGTATCCGAAGAGTGTGCAGGCCAAGGCGGTAATTAAAACGGTCAAAAGCATATGGACCGGAATGCTTTGGAAACAAAAGCTCTGGTCCTCATAAACGGCATAAACAGAGAGATACCACGGCAGAGAAGGCGAATACAGGCGGACAAAGTCCAATAGAAAATACGCAAAAATCGGGACTGTCAGGATGACGAAGGAATTCACAAACTGCGTGGAGACACACAGCGCAAACACCGAAAAACCGGCGCCTTCCAGGGAAAAGCGGAAAGCCCGCAGAAAGACCCACGCGGCCACATGGCCTTCATAGAGAAGTGCGTAGAAGCCGCCTTGCACTTGAAAAACTGCGGTTCCGCTGTCCCCATAAAGAGATGGAGAAATCAACAGTTCCAAACCTGCAAACAGAAGCTGGCCAAAAAACAGAATCAGAATGCCCGTGACCGCGCAGCTCAAAACCTTGGAAACGGCGTAGCGCCCCATGCCGCTGCGAACCAAAATATTGCGGATGTTTCGATTTTTCCAGTCCTCACAAAACGCCGCCGCATATCCGAGTGTCGCCAGAATCAGCAGGATTTGCGTCGTAAACTGAAACCCGGAACCTGTCATCGCGCTCACAAAGGAAACGCTCTGCGCATAGCCGCTCTGTAGCGTGTTGCAGTACAGAAGCAGCGCCGCACAAAACGACAAAATCCAGAAACGCGCATGAACAATTGCCCGCCGAAAATCCGTACTGAGCAGGTGCAAAAACATCACAAGGCCCCCTTTACGTGATCAGCTTGCCTGTGATTGCATCTACATTGACGAAAGACGTCCCATCCGCATGGTGGTCTTTCGTCGTGATCGAAACAGTAATTGTCCAGCAGGGCGTCAGTTCACGCGTATCCGTTGTCGCACCTGCGGAACGGAAAAGGTATTCCAAACGGATGGCGGATACGTTGATTTCCATGCCGTCTTGTGCGGGGATTGCGCTGTACTGGTCGGAAAACGCCTTCATGGCCGTCTCTGCGGAAACGACGGGCTGGGTTTTAACGGGGTCGTCTGCTTCTTGATAGGCGGCGCCGTTTAACGCAACGATGCCGTCTTTCCCGTAATACACCACAATTTCCGGACTGTGCGCGACGTCCGGCGCCACGTTGGCGTCCATCTGGATGCCCTCGATTTCCGGGTGCAGATAGAGGACGTAGCACTCGTCCGCCTCCGTCCAGGTTTCTTTCTTTTTGGGGGCTGTGTCCGGCTTCATTTCAAACTCAGCCGGGTCGATTGCTTCTTTCTGCAGCGTTTCCCGGTCCAGCGCAACGACATCGATCTGCCCCTGCGACGGCAGGCTGATTTTCTGCAGGGCCTCCTGGACGTTTGCAATGGCCTGTTCCTTCGTCATAAAGGGCAGGCTGTCCTTCTGGTAGGCATCACGGTTGTAGTGGCTGTCGTTTTCATTATCCCAGTACGCATAGGAAAGGGATTGCGAAAGCGGCGTTGTAAAAGAAATGGAACCCATGGCCGGGTCGACGTACAGGCTGAAGCCGTCCGCCGCAAGATACTGCTGCGCAGGCGTCTTGTTTCCGCCGGCCGTCGTCCCGACGTTAACGGTCTGGCGGTTCTTAATTTCCCGGTTTTGCAGCAGGACGGAAGCCGCCGTGTCAATGTCGAGCGGTTTCGGGTCTACAGAAACTACTTTTGCGGCCTTTTGATCGATATTGGGCGCGACCTCGACGGTGGCGTCAATCGTCAGGCCGTTGGAAAACGTCTGCTGGAGTTTTTGCACCGACCCGGAGGAATTCGCGGCCGACACCACGGCCACCGAACCCGCAGGCTCTTCCGTATCCGTCGGCCGGCAGGCGCCAAATACCGCCGCCACAGTAAGGCACGCCGCCAAACAGGCGTACAGCTTTTGAATAGGTTTCATACCTTTCTCCCCTCTCTATTTCATGTAAACTGGTAAACACCATAGAGAAAGGTGGCGGGAAGTCCCGCCGCCTCCTAAGATTTACAGATTACAACACGTAATCACGGTGTCCATCTGCCGGTAAGTGTGTAGTTATGAATTCCTGTTTTAAATTCTTGAGTTTACACTGTAAATGCAACAAATAAAGAGACAGCCCATAGGGCTCTCCTGTATAATAGTGTTTGCGACAATACCAAAATAAGGGAAGAGAAACTATGAGCTGTCACAAACATTTTAGACTACTTGAAAAGAAAAAATATCTCCACAAGCAAAAGGGCTTTACATCTCCAGGTCAATTGTCTACCGTGACTAGAATCCATGGTAAATATTTGCTGGACCTGCCACAGAAAGCATATTAATAACGCAGGCTGCGTTTCAGGCGAAAGTACTATATTACACATCGCATCATGGCTTGTCCTAGATCTGGACAGGCCTCCCCAGCAAATTGCAAACCGCCTTCGACTAGAAGAGACGGGATGCATCGGTTCCGCAACCGTCTACGTAGCATAAAGAGAATGAATGAGAATGAATCTCTTATGAACCGGTATAGAATTGTAATGAAATGTATCCTCTATATTTCTGGAACCCATTTGGTCTGGAAACTGGTTTTCTATCTCTTCATCATAAAGTTTGCCAGAAATTTCTTACAAACAACCTGACAGAATTCTTACAAATTTCTTAAGATTTTAGATGATTCCTAAATTAATGTTATCAAACCCTTTAAGTCCCCCGAAAAATTTAACAGGATAAATATTTGAATTTTTATGATGATGCGTAAGATCCATTTCATTGGACAAATCGGGATTTAAAGCGGCTTTAGTCTGGCATTCTTCGCTGAATTCAGCACACCATATCGAGATACTGGCTTTTGATATGCCATACTCTGCGGTAATGCTTTTGTAAGTACGGCCTTCTTCCAGATGGAGACGGACAATTTTCTTTTTAAATTCAGGAGTGTAACTTTGTGGCATAATAAGTACCCCTTTTCTTTATAAGGTTGATTATATCCTATTAGCCACTCCTGTTACAGCTTTAGTACAGCACTTCAATCACAGAACGGGCATGGTTGAAAACCGTGCCTTTTCTCTCGGTGATTTCAAGATAAAGGAACACAAAACACAGTTTTGTATGCCGCTAAGCCCAGTGTTTTCAAGGAATTACGGGAAGAGGCTAAATTTTATGGGCGAACCGATGAATGGCTTGAATAACCATGGCGTGGAGGATATCCGGGATTTGCTGCTTTCCCTAAAAGAGAAAAAGGGAAGACGATTGTGCTCGCCAGCCATAGCATGAAGGATATCCACTTTTTGTGTGATACGGTCCATCAGATGGAAGCGGGTGTTTTGACGGCGTGGTGCGTTTGATTGCGCACAAGGGTTTTTACATCCCGCTTTTTCGAAATCAAGTGGCTGCCAAAAACCTGATGCCGTGCAATCGGGCGATATTCCGCCTTTTTTCTTGCCCTTGTGTGCCAAGTATGGTATAATCCATTTGATTATCATACACTATGGGAGGGTTCCTTTTGCCAGAGATGCCTTTTGCAGGCCAACACCGGTATATCGAGCAGCTGCGGCAGATTATGCAGGTGCGTAAGCGCGGGCCGGTCCCGCTGGCGTTTGTGCACACCTACGGCTGCCAGCAGAACGTGGCGGACAGCGAAACCCTGCAGGGTATGCTGCAGGAGATGGGCTTTGCGTTTACGGATCAGCCGGAAGATGCAGATTTTATCCTGTTCAACACCTGTGCCGTCCGGGAACACGCCGAGGATCGCGTTTTTGGCAACGTCGGCGCCCTGAAAAATATCAAACGCCGCCATTCGTCGGTGCTTATTGCACTGTGCGGCTGTATGATGGAGCAGGAGCATGTCGCCCGCCGCATCCACGACAGTTTTCCCTATGTCAATCTGGTGTTTGGCACGCACCAGATTTGTCGCTTTCCGGAACTTCTCTTCACGTGTGTAACGGACAGCCGCCGCGTCTTTGCGCGCGGCGGGGAGGAACTGGACCGCGAAATTGCGGAGGGCCTGCCTATCCGGCGTGAGGGGAGCATCAAGGCGTGGTTGACCGTCATGTATGGCTGCGACAATTTCTGCTCGTATTGCGTGGTGCCGTACGTGCGCGGGCGCGAACGTTCCCGCGCACCAGAAGCTATCCGGGCGGAATTCGAGGGCCTCGTTAAGCAGGGCTATAAGGACATCACATTGCTGGGACAAAATGTCAATTCCTATGGCAAAAAGCCGGCGCGCGGCGTCAATTTTGCAGGCCTTTTGCGCATGCTCGACGAGGTGCCGGGTGATTACCGCATCCGGTTTATGACAAGTCATCCGAAGGACTGTACGCACGAATTATTGGATACGATGGCTGCGGGCGAGCATATTGCGCATCACCTGCACCTGCCGTTCCAATCCGGCAATGACCGCATCCTGCGCGAAATGAACCGCCATTATGACCGCGCGCAATACCTCGACCTTGTGCGCTACGCCAAAGCGGTTATGCCGGATTTGAGCCTGACCAGCGACGTGATCGTCGGTTTTCCAGGCGAGACCTACGACGAATTTCGCGACACGGTTTCCCTGATCCAGGAGGTCGGCTTCACCAGCCTTTTTACATTTATCTATTCGCCGCGCGTGGGTACACGGGCAGCTTCCATGCCGGATCCGATCCCCGCAAAGGAAAAATCCCGCTGGTTTCAGGAGCTATGTGCGGCGCAGGAGCAAATCGCGGCGAAACGCTGCGCTGCTGCCGTGGGCACGGTCCAGCGTGTACTGGTTGAGGAGAAGCAGGAAAAGACGGGCCTGTTGACCGGCCGCACCGGTGGAAACGTGATCGTCGATTTTCCGGGCGACCCGGCGTTGTGCGGCACGTTTCAAAACGTGCGCATCACAGCGGCACGCAACTGGATTTTGACCGGTGAGTTACTGCCCGAAAAAGGTTAAAAACGAAATCTAAATTTCTAAAAGAAACCCATATGCATATGAAAAAGGAGATAGTATCATGGACGTTATTGAAGCAACCCGCGCTGTCGGAACAGCCCTGCAGGAGCATCCCGCTTATAAGAAAATGCAGGAAGTCAGCGCCCTGTGCGATGAAGATAAGGAACTGCAGGACATGATCGGCCATTTTAACCTCACCCGTATGAACCTGGATGCGGAGATGCAAAAGCCGGAGGCTGAGCGAGACAGCGAAAAAATCATGCAGCTGAATGCAAACCTGCAGGCCGCCTATGAGCATATTATGACCCTCCCCAATATGGTCGCCTACAACATGGCCAAGGACGAACTCGATAACCTCCTCAAGCGTATCAACGGGATCATCAACAACTGCGCCAACGGGGAAGACCCGGCCACTACAGACTACAGCGCCTGCACGCATGACTGTTCCACCTGTGGCGGCTGCCATTGATGCAAATTCATAAATAGGAGGAAACCAAGAGCATGGCAAATCTGTCGCCGATGATGAAGCAGTATTTTGCGATCAAGAAACAATACCCGGATACGATTCTGTTTTTTCGGCTGGGCGACTTTTATGAGATGTTTTACGATGATGCCAAGCTGGTCTCCCGTGAACTCGATCTGACGCTGACTGGTCGCGACTGTGGGCAAGAGGAGCGTGCACCGATGTGCGGTGTGCCGTTTCACAGCTATGAGACATATCTGGCGCGGCTTGTGGCAAAGGGCTATAAGGTGGCCATCTGCGAGCAGATGGAGGATCCATCCTTGGCCAAGGGGCTGGTCAAACGAGATATCATCCGTGTCGTAACGCCCGGCACCGTTTTGGAAAGCAGCATGCTCGACGAGGCACGCAATAATTTTATCTGTTCAGTCTGCGTCCGCGGGGAAACCGCGGGCGTCTGTTTTGCGGACGTTTCGACGGGCGAACTCTATGGAACGGTCTTGCATAAAGATTTAGGCGAGCAGCTCAAAAACGAAATGGCACGATATTCTCCGCGCGAGATTCTGGTCAACAGCGGTGTGCTCGATTATCGGGAATTGCCTGCCTTCATCAAAAACCGCCTTTCGGCCAGTTTGGAGCTGCGGGAGGACAGCGCCTTTGACGACGCGGCGTGTGTGGATGCAGTGTGTGCGCAGTTTCATCCGAAAACGCTGACGGATCTGAAGCTGGACGATAAACCGGAGTTGACGGCTGCTTTGGGCGCTTTGTTTTCCTATCTGAAGGAGACCCAACGCACCGGCATCGAGCGCATGTCCACGCTTCAGGTTTATAGCGGCGCGCAGTACATGAAGCTCGATTTGAATGCCCGGCGCAATCTGGAACTTCTCGAAACCATGCGCAACAAAGAAAAGCGTGGCTCGCTACTTGGGGTGCTCGATAAAACGCATACGCCCATGGGCAAGCGCCTGATTCGCAGCTGGATTGAGCAGCCGCTTTTGAATCCGGCCACAATCAGCCGCCGGCTTAACGCAGTGGAGGAGCTTTTGGGCGACGCCGTTTTGCGCGATACGCTTTGCGGCCAGCTTGATGGCATCCACGATCTGGAGCGCGTCATGTCGCGTGTGGTCTATGGCAGTGCGAACGGCCGAGAACTGCGTTCCCTCGAAAGTGCGGCGCGCTGCCTGCCGCCGTTGCGGGAGGCGCTCTCCAGCGTCAAGGCCGAGATGCTGCGCAAGATTCAGGACGAGATCGACCCATTGCAGGATGTCGCAGATCTGATCGACCGCGCAATTGTCGACGACCCGCCGTTTTCCCTGCGCGAGGGCGGCATCATCAAGCCGGGCTTTAACGAGGAGCTTGACCTGCTCAAGGGCGATATGACGGATGGGCGTGGAGTCCTGGCCAAAATTGAATCAGATGAGCGCGAGCGGACAGGCATTCCAAAACTCAAGGTCGGCTACAACCGCGTGTTCGGTTATTACATAGAGGTTTCCAACAGCTTCCGCGACCGTGTCCCGCAGGAATATATCCGCAAACAGACGTTGACCAATTGCGAGCGCTATATCACCCCCCAGCTCAAGGAGCTGGAAGGACGCATCTTGGGCGCACACGACCGCAGTGTCCAGCTGGAGCATCAGCTATTCGAGGAAGTGCGCAAGCAGGTAGCAAGTCAAATGAAGCGTATTCAAAAGACAGCTGAGGCTATTGCCCGGCTGGACGTGTTGCAATCGTTTGCGCAGGTTAGCGCGGAAAATCATTACACCCGGCCGATCGTCGATTTGAGCGGCAAAATTGAGCTCAAGGAAAGCCGGCATCCGGTTGTGGAGTCGCTTTTGGACGCCCCCTTTGTGCCCAACGACGTATCACTGGACAAAGAAAATACGCGTGTCGCCGTCATTACGGGCCCAAATATGGCGGGCAAATCGACCTATATGCGTCAGATTGCCCTGATTGTCCTCATGGCACAGATCGGTTGTTTTGTTCCGGCGTCCTCAGCACACATCGGGATTGTAGACGCCATCTTCACGCGTGTCGGGGCGTCGGATGATCTCGCCTCCGGCCAGTCTACCTTTATGGTGGAAATGGCCGAAGTGGCGGACATCCTGAAAAATGCGACCGCAGATAGCCTTTTGATTCTCGACGAGATCGGCCGCGGCACCTCCACTTATGATGGCATGAGCATCGCCCGTGCGGTGCTGGAGTTCGTCGCTAACAAGCGGACGCTCGGCGCCAAAACGCTTTTTGCCACGCATTACCATGAGCTGACGGCATTGGAAGAGTTGCTCGACGGGGTCAAGAATTACAACATCGCCTGTAAAAAGCACGGCGACGACATCACATTTTTGCGGCGCATTGTGCGCGGCGGTGCGGACGACAGCTATGGTATCGAGGTTGCGAAGCTCGCAGGTGTGCCGAACCGGGTCATCAAACGCGCTAAGGAGATTCTCGGAGAATTGACTGCCGGCCAGGCAGTCACGCCGCCCAAGGGCATCCCGCAGCGCAGAACGGCCCCCGAACAGCCGGAAGCGCAGCTTTCCCTGACTCCGCCGAGCGAGACAGAGGTGCTGCGCCGTCTGCGCGAGATGGATGTCAATACGTTGACACCAATCGAGTGCATGAATCAGTTGTTTCAGCTTTCGCAGCTGGCAAAAGAGGGAAACTGAAAAAGGAGGGGCCGCCATGGCGATTGATCGCACGGCATTGATTCAAATCCTGCGTCAGGAATTGGCGGGCCAGCCCGACCGTGCTGGCCGCGGCAAGTGGACAGCTGAGCACTGCGTGCGTGTGGCAAAACTTGCGGTTGCGCTGCGTCAGGCGGTGGGCGCCGATCCAGCGCTCGATAATCTTGTTTTTACGGCAGGACTGTTCCACGACGTCAAGCACGACAGCGCTTCAACGCCTGCCGCGCATGGTCAAGAGGGGGCGGCCCGCACGCAGGAGCTTTTGGCAGGGCTCTTGCCGGAGAAATTTTTGACACATGTCTGCGCCATTGTTGCGGTACATGACGACAAAAGGCCGCCAGCTGATTCGCCCTATGACACGCCCACACACCTTGTGCAGGATGCTGACTTAATCGATCACAATGGCGCCATGGAAGTTTATCAGAGCTTTTGCTATGGTGCACTGCATGGACGCGAACTGGTGGCAAATCTGGAGTATATGGAGAGGAAAACGCTGCCGCTTTGGGCGAGACACGTGCGGCGCCTGCACTTTGATGCAGCCCGCCTGGAGTGGCAGCGCCGCACGGATTTTTTAAAATCGTTTTTACGCCGTATTCGACAGGAGGAAGCGGGCCGGCTGTTTGAACCGTAATATTTTGAGAAAGGGGGACGGCCAAATGCCGGAAATTCATGTATTGGACAAGCACGTAGCCGAACTGATTGCCGCGGGTGAGGTGGTCGAGCGGCCGGCCTCTGTTATCAAAGAACTGGTCGAGAATTCAATCGACGCGGGCGCGACTGCCGTGACCGTCGAAATTCAGCACGGCGGCATCACTTTTATGCGTGTTACGGATAACGGCTGCGGCATCCCGCGCGATCAGGTGCCGAAAGCATTCTTGCGCCACGCCACCAGCAAGGTGCAAAACCAGGATGATCTAACCAGGATCCATACCTTGGGCTTCCGCGGCGAGGCGCTGGCTTCCATCGCAGCGGTGACGCATGTCGAAATGCTCACTCGCACGCAGGAGGAACTTGCGGGGACACACTATGTGATTTCCGGTGGGGAAGAGGAAGCCTGCGAGGATGCAGGCTGCGCAGCCGGTACCACGCTGGTGCTGCGAGACCTCTTCTATAACACGCCTGCGCGTATGAAATTTCTCAAAAAAGACGTTACCGAAGGGAATGCAGTGGCAGGAGTGATGGACCACGCTGCACTCTCGCATCCAGAGGTTGCGTTTCGTTTGCTGCGCGATGGCCGTGAGGTACTCAACACACCGGGAGACGGCAAGCTGAAAAATGCGGTGTTTGCTGTATTTGGCCGCGAGTTCACGTCCGGGCTGCTGCCGGTCGATTATACGCTCGACGATGTGCATGTCTGGGGCTTTATCAGCAAACCGGTGGCATCGCGCCCGAATCGCAGCATGCAGAATTTTTTCCTCAACGGCCGGTATGTCAAATCCCGCACCGCGATGGTTGCCATGGAACAGGCATTTCGCGGAAGCTTGATGGTTGGCAAATTCCCTGCCTGTGTGCTGCACATACAGGTCAATCCCGCGACCGTGGACGTCAACGTCCATCCCAGCAAGATGGAAATACGCTTTATGAATGAAAAGCCGGTGTTTGAAGCGGTGTATCATGGCGTCAAGACAGCACTGCAGGTCGGAGACGCGCCGAGTAAGCTAAAGCTCAATACGCAGCAGCCGGTTTTCCACGAACCGCCTGGTGAACAGACCCGACTACCGGGGACGCCCCCAAAGCCATCCGAACCGGTGTGGCGTCAGGCAACGCAGCCGGCAGAACAAGCGCCCCGTAAGCCCCTGCGTGTGTGTGATTCTCTCGCACTGCATACGCCAGTTGTACCTACCCGGCCGGCCGCGCCGGTGCCTGCCAAACCCACTTTAGAAACACCGCGGGAAACGATTACAGCTCCTGCGCCGGAGCATGCGCAATCCGCTTTACCGGAATCAGAGTCCGACGCCCCGGCAGCCTATGCCGCACGGGAAAAGGAACAGTTCCCGGCGCGCTTTGTCGGCGAGGCGTTTTCGACCTACATTTTGATCGAGGAAAATGGGGACGAGCTGCGCATCATCGATAAGCATGCGGCGCATGAGCGCATGCTCTATGAACAGCTCTGCCGTGAGGCTGGGGATATACCCCAGCAGATGCTGCTGTCGCCTGTGACAGTGACGCTTTCCAAGGAAGAATATTCCGCGGTGCTTGACAACCTTGAAACCCTCGCGCAGGCCGGATTTGAGGTCGAAGACTTCGGCGCCGGAAGCGTGCTGGTGCGCAGCGTGCCGATTATCCTGGGCGAAGATGTCGCCAGTGCGGTGGAAGAGATGGCAGGTTACCTGGCCGAGCACCGCACGCACGTACAGACGGAAAAGCTCGACTGGCTGTTTCACAATGTGGCCTGCCGCGCAGCGGTGAAGGCGGGCGACGAAAGCTCGCCAATGGAACTTGCAGCGTTGGCCGCGCGGTTGGAGCAGGAGGATATCCGCTATTGTCCGCACGGTCGCCCGGTTTCCATTGTGCTCAAACGCAAGGACCTGGAGCGTCAATTTGGACGAGCCTAATGGATTCAATTGCATTCACAAAACAGTCAAACGAACGACACATTCCTGTGCTATCGTTTCAAAATGGCCGCTATGCGTGGGCGCGAGATCGATGGCCGGCTTGTATAGCTTCATTTTTCACAAAACTTGGCAGCACAGCTTCGGTTGCTTTGTTGGATTTCCATTTGCTTTTCGCCCCGGTTTCGTTTAAAATAGAAGCTGGGGTTTACATAATTTATCTGATTTTCCCATTTTACGCGGGGGCAGGACAGGAGCGGTAGGCATTGATTGAAAAAATTCCCGTACTTGTTGTGGCAGGACCGACGGCTTCTGGAAAAACCGGGTTGGCAGTTCGCCTTTGTCAGACACTCCACGGAGAGGTGGTTTCTGCTGACTCGATGCAGGTGTACCGGGAAATGCGAATCGGCACTGCGCGTCCAACCAAAGCGGAGATGGGGGGCGTCCCGCATCACCTGCTGGGCTTTCAGCCGTTGGACGAGCAATTTTCGGTTTCCGATTATGTTCGTCTCGCTTCTCGCACCATTGCGGATATCTACGCGCGCGGCCATCTGCCGGTGCTGGTGGGGGGGACCGGGCTTTATATCCGCAGCCTTCTGCAGGGGTTGTCGTTCCAGGGGCAGGGCGCGGACCCAGTCCTGCGCGCTCGGCTAGTTGCATTGGCACAGCAGAAGGGTGTCGAAGCTTTACACGCGCGCTTGGCGGCCATTGATCCGGAAGCGGCGGCAGCCATTCATCCGCACAATGTCAAGCGCGTGGTGCGCGCCATCGAAATTTTCGAGACGACTGGTAAAACACCCACGCAAGCCGCGCGAGATGCTTGCCGGGAAGAACCGCCCTATGACCCCTGCTTTCTGTGCCTTGGCTTTCAGGATCGTGCGGCGCTGTATGAGCGGATCGACCAGCGCGTCGACCAGATGCTGGCGGAGGGACTTGAACAAGAGGCAAGGACTGTTTTTGCTGTCACGCGCAGCGAGACCGCACGTCAGGCGATCGGCTATAAAGAACTTTTGCCTTATTTGCGTGGGGAAGAGACATTGGCTCAGGCCGCCGATGCGATCAAACGTGCCACGCGCCATTATGCCAAGCGGCAGCTTACCTGGTTTCGCCGCGAAAAGGACGCGCAGTGGCTTTTGGTGGATACCTTTGCCACACCTGACGCGCTGCTGGAGGAAGCCCTGCAGCGCGTACGAATGAAGAAATGGAGTGGAAGCTTCCTATGCACATGAACAGCGTTTGGCCCAAACGGATTGCATCCCTGGTGGTAGCGTTCCTGCTGCTGTTTTTTATCGGCTATCAAATTTATAACGCCAACTTCACCAAGCAGAAGACAGAAACTGCGCTTTATAAAACAGCGCAGGAAAAACTGCAAGTCACAGGGTATGCCGTGCGTGATGAACAATATCTGACGAGTGACACTGGCGGTGTTTTGGAATACACTGTACCGGATGGAGGCAAAGTCAATAAAGACGGCGTGGTGGCGCAGGCGTATCAAAGCGTGGCGGACGCAAGTGTCCTGCATAAAAAGGAAGCGCTGGAACAGGAGCTGAAAGCCTTACAAGATGTTTCCGGGCAGGGCGAGGCGCTTTCTGTCAGTGCAGAGAATATCGACTCCTTGCTCAATGACCAGTTGGTTCAACTTTTGCAAACCTCGAGCCAGCCGGGCGCAGATATTTCCAACGACCGACTCGCACTATTGAAACTACTGAATGAAAAGCAGCTCTCCAGCGGTACGGTTCAGGATTTTTCCAAACGCATTAGCGATTTACAGTCGCAGATTTCTCAGCTTTCCAGCCAGGGAAACGGAGAGAGTTTGGGAGCGGTCAAGACGCCTGCTGCGGGCTATTTTTCCAGCAAAACGGATGGCTATGAAAAGACCTTTTCTTATGATGAGGTCAAGGAGCTGTATCCGGAGGACTTGAAAAAAATCGGCCAGCCAGCAACAGTGCCAAGCAACGTGGTTGGCCGCATCTGCTCCAAATTTAACTGGTACTTTGTCTGCACGGTCGACAAGGACCACGCCGGCCAGTTTAAGCCGGAGACCAATGTGACCATTCAGTTTCCTTTTGCCAGCAATCAATCGGTGCAGGCGGAGGTAGTCCGCGTCAACCAACGGTCTGCAGATCAGGATGCAGTGGTCATTTTGGAGTCTTCAGCAATGGATAGTTCTCTGATTAATATTCGCAAGGAAACAGCAGAAATCACCTTGCAGACCTATGAAGGCATTCAGGTCAGCCAGAGTGCCGTCCATTTTGAAACTGTAAGCCGCGAGGTCCAACAGAAAGACGGCACCAAGAAAACCGAATCCAAATCGGTCGAAGGCGTGTTCGTCACCTACGGCAGCGAGATTCAGTTTAAGCAGATCGTCCCGCTTTACAGCGATGGCACTTACGTTTATTGCGATCCAGCTCCAGACAAAGATACCCTGATGACAGACGACACCATCAAGCTTTACGATGAAGTGGTTATAGAAGGGAAGGATCTATACGATGGAAAAGTCATTGAATGAGGAAGCGCTCGCCGCGCGCTTTCGCGACGTGGAAGAAAATCTGAAAGTCATTGAGGAGAATATCGCCGCAGCTGCCGAACGCAGCGGCCGCAAACGCAGCGACATCACGCTGCTGGCCGCAACCAAAACTGTTCCGGTAGAAGTCATCAATCACGGCATTGAGGCCGGTATCCGCTGCATTGGCGAAAACCGCGTACAGGAATTGATGGATAAATACGACGATTATCGCAAGGATTTGGCCGACGTGCAGTTTATTGGCCATTTACAGACCAATAAGGTCAAATATCTGATGAACCGCGTCAGCATGATCCAGAGTGTGGACAGCGAAAAGCTGGCAGCCGAGGTTTCCCGCCAGGCGGTCAAGCACGGCGTGGAAATGAATATTCTGATCGAGGTCAACATTGGCCGGGAAGAGAATAAGTCCGGCGTGTTGCCCGAAAAATTGGAAGAATTGCTCGCCGCCGTGGCGCCAATGCCGGGAATTCATGTGCAGGGGTTGATGGCGATCCCGCCGGCACATGCGTCAGAAAATGAAAGTTTTGTGTATTTTTCGCAAATGCACGATTATTTTGTTGACATCGGGAGCAAAAACACAGATAATAATATCAGTATGCGTTTTTTGTCGATGGGGATGTCCGCTGACTACCCACTGGCAATTGAGGCAGGCGCCAATATGGTGCGTGTTGGCTCGGCTCTATTTGGGCCGCGCGATTACAGCAAATAACATTCTGCCTAGGAGGTTTTGAATATGTCTGGTTTGATGCAGAAATTTAAAGATCTGTGGAACCCGCCGGAAGAAGAATACGGAGATTATGACTATGAAGAGGAGGCGGCACAACCTGAGGAATCCCCGGCGCCGCGCGCTGCGCGCGAGAGCCGCCCGGAGCCTGCACCTCGCCGTGAATCCCCAGCTAGCCGTCGCGGACAAGAAAATAAGGTAGTCAATATCAATGCTACAGCTCAGCTTCAGGTTGTCCTCTTCAAGCCGGAGCAGTTCGGCGAGGAGGTTTCTACAATTGCCGATGAACTCCTGCACACCAACACAGTTGTTCTGAACCTCGAAGATACCGCGAAAGACGTTGCACGTCGCATTATTGATTTTTTAAGCGGTGTGGCCTATGCAAATGGCGGCAAGTTTAAACGCGTTGCCACTAACACGTTCATTATCACGCCCTATAATGTGGATCTGATGGGCGACGATGTAATGGGCGAGTTGGAAAATAACGGCGTCTATCTTTGATGGATCGTTCCCAGGAGCAGGACACGATCCTGCAAGCGCGTGTTGATGAGGCAGTCCGTCAAAGCGTGCGCACCAGCACGCCGCATTTTATCGGCTTTCTGGATGCGCGGCAGGCGCAGGTTGCCGAACAGGCTGCTCAGCAGGCTGGCTGCCGCAACTATTTGCTGTGGGGTGGTCATCCGGAAGCGGAACGCGTCTTTTTTGGCGCATTCCCGGACTGGCAGGAGCCGGATGTGGCGGATTTTCCGATTTGTGGCGCAACAGCCCATTATCGGGCCTGCGATGTGCTTACACACCGGGATTTTTTGGGTGCTTTTCTCGCGACCGGCATTTCGCGCGAGGTGCTGGGCGATTTTCTTTTGGAGGCGGGACGCTGCGTATTTTATTTCCGGCGTGAAGTGGCGGAATTCCTCTTTGCCCAAATTGCAAAAATTGGGAGAATCGGTGTCAAGCTGTCTCATACAGTCGAGAAACCGTTGCCCCAGATGCACCATTTCCAGCCGCTGGAAGCGGTGATTGCAGCGCCAAGGTTGGATTGTGTGACAGCGGCATGTACGGGTCTCAGCCGAAAAAAGGCAGCAGACCTGATTGCTGCGGATGCTGTGCAGGTGGATCACCAATCCGTGCATGCATGTGCATATACTATTAAAGAAGGCGCGCTCCTTTCCATTCGGGGAAAAGGACGATTCGTGATCGATTCCGTCAGCCAGCCCACCAAAAAAGGCCGGCTGCGCCTGATGGGCCGTAAATTCATTTGAAATCGGAGGGTAATCGGATGCTGTCACTGAATGATATTAAAAACCAAAAATTCCGCAAAGCTGGATTTCGAGGCGGATATATGGAAGAGGATGTCAACGATTTTTTGGATGAAGTGGAGTCATCCTATGCGGCGCTGATCCAAAAGACAGCGGAGCAACGCGACGAGGTGGAGCGCGAGAAGGCGCAGGTACGTAGCCTCCAGGAAAAGCTCGATGCCCTTGATAGTCAGGTCGAGCAATACCGCAAGGAAGAGGACGACATCAAGTCTGCTCTGGTCAGCGCACAGAAGATGCGGGATGCTTCCATCCGCGAGGCACGCCACCAGGCGGAGGCAATTATCAACGACGCGAAGCGGAAAGCAAGCGAGATCGTCTCCGGCGCGAGCAGGCAGATTGGTGACGAACAGCAGAAGCTTGACAATCTGAAGCAGGAGGTGTCGGATTTCCGCTCCTCTTTACTTGATCTGTATAAAAAGCACTTGACGCTGATAAACGCCTTGCCGCGCGTAGACAAAAAGACAGAGCCCGCCCCACAATCGGAAACATCCGAAGCAACTCGGACGGAAGAGGAGGCCCCAACCCCAGCCGTGGTGCTGGATGATGCACTGGAGTCTACAGCCGATATACCTGCCCAACCCGTTCCTTCGGCGGAACCAAAACAGCCGGAGCCTGTTTCCTTTGCGCCGATGCCCAAGGAGCCTGCGGCTGCAGTGGCGCGTCCGGCGCCGGAGCCGGTGCAGTTTGGCGATGAATATGACCTGGAAGATGACGATGTTGCAGACATTTTCGACAGGAAAAAGTAAAAAGAGCGGTTGCGGTTCGCTAAAATAGATTGTATAAAGCAGTCTGATTTTGAAAGACTGGGAAAGCTTGAAGGAGAGAAGACGCTGATGGATTATAAAAGCACTTTAAATTTGCCAAAGACCGATTTTCCCATGCAGGCACATTTGCCGCAGCGGGAGCCCGAAGCTTTTGCAGCATGGGAAAAAGAGGATCTTTATGGGAAACTGATGCAGAAAAACGAGGGCAAACCGGTCTTTGTTCTGCATGACGGTCCGCCGTATGCAAACGGCGACATTCATCTGGGAACGGCCCTGAATAAAGTGCTCAAAGACATCATTGTCCGCTCCAAGAACATGGCAGGATTTAAAGCGCCTTATGTGCCCGGATGGGACACGCATGGCTTGCCCACAGAACTCAAGGCCCGCAAAAAGGCCGGCGTCAAAAACGGCGCTGCGATTTCTATCCCGGAGTTGCGCCAGCTTTGCCGCGAGTTCGTGATGACCTATATCGACGGCCAGCGCAATGAATTCAAGCGCCTGGGTGGTATCGGCGACTGGAGCCATCCGTATATCACGTTGACGCACGACTATGAGGCAAAGCAGATTGAGATTTTTGCCGATATGTGTGAAAAAGGCTTGATCTATCGCGGATTAAAGCCGGTTTACTGGTGCCCAGACTGCGAGACAGCGCTTGCAGAGGCGGAGATTGAATATGCGGAGGATCCCTGTGATTCTATCTATGTCAAATTCCGCGTCACAGACGATAAAGGCGGCTTCTTTACGTCCAAAGGCGCGGATCTTGCGCACACTTATTTCGTGATCTGGACCACGACGACCTGGACGCTGCCCGCCAACGTGGCGATCTGCCTTGGCCCGAACTTTGAGTATTCTCTGATCCACTGTGGCGGGGAATATTATATTATGGCGTCGGCCCTGTATGAATCCGCTATGCAGGCTGCCGGACTGACGGATTATGAAGTCATCGCTCAGTTCCAGGGCAAGGATTGTGAATATATGAAGACCCAGCACCCATTCCTGGATCGCGAATCGCTCGTGATTGTCGGCAACCACGTAACGCTTGAAAGCGGCACTGGCTGCGTGCATACGGCGCCTGGCCACGGCGTGGACGACTACAATGTCTGCCACAATCAATACCCAGAGCTGCCGATCCTGGTGCCGGTGGATGCGCATGGCCGCATGACCGAGGAGGCAGGTCCCCTGTGCGCGGGTATGACCACGGCGCAGGCGAATCAGGCCATTGCCGCAAACCTGGTTGAAACAGGCGCGATGTTTGCTCAACAGCATATTGTCCACCAGTATCCGCACTGCTGGCGCTGCAAGAAGCCGATTCTCTTCCGCGCGACGGAGCAGTGGTTCTGCTCGGTGGATTCCATCAAGGACCAGGCGGTTGAAGCGATCAACACCGTGCAGTGGATTCCCGGCTGGGGCAAGGACCGCATCACCTCTATGGTGCGAGAGCGCAACGACTGGTGTATTTCCCGCCAGCGCCGTTGGGGTGTCCCGATCCCGATTTTCTATTGCAAGGACTGCGGCGAACCTTTGATGAGCAAGGAAGCCATGCTGCTGGTGTCGAAGCTCTTTGCTGAAAAGGGCAGCGATGCGTGGTATACCACCGATGCGAAAGATATTTTGCCGGCGGACATGGTCTGCCCGAAGTGCGGCGGTCATTCCTTCACCAAAGAGCAGGACATCATGGACGTGTGGTTTGACTCCGGCGTCTCGCATGCGGCGGTTGCGGATCAGCGTCCGGAATTGCATTGGCCAGCGGACCTTTATCTGGAGGGAGCGGACCAGTACCGTGGATGGTTCCAGTCAAGCCTGTTGACGAGCGTCGCCTGGCGCGGTAAGGCGCCTTATAAGGCAGTCTGTACGCACGGCTGGGTCATCGACGACGAAGGCCGCAAGATGAGCAAGTCCCTGGGCAACGGCATTGATCCGCAGACCATTGTCGATCAGTACGGTGCGGATATTCTGCGTTTGTGGGTAGCTTCTTCGGATTACCATTCGGATGTGCATATTTCTAAGAATCTGCTCAAGCAGCTTTCCGATGCCTACCGGAAAATCCGCAATACGGCGCGGTTTATGCTGGGCAATCTGCATGACTTTGATCCGGACACGGATGCGCTGCCACTTTCAAAATTGCAGCAGATCGACCTGTGGGCCCTGCATCAGTTTGATATGCTGATCGATAAGGTGGAGGAAAGCTACCGCACATATGAATTCCACAATGCCTATCATGCGATTCACAACTTCTGCGTGGTGGATATGAGCAACTTCTATCTGGATGTTGCAAAGGACCGGCTGTACACGGAAAAAGCGGACAGCCAGACACGCCGTGCCGCACAGACGGTTATGTTCCACATTTTGAGCGGCATGACCCGCTTGGTGGCGCCGATCCTGGCCTATACCAGCGACGAGATCTGGAAGGCCATGCGCCACAGCAAAGACGAGGATGCACGGGCTGTTGTGCTCAACGAATTCCCGCAGAAATCCGGCGTGGATGCGGACGATGCCTTTGTCGCTCGCTGGGACCGCATTCATGCAATTCGCGATGACGTGAAAAAGGCGCTGGAAAAAGCACGCAAGCAGAAGGTGATTGGCTCTTCGCTTGATGCACAGGTTACACTGTACTGTGCGGACGAGCTGTATGATTTTGCCAAAAGTGTGGAAAAAGAGTTGCTGCCCACGCTGATCGTTTCTGCGGTTGTCATTGAAAAAGACGGCACTGGCGAATTTACGGAGGTGGAACTGCCCGGCTTCTCCGTCACGGTTTCCCATGCTGAAGGTAAGAAGTGCGCTCGTTGCTGGATGTATAGCAACACAGTCGGCGGTGATCCGGACCATCCGGATTTGTGCGAACGCTGCGCGCATGTGCTTCAATAAAATTAAAAAACGGGGCGGGAGACCGCTCCGTTTTGCTGTTTGAAGGAGAAAAAGTATGCCTGTTGTGATTGTTTTCCTGTGTGCCGCAGGAATTATTGCCGTTGACCAGATTTTGAAAGCGATCATGCTCAACTGGCTTGCGCCTATCGGCCAGTACGTTGTAATTCCGCATTTCTTTTCATTGCTGTATGTCGAAAATCGCGGTGCGGCCTTTGGCATCTTACAGAACCAGCAATGGCCGCTGGCGATCCTGACGGCAATCGTCTGCGTAGTTGTGATCGTTGCAATGTTTCGTTACCATCATCACGATGGATTCTCATGGGCTGCCTGCGCCCTGATCCTTGGCGGCGGGATTGGCAACATCATTGACCGTGTGACACGGCATTTTGTGGTGGATTACCTGAGCTTCAGCTTTTTCCCGCCCATTTTTAATTTTGCAGATATCTGTGTCGTGGCAGGAGCAGTCGGATTTGTGATCCATATTCTCCGCAGTGATCGCAAAGTCAAAAAAGATGAAGAGCAGGTGAATGCATAACTCATGCCGCAGTACCTGGAACGGATCGTCGAACCGCAGCAGGCCGGCATGCGGCTGGATAAATTTTGGAGCCTTTCTGTGCCGGAACTGACGCGCTCGCTTGCTGAAAAATATATTGCGGAAGGCCACGCGACAAAAGCGGGGACACCACTGTCGAAAAGCTATCGGGTGGAGGCCGGAGAATGCATTTCTCTTGAAATTCCCGACCCCGCCTCATTGGATGTCCTGGCGGAACCAATTCCCCTGGACATCGTGTATGAAGACGCTGACCTTTTGGTCGTCAACAAGCCGAAGGGGATGGTTGTCCACCCGGCGCCCGGCCATTATTCGGGAACCCTCGTCAATGCGTTGCTGGCGCATTGCGGGGACTCGCTTTCCGGAATCAACGGCATCATCCGCCCCGGCATCGTGCACCGCATCGACAAGGATACCAGCGGTCTGTTGATTGTCGCCAAGAATGACGCCGCTCATAAATCGCTGGCAGCGCAGATAAAGGCACACACCTTTACGCGCCTTTATGAGGCGGTGGTTCATGGAAATATCAAGGCGGACGAAGGAACAGTGGATGCCCCGATTGGCCGCCATCCAGTGGACCGCAAGCGCATGGCGGTGACGGACAAAGCGAGCCGCCATGCGGTGACGCATTATCGCGTGCTCGCACGTTACGAGGGCTTTACCCATATTCAGTGCAAGCTGGAAACGGGCCGGACGCATCAGATTCGCGTGCATATGGCATATATTGGCCATCCAGTTGCTGGAGATCCGATCTATGGCCCGAAAAAGCCGGCCCCCGGCCTGCAAGGCCAGTGCCTGCATGCGCGGGTCATCGGGTTTATGCATCCACGCACTGGCCAGTACTTGGAATTTTCCAGTGATCTGCCGGCATATTTCACTGCATTTTTGCAGAAATTGCGGCCCCTGGGAGGCGTATAATGAAGCTACAAGAAACCCTTCTGGTATCGGATTTGGACGGCACGCTGGTCGATGCAAATGGCGATGTGCCGCCAGATAACAATGCAGCAATCCGGCGCTATCAGGCGCAGGGCGGCCATTTTGCCGTGGCAACTGGCCGTTCCTGGCAATCTGCCGGTCAATACTTTGTGGAATGGAAGCCCGACGCTCCCTGCATTTTGTTGAATGGATCCGTCCTATATGATTACACAAAGCATAAGCCAGTGCAGGTGACGGCAATGCCCGCGCAATCGATTGCCTCTTTTTTGGCCGCGCTTCTGGAGCAGATGCCGGATGCTGGCGCAGAAGTGTTCAATCCGGATGCGGTTGGTGTGCTGCGTTTTGAAGTAAATATCCACAACCATTTGACACCGGAAGTTTTCCTCAGCGAGCATGGCCTGCCGGATTTTCCTAAACCGTGGTGCAAGGCGTTGATCAGCTGTGCGGCGGGACGAATGGCAGTGCTGCGGGAATTGGCGGAACGTCTGCCACATGCAGGCCTGCGCTTGGTGAACTCCTCTGCAAACTACTTAGAAATTTTGCCGGAAGGGGTCAGCAAGGGAAGCGGCCTGCGCGCCCTGGCCAAAGCCTGTGGCTGTGAGAGTGCACATATTTTTGCGATCGGTGATTATGAAAATGACCGTGAATTGCTGTTGGCAGCGGATACGGCTGCTGTCCCCGCAGACGGCCAGGACGCGATGCGCGCGCTGGCGGATCTCGTGACGAAACCCTGTCCGTCCGGTGCCGTTGCGGATCTGATTGCGCAGATGGAGGCGCTCTGTGATGGATAAGGAATCTTCGCAATCTTTTTTGCTGCTGGCGATCGCTTTGATTTTGGTGGCAGTCTGCATTGGTTATAGCATTTGGAGCGCGCCGCCAATTTCTGACCCCGCCGTTGTGACCACAACAGATACGCCTTCTGCGACGGTGAGTGCGGCCTTTAACGGAAGAATCCATATCAACAGCGCACCACAGTCCCAGTTGGAAACGTTGGATGGCATTGGTCCCTCGCTTGCCAAGCGCATCATCGACTACCGAGATGCACACGGCGGCTTTACTTCGACAGAGGAGCTGCTGGAGGTCAAAGGCATCGGCGAAAAGCTCTATCAAAAAATTTTGCCGTATATTGATTTATAAAAGAAACGGGACTGCCCCTCATGGAGCGGTCCCGTTGATTGTTTTGGTTGCAAAATTCCCGCATGGCTTCAGTCGTCACCAAAGCAGATGCCGATGTCGCGGGCGGTCTGGATCACGTCATAGTCTAGCGGCACGGTCTTCAGTTTGCCGGCTACTTCGGAGAGCGGCACCGGCACGATGACGTTGTTGCGCATGGCGACCATGTTGCCGTAATTTTCATCTTTGATCAGCTTCGCCGTAGCGGCGCCAAAGCGCGTGGAAAGTACGCGGTCAAAGGGGCAGGGGCTGCCGCCGCGCTGGATGTGTCCCGGCACGGCGACACGAATCTCATGTCCTGTCGCGTCGCCCAATTCTTTGGCCAGACGATAAGCGATGGAGGGATAGTTTTCCGCCGCGCGGGCGGCTTTAAACTCCTTTTTGCTCATCTTGGCTTCCCGTTTGGAGCGGGCTCCCTCTGCAATCGCGATGATGGAAAAGCGTTTGCCCGCTTTGCTGCGCTGGTCGATCATGCGCGCAATGCTATCAATGGAATAGGGAATTTCCGGCAGGAGAATCGCATCGGCGCTGCCCGCAATGCCCGCGTGAAGCGTCAGCCATCCAACCTTGTGGCCCATCACCTCTACGATAAAGATCCGTCCGTGTGAGGTCGCGGTCGTGTGGATGTTGTCCAGCACGTTAGCCGCTATGTCCACTGCGCTCTGGAAACCAAAGGTGATGTCTGTACCCCAAATATCGTTGTCAATGGTCTTTGGCATGGACACAACGTTGAGCCCCTCGCTGCTGAGCAGATTTGCTGTCTTATGTGTGCCATTGCCGCCCAGCACCACCAGGCAGTCCAGCTTCATTTTTTTGTAATTATCTTTCATATTCTGCACCTTATCGACGCTGTTTTCGTCGATGACGCGCATCAATTTAAAAGGCTGACGGCTGGTGCCGAGAATGGTACCGCCCAGGTTCAGGATACCGGAGAAATCGTGCTCCTTCATTTTGTGGTAATTGCCCTCAATCAGGCCGCGATACCCATCCTCAATGCCGTAAATCTCGATTTCCTTGCCCATTTCATGATAGAGGGCTTTGCCAAGCCCGCGGATCGCTGCGTTGAGGCCCTGACAATCGCCGCCACTGGTCAGGATACCAATCCTTTTCACGATATGCACACCTACCTCTGACGTTGATGATTTATTCAGATTATATCATAAAATCACGATTTCGACTACAGGACATGCAGAATTTATTTGGCGACGTCCTCTGCTGTCAGGGGACGGAAGGGTTTGTTGCTGTCCTGCGCTTGCAGCTCCTTCACGCGCTGTTGGGCGATGCGGCTGAATTCCCGGTGACAGTTGCAGGGCTGCTTGCCGCGGCGGTCAATATGGAGATAAGAACGGTCGCTCTGCATGACACGGGCGTTGATGTTGTCGCTGAGCATCAAATCCAGCGTGTCAAAAGCGCGCTGACGCAGATCAGGGTCCTCAATCGGAAAGACCAATTCTACCCGGCGATCCAGATTGCGCGGCATCCAGTCCGCGCTGCCCATATAAATCTTTGGGGTGCCGCCGCATTCAAAGCGGAAGATGCGGCTGTGCTCCAGCAGCTGGCCCACAATGCTGTAGACCTGGATGGTTTCGCTGATGCCCGGCAGGCCGGGAATCAGGCAGCAGATGCCGCGCACGATCAGGCGAATCGGCACCCCAGCCTGGCTCGCTTCATAAAGATACTGAATAATCTGCGGGTCCACCAGAGAATTCACCTTTGCGGTGATGCCACTGGGCAGGCCATTTTTTGCATTGAGAATCTCCTGCTCGATCATTTCCTGGAAAAAGGTGCGCATGCCGTGCGGCGCGACGATCATTTTATTATATTCCGGCGGGCGGCTGTAGCCAGTCAGAACGTTGAACAGACTGCTCGCGTCAATGCCAAAGGGTTCCTTGCAGGTAAACAGGCCGATATCCGTATAGATTTTTGCCGTTGAGTCGTTGTAATTGCCCGTGCCCATGTGTAAATAGCGGCGGATGCCATCTTCTTCGCGGCGGACAACCAGTGCAATTTTGCAATGCGTTTTGAGACCTGCCAGGCCATAAATGACATGGCATCCTGCTTCCTCCAGCTTTTTCGCCCACAGGATATTGTTCTCTTCGTCAAAGCGCGCCTTCAACTCCACGAGCACCGTCACCTGCTTGCCGTTTTCGGCCGCTTTGATTAGTGCGGCAATGATCGGCGAGTGACCGCTGACGCGATAAAGTGTCTGCTTGATGGCCAACACGTCCTGGTCCTCCGCAGCGCGGCGAATAAAATCCACAACGATTTCAAAGCTTTCGTAGGGATGGTGCACCATGCGGTCCTTTTCGCGAATTGCCTCAAATATATCGTCGTATCCCCAGAAGTCGGCCGGGGGATAGACCGGCACAATCGGCTTGAAACACAGCCGCTCGCAGCCCGGAAGATTGGCAAATTTGGAAAGGAAGGTCAGGTCCAATGGACCCGGAACTTCATAGATGCTGCTTTCGTGCACGTCAAGCATTTCCAACAGGAAAGCCTTTGTCTCCGGGTCACACCGTTGCAGCAGTTCCAGGCGGACCGGCTTGCCGCGCTTGCGTTTTTTGATGGATTTCTGGATTTCAATCAGCAGGTCCTCGGCTTCCTCGTCGATGTCCAGATCGCTGTTGCGCGTTATGCGGAATGGGCATGCGGACTGGATTGTTCCAGATTCCTCAAAAAGCTGTTCCAGACAGAACATAATGACGTTTTCCAACAGGACAAAACAACGACCTTCCTTGCTTGGCACCTCCATGAAGCGCGACAGGATAGCCGGTACCTGCACGACAGCAAAGGCAGATTCTGCCTCGTCGTCAATCTTTAAGCGAACGGCGATGTTCAGACTTTTGTTGGCCAGGAAAGGGAAGGGGCGGCTGCGGTCTACCGCAAGCGGTGTTAACACGGGGAAGAGAATTTTGTTAAAGTAATTGTTCAGAAATTGTTTTTGTTCGGCATCCATCTCTTCAGGACTCAGAAAGTAGATGCCTTCCTTTTTCAGGGCGGGTAAAATTGAGCGGTGCAGGCAGGAATACTGCCGCTCTGCAAAGGCGTGTGTTTTTTCGCTCAGCGCAGCATACAGCTCTTCGGGCAGCATACCGCTGGCGTCCGGTTTGTGGTATTTGCTGTTGATTTGTTCTATAACACCAGCTACGCGCACCATGAAAAATTCGTCCAGATTGCTGGCGGTAATTGATAAAAAGCGTACGCGCTCCAGAATGGGGTTCTCCTTTTTCAGGGCCTCCTCCAACACGCGGATGTTAAAATCCACCCAGCTCAGTTCCCGGTTATAGTAAGGAAAAGTTGCCTTTTCTTTCGTCCTATTTTCACTCATACTTGCGCCTCCATATTCCTTCCGAATTAAATGAGCGTCTGTTTAATTTTCAAGACCGGTTTCACGCCAAAGACATCGGCAAAAAACGCCGCGCATTGGGCAAAGGCCCATTCCTCAAGCAGGACATTTTCATTTGTCTGTGCAGTGATGGTCAACTGTTCATCAGACAGTTTGACTTTCACGGTCGGGATCTTCTGCTTTTGTGACTTATCCAGCGCGTTGGCCAGGCGGAAAATAGCCACCAGCTTGGCGATCTCGGTGCGGGAGCGTTCCGACATATCGACAAAGTCGCGAACATCTGGCACCTGGTACTCATTGTAGCGCGCCACAAAGGCGATTCGCCGCATATCCTTGTCGGTCATGCCATAAACGCCCATATGCCGGATCAGGTCAAAGGTAGCGTCAAGGTGTTCTTTAATGGACACAAAGTGACCACAGTCATGCAGCGTGGCCGCCAGATCGAGTATCAAGCGCTGCTTGCGGTCCATCCCATGCAGGGGCTTTGTCCGGTCAAAGATTTCCTTGGCAATTGTGCGTACTGCCTGCGCATGCATATGGTCACACTGGTAATGGTCGGCAATATTTTCTGCGCAGGATAGAGCATTGCTGCTTACGTGCTCAAAATATAGGGCGTTTTGCCGCGGAAGGAGCATCTGGCGCATTAAGGCGTCCCAGAGATCCACCTTCGGCGAAAGGATATACTGCGCTTTCGTCAAGCGGATCAGACGGACGTAAATGGCCAATGCGGAATACAGAAGCTCCGCCTCACGCTCCGGCAGATGATAATGCAGAGCGATCTTGCCAGAGGTCATTTTGGAGATGCCCCGGTAGAGCCGCATCAGGCGCTTTACCGGGATTTTAAATAGCCCGTTCTTTGGCTCTACTGCGCAAAGGCTGGCAATCATCTCCACCTCATTGCCTGTTAATACGATATTATTGATGTCATTGCCGTTTTCAAATGGGCGGAAGTTCAGCGCGGCCTGCAAGTATTCTTCCAGCACCATATCAAAGTTTTCCGTCTGCTCTTCAATGCTGCCCAGCATATCGTGCAGCTTCAAAGCGCCGATGGAGGCGTTTTGGGAATAGACCATATTTTCGCCATCGTGCATGGCAATGCCGATGGTACCGGACCCGATATAGGAAAGCAGCGTATAGCCCGGATTCAGATCCCCGGTTTTTTGCAGAACATCTAAAATTTCCGAGTAGATTAACGTCTTTTCCTCGGCGTCCTCCAGCACTTCCACAGTAAAGCCGTTTTGAATATGGATCTGGTCCAAAACGAACGCGCGGTTTTTGGCCTCGCGGATCGCGGTAGTGGCCACCGCCCGATATTCCGTGATGCCATATTCCTGCATCAGTGCTTTAAAACCGCTTAACGCCTTACTCATTTCACGGACGCTCTGAAAACTGATGGAGCCGTCCGTAAATACTTCATGACCGAGCGAAATGGGGTAGGTCAGCCGGTCCAGATCGGCGATTTCCCCTTTTTTGAGCTGGGAAATCCGCATTTTCAGGACGCTGGAGCCGATGTCAATGACCGCTGCTGCTTTGGGAGTTTTCTTCTTGTTCATGAGTGCACCGCCTGTTTTGTGAGAATGGATTCATGCATTCCAGAATCTCAGACACGTTTGAAAATGATCAAACGTTTTAAATAAATTATAGCAATTTCTGGCGTATCCGGCAAGAAAAAAGAAAGAGAAACCTCAAAAAATAACGTGTTCTTAACAAAAAGTTTTCCGTTTACCAGAAAACAATTGACAAGCAAGATTCTGCAGGATACCCTGTTTATAATATTGCAAGATGAAAAACATTCATACGAAATCGAACGGAGGGAATATAGATGCAGCTAGCACTCTTTCAAATGAGGGTAAAGGACCAGCCGGCAGAAAACCTCGCCCATGCAACGGCAGGCATTGCGCGAGCCGCTGCCGCAGGTGCTGACATGGTGGTTTTGCCGGAGATGTTTGTGTGCCCTTACACCAATTCGGCCTTTCTACAATTCGCACAGCCCAGAACAGGCCGCTATGCACAGACCATGGCAGAGGCAGCGGCCAAAGCGGGCGTGTGGCTGATTGCGGGCAGCGTGCCGGAACAGGAGGAGACCAGGCTTTACAATACCAGCTACGTGTTTTCCCCGTCTGGCAAGCTGATTGCGGCGCACCGCAAAATGCACCTGTTCGACATTGCTGTCCAGGGTGGACAGCATTTTCAGGAATCTGATACGTTCACGCCAGGCGACCAGGTCACACTCTTTGACACTCCCTTCGGGCGGATCGGGCTGTGTATTTGTTTTGACATGCGATTTCCGGAGCTTTCTTTACTGATGGCGTTGCAGGGCGCACAGATGATCTTCGCACCCGCTGCCTTCAACCGGACCACAGGACCGGCGCACTGGGACCTTTTGTTCCGGCAGCGAGCCGTGGACAACCAGCTTTTTACAGTGGGAATTGCGCCCGCCCGTGACCCATCCGGACCCTATGTATCTTATGCACACTCGCTGGTGTGTTCACCGTGGGGAGAGGTGCTGTGCCGTGCGGGGACAGAGGAGGAGATGCTCTGCTGTACGGTGGACTTTGCACAGAACAGCAGCATCCGCGCGCAATTACCATTCATTTCGGCACGGCGCACAGATCTGTATGGCTTACTGGATAAGAAGAGCGGTACGGTGTGGTAAAAAAGATTCAACAAATTTTGAGATGACAAAAGCCCACATGCGACAAGCGCATGTGGGCTTTCCTTTGGCGGAGAGGACGTGACTCGAACACGCAATGCCTTGCGGCACACCACATTTCCAATGTGGCTCCTTACCAATTAGAATACCTCTCCAAATTGGCAATATCCTCAGCCGCTATTTATCAGCGACTTTTATATTATAGCGAATCCGTTTGAAAAAATCAAGCCCTTTTTTCAACTTTTCTTGCGTTTTTTTGAATATTGCACGAAAAGGATCGCCTTGGGTATTTTCAGCCAAAGGCAGTCCAGATGCCATAGCCGCTATCGAAATTTTGCGAAATTTTATCTACTTGCATCTTCACAATGTCGCTTTGACCAAAACCCGTGCATATTCCATTCTTACGTTTGTGATAATGCAGGATTTTTATTTTCACCTTGCATTTTTGCGCTATTTTCGGTACAATAGGAAAAGCTTTGCGGCGTGCCGCAAAAGGAAATGATGATTCTTATAATTTTAGATAGGGAGATGCTTGTTTGTGGAATTTGCAAAGATGTCCAGGGAAGCGCTGCGGCAGTTGCAGGCGCAGCTACAGCAACGATATGAGGGCTATAAAGCTCAGGGCCTGAAACTCAATATGGCGCGTGGAAAGCCGAGCGCAGAGCAGTTGGATCTTTCCATGGGCTTACTCGACATTTTAAATTCCAACTCCGATCTGCGTGCCTCGACCGGAGATGACTGCCGCAACTATGGCTTGGCTGACGGCCTGCCAGAGATGCGCCAGCTATTCGCAGACATGATGGGACTGGATGCCGACCACATCATTGTAGGTGGCAATTCCAGCTTGAACATGATGTTTGATGCGATCTCCTGCTGCATGACGCACGGCTTTCCGGGCAGCAAGCCATGGAGTCAACAAGGGCATTTGAAATTCCTTTGCCCGTCGCCTGGCTATGACCGCCACTTTGCCGTGACAGAATATTTTGGCTTTGAACTGATCACGGTACCTATGCTGGAAACGGGTCCGGATATGGATATGGTCGAATCCCTTGTTTCCTCGGATCCGGCGATCAAGGGCATCTGGTGCGTGCCGAAATATTCAAATCCCATGGGCATCACCTTCTCGGACGAGACAGTGCGGCGCTTTGCCGCTTTGAAGCCCGCGGCGCCGGATTTCCGCATTTTCTGGGACAATGCGTACTGCGTGCATGACCTGACCGACACGCCGGACCATCTGCTGAATTTGTGGGAAGAGTGCCGCAAGTGCAACAGCGTTGACCTGCCCATCTTCTTTGCTTCGACCAGCAAGATTACATTCCCGGGGGCCGGCGTCGCGGCGATGGGCGCCAGCGAGAAAAATCTGAAGGTCTTCCGCGAACATTATAAATACCAGACCATTGGCCCGGATAAGATCAACCAGCTGCGCCATCTTGCATTTTTGAAGGATATCGATGGCGTGCACGCGCAGATGCAAAAGCATCGCGCGATCATCGAGCCGAAATTCCATGTTGTTGAAGAGACGCTCCAGCGGGAACTCGGCGGTAAGGGTGTCGCGACTTGGACCAATCCAAACGGCGGTTATTTCATCAGCGTGGATGTATTGGATGGCTGTGCGAAGCGCACTGTAGCCCTGTGCAAGGAAGCGGGTGTGACGTTGACTGGCGCGGGCGCAACCTTCCCGTACCATAAGGATCCGAACGACCGCAACATCCGTGTCGCGCCGACTTTCCCGCCCATCGAGGAACTTAAAGTGGCGGCGGATCTGTTCTGCTTGTGCGTGCAGCTGGCTGCGTGCGAGAAGCTCCTGGGCGAATGAGCACGGAGCATGATGCTTGAAAATTAAAACCGATTGTGAAGAGGCCGTCCGTGCAATTGCCGGAACGGCCTTCTTTTTAGAAATCGTCCGTGTACGCGTGTCAAATGATTGACTTTTCTGCGTATTAAAATTATAATAAACTGTGTTACGTCTGCGGCTATGCACGTGGAATTAGTACACATTGGAGGATTTACGCATGAAGCGAGCACGAAAACCGGTCTTTTTCGTGGTGGCGATCCTCATCTTCGCCTTTACATTTGTGTCCATTTCGGGCCTATATTCCTATAATGGCGACACCAAGACGACATATTTCAAGGGCATTGGTGACATCAGATGGGGCATTGACATCAACGGCGGTGTGGAGGCAACTTTTGCCCCCGATACTGGCAGCAACAATGCAACTAAGGAGCAGATGGATGCGGCCAAATCCATCATCGAGACGCGCCTGGTGCAAAACAACATCACGGACTATGAGCTGGATGTGGACTACAATCACAACCGCATCATTGTCCGGTATCCTTGGCAGAATGACGAGCAGGATTTTAACCCGGAAGAAGCAATCAAGGAGCTCTCCGCAACAGCGGAACTGACCTTCCGAGAAGGCAGTGAGTACACCAACACGTCGATTGACAGCGACGGCAAGACGGTGCAGACGGACCCCAAGGGAACCACTGCCAGCAATATTTTCTTTAAAGGCAGTGACGTCAAATCTGCAAAAGCCGGCGTTATCCAGGACCAGAATACCGGCGAGACAAAGTACGTGGTGGATCTGGAACTCAATGATGACGGCGCTAAGAAGTTTGCTGATGCGACCAAAAAGGTTGCAAACGAGGGAAGCACGATTTCCATCTGGATGGACAATACGATGATTTCCTCAGCCTCCGTGGACAAGTCCGAATATGGCGAGACGGGTATCACTGGCGGTAAAGCGCAGATCAGCGGCAACTTTACTGCCGAGGAAGCCACCCAGCTTGCGAACCAAATCAATTCCGGTGCGCTGCCCTTTAAGTTGAACACGACCAGCTTTAGTACGGTGAACCCGACACTCGGTGCTTCGTCATTGGAGGTAATGGCGATTGCGGGCATTATCGGTTTCATCTTTGTGGCGCTCTTTATGATTTTGGTATTCCGCCTGCCTGGTGTTGTGGCAGTCATTTCGCTGTGTGGACAGGCTGCGCTGTGCTTTGCAGCGGTATCCGGCTTCTTCTACTTTGTCAAGAGCTTCACCCTGACCATTCCTGGCATCGCCGGCATTATCCTCTCCATCGGCATGGGCGTGGACGCCAACATTATTACCGCGACGCGTATCAAGGAAGAGATATGGGCTGGCAAATCGATCGATCACGCAATCAAGGCTGGCGACGAGAATAGCTTCTGGGCAATTTTTGACGGCAATGTCACGACGATTCTGGTTTCTGTCATCCTGATGTTGGTCTTTGGCCCGAACAATATTCTTTCCTTTATCTTTGGTGCCAGCACAACCGGCTCGATCTATTCATTTGGCTTTACATTACTGATCGGTAACATAGGAAACTTCGTCTTTGGCGTCGGCACAACCCGCTTGATGACCAAGTCGCTCTCCGCGTTTAAACCGCTGCGCAAAAAGTGGCTCTACGGCGGTCCTATCCATGAGAAGTCCGACAAGGGAGGTGCGGCGCATGAAGCAGTTTAAAATTGACTTTTGCAAAAATAAAAAGATTTATTTTACCATCTCCATTTGTCTGATTGCTATTGGCATTATCTTCAACATCATTTTTGGCACGCAGCTTGCGATTGAGTTTCGCGGCGGAACGCAATTAAACTATTCCTATACGGGCAGCGTTTCGCAGTCGGATGTCGAAAAGATTGCGGAAGAGGCAGTTGGCTCGCAGGTTTCCGTTCGTTTGAGTAGTGACGTCAAAGTTAGCAATGGCGATACAAAAAACGAAATCTCCATTTCCCTGCCGGGCTCTAAGACCATTTCGACGGACACACAGAAGAATGTGTTGACGCAACTGCAAAAGCAGTATCCGAAGGCCAACCTGGCCATTGAAAATTCCAGTTCCATCGACCCGTCCATGGGTTCTGATTTCTTTAAGAAGTGCCTGGTCGCCGTGGCCATTACGGTGGTACTGCTGATTCTCTACATTGCGGCACGCTTTCGCAAAATTGGTGGCGTGCCTGCGGCTGTTACCGCGATTATCGCGCTTTTGCACGATGTGCTGATGGTTTACTTCACCTTCGTGGTGTTCCGCTTACCCGTGGATCAGAACTTTATTGCTGTCGTGCTGACGATTTTAGGGTATTCGCTGAATGACACGATTATTATCTATGACCGTATCCGTGAAAACCGTACGATTTTGGGACCTCGTACCAATATCGTCGAAGTTGTAAACAAGAGCATCAATCAAACGCTGACCCGCTCTCTCTTTACAGCTCTGTGCACCTTTGCGGTCATTACCTGTGTCTTTATTGTTGGCTCAATCTTTGGTCTCAGCAGTATTCGCACCTTTGCCCTGCCGATGATGATTGGCGTTGCCTGTGGCTGCTACTCTTCCATTTGCATTGCAGGTCCATTGTATGCAGCGTGGGAAGTACACAAAACGGGCAAAACAAAGAAGCCCGAAGCCGCAGCAGAGCAAAAGGAAATTCCCGCATCGGAGATCTAATTTATTAGACAATTCTATGGCCTATGGCGGTTGTATGGATAGCATTGTGACTGCCACCTACAAAGGGCAGCGCTCGTTTCATGCAGGATGGGCGCTGCCCTTTGTAATTTAATTTTGTGCATGCAGAAGGCGCCCGCTTCGCTTCCCATTGACGGGGGCGCAGGCGCCTGAACAATTTATGAAGAAGGATCAGAAAAATTTTATCGCACGGTTTCAAATTTGAATACCGTCCGTGAGAAGAACATCTCTCCGGGCCGCAGAAGGGTAGAGGGAAAATCGGGATGATTCGGCGAGTCCGGATAGTGCTGTGTTTCGAAGCAGAATGCGGTATGCGGTTTCATCAGGCTGCCGTCCCGGTTTCGGTCGTTTGGGCCGAAAGCGTTGGCTGTATAGAACTGCATCCCAGGCTGGTCGGTAAAGACCAACAGTCTACGGCCTGTGGATTGGTTATACGCCTGTGCAACTTTCCGATAGCCACTTCCGTTGAGCACATAGTTATGGTCATAACCGTTTGTATTCCGCAGAAAATCATGGCGAATATCCTGGCCGATGGTTTTGGTCTTGCGGAAATCGAGCGGAGTGCCTGACACAGACAGAATCTCTCCCGTCGGAAGCAGGCGTGCGTCAACCGGCGTAAAAGCGTCCGCATCGATGGATACTTCCGTTGAGAGAACATCCCGATGACAGTTGCCGCTGAGGTTAAAAAAGGTATGGTTAGTCAGGTTCAGAACAGTTGTCTGATCCGTCTTGGCTTTGTAGTCAATCATGAGTGCATTGTCCGTCGTCAGGCAAAACGTCACCGTGACCCTGCATCTCCCAGGAAATCCGTCTTCACCGTCTTCAGAAGTATAGGAGAGGGTCATAGACGGCGCGTCATCGCTGTTGTCGCAGCATTTAAAACGCCACAGCCGGTGGCTGAAGCCCTGGCCGCCATGTAGGCAGGCATGCGCCTCGTTGCAGGGTAGGGAATAAGTGTGCCCATCGATAGAAAAGGTCCCGTTCGCAATTCTGCTGGCATAGCGACCGACAGTCGCACCCTGATAATCCCCCGCAGCAAGGTATCCGTCGAGCGTATTGTGGCCCAATACCATTTCGCCCAGTTTGCCTCTCCGGTCGGGCATCTGCAGCGACTGGATACGTGCACCGAAGGACAAGATGGTTAAGGACGCGCCGGCTTCATTTTGAAGTGTATATGCCTGAACTGCGGCGCCATCCGGCAGTACACCGAATTTTTTTTCGGATAGGCTCATGTTTTCCTCCTTCAGGAGAGGCCCAGCAGGGCCGCGCCGATGATGCCCGCGTCGTTGCCAAGCTGTGCGACACGCAGTTCTGGCAGGATGCCACCGGGCACTTCAAAGGCCTCCCTGCGTACCTGTTCACGCAATGGATTGAGCAGCGTGTCCCCCTCGTGACAGATGCCGCCGCCGATGCAGATCAAATTCGGCTGGAAAATATTGACCACATCCGCCAGACCGCTGGCCAGCTGGCGGATATAAGTATCTACAACTTGCTGGCCGGCCGGGTCGCCCGCGCGCATGGCGTCAAACGCTGTGCGGCCGTTGACTTTGTTGAGGTCTCCGTCGCACAGCTGCCAGAGCGGCGCCTGCTTATCTTCCAGCTGTTGCAGCATTTCTTTTGTTGTGTTGATCAGGCCTGTGGCAGAGGCATAGGCCTCCCAGCATCCGTGACGGCCGCAGGTGCAGGGGCGCCCATCCATCTGAATGACAATATGGCCCAGCTCGCCTGCGGCGCCATTGCAGCCGGTGTATATTTTACCGTCCAGGATGATGCCGCCACCAATGCCTGTCCCAAGCGTGATGGCGATGCCGCTTTCTGCGCCCTGTAAGGCGCCGGCCTTATATTCACCAAACGCAGCGGCGTTCGCGTCGTTTTCCAACAGGACCTTTGCATGCAGCCGCGCGCCAAGCTGTTCTGCAAGGGGATAGTTGTGCAGCTCCAGATTTCCCGCGAAGCCGACAATCCCCTTTTGATTGTCTATACTGCCCGGCGAGCCGACGCCGATCCAGGGTACATCTTCCACTGCCAAGCCGGCGTTGCCCAGCGCTTCCAGAGCCGTCTGGGCAAGCTGATCGGTCATTTCCGCCTGTGTGCAGGGGGTCTGGGTCGGGTGTTTGGCACGCGCAATAATCTGATACTGTTCATCCACGACACCTGCTGCAATATTGGTGCCGCCAAGGTCAATGCCGAGGTAGTACATGTTTAAAATTCCTCCATCTGCAGTCTGCCAAAAGTTTGCATTGCTGCTGTGTTTATTTTAAGTATACCTTGTGGCGTATTAAAAGTAAATGGATTCAGAGAAAACGCCCGGAAAAATTTGAATCTGCACAGTAAATTGTGTTATAATATATGCAAAATGCTTCCTGTGTCGGGATATTCGAGCCAGAGAACAGGCTCGTCACACTTGCCGGCCTGGAGAAAAGGCGGTCTTCTCGTGCAGTTTGCCGATCTTCCCCCGAAAATGCAGAATCCATATACGAAAAAATGGATGGAACAGCTGAAAGCACGGCGCTTCCATCTGGCAGCCAAGCGTGTCTTTGACGTGGTGGCTGCGACGGTCATTGCAGCGGTCACATCGCCTGTCATGCTGGTGCTGGCGATTGCCATCAAGGCGGACTCTCCGGGGCCGGTCTTTTTTAGGCAGATCCGTGTGGGGCAGTGGGGCAAGACATTTCGCATTTTCAAGTTCCGCACCATGGTGCAGGACGCCGATCGCCGGGGCTTGGCCATCACGGTTGGGCAGGACGCGCGCATCACACGGGTTGGCCGCCTCCTGCGCAAATGCCGGCTGGATGAATTTCCCCAGGTCTTCAACGTCATCAGTGGCACCATGAGCCTGGTCGGTCCGCGTCCAGAAGTGCCGAAGTATGTGGATTGCTACAAGGATGAATATATGGCGACGCTCCTGATCCGTCCTGGTGTGACGGCGCCGAGCAGTCTGCACTTCCGCAATGAAGATGAAATTTTGGCTGCGTCTCCGGATGACCCGGAAAAGACGTATGTCGAGAAGGTCTTGCCTGTCAAAATGCAACTGAACCTCGATTACATGAAAGATATTTCGGTTGGAAAGGATTTACAGGTGATTTTGAAAACCCTGAAGATGGTCTTATTCTGACCCAGAAAAATGCATACATCCTCCTTTTTGCGCATATGCATGCACAAAGGAGGGGAAGCGCCTTGTATGCAGTCCTAAAACGGAAACACTTTATTTTGGCGGGAATCGTGGCGCTGGCGCTGATAGCGATCCCGGTGATCTGTCGTTTTGCGCAGGCAGCCGTTCCAGCCGCAGCGGACCCGAACACGAACTGGGGCCTAAGCTTTCAGCAGGATGGCCAGCCGCCGGTGGCAAATGTAACGGCTGACTATCTTAAGCAGTTTGATGCCTATTATATTGGCGATACTTCAGAGAAGAAACTGTACATCACATTTGACGCAGGTTATGAGGCGGGCTATACGCCACAGATTCTGGATGCCTTGAAAAAACACAACGTCAAGGCGACTTTTTTCGTGGTCGGCAATTACCTGGAAACCAGTCCGGATCTGGTTAAGCGTATGGTCGCAGAAGGACATACGGTTGGCAATCATACGGACCATCATTTCGATATGTCAAAGATTGCCGACAAAGAGGCTTTCCAGAAGGAATTGCAGGGCGTGGAAGAAAAGTACCGGTCCATCACAGGGCAGGAGATGAAAAAATTTTACCGCCCTCCGCAGGGAAAATATAGCGAGTCCAATTTACAGCAGGCGCATGAGCTGGGCTATCACACAATCTTTTGGAGCCTTGCCTATGTGGATTGGCAAAAAGACGCGCAACCGTCTCATGAGGAGGCATTCGCAAAGCTTTTGCCGCGCACCCATCCGGGTGCAGTGGTCTTGTTGCACAGCACTTCCAAGACAAATGCAGAAATCCTAGACGAATTGCTCAGTAAATGGGAGGAAATGGGCTATCAGTTTGCGCCAATCGACGACTTGATCGCCTGATTTTTTGGGAGGAAAGAGGTCTACTTGTCAAGATTCGACGCTTGTGCTATAATATAAAAAGTCTGTTTGCAGGAGGATGTCAAATATGTCTGGCCATTCGAAATGGAATAATATTAAACGAAAAAAAGAAAAAGCCGACGGCGCAAAAGCCAAGATCTTTACCAAAATCGGTCGTGAGCTTGCCGTGGCAGTTAAAGAGGGCGGCGGCCCTGACCCGGCCAGCAACTCAAAGCTGAAAGACTGCATTGCAAAAGCGAAGGCAGCCAATGTCCCCAATGATAACATTGACCGCATTATCAAGAAGGCAGCGGGCGAAGGGGATACCAATAAATACGAAAACATCACCTACGAGGGATATGGCCCCAGCGGTGTCGCGGTAATCGTGGAGGCATTGTCTGATAACCGCAACCGTACGGCTGCCGATGTGCGCCACTATTTTGATAAATTCGGCGGTAACCTTGGCACGACGGGATGTGTCTCTTTCCTGTTTGAGCGAAAGGGCGTTCTGGAAGTTGAGCGTGAGGGCCACGACGAAGACAAAGTGATGGAGGATGCTTTGGAAGCTGGCGCATCGGACTTCCAGGCCGACGAGGACACTTTTGTTATTTACACCGAGCCGGATGATTTTTCCGGTGTGCTCGACGATCTGACCGCCAAAGGCTATGAATTCGAGACAGCCGAGGTGCAGATGGTGCCAAATACGCTAGTAAAGCTACCAGAAGATAAGCAGACCAGCATGCAAAAACTGCTGGATGCCCTGGAGGACAACGACGATGTGCAGAACGTTTGGCACAACTGGGATGTCCCAAATGACGGGGAAGAGGACGAATAAAAACGAAGAAGGGCAATCGCTGCACATGCGGTGCTGCCAAAAGTGACGGGATCCGCAGAGCCCTGTGTGGGAACTGCGAATCTTGTTTTCCATTTTATGGGTTGTCTAATAAATGCAGCTTGAATGCCGGAGTTCCTTTTGAAAATGACAGAACTGTAACCACCGCTTCCAGCCGTTTTCCTTGATTTCAAAAGTGCAAGTGTGGTATAATTTTCTTAGGTTAATGATGCATTTTGTCGAATGATAAAATGCGGCTGCGGGGCCTATCGCAAATTGCCTACTGTATGCGGCAAGAGTGCGGGGCCCGTTTCCTTCGTAAGGCCGTTTTCGCGTGTCCAGCGTGGAAACGCGGATTTTTAAAAAGAAAGGATGGGTGTGGATGACAGGCTATGAGCATCTGTGTATGAACTGTATGTCAGAGACAGAGGGCAAGGCGCAGTGCCCGCACTGTGGATTTGACGAAACAGAGCCGCAGCCGAAAGAAGCGCTTCCTTATCGTACAGTGTTGCAAGACCGATATATGGTTGGACGCATGAAGCGCTCCAACGGAGAGGGAAAAGTCTATATTGGCTTTGATATGCAACAGCTACGCCCCGTACAGATTCACGAGTTTTTTCCGCTGCCAATCTGTGCGCGCGTGCTGAACTCCACTGATATTGCGGTGATTGCCGGCAACGAGGGACTTTTTGAGCAATATCTGAAGGATTTTTTGACCTATCAGCAGGCATTGTCGCAGTTCCAGAATCAACCGGCGATGGTGCCGGTGACGGATGTATTTGAGGAAAATTATACGGCTTATGCCATCTCTCCATGGGAAGAATCCATTACCTTGCGCTATTTTGTCAAACGCAGCGGCGGCTGTTTAACTTGGAATGCATGCTGGAAGATTTTTAAGCCAGTCATTACGGCGCTGACTGCTTTGCATGCATCTGGCGTCGGGCATCTCGGAATCTCGCCGGATACGCTGTTTATATCCCAGGATGGGGAAATGAAACTGAATGATTTTTGCATTTCTGCCGCGCGTATGACGGATACAGGCTTGCAAGCGGATCTGACACCTGGCTGTGCGGCCATTGAGCAATTGGATGCTTCCATGGAAGTGGGGGAGTATACCGATGTTTACGGATTGGCAGCATCCCTGTTTTTTGCGTTGACGGGCATTCTGCCGAAGGATGCGCAGACACGTTTGAAAGATCCGCGGCTGTTGTTGCCTGCCAGTAAATTGAAGAACATCCCACCATATGTGGTTACGGCGATTGCCAACGCGTTGGAGGTTTCCCAGCAGGATCGTACGCCGACGTTTGAGCGGATACGCGCTGAGCTTGCTGCTGCCCCCACGGCGACTGTTTCTCTGGAGGAAACTCAGAGCCTCCGCCGTATTCCCAGCCCCTATCCGGAGTCCAAGAAGGAAACCGCCCCGCCGGAAGTAACTCGCAAAAAACGTGGGAAAAAACCGACGTATCTTTGGGTCATCTTACTTTGCGTGATTTTGGCAATTGTGGCGGTTTTGGCGATTGCCGCCTACAACCTTTTCTTTAGCGGTGACGCCACTACAACCAGCAGCCAAGCCGGCCTTAGTGTCTCCAGCGTATCTCCAAGCATGAGCGCCTCCCTTCCGACGCCGGCCAGCAGTCAGAATGCTGCCTCCGACAGCAATCCGGAAAGTGACACCAATAGTCAAGCGGCCTCTTCAGCAGCAGCGAGTGAGGAGTCGAGCCAATCGGACGAAACCAGTTCCAGTGAGGAAACTGTTTCCGCTGATGAATCGTCACAAAGCGATTCAGATGAGATCAACGTGCCAAATTTAGTCGGGCAGTCCTATTCTGATGTCAAGAATGCTTCTGAATATCAGGTGACCATGACGGATAAACGGTTTAGTGATACAGTCCCGGAGGGCGATATTATTGAGCAGACGCCGGAAAGGGGAGAATCCGTTAAAAAGGGTTCGGTTGTATCGGTCGTTGTCAGCATGGGTCCGGCTCTGCGGGAACTGCCGGATATTTCAGGAATGTCACAGAGTGAAGCTCGAAAAGCAGTTGAGAATGCCGGGCTAATACCAAGCTTTCAGAGTGAATCAAGCGACGAACCGGCTGATACGGTTTTGGGTTATGCTGACACGGAAGCCGGCGCGCAGTTGGCCTATGGTGCTGAGGTCACCATCTTGATAAGCAGCGGGTCTTGACAATATTCTTAGACGAATAACGCCGATACAATGATAAAAATCAAAGGCCGTAGCTCGGAAAGTGGGGGACATCCTCTCATTTCCGAACTGCGGCCTTGTGCATCAGAGATGAAATGCACAAAAACAGCCCTTGGCCATTTTCGGCAAAGGGCTGTTCGCTATTTTTATCAATCACTGCTAAAGGGCAGCAATGCGAGATGACGTGCGCGCTTAATGGCTACCGTCAGCTCACGCTGATGATGTGCACACGTACCCGTCACGCGGCGGGGCAGAATCTTTGCGCGCTCCGAAATGAAACGGCGCAACTTTGCAACATCCTTGTAATCGATATAGTCAACCTTATCGACGCAGAAGCTGCAAACCTTACGGCGGCCTTTGCGGCCACGACGGTTCTCTCTGTCAGGCATCGTCTTGAAACCTCCTTTAATCGCATTACATCAGGTCGCTCAGAACGGCAAATCGTCGTCATCCGGAAGCGCCTGGAAGTCGCCCGTGTCCCCACTGGCATAAGCGGCGGGGTCGGTAACGGCCGGCGCGCTGCTTGGCGCAGAAGCGGCCGGGGCGGGAGCCGGTGCAGCAGGACGTTGGTAGCTGTTTTCATAACCGCCATAGGATTCACCGGCATCATAGGCGCCAGTTTCCCGTTTGCTTCCGCAGAAGCTCACATTATCGGCGACCACCTCAAACCGTGACCGCTTGTTGCCATCACGATCCGTATAGCTGTCCACCCGGATAGAACCTTGCACGGCAATCATGGAGCCCTTCCGGAAATACCGGCAGATAAAATCCGCCGTCTGCCGCCAAGCGGTGACATCGATAAAGTCAGTCTGTTTTTCGCCGCCCGCTTTATTGAAGCGCCGGTCCACAGCAATCCGAATTGTCGTGACCGGAATATCGTTCGGCGTGTGACGCAGCTCGGGATCCGCCACAAGACGGCCCATCAAAACAGCAACGTTGAGCATGCTACAACCTTCTTTCTGTCGCGGAACTTACGCTTCCTTCCGAATAATCAGGGAGCGGATAATGCCGTCCGTAATCTTGTAAATACGGTCCAGCTCAGCGGTGAACGCGGGCACACTGGTAAAATCGATGAGCACATAATAGCCCTCGGTTTCTTTGTTGATCGGGTAGGCCAGATGACGCTTGCCCCACTCGTCCACGTTATCCACAGTTCCGTTTTCTGCGATCAGGTCCTTGAATTTCTGAATCACGGCCTTGGTCGCTTCTTCGTCCAGCTTGCTGGAAACGATAAAGACGGTTTCGTACTTGTTTTTGATTTCTTCCATTGATACGCACCTCCTTTTGGACATATGGCCCCGGAACCTTGTCCGGAGCAAGGATGTGTCAGTCTGTCAAGAGACTAACAGAATAATTATACCAGTCGTTTCCTTTTACGTCAAGATATTTTTAAAGCGTTTTTGCGATCTTTTTCAGATAAGCGCGGAAATCGTCCTTCAGGTCTGGATGCTGCAGCGCAGCCTCCACCTGTGCCTCCATGATGCCGAGCTTGTTGCCCATGTCATAGCGCCGGCCTTCATAATCCACCGCTATCATGCCTTGACTTTTCGCCAACTGACGCATGGCGTCCGTCAGCTGGATTTCGCCGCCTGCGCCGGGCGGCGTCTGGTCAATAATGTCGAAAATTTCCGGCGGAAGCAAGCAGCGGCCGAGAATGGAAAACTGGCTCATTACCTTGTCCGGCGTCGGCTTTTCAATCATGTCTGTGCAGGTATAGTAATTATCGTGCAGCGGTTCCACTTTCAGAGAGCAGTATTTGGAGATATCGGACAGCGGCACCTGCTGAACGCCCAAGCAGCCCTTTCCGGTTTGCTCATAGGCACGGATCAATTGCTTGCAGACAGGCTCTTTGCTGAAGATCACGTCGTCGCCGTAAAGGACGGCGAACGGCTCGTTTCCTACAAAGGAACGCGCACAGCCGACTGCATGGCCCAGGCCTTTGGTTTCCTTTTGGCGGACAAAATAGATATTCGCCATATGTGCGATATCCACAACCTCCTGCAGAATTTTTTCCTTTGCCGGACCGCCGTTTTGCAGGCGGGCCTCCAGTTCGGGTACGCGGTCAAAGTGGTCTTCAATCAGGCCTTTGCCACGGTTTGTAATAATGAGAATTTCTGTGATCCCGGATTTTACAGCTTCTTCGACGATGTATTGGATTGCCGGTTTATCGACGATCGGCAACATTTCCTTTGGCATACTTTTGGTGGCGGGCAGGACGCGCGTTCCCAGTCCTGCGGCGGGAATCACAGCTTTTCTTACTTTCATATTTTAACAGCTCCTATCATTTTGTTTATCTCATAGCAGCATCGTGGGTAGGCTTGTAAGAACCAGGTAACAGATAAAAACCAGGAATACATACAGGGAATTGACACCGCCGCGTTCCTGATATGCAATCAGCCATTCTCCAGAATCCGAAATTTTTTCCTGAATTTGATGGACCAACTTGACACAGTGTTTGCGATAGCAGCGATTGCCGATGATGCCAAACACAATGTGCAGAATCACCAGGCATAACAAAATTAACATCGGCACAACAAAAAGAAATTTTTCGCCCGGCGGCATCTGTCCCACATATTGATAAAGCGCATCCATTTGTGTCTGGCTGAAGGAACTCAAAGTGGCGCTGCCTGACGAATCCAATGCTTTGGAAATGATGGGAAGTAGAACGGCCGCATCGATATAATTCCACAAGAAGTGCAGCGCCAGTTCAAAAATGGTGATGATCGTCCCAAGAAGATATTGCTTGCGGTAGAGCAGCCATGCGCCGGTCAGCACAAAAGCTGCACCGTTAAAGCGGTTTTTGCGTTGGCGTTCATACCGCAAAAAGACAGGTAAATAATAGGTCGTATTGCTTTGCACCACTTTGGCAAGGTCCCCGGCCTTCACACCGTCGATCGTGCTTTCCGGATCGACCCCGCCCATGGGATCAAAGACAAACGGCATGGGGCCATTCCCCGGCATGCCATAGCCCCATGGCCCGGCGCCCGGCATCCCCTGGGAACCCGGACCGCCGGAATTCATCGACGGTTGTTGCGGGTTTTGTCCAACGCCATAGGGTGGGAAAGGATTCTGATCCCCGCGCGACAGCGGGGTGCCGCAATGCTCACAAACCAATGTCCCAGGTGGGTTCCGGTGTCCGCATTGTGGGCACCGGACCGATTCCTTTTCCTGTGTTGGGGGATTCCACGCCTCTTTGGTTCCGTGTTTTTCTTCGTATATGCAATGGCCGACCTGCTTATAGCAGGCGCGGTGATACGGCGCACCGCATTCCGGGCAGACGACGATATCATCCGCCCGTGTAAAAGGCTTGCCGCAGACCGGACATTTGATGCCAGTAAAGTCAGTCATGATCGATTGCCTCCTCGCGGACGAATGCCCGCTAATGACTTTCGTTTTCTATTGTATCGGTTTTGCAGGCAAACTGCAAGTTTTTGTCACAAGAGTTTTTAGTCTATTTACAATTCTGCCCAATACAGAAATTTTGCAATTTGCATAATCTCTTTATAAGAGAGTTTATAGTTCTAGATAATTTTACAAAAAATTCCAATAAATCAAATAAAATCGCCATAATCTTATTGACATTGTTCCAAGATATATGTATAATTAATCAAGAAGTTGCAACTTCGGTATAGGTTAGGAACTAATAGGATGTTATTTAAGCTTTATTCTAAATTAAGGAAAGGAAGTCTTACTATTGAAAGTATTTAAACGCTTGTTTGCAATTGCTATATCAGCCGTTGTGGCAGCAACGGTAGCACTTTTGCCGGTACAGGCTAGTAATGCTGGTGCCCCTACGCAACAAAACGTGGGATTGAGTTATGAAGAGCCAAAGCCATTAGATGCAACACAGGTGCAGCCGCGTGATGGGAATATTCCTGGACTTGGTAGTGAGTGGGACCTTCGGTCGAAAGGTACATACTCATTTAGCGGCAGTTCATCATATGGAAATTCACTATATTCAAGTTATTGGATCAAAGGTGCGACTTTATATAGAATACAGGTGAAAAATCAAGGAAGTTTTACCCTTCGTGTCAGATTTAAAAATTATGTTTCGACATTTGCTTCTACTTACGTCCCAGCCGGTCAAACGGTTACTTTTTATGCATCCATGCCCAATGCGGATAAGGGCGCATATCTTCTTTTTGAAGAATCCGGTTCGTATTCGGTATCCGGCACCGTCTCAAAAGCTTAAAACCGAGAAATGAAGGAGGGCGGCTGCGCCGTTGTGCAGCCGCTTCTTTTTTCTGTGGAGGGTTCCATATGACAACAGTTGCTTTGCGCCGGGAGGGCCTTTCGAGTTCTACCTTGAAATGGATTGCGCTGTGTTGCATGGTGTTTGACCATGTGGCAGAATTCTTCCCCATGCAGGCGCCCCTCTGGTTCCATTGGATCGGGCGTCTTGCGGAGCCAATTTTCTTGTTTTGTGCGGCGTGGAGCGTCGTGTATACGCATAGCCGGAAGCAGTTTTTGCTGCGCCTTTACCTCGGCAACGTTGCGATGGGCGTCATTCAGTTTTTTACCGGAATGGATAACAATGTCCTCCGTGTCATTTTGATTGCCTGCGCGTTTTTGTCCATCGTCGAGTGCCGCAGGGAGGGAAATCCTCGTTGGAAAGCCTATCTGGCCGTCTTTCTCGTGTGGCAGGTTGCGAGTACGGTGCTGTTCGCGTGGCTGGCCAACTCGCCTGACGTCGCAGGCGCAACTGACCCGCGCATTTGGACGCCCCTGCTGCCGGCCGTTTTGGGGTCTGCGTTCAATGCGGAAGGCGGCTTTTTCTTCATTTTCCTGTGCATCGCGTTTTATTGGCTCAAAGACAGCCGCAAAAGACTGATCCTTGGGTTCGTTCTTTTTTCCATCGCCCTGTTCATTCTGGATGTGACGCCGCTTGTTCCCCGGGCGGGAAGTTTCCTCATGCGCCGCGTTGCCGTGCCGTTGGGATGGGATTTATGGTTTAGGATTTTTTATGACGAAGCGGCCGCGCTGTTTGGATTTCCGCCGCAAGCGGTTGGCGGTTTTCAGATTCTCCAGTCTTACCGCTGGATGATCATTTTTGCGCTGCCGTTTTTGCTGGTTTACAACGGCCGGCGGGGAAGAGGCGGAAAATATTTCTTTTATATTTTCTATCCCGCGCACCTATTGTTCCTCTATCTTCTCTCTTATGCCACCGGCGAGCTGGTTAACGTATGGTTTGGGTCCTGAAGAAGGGCATGTACTTTTGCAGCTCTCGCTTTCTCATTCCTTTACATTTCACCCAAAATGGAATATAATACAAACATATATGCGCAATTCGGGACGGCATGCATGCGCTGCCGGCAAAAGCCGCAAACTACGCTGCGTGGCCGGGCTTTTTGGAATGAGATTTTGAGAAAGTAGGATGGAACAGATATGCTGCAATTTGAAGAACTGAAACAGACGCTGCACGAGCTCAAGCCGGAGTTGGATGACCTCGGTGAGGCGCTGGGGCTGAAAGCCATGCGCAATGAGATCGACGAGCTGGACCACAAGGCGAGCGAGCCTGGGTTTTGGGACGATGCGCAGAATTCTCAAAAAGTCCTACAGCGTGCGGCAAAACTCAAAGACAAGATTGCGGCCTATGAAACGCTGTGCGCCAAATGGGAGGATGCGATGACGCTCTGCGACTTGGCGGATGAAGAGGGCGATCTTTCTGTGCTGCCAGAAGCGCAGGGAGAAGTGGAAAAAATCCAGAAAAGTCTGGAGACTCAACGCCTGCAAACCCTCCTGACCGGTGAATATGACAGCAAAAATGCGATTCTCACCTTCCATGCCGGCGCGGGCGGCACCGAGGCGCAGGATTGGGCGGAAATGCTGTACCGCATGTATAACCGCTGGGCAGAGCGCCACGATTATAATGTAAAACTGCTGGATTCCCTGGACGGTGAGGAGGCGGGATTGAAAAGCGCCAGCATCCTGATTGAGGGTGAAAATGCATATGGCTTCCTCAAAGGGGAAAACGGCGTGCACCGCCTGGTGCGCGTCTCTCCGTTTGACGCCTCTGGCCGCCGCCACACGTCCTTTGCCTCTCTGGAAGTGATGCCGGAGATCGACGATACCGTTGAGGTGGAAATCGATCCGGCAGACATCAAGATGGATGTGTACCGCGCCAGCGGTGCAGGTGGGCAGAAGGTTAATAAGACCAGCTCTGCTGTGCGTTTGACGCACATCCCGACCGGTATTGTGGTCGCCTGCCAGGTAGAGCGCAGCCAGTACCAGAACCGCGACGTCGCCATGCGCATGCTGAAGAGCAAGCTGCTTGAAATCAAAGAGCGCGAGCATCTCGATAAAATTGAGGACATCAAGGGCGTGCAAAAAGAGATCGCGTGGGGCTCGCAGATTCGCTCCTATGTTTTCATGCCATATACGATGGTCAAGGACCACCGTACCGGTTATGAGACGGGCAATGTCAACGCTGTGATGGACGGCGACCTCGACGGCTTCATTAACGCTTATCTGAAAGCACTCAGCCAGGGAACGCTGGGCAATTACGACACCGAGGACTAAATAGGATCACAAAATACAAAAACGTCCGCTCCTGCATTTGATTGACGCAGAGGCGGACGTTTTTAATGTTGGGGTGGCCGGTGACCAGCGGGCGTTGTAGCCGGGCGAACAGGCCCGTGTCCCAGGCGCTTTTGTTGGCGGACATCAGTGCCGATAAACTGGACGCGCTTATAGCCGCCGATCACACGGGACGAAAAGCGTTCCGTATAATATTCTGCCATCTCTCGGATGGTCAGATTGGTGCTCATGATAACCGGCTTCTGGGCCAGCTGACGCGAATTGACGATATTGTATAATGCGGCAATTGAAAACTGACTGCGGAATTCTGTCCCCAAATCATCGAGAATCAGCAGGTCGCAGTCCAACAGGCTTTGCATTGTGTTTCCGTCCGAACGGCCAAAATGTTCGTCTGCCAGGCGCGAAAGAAGGTTCTGCACGCTGCCGTAGACCACGCCGAATCCCCGGTCGATCACCACTTTTGCGATGGCCAGGGAAAGGTGCGTTTTCCCCAAGCCGGTCTTGCCCGCCATCAAGAGGCTTTCCGAGCGGCCGTTAAATTGATAGGCATACCGCTGGCAAAATGAAAACTGCCGTTCCATCCACTTCCGGGGAATGCGTCCCTGAGCATCCGGCGTATCAGCATAATAAGACAGGTCAAAGGTCTCGAAGGTGCACTGCTCGAGCGGGGTGTCTGTATTCAACTGACGCCGCGCCTGCGCGCGCAACAATTCTTTCATGCAGTCGCACATCCGGCCATCCACATTGCCGCGGTCCTTGCATTTTGGGCATGTATAGGCTGGCTCCAAATCTTCGGGACGCATTCCGTGTTTGGCGAGAAGAGCGGCGCGTTCCTGTTGGAGACGCTGGTTTTCCACGCGCAGCGCCTCCAGTGCCTGGCGCACATCCTTGCCGCCAAGCACAGCCTTGGCTGCCTCCACGCCGGTGTGCGTCAGCAGCCGGTCGATCTCTTGCCCTCGCGGTTCCATCCGGTAAAACTGGGCGCGCCGGCGGTCTGCCTCTTGCTCCGCCTGCATGCGGCGGGCGTTGAGCGTTGCATAAACGGCGTCATAAACAGAACGGCTATATCCCATCCGTTGGATCCTCCATTGTATCATACCAGCTTTCGCGTTCATAGGCGTCTATATCATAGGAAGGCTGCGCGGCTTCCTCGCGCGAACGGGCCTTTTTCTGGGCGTCCGCCTCCACCTGTTGCGGTGTTGTGATCTTTTCCCGATGCCAGCGCTCCAGAATTTTGTGTATGTACCCTGCAGCAAACTTGCCGGTTGCATCAATGCAGCGGTCGTAAGCCAGCTTGATCATTTCCGGGGAAAATTTCCAATCCAGCACCCACGCGGAAACATAATTTTCCTCGCGGGTAGAGGGTGCGCGTGCGGGGAGACCGAGCGTGCGCTGTACGGTGTCCCAGGCGCGGCGGACATTCGTCAGCGCCTGCAATTTTTCTTCCGCCTGCATATGGGTAGTGATACCCTCATCGGCCCAATTTTGCGCCACTTTTTCAATATAGCGCATGTTTCCCTTGCCATTGCTTGCCGCATATTGCAGCAGCATCAGGATTACGTCGACTGGCAGACCATAATGATCGTGCAGCATAAGCAAAACGCCCAGATCGCCCGGCGAAAGCAGACGGCCAAGAATCTGCTCGGCTTCCTCCATCAGGCAGCGGATTTCTTCACTTTCCTGCATACGCTTGGCGACAAATGTCGGATCCGGCCGCTCAGCCCGCGGCAGTGGACGATGTTTGGGCACAGCCGATTTGTTTCGTTGGCTTTCCGGCGCTTGGGGCGCCGCTGCAGCGGCTTCTGACGCTGCAGCGGTTCCCTCAGCGTGGAATTGGAGGATGCCGGTTTCCTGCCAGTAGGAAAGCGCGTCGCGGGCATCTGCCGGGCTGATCCCCAGGGCCTCGCCCAGCGCGCTGTCTTCAAATGTGTCCGTGCCTTGCCGCAGTACCCAGAGCAGCGCTTTGAGTTGGACACCGCCGCTTAGGCGCAGATGCGCATCCACAACCGCTGTTGGAACGGCAAAAACGCTACTCCAGATGCCGTTGTCCAATTGATATTGCATGCCGAACCTCCCCGCTGCTCATGGTTTTATGTCATACGAGATGACATATGTCAAAATATCTGACATAATTCGAATAACAACGCTATTATAACATTGGATGCCCCAGAATACAACTGTACAGAAAAGGCTATAAAATCAGGCGGATTTTTCAATCATAAATAAAATTATAAATAAAAAAATCAAAAAACTTCTCGTACTTTTCTTTCTTTTTTTCGGAAAATGGCGTATAATCAATTAAACAGCATCCAGATGGATGGCGGAGCAGAAGGGGGAATGGATGATGCAGTCATATGATTTTTTGCTTGACTTGGCTTTGATCCTCTTAAGCACAAAAGTTTTGGGACTGGTGACGCGCAGGTTTCATATGCCGCAGGTGGTGGGTGCCTTGTTGGCAGGCCTTGTCTTGGGGCCCGCTATTTTGGGCATTTTGAAGGAGACGGAGTTTATTTCCATGCTCAGTGAAGTGGGCGTCATCACGCTGATGTTTTCTGCTGGTTTGGAGACAGACATGCAGGAAATGAAAAAGGCAGGCAAGGCTTGCTTTATTGTGGCACTCATTGGTGTCATTGTGCCGTTGATTGGCGGCTTTTTGCTGGCGACGGTGTTCAACCAGGGAGGGGAGGACGTTTCCGCGCCGGTTTACCTGCAAAATATCTTCATCGGTGTGATCCTGACGGCGACAAGCGTCAGCATCACAGTGGAAACGCTCAGAGAAATCGGCAAGCTCAACACGCCTGCCGGCAACACGATCCTCGGCGCAGCCGTAATCGACGACGTTTTGGGCATCATTGCCCTGACCCTGATTACCTCGATGGCGGACACGTCTGTGAATATCGGCATGACATTGCTCCAGATTGTGCTCTTCTTTGTGTTTGCCATTGTGATTGGCATCATCTTCAATAAGCTGTTCGAGAAATATCAGGAACACTACAATAAGGACATGCGTCGCTTTGTGATTCTGGCGTTCGTCTTTTGCCTGTTGCTCTCTTTCTGTGCGGAGAAATTTTTCGGCGTTGCGGATATCACCGGCGCGTACCTGGCCGGCGTGATTATCAGCAACACCCAGCGCAAGCAATATATTTCACGCCGCTTCGAGACCATCAATTATGCCTTTTTATCGCCGATCTTCTTTGCAAGCGTTGGACTGAAGGTGACGCTGCCGAGCATGAGCGGAACGATTATTCTGTTTGCCGTCCTGCTTTGCGTGATTGCTGTGATAACGAAGGTGATTGGTTGCGGGTTTGGCGCAAAGCTTTGCAAAATGACGAACCATGAGTCGCTCCAGGTAGGCGTGGGCATGATCTCACGTGGCGAGGTCGCGCTGATTGTGGCCACAAAGGGCGCATCGCTCGGGCTGATGAGTTCGACATTGTTTGGCCCAGTGGTCATCGTTGTGATTGTAACGACGATTCTGGCTCCGATTTTGTTAAAAGTGGTCTTTAAAGATAAAAACAAAGGCGGAGCGGGAACCGGGGAACCGGCGATTCCTCATACCGATGGATATGCGCTTATAGAGAAACAGGCGAGCGAGAACAAATAGAGATGGATGGGAACTGCAAGGGCAGAGTATGGTAGCGTTTGTGCTGGCCAAAAGAATTTTGAAAAATTTTCATTTTTCTATTGACATATTCGAAAATGCTGTAGTATAATAGCTCTTGCAGTCTGAACGCGAACGTAGCTCATCTGGTAGAGCGCCACCTTGCCAAGGTGGAGGTAGCGAGTTCGAGCCTCGTCGTTCGCTCCAAAAAGCGGGTTTCCGCATAGAAAGACGCTGCTTCCAAACGAATGGTAGGAAGCAGCGTCTTTTATCTTTTTCCCCAGCAGACTGCGCAAATATTTTTGAGAACGTGGAAAAGGATTTTATATTCCCTTCTTTGCGCAGCTATGGTATAATAATTTAGTTTGAGTACGCTTTGTCCGGAGAAAGTCGCGGGCAGAGTCGGAAATATGGATTTCTGAAGTAAGAGGGATCAAATTCTATGGATACAAGAAATGATTTGCGGAATGTTGCGATTATTGCCCACGTTGACCACGGCAAAACCACCCTGGTGGATCAGCTGCTGCGGCAAAGCGGCGTTTTCCGCAGCAACGAGACAGTGGAAGAACGCGTGATGGATTCCAACGACTTGGAGCGTGAGCGTGGCATTACGATTCTTTCCAAGAATACAGCCGTGATGTATCAAGGCGTCAAGATCAATATTGTGGACACGCCCGGTCATGCCGACTTTGGCGGCGAGGTGGAGCGCATCCTGATGATGGTCGACGGTGTGCTGCTGCTGGTTGATGCGTTTGAGGGCTGCATGCCGCAGACGCGTTTTGTGCTGAAAAAGGCGCTCGGTTTGGGAAAAAAGCCGGTTGTCGTGGTCAATAAAATTGACCGGCCTGGCGCGCGCCCGGCAGAGGTCGTCGATGAAGTATTGGATCTGTTTATTGAACTTGGCGCCAATGATGACCAGCTGGATTTCCCGGTGGTTTATGCATCTGGCCGCGATGGCTATGCGTCCAATTCTGCGGAAGAGCCCGGAACGGACATGAAGCCGTTGTTTGAGGCAATTCTCAAGTATATTCCTGCGCCCCAGGGCGACTTAAATGGTCCGACGCAGGTGCTATTCAGCAATATCGACTATGACGATTACGTGGGGCGTATCGGCATTGGGCGCGTGGAACGTGGCAGCATCCATGTCGGTCAGAACGTTACTTTGTGTCACCGCGACGGCACGACGCATAACGAGCGCATCACGAAGCTTTATCAGTTTGAAGGCCTCAAGCGCGTGGAAGTCGAAGAGGCTAAGCTGGGCGACATAGTTGCAGTTTCCGGTATGCCGGATCTGAACATCGGTGAGACAGCCTGCGATCCTGAACATGTGGAACCGCTGCCATTTGTCAAGATTGACGAGCCGACAGTCAGCATGATGTTTATGGTCAATAACAGCCCCTTTGCCGGTCGAGAGGGAAAATATGTGACTTCCCGGAATTTGCGTGACCGGTTGATGAAGGAGATTGAGACGAACGTCGCCCTGCGTGTGGAAGAGACGGATTCTGCGGACACGTTCAAGGTGTCCGGCCGCGGCGAGCTGCATTTGTCAATTCTCATTGAAGAAATGCGCCGCCAGGGCTATGAATTCCAGGTTTCCAGCCCGGTGGTTATTTATAAAGAGATCAACGGCAAAAAATGCGAGCCCATTGAGCTTTTAATGATCGAGGTGCCGGACAACTATGTCGGCCCTGTCATGGAGAAGCTGGGTTCCCGCAAAGCGGAGCTCGTCAATATGGGCACCCGCGACACGGGCATGACTCACTTGGAATTCCGCATTCCTGCGCGTGGCCTGATGGGCTATCGTCAGGAATTCCTGACCGATACAAACGGCAACGGCATCATGAATAACGTCTTTGATGCTTATGAGCCGTACAAAGGCGACATCACCGTGCGCAATACGGGCAGCCTGATTGCGTTTGAAACCGGCGAAGCGACTGGCTATGGCTTGTGGTATGCGCAGGACCGCGGTCGCCTTTTCATCGGGCCGGGCACAGAGGTTTATGAGGGCATGGTGGTTGGCGTCAGCCCCCGCAGCGACGACCTGGTGGTCAATGTCTGCAAGAAAAAGCACGTCACCAACACCCGTGCAGCTGGTTCCGACGAGGCGCTGAAACTGACGCCACCCAGCCGCCTGAGTTTGGAGCAGTGCCTGGAGTTCATTAAGGAAGACGAGCTGCTGGAGGTTACACCCAAATCTCTGCGGATGCGCAAACGCATTTTGAATAAAGAGCAGCGCATGAAGCAGAACAGCAAAAAGAAATAACCTTCGCCTGAAAAGGACTGCCTAGCCTATGAAACCGATTGTTGTTTTAGATTTGGAGTGGAATGGCGCTTACAGCAAACGCATCAAGGGATTCCTCAATGAGATCATTGAATTTGGCGCAGTGAAACTGGATGCCCAGATGCAGCCGGAAGATACCTTCGCAGCGCTTGTGCGCCCGCAGGTCGGCAAAAAAATCAGCGATAAGATCGCGGCCTTGACCAGCATCACGGATGAAGAGCTCGCATCCGGGACGCAGTTTATGCGGGCGGTCAGCCGCTTCCGGCAATGGGCCGGCGACTGCCTTTTGATGACATGGGGAACGTCTGATATTCTTACGCTGATTGAAAACTGCCGCTATTTCAGCGGCAATGGACATATTCCTTTTTTGACCGATTATGTGGATGCGCAGGCATACTGCGAGGACCGCATGGCCTATGAAAAGGGCAAACAGATGGGGCTTTCGACAGCGGCAGAACTTTTGCAAATCGATGCGGACGCATTAGGCCATCATCGCGCGCTGGATGACAGTTTGCTGACGGCACGCTGCTTGAAAGCCGTCTACAATGGTCCAGCGGGCTTACAGCCGTTTATCCAGGACGCGACGCAGGAGGAATTTTATAAGCGGATGGAATTCCGTACTGTGATTCTCAGCGACATGGAGCATCCGCTGGTCCGCAATGTGGATCTGTCCTTTACGTGTCCGGCGTGCGGCGCGCCGGCAAACCGCTGTGAGGATTGGCAGCTCCACAACAAAAATTTTTATGCGCTGTTTTGCTGTCCATCCTGCCAAACGAAATTTTGTGGGCGGGTGCAGTTCAAATTGAAATACGAGGGGCTGCAAGTGAAGAAGACGACGCGTCCGTATGTAGCTCCGGAAGAAGAACCGGAGCACGCGGATCCCACAGGCGCTTCGGCCCCGCTTCTCTGATAGATCCGCCGAAAGGCGGATTTTTTCTTGCAACAGATGGCTGCTTATGGTATCATGACAGACAAATCTCCAAAATGGTTTCAGGAGGATATGCGATGGAAACACAGCTTGGCAATATGCGCCTGCACGAACGAAACGGCGTTTCCTATCTGACAGCGCCCGCGCTGGAAACGCAGGATTGGGTACATCATGCGTTTTCAACCCGGCTCGGTGGCGTGAGCACAGGCGACTGCGCCACCATGAATCTCGGCTTTGACCGTGGCGACAGCCGGGAGCATGTGCTGGAAAATTATCGACGTTTCTGCACAGCGGCGGGATTTTCCATGGAAAGTCTGGTGGCGACGGCACAAACGCACAAGGCGGCGGTACGGCGGGTGGGCAGGGAGGACCGCGGCGCAGGCATCCTGCGGCCGAAGCCCTGGCATGATATCGACAGCCTGATTACAAATGCAGCGGACGTGACGCTCTGCGTTTATGGCGCAGACTGTGTGCCGTTGCTGTTTGCCGATCCTGTCCACCGGGCGATCGGCGTGGCGCATGCGGGATGGCGCGGCACGGTGGCGGGGATGGCAGTGGAGACCGTGCGGGCGATGGGGGAAGCCTTCGGTACCCGTCCGGCGGATCTGCAGGTCGTGATCGGCCCATCGATTGGCCCGTGCTGCTTTGAAGTGGATGCACCGGTGATGGAGGCGTTTGCGGCGATTCCCGCGCTGCGTACGGATACAGTTGTAAGGGATGACGGTAACGGGAAGTTCCACGTAAACCTCTGGGAAGCGAATGCTATCCTATTGCGAAAGGCTGGTGTCTCGCAGATTACCTGCAGCAATCTCTGCACCCAATGCCATTCAGATTTACTTTGGTCCCACCGCGCGACAGCTGGCCGCCGCGGCGCTGCCTGCGGGATGCTCGCCATAAAGGAGAATGGACATGATTCCGTCCTGTAACCTTTGCCCGCGCCGTTGCGGCGCCCGCAGGGAAGCAGAGCGTGGGGACGGGTTTTGTAAAATGGGCACGCTGCCAGTGGTGGCACGGGCGGCGTTGCATTTTTGGGAGGAGCCCTGCATCAGTGGCACACGGGGTAGCGGAACAGTCTTTTTTACAGGGTGCACGTTGCAATGCGTATTTTGCCAAAATTATAAAATCAGCGCCGAACGCGCGGTTGGCAAAATCCTGACGCCAAAGGCGCTTTCCGATGTGTTTTTTCGCCTTGTGGAACAGGGCGCGCAGAATATCAACTTGGTCAGCGGCGCGCAGTTTGTGCCTGCTATTGCGGAAGCGTTGGCAATATGCCCGCTGCCTGTGCCGGTTGTTTATAATTCCGGCGGTTACGAATCCATGGAAACATTGCACCTGCTGGATGGTTTGGTACAGATCTATCTGCCGGATTACAAGTACGATGATCCAACTTTGGCTGCGCGCTTGTCCGGTGCGGCGGATTATGTCGATGTGGCGCGCCCGGCCATTTTGGAGATGGCGCGGCAGACTGGCCCATGCGTCTTTGCTGAAGACGGCGCCCTGCAGCGCGGGACCATTGTCCGTCATCTGCTGCTGCCCGGGCATACGCGAAATACCATCGCTGCGCTCGACTGGCTCAAGGCAAATTTGCCGGATGGCGTGTTGGTCAGCCTGATGGGGCAGTATACCCCATGCCGAACGATTGATGCCTTTCCGGAGCTTTCCCGCCGCGTGACAAAGCGTGAATACGAGAAGGTACAGGATCATCTCTTTGCGCTCGGCCTGGACGGCTTTGTTCAAGAGCTTTCCTCTGCACGGAAATCTTACATTCCGGCTTTTGATTTGGAAGGGGTGCGGGATCTATAAATGCAAGTGCACGGCTGCTTCTCCGTCCACTCGGTTTAAACCAGAAGTGACGTCCGTTTCAGAAGGCGCTCTGCGCCGTTCGGCGGGCAGCGGGCATATTGTCCAGCCCTTCTTCGTATGGTAATACGGGGGAGGGCTGTTTTTATGCATACAATTCGCAGACGCGCTATGCGGGCAGTGGCTACGTTGGTGGTTCTATGCTGCCTGCTTGTAACAGCCGGCATATATGCAACCAGGACACAACCTGTTCAGGCACAGGAAGCCGGGACAGTGGAAGGAATTCACCTGCCGGTTTTGATGTACCACAGCATTTTGCCGCCATCTGTATCGGCCGGCACCTACATTGTGTCGCCGGATCTGTTGGAGCAGGATTTGCAGTATCTACAGAAAGAGCAGTATACAACGATCACGGTGCAGAATTTGATCGACTATGTCAATGGACGTGGGGGATTGCCCGAAAAACCCATTATGCTGACCTTTGATGACGGCTATTATAATAACTATAAATATGCGTTTCCGTTGATGAAAAAGTATCATATGAAGATGGTGTTTTCACCGATTGGAATCTGTACGGAACAATTCAGCAAATCGGACGCCGATCACATTACCTATTCGCATGTCACCTGGTCAGAATTGCAGGAGATGATTTCCAGCGGGTTGGTGGAAGTGCAGAACCATACCTATGATCTGCATAAAAGCGGAAAAGGCAAACGCCTGGGCAGCAGCAAATTGCGCACCGAAAGCACCGCCAAATATCAATCCATGTTACGCAGTGACCTAAACAAGATGCAGGAACTTGTATTTCAGCATACCGGCGTTCGTATGACTGCCTTTACGTATCCGTTTGGCGCCATCAGTGAGGCAGCAGGTCCGGTAATCCGTGAAATGAACTTTCAGGCGACTTTGACCTGTAGAAGCCGCGTCAATCTCATCACCAAAGAGCCGTCATGCCTGTATGGATTGGGGCGCTTTTTGCGTAAACCAGGCATCGCACCTGCACAATTTTTCCGTGAGACCGTAAAACTCTGAATCGGCCATACACTTTTTTCAGAGAAAGCGCATAGCGGAATGCGCCTTGAATTGGCCTTAGTTGCCGAATCAAGGCGCATCTTTTTTAAAAAAGTATTTTGCAGCAGCTCCTGCATCGGTACTTGTTTTTGAACGGGTTTTCGTATATTCTAAAAAGGGGAAAATGTCCAAGTCTCCTAAAATAATTTTACAGTGGAGGGATTCCTGATGAAAAAAGATCTTGGAGTGAAACCGTATCTTTATCCGATGCCCGTGCTGATGATCGCCACCTATGACGAAAATGGCAAGGTCGATGTTATGAATATGGCTTGGGGCGGCATCTGCGCCTCGAACATGGTCGCGCTCAATATCAGCGAAAACCACAAAACGAGCGAAAACATCAAGGCAAAAGGCGCGTTTACGCTGAGCATTGCGGATGTGCCGCATCTTGCACAGGCAGATTTTTTCGGCATCGCCAGCGGCAACACAATGGACGATAAGTTTGAGCGCAGCGGCCTGCATGCCGTTAAGAGCACTCGCGTCGATGCGCCGGTGATCGAAGAATTCCCCATTACGCTCGAGTGCAAAGTGGTGGAACTTGAACAAATGAAATACGGTTTTCGTGTTCTGGGTGAGATCGTCAACGTCTTGGCGGAGGATACTGTCCTTGACGAGCAAGGCCGCGTCGACCCACAGAAGCTCAACGCCTTTGTATTCGATCAGTTCCAGAGTGGCTATTATGCGATCGGGGAAAAGGTCGGGACAGCCTGGCAGAGCGGAAAGTCCTATATGAAGTAAAGACGTTTCGTGAAGAAAGGCCGTGTATCGTCAAACGACGGGCGGCCTTTTTTTCGTTTGAAGCATTGAAAAAGAGAATGAAAAATCTGTAGGCGTTTTCAACAGAGGGATCGCCTTTTCAGGCAATAAAAAATTTGCATATGCCAAGCATAATCACGCACGTCTACATAGTTTTCATGGATATCGCGCACCATATCAGGCGAGTGTAGCGGGATCCATTCAAACATCTGTTTAAACGCCATCCCTGGGCACAGCAGCGTTACTCGGACCTAAGCTCGCAAAAAACACAGATAATTTTACATGAAGCCGACTCCAATTTCGCTGGCGGCTGGTTCATTTTTTGAAACGCCGATCATAGCCAGATACAGCATTTTCAGCAGACTGTCATTTGTTAGATGCTGAAGTTGGCCCAGTTCGCACCAGTGCCTTTGCACTGCTCTGACGATTTCCTTTGCATTGGATGGTTTTAGCAAAAAAGAAAAATCCCTCAAAAACCCATAACAATACGGAATTTTGAGGGATTAGAGTGGTGGAGCGGACGCAACCAACGGCGAACACAGGCCGCAATCTGGCTGGGCCGGCGCAAATTCCTTCTCGATTTCATCCAAAAGGGCGTCGTCAATGGTGACTGGTTTCTCACTGCCATTGAGAATCAACGTAAATCTATCGTCATACAGATATACCGCTCGGAGAAAAATATTGATGATGCCCCGCTTGGTATTTTCATCATTGATGTCGCCCTTCTTCAGCGAATAGAGGTACGTTCTGATTTGGGGCGCAGTCAATGTCACCTGTTTTCCCATCCCTACTGCCAGCTGTGCTTCCAGCTCTTCTTTTTCGCGCTGTCGTTTTTCGATCCGCTGGGTGATCATGTCGGCGGCCTGTCCCGATTCCAGCGCCTTCCAGAGATTTTCGATGGCGGTGTCTGCCTCCTGAATGGCGGCTCTGATTCGCTTAACAGAAGTGGTGTCACGGTCTGCTTTGCAGGCAGCAGCTACAGCGGTCGCAATCCTTTCAATATTGTGATCGGTCAGTAGCTTCCGGCACTCCAGGACTACGCGATCTTCAATTTTCTCTTTGCGGACAACCTTCTTTTTGCATTTGCGACGCTTGAAATTGTTGCAGGCATAGTAGTGATACGCCTTGCCGGATTTGCCTGTTCCGCCGTAGCCAGTCATCATCTCCCGGCAGTAGCCGCAGAACAGCTTGGTGGTCAGCAGGTACTCTTCTTTGCCTCTGGAGCGGGCAGGCGCTTGCTTGTTGCGGGAGAGAATGTGCTGAACCCGCTCAAACAGTTCATCTTCGATGATACGGGGCATACCGCCCGGCGTCTCCTGTCCCTTATAGAGATAATAGCCAATGTATCGCTTATTGTTCAGCATCCGATGAAGGCTGTTTTTGTTGAAGTGACGGCCCAAAGATGTTGTCAGCTTTCTTCGGTTCAGATCTTGGACAATATCTGCAACGGTCTCACCGCTGGCATACCGTTCAAATATCTCCCGGACAATTTTGGCTTCCTCCTCGTCTACATAGTACCGGCGTTCCGAATCCACCTTATAGCCCAAACCGGGATTGCTGCCATTGGCCAGACACTTTTGGGCGTTGATTTCCATGCCCCGGCGAATCTTTTGGGAAAGTTCCGCAGAGTAATACTCGGCCATACTCTCCAGCACGCCTTCCACCAGAATGCCGCTGGCGTCATCACTGATATTCTCCCGTGCGGAGATTACCCGCACGCCATTCTTTTTCAGCTTTGCCTTGTTGATGGCACTGTCATAGCGGTTACGGGCAAAACGGTCAAGCTGGTATACAAGGACGCCCTCAAAGGTGTGCTTGTCGCTGTCGGCAATCATCCGCTGGAACTCGGCCCGGCTGTCGGTTGTTCCGCTTTGTGCCCGGTCAATATATTCGCCGATGACAATGTAGTTATGACTTCTGGCGTACTCATAGCAGGTCTGGAGCTGCCCCTCGATGGATTGCTCGGTCTGGCTGTGGCTGGAATAGCGGGCATAGATGACAATATTCATTGCTGTGCCTCCCCAAGCATTTGCAGCAGTGTTTCCTTGAGGCGTGCGTTCATGGGAGAGTTTGGATCAAAACACATCTCCACGAATTTCTTCATCTTGAGATCACTTTGCCCAATTTTGGGCTTGTATTCGTACAACTTGCCCTGGGGCTTGTCCGTGCGGCCGAAAATGTAATCCATGGAGACGTCAAAGTAATCCGCATACCGGGTCAGCGTTTCAAAGGTCGGGGAAGCCTGATTGAGTTCATAGCGGTTCAGGCTGGACTGTTTGACGCCAACGATTTCGGCCATTTTTACCTGGGACAGTTTTACACTTTCCCGCAAAGAGCGTAATCTTTCTGCGACTTCTTTCATGCACGACACCTCCATTCATCAATGGCATTATATCAGAATTAAGGGTAACATTCAACCCTATATCCACATAGCTCTGAGTGTCAAAAGAGTGGCAGAGTACGATTGATGACACTTCACTTTTGGGGTCAAACTCATAATAGCAAGCAATGCTTGTGGCTATCCATCGCCACAAACTGCTTGTTGAGGGCCGCGCCCCCAACCCCCTTTGAATGCAGAATTTCATTCTGCGGCTGCGCGTTCTACGAACGCTTTTATCCAGAATTACCCCCATGCCCCGGTTCAGAGTATAGGGGTAATTCTTCCGGCGCTTTTAATTTTGAGACGGTGTTTGATAAGGCTTTCCGTCTTTATTGTAAGTCAGATTAAACACCAAGTCAGACAGCCATTTTTTAAAATCAGGATTATCCTGATACCGCTTGAAAAGCTCCATATTGCCGGCCATAATGCTGAAAATGACCTGTTGCAAAGCACGCTCACTTTCAATACAAGCATTTTGCTTGTCAGAGTTTTTCATAGCATTTTGATAGTGTTCATCCTTGGAAACCATAGCCGGAATCTCAAGAATTTGACGGCGAACATTATCCGCATCGTTCCAATCTATGTTGCCAAACATATCATTAAATGTGGTCAAAATGGCAGAGAGCAAATCCATTTCCGGCTCTTTCTTCATTCCGATCTGACCTGTCGGTACAGGTGCCACTTCTGTATCTTCATCCTGGAGAACAAGGGACATACACTCCTTAGCCTCCAACCGGTAGCTGTCCAAATCAATGGAATAGTCAAGAAAAGCGTACACCCATAAGCAGAGTATCAAGCGGCGAGAG
>ERZ1090860.68-NODE-68-length-64354-cov-15.327952_pt1 | contig 64354 bp, 61 predicted proteins | sample MGYA00478483_ERZ1090860 | MGnify/ENA primary metagenome ERZ1090860 (study PRJEB33644, sample SAMEA5815741) | chicken gut metagenome | biome: Chicken; feature: Gastrointestinal Tract; material: Caecum | place: Ireland | collected 2019-01-01 | study: A study of the...
CCACCGCTTCATCAAGCAGCAATCCCCCAGAATCCAGTCATCCAGCATCGGAACCTGCACAGCCGGCAAAGGAAGAAGCCGAACAGCCGGAGAATTCTTCTGCAGCGAAAGAAACTTCCGATTCAGATGGTAAACCTGTTGTGTACATGACAACGGATATCAGCCCGGAGGGGCTGATGGCCATTTACAAGGCGCTGGGGGCTCAGCTGCCAGATGACAACGTCGCCGTAAAGATCAGCACTGGTGAAAATGGCAGCAACTATCTTCGTCCGGAACTGATTGGCGACCTGGTGCATGCGGTAAATGGCACCATTGTGGAGTGCAACACCGCCTACGGAGGAGATCGGGCAAATACAGCTTATCACATGCAGCTTGCGGAGGACCACGGTTACACTGCTATTGCCAATGTAGACATCATGGACGCTGATGGCTCCATGACACTGCCGGTTACCGGAGGTACCCACCTGACGGAGAACTATGTAGGTTCCCATTTGCAAAACTATGATTATTGTGTGGTGCTCTCCCACTTTAAAGGCCATTCCATGGCCGGGTTTGGCGGTGCAATCAAGAATATTTCCATCGGTATTGCTTCTTCTGATGGCAAGGCCCACATCCACTCCGGCGGGACCGGGGGCAGTATGTGGGGCGGCGACCAGAACGCTTTTCTGGAATCCATGGCGGAAGCAGGCAAATCTGTAGCAGACTATATGGATGGGAATATGCTCTACATCAATGTGATGAACCGCCTGTCGGTGGACTGCGATTGCGATGGCAATCCTGCCGAGCCGGATATGCACGACATCGGTATCCTGGCTTCCTTTGACCCAGTGGCTGTGGATCAAGCTTGTATTGACCTGGTATATGACGCGGAAGACGGGGCCTCCCTGATCCAGCGCATCGAATCCCGCAATGGGCTTTTGACGCTGGAACATGCCGAGAAGATCGGCTTGGGCAGCCGCACTTATGAGTTGGTGAGCATTGATGCGTAAACGAATCAAAGGATTAACGGCAATTGGATTACTGACGCTTCTGTTGACGTCGTGCAGTTCGGCTCCCCCTGTGGAGGCGCAGGCTCAGCCGGAAAGCCCAACCATATACTTGATGGCAGAAGAAGCAGAGACGCCGGTGCAAGATCCCATAAAGCTGCCCATATCAACAACCACTTCTTCAGCAGAAGAGGTAGAAACATCTTCCGCCCCCGAGCCAGTAAAGGAAGCAGAACTGCCGGCGGAGCATCTCATAGAAGATTTTCCCATTATATTTCAAATGCCGGAACTTCCCACTGGATGTGAAATTACCGCTATGACAATGGCCTTAAATTATTATGGATACCAGGTGGATAAAACCACTATGGCGGCGGAATACCTGCCTACTGTTCCGGCAAATCGGTACCATGGCGAGGACGGGCGTCTCTATGGAAGCGATTTGCGGTCGTACTTTGTAGGGGACCCTTTCACGCAAGCGGGATATATTTGTGGGCCGAAAGCAATCTTGACCGCTGCCAATGATTATTTGCAGGAAATGGAAAGCTCTATGCGGGCGACTGATAAAAGCGGTGCATCCCCCGAGGAGCTGTATGAACTGGTAAGTCAGAATACACCTGTTGTGGTATGGGTTACCATTGGCATGGCCGACAGAGAAACGCCGCAAGGCTGGTACACGGAAAGCGGTGATTATGTAGACTGGAGCACCAATGACCATGGGGCGGTCTTGATTGGATATTCAGAAGATACCGTAACCATCGCGGACCCGATTTCCGGTATGGTGGAATATAGCCGGGATCAGTTCGAGAGCGTTTATACTTCTCGATCCTGTCAATGTGTGATTTTAAGATAAACAAAACTTGATTTTCGCCAATTTATTTAGGAGATAACTTATCATGAAAAAGAATATTGGAAATGCTCTGGCTCTGTATCCTACGCCCCTTGTAGTGGTGGGGGCGATGGTCAACGGAAAACCCAACTGGCTGTTGGTGGGCCACCTTGGCATCATGGGGCATGGCCGTGTGATGGTCAGCCTGGCGGCAGCCCACTATACCAACCAGGGTATCAAGGAAAGCGGGAAGCTCTCCATCAACATTGTGGATGAGGCACTGCTTCCCCTGGCGGATCATTCCGGCTGCGTCAGCGGCAATAAGGAGGATAAGTCCGCACTGTTCGACTATACGGTGGACGATGCTGGTGTGCCGATGATTGCGCAGTCTCCTGTGACGATGGTGTGCAGCGTGGAGGACATCTATAAGACAAAAGGATTCGAAAACTTCATTTGCACCATCGACGCGACCTACGCCGAGGAAAGCGTGCTGAACGAAGCCGGCAAAATCAATTACCACGCCTTGAAACTGGTGCTGTTTGAGATGCCCACCTATGCGTATCTGACAACCGGCGATGTGATCGGCAAATGCATGTCCTTTGGAAAGGTAAAAAAGGATTGAGTTTTGATTCACAAACAGGACGGTGGAAATGATGCGGAAAGAAATCCTTCAAAATCAGGCGGTCATCATAGCAGACCGTCCATTGATTATATCGTATTCCTATTCGGGCAACACGCATCGGATTGCACAGGGAATTCAAGCAGCCACAGGTGGAGACTGGTGCGAGATACATCCCTGGCAGCCGTATCCTGCGTCTTTTCCGGAACTGCTCACGCAGGTAAAAAGAGAAGTGAAATCTCAGTACCATCCAAGGCTTCTTCCGGTTCCACACACTCCGCATCCTTATTCCATCATTTTTGTAGGATCACCAAATTGGTGCGGAACCATTGCGCCGCCGCTGGCATCATGGCTGTATAAAAATGATTTATCTGGAAAGATCATTCTCCCGTTCTATTCCCATTGTGGGGGCGTGCCCTGTGATTTTCAGCGGGATATTGCGAAACTCTGCCCGAAGGCAGATATCCGAGAATCGCTGAGTGTGATTGATGACGGCAGAGATGACCTGATTGGAATTCTCCAAAAGTGGTTTATCAGAACTGGTATAATGGATGTTCAATTTGTTCGCGCTCGCTAAAGGGGGAGGGTATCCACGTTTCACGAAACCATTCCGCTTATAAAAGATCGAAATGTAACATGAGCGGGCAAATGCCCGGTGTTCCCGGCCAATGTGAAGCACTGGCACGGGGCGAAAAAAGACAGCTGGTTTTCTCACACTGCTGTAGAGGCTCCAGGCGAGGAAACCTCTAACGAATGGTTGGAAGCTGGGGACGACGCGGCTTATAATGAGCTGAAATAAGGAGGAAAAACAGAATGAGATACACGAAATTAGGAAATTCAGATCTGACGGTTTCCCGCATCTGCATGGGCTGCATGGGCTTTGGCGATGCCAAAAACGGCCAGCACAGCTGGACGTTGGATGAAGAACATTCCCGTGAAATCATCCGGCGCGGGCTGGAGCTTGGCGTCAATTTTTTTGACACCGCCATTGGTTATCAGAGCGGCACCAGCGAACAGTACGTGGGCCGGGCAATTCGGGACTTTGCAAAGCGCGGGGATGTGGTGGTAGCCACCAAATTTCTGCCCCGCACTCAGGAGGAGATCGCCGCCGGCATCACTGGCCAGCAGCACATTGAGCAGATGATTAACACCAGTCTGAAAAATCTGGGCCTGGACTATGTGGACCTCTACATTTACCATATGTGGGACTACGAAACGCCCCTCTACGACATTATGGATGGACTCAACCGGATTGTAAAAGCCGGCAAAGTCCGGTATATCGGCATTTCCAACTGCTTTGCCTATCAGCTTGCCAAGGCTAACGCGCTGGCCGAGCGGGAGGGATTTGCAAAGTTTGTCTCCGTCCAGGGCCACTACAACCTGATCTTCCGGGAAGAGGAGAGGGAAATGGCTAAGCTCTGCGCAGAGGATAATATCGCCATGACGCCGTATAGCGCCTTGGCCGGCGGCAGGCTCTCCAAGCATCCGGGCGAAACCTCCAAGCGGTTGCAAGAGGACAGTTACGCCAAATTCAAGTATGATGCTACCGCCGAGCAAGACGCCGTGATCATCAACCGGGTAGCCGAGCTGGCCGAAAAGCGAGGCGTATCCATGACGGAGATCTCCCTGGCCTGGCTGCTGACCAAGGTAACCGCTCCCGTGGTAGGCGCTACCAAGCTGCATCACATTGAGGGGGCGGCCAAGGCGGTGGATCTCACCCTGACGCCGGAGGAGATCGTTTATCTGGAAGAAGCGTATGTCCCCCACAAACTGGTGGGCGTTATGGCACAGAACACCCCGGCAGCTGCCAAGAGTCAGCACGTCTGGTCCACTGGCAATCAAAAGATTGAGCGGGCATAACGCTGAATTTATTTCATTGCCTGACAGCACAGAGGGCAAATATCTGCTCTGATAAAAGGGGGAGCATGGATGGAGGTTCTCCGGCGGGAGTCTATCTATATTTGGTATTATTTCACGGTGCAGTTGGAGCAAATCTTTGGCTGGTGGGTGCTGGGCATGGTCCTTGGCTCGGCGGTTTCTGTCTTTGCCAAGGACTATATTCACCGTGCTTTCCGCTCCCTTCAGGGCAAAAAGATCGGAATTTTGGGGATTGTGGCGGCCAGCGCATTAGGCATTGCATCCCCTTTGTGTATGTACGGCACCATCCCCATTACTGCTTCTTTTTCAAAAGGCGGGATGAAGGACAGTTGGCTGGCCGCGTTTATGATGTCCTCTATCCTGCTGAACCCACAGCTTATCATTTACAGCGCGGCGCTGGGAGGGGCTGTACTGACAGTGCGCATCGCCTCTTGCTTTCTCTGCGGGATCACGGCTGGGCTGCTTCTCCATTTTCTGTATAGGAACAAGCCTTTCTTTATCTTTGCTCGGTTTGACGAGCCGAAAAGCAGGGACACAGATCCCAATCTCTTGCTGCGCTACCTGAAGAATCTATGGCGGAACGTGAAGGCAACGGGACTATATTTTCTGATCGGCATTTTGCTTTCCGCGCTGTTTCAGCGCTATGTCCCCGCAGAAGCTATGACGGCCCTGTTTGGCGGGAATGAGGCGCTGGGCGTCTTGATGGCGGCCACGATCGGCGTTCCCCTCTACGCCTGTGGCGGTGGAACAATTCCACTGTTGCAGCAATGGCTGTGGGATGGTATGAGTGTGGGCAGTGCGGCTTCTTTTATGCTGACTGGGCCATCCACGAAAATCACCAACCTGGGTGCCTTGAAAATTGTTTTGGGAATTAAACACTTTCTGCTGTACCTAGCCTATGTGATAATTTTTTCATTGGTTACAGGGCTCCTTGTAAACTTGATCGTATAAGCGCGTTCGGACAGAAGATTTTGGCGAAAGGAGAGGAATGCGTTGAAGCGATGGATAATCCGAATAGCGGCGGCCTTTCGCTTGCATTGCCTGGCTGCACTCCAGAGCAGAAGCCGGTAGAAACCTCTCTTTTGGCTATGAATATATATTTCTCTATTGATTGCCTGTCCGTTATGGATTGTGCTCATACAATTTTTCGTATATAAAAAACTTCCTTGCCTATGCAAAATGTGTTATACTATGGCTATGAATGTGCAAGGAGGACGAAACACGTGACGGATATTGAAATTGCACAACAGGCAAAGATGCTGCCAATCGCCCAGATTGCTGCGCAGCTTGGCGTGCGGGAAGAGGAATTGGAACCGTATGGACATTATAAAGCAAAACTGAACCAGTCGCTCTTTGACCGGCTCCAGAATGCGCCGGACGGCAAGCTGGTGCTGGTCACTGCCATTAACCCCACGCCTGCGGGCGAGGGCAAAACCACGACAACTGCCGGCCTCGGAGAGGCGATGGCCCGGCTTGGCAAAAAAGCAGTTATTGCCCTGCGGGAGCCGAGCCTTGGACCGGTTTTCGGCATCAAAGGCGGCGCAGCAGGCGGTGGGTACGCTCAGGTAGTGCCGATGGAGGATATCAATCTCCATTTTACGGGCGACATGCACGCCATCACAGCAGCCAATAACTTGCTGTGCGCGATGCTGGATAACCATATCCACCAGGGCAACGCGCTGCATATCGACACGCGCCGAATCCTGATCAGCCGCTGCATTGATATGAACGACCGTGCGCTGCGCAGCGTCGTGGTGGGTCTGGGCGGCAAAACAAACGGCTTTGTACGAGAAGACGGGTTCTGCATCACAGTGGCCAGCGAGGTAATGGCGATTTTCTGCTTGGCCAGCGATCTGCAGGACCTCAAGGAGCGTTTGGCGCGCATCCTGGTCGCCTATTCTGTGGAGGGAAACCCGATTTATGCAGGCGACCTGCACGCTGAGGGCGCCATGGCCGCGCTGCTCAAGGACGCCATCGATCCGAACCTTGTGCAGACGTTGGAGAATACGCCCGCTATCATGCACGGTGGCCCCTTTGCCAACATCGCCCACGGCTGCAACAGCGTGCGCGCGACATGGCTGGGTTTAAAGCTCGCGGATTATTGCATCACGGAGGCCGGCTTCGGCAGCGACCTGGGCGCGGAAAAATTCATGGACATCAAGTGCCGCATGGCGGGCTTGCATCCATCGGCCATTGTAATCGTTGCGACCGACCGTGCGCTCAAATATAACGGCGGTGTGCCCAAGGCAGAGATCAGCGCCCCGAACTTTGCAGCACTGCAGAAGGGCATTGTCAATCTCGGCGCGCACATCGCCAATATGCGCAAATATGGCGTGCCGGTTGTAGTGGCGATCAATCGTTTTGAATCAGACCCCGCCGAGGAGCTCGCCTATATTGAGCAGTATTGTAGGGATAACGGCGCTGATTTCGCGCTCTCCGAAGTCTTTGCCAAAGGCGGAGAGGGCGGCCTTGCCTTGGCAAAGAAGGTGGTTGCTGCCTGCGAGCAGCCGTCCGATTTTCATCCACTGTATGCGGACAGCCTGTCCATTCCGGAAAAGATCCGCACCATTGCCCGGGAAATTTATGGTGCGGCGGATGTCTCCTTCTCGAAAAAAGCGAAAAAATCGCTCAAGGAAATCGAGGCGCTCGGCGGCCAAAACCTGCCTGTCTGCATTGCCAAGACACAGTATAGCCTTTCGGACGATCCGTCTCTTTTGGGGCGGCCGGAGGGCTTCACGATCACAATCCGCGACCTTAAGCTTTCCAACGGCGCGGGCTTTGTCGTCGCCTATGCGGGCAGCGTTATGGTGATGCCCGGCCTGCCGAAACATCCGGCCGCAGAAGGCATCGATGTGTCGGAGAATGGAAAAATCACCGGGTTGTTCTAAATAGGGGGCTTTTTTCTGGAAACGAAAACCATCGTGACCACTTCCGCGGCGGAAACCGAGGCGCTTGGTAAGCAAATCGCGGCAACGCTGCAGGGCGGCGAGGTTCTGGCGCTGTTTGGCCCTATGGGAATGGGCAAGACGGCCTTTACCCGCGGCCTGGCGGCGGGGCTGGGCACGGGCGGTGTCTCCAGCCCAACCTTTGCATTGGTGCATGTCTATGAAGGCGGTCGTCTGCCGCTATATCATTTTGATATGTATCGCGTGACGGATTGGGACGATCTCTCCAGCACCGGCTATTTCGACTATCTGGAAGCGCCCGGTGTACTCGTGATCGAATGGAGCGAAAATATCGAAGCGGCTTTGCCGCCACAGGCTGTGCATATCACCTTTGCGCCTGGAGAGACGGAAAATCAGCGCGTCATTACCATAGAAGCGCCCGGCGGGGAAGGAGCGGCAGACAAAGCATGAAAATTTTAGCGATTGATTCGTCGGCAGGGCCAGCCTCCGCTTGCATTTGGGAGGACGGCACGGTAGTGGGAGAATGCTACACGAACGTGCGCCTAACGCACAGCCAGACCCTGATGCCTATGATGGAAGGCGTTCTCAATTACGCACGTGTGTCTCTGCCCGCGATTGATGTGTTCGCCGTTTCGGCCGGGCCTGGGTCATTTACCGGCGTGCGCATCGGAGTGGCAAGCATCAAGGGCGTTGCGTTTGCGGCCGCAAAACCTTGCGCTGGCGTTTCCACGCTGGAAGCAATGGCACAGAATCTGCGTTTGACCGACTGCACGGCCTGCTGCGTGATGGACGCCCGCTGTGGGCAGGTGTATAACGCACTGTTTACGGTCCGCAACGGTTTGGTCGAGCGCCTGGTGCTGGATCGCGCGTTGTCGATCGAAGCGCTGGCACAGGAATGCGCGGCGCTGCCACAGCCCATTGTCCTGGTGGGAGATGGCGCTGTTTTGTGCAGCAAAAGTCCGGCTTTTGCGGCTGTCGGCGCCCGTCTTGCGCCTGAGCCCGTGCGGTATCAGCACGCGAGTGGAGTCGCTGCTTGTGCTGCGCGGATGGCACAAGCCGGAAAGCTCACCTCTGCGGCGGAATTGATGCCTGTTTATCTGCGCCCGGCGCAGGCACAGCGCTCTTTAAAGTTACGGCAGCAGGCGGGGCCTGCGTCGTAAGCTGCGATTTATATTCCAATCTTGCGCATATGCTTTTTGCGGGCAGGTCAATTCTTTTATGCGCAAATGAACCTGCGTGATTATGTGCAGGGACTGCAAATTCATTTTCAATAAAGGAGAATTCTCAGATGATCGCAATCGGTTGTGACCACGGCGGTTTTCGCCTGAAAAAAGCCATTGAGGCTTATCTGGACAAGTGTGGCGTCACATATCAGGATTTTGGATGCCCGAGTGAAGAAAGCGTCGATTATCCGCCCATTGCGGCGGCAGTCGCGCACAGCATTGCGGACGGCAAATGCGAACGCGGCATCCTGTGCTGTGGCACTGGAATCGGAATGAGTATTGCGGCCAATAAGGTCAAAGGCGTGCGTGCGGCGGTTTGCACGGAAAAATACAGTGCCGAGATGACCCGGCGCCACAACAACTGCAACTGCCTGTGCCTTGGCGGTCGTGTCCTCAGCGATGAGCAGGCGCTGGAGCTTGTGCAAATCTATCTGGACACGCCGTTTGAAGGTGGGCGTCACCAGCGCCGTCTCGATCTGATTACCAAAATCGAAAACGGGGAACTTTGAAAACGGATGGGGGATACTGGAATGTATGAAAATGTTTTTGTGATGGACCATCCACTCATTCAGCACAAACTGTCAATCTTGCGGGACAAGCATACCGGCAGTAAGGAATTTCGCGAGTTAATTAGCGAAATTGCCATGTTCGAGTGCTATGAGGCGACGCGGGACCTGCCGTTGACGGAGACCACGATCGAGACGCCGATCTGTGCCGCGCAGACAAAGGTGCTCGCAGGCCGCAAACTGGCATTTGTGCCGATCCTGCGCGCAGGCATGGGTATGGTGGACGGCGTTTTGGCGATGGTGCCCGCAGCCAAAGTGGGACACATTGGCCTTTACCGCGATCCAAAAACGCTCAAGCCAGTAGAGTATTACAGCAAACTCCCCAGTGACATTGAAGAGCGCGAGGTGATCGTACTGGACCCAATGCTGGCGACCGGCGGCTCTGGGATGGATGCAGTGACAATCATCAAGCGCAGCCATCCCAAATGCATCAAATTTATGTGCGTGATTGCAGCGCCAGAGGGAATCAAGGCTTTCACGCAAGCGCATCCGGATGTGCAGCTTTACTGCGCGGCAGTGGACGATCACTTAAACGAACATGGATACATTGTGCCAGGTCTCGGCGACGCGGGCGACCGGATATTTGGCACGCTCTAAAGATCGTTTCTAACAAAACAAGCCAGGAAAGACGGCAACTTGCCGCTCTTCCTGGCTTGTTTTGCCAATTCACTCGCAAATCATTGTATGCCGTACCTGTTTCAAACGGATCGCATACGAATCAAAAGTACCCCAAAACCCGGAAATGGCGTTGCAATCCGAGGTCTATTGGCTTTTACCGGCCAAAGACCGTCTCGGCATACCGCACACAGCCCATGGCGTCTTTGTTGTAAGCATCCGCGTGAATCTGATCGGCGTATTGCTGGTTGAGCACCGCGCCGCCGACCATGACCTTACATTCCGGACACTCTGCATGCAAGAGCGCAATGGTCGCCTCCATATTCACAACCGTTGTCGTCATCAGGGCGGAGAGGCCGCAAAGTGGCGCGTGGTGTTCTTTGACCGCGTCCACGATGATCTCGGGATCCACGTCGCGGCCCAGATCAATGACGTCGTAATCATAGTTTTCGAGCAGCACCTTGACGATGTTTTTGCCGATGTCGTGGATGTCGCCCTTGACAGTTGCCAGCACAATGACGCCCTTCTTTTCAGCGGCCACGCCGTCCTTTTGCAGCGCTGCTCGAATCACTTCAAATGCAGCGGTCGCGGCGTCCGCGCTCATCAAAAGCTGCGGCAGAAAAAGCTTTCCGCTTTCGTAGCCATTGCCAACCTCGTCGAGCGCGGGCACGAGGTCCTGTTGGATCACGTCCAGCGCAGCCGTGGTTTGCAGTGCCTCTGCCGCCGCAGCACGGGCATCTTCCTGAAGCCCCTTTACGACTGCGCGATAAAGCGGCGATTTGTCTGTGTCGGAAGCGGCGGGTTTGCCGGCCGGTTTGCCGCCATTGGCGGCTTGCTCAAAAGGGTTGGCGCTGCCTTCTTTTCCGGCCAGCGCAGCGAGCGCGTTGCCCGCCGTGACAAGCGCTTGCGCCGCCTGCTGAAGGGGCGTGCCAGTGGGTTGGGCGGGTTTTGCCGGTCCGTCTTTCGGCAGGTCCTTATAGTAATCGATGTAGGCCATACACTGGTGGTCATAGCCCATCAGTGCGTTGAAGCTGCGCCAGCTGTCGAGGATTGCGCTGCTTTTTGGATTGATGATCGCTGCGGAGAGTCCGGCCTGCATGGCCATTGTGAAAAATGTGGACGTGACGCGTTCGCGGTGCGGCAGTCCGAAGGAGATATTGGAAACGCCCAGACTCGTGTGCATGCCAAGACGCTCGCGGATCAGCCGCAGCGTCTCGAGCGTGACGCGGGCTGACTCCTGCCCGGCGGAAATCGTCATGGCCAATGCGTCGAAGATGATCTCCCGGCGTGGGATGCCGTATTTTTCGGCCTCTGCGACGATCTTTTTCGCGATCGCAAAGCGGCCTTCTGCCGTTGCGGGGATGCCATTCTCGTCGAGCGTGAGCGCAATGACCGCACAACCGTATTTCTGGACAAGCGGAAACACCGCGTCCATGACCTCCTGTTTGCCGTTGATGGAGTTGAGCAGCGCCTTGCCGTTATAGATACGCAGCGCCTGTTCCATGGCAACAGGGTCGCTCGTGTCCAGCTGCAAAGGCAGGTCCGTTACCCCCTGCAAAGCCTGCACCGCCTCCACCAGCAGCTTGGGCTCGTCGATCTCCGGCAGCCCAACATTGACGTCGAGAATGTCCGCGCCCGCCTCCTGCTGGGCAATGCCCTCGCGCAGGATGTAGCCCATGTCGTCGTTACGCAGCGCCTGCTGCAGGCTCTTTTTGCCGGTCGGGTTGATCCGTTCGCCGATCAGGCGCGTCTGTCCGCCGAAGGTAACAGTGTGGCTATAGGAGGAGACGACCGTCTCGGTGAGTTCGGGCAGCGGCTTCGGCGTCTTTCCGGTAAGCGCCCGGACGACGGCAGCAATGTGCTCCGGCGTTGTACCGCAGCAACCGCCGAGCACGCAGGCGCCGCCATCCCAGAGCTGTACCATGTCCGCGGCAAATTCTTCCGGCCCGACGGTATAGACCGTCTCGCCGTTTTCCACCTGCGGCAAGCCCGCGTTTGGCTGGATGATGATGGGCAGGGAGAGGTGCTGGCGCAGTTGTGGCAGGAAATCGATCATCTGCTGGGGACCCAGTCCGCAATTGAACCCGGCCGCATCCGGGTGCAGGCTTTGGAGCAGCGCAGCCGCGGCGGGAATGTCGCCGCCTGTCAGCAGTTTGCCCTTCTCGTCAAAGGTCATGGTTGCCAGAATGGGCAAGTCGCAGGCCTCCCGGCAGGCGAGCACGGCGGCCTTCATTTCGAGCGTATCGCTCATCGTTTCGATCAAAATCAAATCGGCGCCTGCCTGTGCGCCCGCTTTGGCTGCGTCGTAAAATGCCTGATAGGCATCGTCAAAGGAGAGGTCGCCCATTGGCTTTAGAAGACGGCCGGTCGGTCCAATGTCGAGCGCCGCCCATTTGCCGCGTGGATGCGCCGCTTCTACCGCCAGGCGGATGCCCGCGCAAATGACTTCCTCGCAGGTATAGTCCGTACTTTCAAATTTGACCGGGTTCGCACCAAAAGTGTTGGCGGTCACCCAGTCCGCGCCCGCATCCAGATAGGCGTTGTGAATCTCCCGCAGTACCTGCGGCCGGGTGCAGTTCCAAACTTCCGGCACGTCGCCAGCCGCAAGCCCGGCGCGCTGAAGCATCGTGCCCATGGCGCCATCGCTGAAGAGCAGCTGCTTTCCGAGCAATTCCCGAATTGTTGGCATCGAATTGGCCTCCTTATTTTTTAATTGGCTTTCAAGAAATGGGACGCAAAATGTCTCGCAGTTTTGCAAAGTTCGCTTCAACACCCGCGTCAGGATTAAAATGGGGCGGCTTTTCCGCCAAATGCCGCAAGGCTTCCGACTCTGGCGACAGGGCCGCGGCCTGCCGCAGTCCAGCCGTCAAATCGCCGTGCAGGTAAAGCAGCGCCGGCTTTCCCGCTGTCAGCTGCCAGTATATTGGCCGTTTGCGGTATATCCGGCAATGTGTGCGGAAGAACGTCCGCGTTAGATAACGGCGGAAAACGGTCAGCGGTTTGCCGGAACCGAGCAGCGGCGCGAGCATATCGGATGCGTCCGGCCCGAATCGAGCCGTGAGAAATTCGGAAAAAGCATCAGCCGCTTCCCGTATGGGGAACAGCGCGTTCTCGGCGGGCGGCTGCCAGAAATTGCAGGTCCACCGGCCGAACCAAACACCGACAAAATAGGAAACCAGGCTTTCCGCATCACGTTTTGGGTTGGCGCGGCGGATGGAAAGGCTCTCCTCTGGCACCGATACAGGCGCGCCCGTACCGTAAAGCGCAGCAAAATGCGCATGAATGCCCGCTTCATTTTTCCGCACCGTATCGAAGCGTGCCTCGGCCTCCGCCGCCCAGGCGGCCTGAGCTTCCGGCAGGGTATCGCCTTTTGCCCGCACCAGCGGATGGATGCGGAAATTCCAGCTCGTTTCAAAGTCATCCCAGTCCGCTTTGCTCAGGGCGATATTTTCCCGCACCATGCGCTCCACTTCGGACCGATCGGCAGCTTCCAGGATGGGCAGCCGCGCGATGTCGCCCGCTTGGCAGTTAAGGGTGGGGTTGAGAATCTGCAACAGCTGGAACGCGGTCGAACTGCCCAGAAAGCCGAGGCGGTAAAGGCGGTCCTTTTCCGGAGGGAAGAGAGAGGACCCCGCAATGTCAAACACAAAGCCTTTTGGGTATGCCCGCACGCTGAAACGGCTGGAATTGACAAAGCCCCAGCTCAGACTCGGCTGAAAATAATGCTGCCGCCCGGTCATAGCCGCGCTTTGCCCGCTTTGCAGGCGCCAGGCGCGTACATCAGCGCCAAAGTTAGCGAAATCAATCACCCAGTCCTGGTTTCCATACCATTTTCGGGCCGCACCGCCTTTGTTGTAGGGGAACCAGCGCTTTTGGCTCTGGCAGCATTCCTGTGCGCTGCCGCAGGCAAAGTCGATGCGTTGGGGATCGATTTCCCACCAAAGCCGCAGGAATCGCCGGTTGTCACAGGTGAAAAGGCCGTTACAGATTTCGGCGAGGTCACCAAGCGGCTTTCCCTGGCGGAACACGCGCGCGACGCTGCCGCCCACCCAATAAGCAAACGGGCTGCCCGGAACCTGTCGGAAGTCGGAGAGCCGCGCCTCATAACACCACGGCTGGCGGACTGCTTTGGCCGCCTGGCGCACATAGCCGCCCATGGCCTCCATGCCACCTGGAAAATCCGTCAGACGCAAGTAAAGCCCAGGGTCCTCCTCCGGCCGGTTCTGCAAAACAAAGGTGCATACAGGTACCGTCGCTTCCTCAAACGCCGAATAGGCCAACTGCACCAGGGTAATGACCGATTTTTCTGTTGCAATTTTTTCGCGCAAAGCCTGATAGCTTTTGATAAACATCCAGACATAGGGCGTCATATAGCCGCAGTAGCCCCCTGGTTTGCAAAAGTCAAAACCGCGCGCCAGAAAGGCCGCGAACAGGTCGTTATTGTAATCCGGCCAGTGGGCGTCGATATATTTGCGCAACGGCCGGTCCATATGGGACAGATAGGGCGGATTTGTGACCACCACGTCGTATTGCCCGCTCAGGATATCCGTCTGCTGCACCAATGGCCACACACGTTCCAAAGCCCGACGGCGTGCTTCCATACGGAAGAAATCGCCAGGCCAATTGTCCCGCCGGATCTGTGCAAAGCGATCCCGCAATGCCTGTAAATCCACGTCCGGCGCATAGCTCAGGGCGCCGGCTTGACCTGCACCGCGGTATGCTGCAAGCAGTGTATTCAGATCGCCCTGCAAGCCATCATCGTCCGCTGCCGTATAGCGAAGGGCACTTTTGGGGATTCCCTTGCTGTCTTGTACTGCACAAAGATGGAGGGTGGGTGGATTATTCAGAATTTCCGGGTCACAGGCGCGCGCCTGCATCATCAGGGCAAATGCGGCGAGTTGGCAACTGCATGGGTCAATGTCCAATCCCCAGAGGTTCTCCGAAAGAATCCGTTTGGCTGCCTCCCGCGGCGGTTGGCCGCATTCCGCATAGATTTGCAGCAGAAGCGAAAATGCATATACGAGCATATGCCCGCTGCCCATACAGGGATCGAGCACATGCAGATCTTCGGGCCGCAGCGGCGCGCGCGGCGTATGCTGCGGCGCGTCCAGGTAATAGGGCATGCTTTCCCGCAGGCGGCTGTCCGGGTGGCTTTCTAGCCACAGGCGTCCCAGCGAATTCTGCACGAGGTATTCGACGACCCAGCGGTTTGTGAAGAACTGTGTTGCCGCAGGCACATCGCGCATTTTAACGGCGCCGCGGTAGACGTTGATGGCGGCGTCCTTTTCAGCAGAACGGTAAAATTGATAGAGCCACCCCACGATTTCCACGTGATTTTTCCATGCCGCCTCCGGTACAGCCTGGCAAAACAACTTTGCCACCCCACTGCCCACATGCATCGATAAGAGCAGGTCTATCGCATCCGGGGCGGGGAAAAAGTCTGGAATTTGCCCGTGCAGACGGCTGCATTCCACCAAAAATAAACGAGTGTAAAGGCCATCGCGGTCAAGCGTGTCGTCGTGTGTGGAAAGCCATGATGCCAGAATACCCGGCAGCGCCTGGCCCGGCGCGGGGGAAAGGACAGTATGCGGCAAAAAACCGTTTACTTCCATATAACGGATGCCGCACAACTGCAGAAAAAACCGGCAGGCCGCTTCGCGACAGAGCGCATCCATCCCCTCGGATGCAGCCCGATGCAACAGATATGCCTGTTGCAGTCCCGCGCTGCCCGGAAGCCGGGGGCCTTGTAGCCCACGCAGACAAGTGTGCGCCGATGTTTCCAGCGCAGCGCGCGCCTGCCGCGCCAGGCTGCAAAGTGCCGTTTTATCCATGCAGAACGCCCCTTTCCAATTTGTGCTTTCCTAGTATAGTCGAAAATCCGTGATTTGTCACGTGGCATTCCGACAGAATCTGTGGTATACTAATCCTGTCCGCCCATTCGAGACGCTGCGATCGCGGATTTGGCGCTCGCGTTTCTAAGGAAAAGTGCGGCGGCCACACAGAAACGGGCCATTTTGATAAATCTCAAAACAGGAGTTTTTACATGAAAATCAGCGATGTTTTGCACAGCGGCCGAGTAACGGTCAGCTGTGAGGTTTTTCCACCCAAAAAGGATGCCGGTCTGCCGCGTGCGCAGGAAGTCGTCCGGCAGATTGCCGCCTTGCATCCCGCTTTTGTCAGTGTGACCTATGGCGCGGGCGGCACCAACCGCGGCCGTGCGCTGGAGTTAGCTACGGAAGTGCAGAAAACCGGTGTGCCGGTTCTATCCCACCTGACCTGTGTTTCCGCAACCAAGGACGAGGTGCGTGCCACAGCGCGTGAATTTCAGGCGGCGGGCATCGAAAATATCCTGGCACTGCGCGGCGATATCCCGCAGGACGGGGATTATCCGACACCCGGCCAATTTTTGCATGCCTGCGATCTGATTGCCGATTTGAAGAAAATGGGAAATTTCTGCATTGGCGGCGCTTGTTATCCGGAAGGACATGTGGAGAGCCCCAATCAGGAGGAGGATTTGCGTTACTTAAAGCTGAAGGCGGACGCAGGCTGCGACTTTTTCACCAGCCAGATGTTTTTTGACAACGATACATTTTATAATTTCCTTTACCGGGCGCTGTCCGCGGACATCCGTGTTCCGATTATTGCAGGCATCATGCCTGTGACAAATGCCAAGCAGATTGCACGCAGCGTTGAGCTTTCCGGCACGTCTGTGCCTCGCCGCTTCCGATGCATCGCGGACCGCTTTGGCGACGATCCGGTGGCCATGAAACAGGCAGGCGTCGCCTACGCGACCGAACAGATCATCGATCTGATTGCCAGCGGCGTGGAACATATCCATATCTATACGATGAACAAGCCGGACGTTGCGGCACAGATTTTTGCGAACCTGTCCGGCATCATTGATAACGATGCAGATTGACCGGGCAGAAGTCCGGCGCTACTTGGGCTGTGGGCGCGAGGACCCGGGTCCGCAGGTGGCGGCGGAGATCGAATCCGCTCTAGCAGCATTGGAACGCCAGGCGACGCCGCGGCATATTTGGGCGGCTTATCCGGTCGAAGTAGGGGAGAATTGTGTCCGGATCGCTTCTCTGACCCTCGAGAGCCGGGGGCTGGCGCATCACCTGCGTGGCTGCGCACAGGCATGCCTGTTTGCGGCGACGCTTGGCCCAGCGCCGGACCGCCTGATGCAACGCGCAGCTCTGACGGCAGTGGCGTCTGCTGTGGTTTTACAGGCGGCGGCTGCGGCGATGATCGAAGCATATTGTGACGAATGCTGCGATGCACTGGCCGCACACTTTCAAAAGCAGGGCCTGTATTTGCGGCCGCGTTTTAGCCCCGGCTATGGGGATCTCTCACTGGATTGCCAGCCTGCATTCCTGCGCGTGCTGGATGCGGAAAAGCGCATCGGCCTGACCTGTACAGCCAGCCACCTGATGGCGCCGTCCAAAAGCGTGACCGCGATCATCGGCCTTTCCACGGCACAGGAGCGGCCGTCGCAGGGCTGCCGCAGCAAATGCGCAGGCTGCCCAAACACCGGCTGCGCTTACCGGCTGGAATGAACGGTACAGCGAGAGAAAACTGAGCAAGAAAAAAGCCGCTTTAAGCGGCTTCGGATTCCTCCTCAATTGTGAAACGGGCTTTTACCTCCGACTGGGGTAACAGCATGCTGTTGTAAAGATCCGCGCCGCTGGTTGCAGTTAGGCTGGAGCGCGCGACCTTCGCATAATAGAACTGATTGCCGGATTGTGCCAGCTCAAGCAGCACATAGTCATCGCTGCTGTGAATTTTGCCAGCCTCCCAATTGGCCGGGCTTGTCCGCCCGACAATGAGCAATGGATGATCGGGTATTTCCGTGCAGAAGAACGACTCTTCGTCCGCCACACTGGTATGCGTTTTCTGGACCTGAATCTCTTCCCCCTCCGCGTTCCAACTGGATGGATATAAGAACGCATATCCCAAATCACTGTGATAGAAGGTTCCGCTTGGATAAACGGAGGCGCTGACCGCGGAGACGCCGTCTGATGCCCCGGCAAGTGCGGAGGGAACCGGTCGGCTGCTGCATCCTACCAGAAGCAGAATCAGGGCGCAGCAGGCAGCGGCTAGGATGAATCGCAACTTTCGCATGGGTTTCCCTCCTTTTTTGTACAGGATGATTAAATTCAGCGTAACAGTCGGGCCCCCAAATGTCAACAGAATTTGGCTATTTGTAACCACTTGTAATGAATTTTATGCGGATCAGTTTGGAAGAATACAGCATTTGGACCAGATTATCGGATTTTCTCGACTGTGTATAGGAAACGGCATCCCGAAAATGGTTTATTTTTGAAAGGAGGTTTGCGGCTATGCAAACAACGTATGACGTCCTGGTAATCGGTGCGGGGCCAGCCGGCATTTTTACAGCGCTGGAACTCGACCGCCTGGCGCCGGAAAAAAAGGTGCTGGTCATTGACAGCGGCAGCGCCATTGCCGACCGGCGCTGTCCGGCACGCACGGGGAACGGCTGTGTGCACTGCAAGACATGCAGCATCATGAACGGCTGGGCAGGCGCTGGCGCTTTTTCAGATGGAAAGCTCTCCCTGTGCGAAGATGTGGGTGGCAATCTGACTTCCTATATGACGCGCGAACAGGCGCAGCAGTTGATCCATTATTGCGATGATGTCTATTTGCACTTTGGTGCGCCGAAGAAGGTTTTTGGTGAAAACACCCGCGCTGCAGACAAAATTGCTTATGAGGCCCGGCGCAACAATATCCAGCTGATCCGTTGCCCAGTCCGCCACATGGGCACCGAGTACAGTTATCAGGTGCTCAAAGCTATGTACGATTATCTGGCGGCCAAACCGCAGTTTGCGTTTTTGCCGCACACAACGGCCGAGCAAATTCTGGTCGAAAACGGCCGCGCGGTTGGCGCCCGGTTGCGCATGGCGGACGGAACTGAACAGCGTGTGGAAGCGGGAAATGTGGTTGTGGCCCCGGGCCGCGGCGGTGCAGCCTGGCTTTCGCATGTGGCGCAGGAAATCGGTCTGGACTCAACGAACAATGAAGTGGATATTGGCGTGCGTGTGGAGGTTCCCAATGGTGTAATGGATCATCTCACCCAAGCCCTTTATGAAGCGAAGCTGGTATATTATTCTGACACGTTTGAAAATAAGGTGCGCACGTTTTGCATGAACCCCGGCGGCATCGTCAGCGAAGAGCACTATGACGGACCGGACGGTGGGCTGGCTGTAGTCAATGGGCATTCTTATGCAGAGGATGAACGCCACAGCGAGAACACCAACTTTGCTTTATTGGTTTCCACGCACTTCACAAAGCCGTTCCATCAGCCAATTGAGTACGGCCGCTATATTGCGAAACTGGGCAATATGCTGACTGGCGGCGGCATCATGGTTCAGCGTTTGGGCGACCTGCTGCTCGGGCGCCGCAGCGACGAAAGCCGCCTGTCGCGTTCCACCACCGTACCAACGCTCAAAACGGCGGTGCCGGGCGATCTGTCCTTTGTATTGCCGCACCGTCACCTGACTTCGATTGTAGAGGCACTCAAAGCATTTGATAAACTGGCGCCTGGCCTTTACAGCAAGAATACGCTGCTTTACGGTGTGGAGGTCAAATTCTATTCCACAAAGCTCTCCGTGGATGCGCATTTTGCCACCCAAATTCCCGGATTATACGCGATCGGAGACGGCGCTGGGATCACCCGCGGCCTGATGCAAGCCAGTGCTACCGGCGTGGTGGTGGCGCGGACATTGGCGGGAAAAGCACAGCCATAAAAAACACCGCGCTTGTCAAGCGCGCAGAAAGATGCTATAATTAACCTTAAATTTTCTCAATCTTTCCATTTGTGTTTGCTATTTGCGGTGATAGGATCCAAAAATTCTGAAGTTTTGGTCGAAAGGAGGAATGCCGGTGCGCACCTTCAAACGGATGAATGTGGTGCTGGATGTATTGTTTTGGGGTGCCGCCGTGTGCCTTCTGGTTATTGCGGGATCGCTGCAGTGGATGGGAGACAGCGGCTTTCAGATTGCCTCGTTTTATATTTTGGTCATAGCGGTGCTCTTTTTTGACGCAGGCGTTGTGGCGCACGGCGCGTTCCATTTCCGACGAGATATGCCTTTGCTGCTTTTTGTGCTGGTTTATAACATCCTCCTGCTTGGGCGCGTCTATTTTAACTGTCTTTATTACCGCCATCGGTTGCTGTCGGCGCTGGAAGCGGATAGTTGGCATGATGTGTATTTGGCGGTTTGTGTAGTCTTGATCGCTTTGATTGCGTTTACGGCAGTGTATTACCTGGTTGGTCCGGCATTTCGGGGCAGGGAAGCGCAGATGGAGCGCGGAGAACGCTCGCCACAGCGGGCAGTGGTGCCGCTGCTTCGGCAGATTTCACGGGTTGCAGTGTATATCACTGCCATCCCGTTTTTTGTGATTCTGGTTATCCGTGCTTATGGCGTTCTGAAAAATGGCTATCTGGCGTCTTTTACCCAGACGAACGATCTGCCCGGCGTGATTACGCGCCTGTCAACGCTGTTTGTACCGTCTTTTGTGGTGTTTCTGGGTACCATGCCGACGCTCCGGCAGATGCGCGGGCCGCTGGCGGTGTATGTCATCTATATGGCTGCGTCGATTTTTACCGGAAGGCGCAATATGCTGGTGACTGAAGCGCTGATGCTGATGGCCTATTTTTTCTTCCGCGATGCGATACGCCCCAAGGCGCGCCGTCGTCTGAATTGGAAGTGGGCGATTCCCATTCTGGTGATCGGCGTTTTGGGATGTTATGCTTTGCAGCAGATGGCGTATATGCGTTCCGGCTATGTCAACTGGAACCGCTCCATTTTCAGTGTCTTGATGAGCTTTATGGATTCCCAGGGCGCGAGCTTCCGCGTGGTCATGCAGACGATCAACAACCAGGGCGAAGTCTGGGCGGTGGACAATCCGCTGGCCTTTTTGTTCTATCCATTTGAGCTTTTTATCCGGAACAATACGGTGTTCAGCACGCTATTTGGATTGACACCCATTGTGGAGGTCCAGACGACGGATTTTGTGCAGGATACGCACAATTATGCACATTGGCTGACTTATCACGTCGATCCGCTGCGGTATATCCGGGGCGGCGGCTTCGGCACATCCTTTGTGGCTGAATCCTATGCGGCCTGCGGCGTATTGGGCGTCATTGTGGTGGCGGCTATTTTGGCGGTTGTATTCCGCTGGCTGCCGTCGCTTTTAACGCGCAACTGGCTGGGGATTGCTGTGGGGCTTTATATGTTCCGCATGCTCATCTATACGCCGCGCAATTTTGCCTTTAGCTGGATTACGGATACTTTCAGCATTACCAATGTTGTCTATGTGGCTGTCCTTTACATGGTTTCGCTTTTGGTGATGCAAGTCGGAACACATCTGCACCGGCCGGACAAGCCGCCACCCCCACGGCTGAGGGTACGCATCCGCCTGAGACATACGATCGGAGGTTAATTCAATGGAGATTTCGATTAGCTTTCTGGATATCTGGAAGTTTATCAAGCGAAACCTGTGGAAATTTATTATCATCATCGTGCTGGTTGCGATTGTCGGCGGGCTTTTGTCCATACGGGCAATCCCGCGCAGCTATGAATCGTCATCGGTCGTCTCGATGGGCGTGAATGTGCCGGAGGACGCAGACTATGATGTCCGCAATCAGGTTCCCGGTATTGTCAGTTCGCGCGTGACGGTCGGTCTGGCGATGGTTAATGGTACCAATGGCGATCAGATGAAGGAGGACGTTGCCTCCTATATGGGCATCGACGTCAGCAAAATTCAGAAAATAAGCGCGCTGCAATTACAGGGCGGCCCCAATATCCAGATCAAAATCACTACGGACGATCCAACGCTCAGTGCCAAGATCTCTGACGCTGCATGCGAAGTGCTCAAGCAGAAGCTTACGGAAATGTTCCCGACCCCGCCGCTGGTGATCGAGATGGTGGATCACGGCCAGAAAGCCTCTGTTGCTTCGGCAAGGGGCGCTCTTCTGAAAGGCGGCGTCATGTCTGGTCTGTTAGCGCTGATCGTCTGCTTCATCTTCTCAATTTTGCGTGTGCTGCTGGATCGCCGCGTCCGCAACAGCAAAGCCTTGGCCACTGCGACCGGCGTACCGTTGTTGGGCTTTACCACGATCCGCAAAAAGAGCGATCACCAGGAAGAACTGCGCCGTATCCGCGCGGCAACAACCCTTCAGGCTGGGGACAGCCGGACCGTGCTGCTGGCGCCAATCGGCAGCGCAGAGAATACATTTACCGTGCAGTTTGCGCGGTCGCTGGCCAATTGTGGCAAAAAGGTATTGCTGCTGTATACGGGCATGGCGATGCCGCAGAAGGTTTTGCCGGTTTCCGTAACGCATACAGTCTATGATGTGTTGCAGGGAAAGGCAACGCTGCAGGAAGCTGTGGTGGAGACCAATACGGAAGGGCTTTCGTTTATGGGCGTCAATGGCGACTTGCCGGCTGCGGCTGGCGACCTGCTGGCGTCGGATGCTTTCCAAAAGCTAATGCAGGAATGCAGGGATGCGTATGACTATGTGCTGGTTAGCTGCATGGTGCTTCCAAATTCTGCACAGGCGGACACATTGGCGAGCCGCTGCGACGCAACAGTGCTGCTTGTCCGTTATGGCGTGACGCCATACACCACTTTCCAGCAGGCACAGGAACGCCTTCAAGAGGCGGGCGGAAAAGTGATTGGGTTTGTCACCACAAATGTGGAATAAGGGCTTATAACGTTTTACAATCATTTGAAGAGACAAAATGGGCTTGTCGCAGAATGAAAATTCTGAGGCAGGTCCATTTTTTGTTGCCTTTAGGCTTTCATCACGTACAAAAATAACGAGGTTAGGAACCCTTTTGGGACCTAACCTCGTTATTTTATCCATGATGACGGATGTCCCGGCGTTTTTGATGTACACAGTCGAAAGCACACCCGGCGCAGTTTGCACAGCAGCCAGAACAGCCGCCGCAGGAATGTCCCCGATGCCGCCACATGTAACGAACAGCCAGAACCGCCAACACAATGATTCCACCAACAATTATCCAATCCAAACTATGCGTGGCGTTCCACTCCTTTCAGACAAACAGATTGCCTACGTTATAGACGACAAATGCGATCAGCCAGGCCACAGCAGTCTGGTAAACGACCACGCACGCTGCCGAAACTCCAGAATGCATTTCGCGGCGTACCGAGTTGATGGCTGCGACGCAGGGAGAGTAGAGCAGCGTGAATACGAGGAACGCGACCGCTGCCAACGGTGTGAAAATGTTCGCTAGTGCTGCGGGCAGATTGGCGCTGCTGGCACCGGTCAGCACAGCCAGGGTGCTGACCACTGTTTCCTTGGCCGTGAAACCGGACAGCAGAGCCGTACTGGCGCGCCAGTCGGAAAAGCCCAGCGGCGCAAAGATGGGGGAAATCCAACGGCCGATGGTTGCCAGAATGCTGGTGCTGCTGTCCGAGACCGGATTGAGATGCGTGTCAAAAGTTTGCAAAAACCAGATGACAATGGTGGCCACAAAGATCACGGTGAAAGCGCGCTGCAAATAGTCTTTTGCCTTGTCCCAAATCAGCAGAGCGACACTCTTGGTGCTGGGCATCCGGTAATTCGGCAGCTCCATCACAAAGGGGACCGGCTTGCCGTGGAAGAGTGTGTGCTTCATCAACAGGGCGCTGAGCACACCAATTCCCATCCCACCAGCATACAGGCAGATCATGACAAGCGCGCGGTATTTTGGGAAAAATGCCATTGTGAACATCGAGTAAATCGGCAGCTTGGCGCTGCAGCTCATAAACGGCGTCAAAAGAATTGTCATACGGCGGTCGCGATCACTGGAAAGCGTGCGCGTCGCCATGATTGCGGGCACCGAGCAGCCGAAGCCGATGAGCATCGGCACAAAGCTGCGCCCCGAAAGGCCAATTCGGCGCAAAAGCTTATCCATCACAAAGGCGACGCGCGCCATATAGCCGCTGTCCTCCAAAAGGGACAGGAAGAAAAACAACACCACAATGGTGGGCAGGAAGGAAAGCACGCTGCCCACACCGGAAAAGACGCCGTCGACCACCAGTGATTCCACTACTGGATTGATACCGTAAGCCTGCAACCCTGTGGCGACCAGCGTGGAAACACCGGCGATCCCCGCGCTCAGCAGATCTGACAGTGCCGAGCCGATCACTCCGAAAGTAAGCCAGAAGATCAGTAACATAATGCCTAAGAAAATTGGAATCGCCGCATATTTGTTTGTCAGCACAGCGTCTATACGCACGCTGCGCCGATGTTCCTTGCTTTCCTTCGGCTTGACGACGCACTGGGCGCAGAGCTTTTCAATAAAGCTATACCGCATGTCGGCCAGAGCGGCCTCGCGGTCCGTTTGCAGCTCGTGCTCCATTTCTGTCACGGAATGTTCCAGCAATTCCTGCTCGTTTTGGTCAAGTGCCAAGGCTTTTGTCATCGGCTCGTCTCCCTCCACCAGCTTGGTGGCGGCAAAACGCGGGGGCACGTCGATGCGCTCCGCATGATCTTCGATCAGGTGCGCCACGGCGTGAATGCATCTATGTACCGGCCCTGTGCAAAAATCCTGGCGCAGGGGCTTTTGCTTTTTGGTCGTTACCATTAGCAACCGGTCGATCAGCTCGTCGATTCCTTCGTTTTTGCTCGCCGCAATCGGAACCACTGGAACGCCCAACGCATTTTCCAATGCCTGAATGTGGATGGTGCCGCCGTTGTTGCGGACTTCGTCCATCATATTTAGACACACAACCATCGGCAGATTCAATTCGATCAGCTGTAAAGTCAGATACAAGTTGCGCTCGATGTTCGTCGCATCCACGATGTTTAGGATACCGTCCGGATTTTCCTTGAGCAGGAAATCCCGTGTCACGATCTCCTCGTTTGTATAAGGGGACAGCGAGTAGATGCCAGGCAGATCCACCACGGTGGCATCCTTGTGCCCCCGGATGGTGCCGGCTTTACGTTCGACTGTGACGCCAGGAAAGTTGCCGACATGCTGGTTGCTGCCGGTTAGCTGGTTAAAAAGTGTCGTTTTTCCGCTATTTTGGTTGCCTGCCAGCGCAAAGATCATGCCGTTCCCTCCAAGGTAATTTTTTCAGCATCCTCCAGGCGCAGCGTCAGTTCATAGCCGCGCAGTTCGATCTGAATCGGATCCCCCATCGGGGCGACCTTGCGGATGCGCACGCGGGTGTGCGGCGTCAGGCCCATGTCCAGCATATGCCGCCGCAATGCTCCTTCGCCGCCAACCTCTTTGATGACCGCCCATTGTCCGATTGGAAGTTGATTGAGTGTCATAATATCCTCCTAAAAGTTAGCCTTAGCTATCTTCTATCATTATATCGGCTGCCTAAAAGTTTGTCAAGCAACTTGTGTAAGGTTGTGAGAACACCATCTCATGCGGTCTGATCGGACAAATTTCCAGGATTTTTATGGGAAATTACAAAAGCATCCGTATGGATTTGAAGGGCAAGGCACATACTTCCTAATGAGAAAGACGGCAAAAAGGAGGTCCCAAAATGGTCAATATACAAAAATGTGTCGTGATCGGCTGTGGATTTGTAGGCGCAAGCACCGCTTTTGCATTGGCGGAAAGCGGACTTTTTAACGAAATGGTGTTACTGGATGCCAATCGCGATAAAGCGGAAGGGGAGGCCATGGATTTGAATCATGGGCTGGCATTCACCCAGCCCATGGAAATTTATTCTGGGTCTTATGCCGACGTCAAGGACGCAGGCGTTATCATCCTTGCGGCAGGCGCCGGTCAGAAACCGGGCGAGACGAGGATGGATCTGGTGCACAAGAATGTCGCCATTTTTCGCTCGATTGTGCCGCAAATCACCCAATATAACCGGGAAGCCGTGCTGCTTGTGGTGTCAAATCCGGTCGATATTCTGACCTGGGCGACACTGCAAATCTCCAAATTCCCGCCGGAGCGTGTGTTGGGCAGCGGCACGGTGTTGGACAGCGCCCGCTTAAAATATCTGCTTGGCCGCCATCTGGACGTCGATCCACGCAGCGTCCACGCTTATATCATCGGGGAGCATGGCGACAGCGAACTGGCGGTTTGGAGCAGCGCCAACATCAGCGGTGTACCGCTGGAGGAGTTCTGTGCGTTGCGCGGTTATCGCGATCACCGTGAGGACCGGCAAAAGCTTTATGAGGAGGTCAAAAACAGCGCCTACCGCATTATTGAGAAGAAAGGCGCGACCTATTATGGAATTGCGCTGGCGGTGCGGCGTATTTGCTCATGTATTGTGCGCGATGAGCACAGCATTTTGCCGGTCAGCAGTCTGGTGCAGGGACACTTTGGTCTGCATGACTTGTGTATGGGCGTTCCGACAATTTTGGGCCGGGCAGGCGTGGAGTGCGTGTTGGATATTTCCATCGATATGCAGGAGCAGGAAGAGCTTTTACAGTCCGCATACACCTTGCAAAGCGTATTGGACACACTTACCTTATAAAATCCCTACAAATTGTATGGCAGAATGGAACGATCGACCAGCGTCCTGTGGAAAAACATGTCACGTTTTTGCCGGGAATTCAGGAAAGAAAAATGGATTTTTATGCGTTTGCCCAAAGTTTTGCAAACGGCATCACGCCTGGCTTTGTTTGTGCTATAATAAAACAATAAGCAAGGGGTAAGGGATGCATGGAAATCTATTGCCCAAAGCATCCCCAGCAGTGGTATCGAGAAGGGGGGTCCCAAATGGTTAGGCATATTGTGCTGTGGAAATTGAAAGATGCAGAAACGGCAAATGCAGCGGGCCATGGAGCGAGCCTGCGCAGCAGGTTCAAGTCTTTGATTGGCGTCGTGGACGGCTTAAAGGCGATCGAAGTGGGCGTTAATTATAAGGCGGGCGATTATGATCTCTGCCTGGTTGCGGATTTTACCGACAAGCAGGCGGAAGAAGCCTACCAACAGCATCCTGAGCATTTGAAGATCAAGCAGATCGTGCACAGCCTTGTCAAGGCGCGAACCGCCTTTGATTACGAGTATTGAAGCAGAAGCAAATAAATTTTAATAGCCAGATGGCCGAAAGCCGCATCTAGAAAGAAACATGCTTTCCAGATGCGGTTTTCTTTCTTGAAGGCGATTTACATGAAGCGGGGATGCAGACGCGCAACAGCATTTGCATCCCCGCTTTTTGCGAAAACGACAATGCTGATGCAGGGGCTTTTGGTGAAAATAGGCCCCATCGTCTGGAAAAGCCAAGGGCGGGAGGTAGTGGCGATGCATATTTGGCGCACGGCCGCATTGCCTGGCGGATAGTTGCCGAGGCTGCCGGATGCAGCGGTTTTCGTCATTGGGAAAAGGTGAGCCTTCCGGTTCTACGTCAGGGGCTTGTTTCATAGGATATAGGGACATCGGAAAGGTGGGACGAGCAAATGGAACAGAAAGAAAAAAATGCGGCGCGCTTTTTGGAGGCAGCGGGGGTGCTGTGTCCGCGCCTGTCAAAGGTACTGAAAGCGTTGCCCGTGGATGTGCGGGCGGAAGTGTCAGAAATCCGGCTGCGTGTTGGACAGCCCCTCAGCCTATGGGGCGACGGCAGTACGTGGTTTGTGACGGCGAGCGGCATCGGCCTGACGCCTGCGCATGCAGTGATTGCCAGTCGGGCGGACCTGTCAGAGAGCTTTCGCATTTTGTGCAGCTACTCGATCTATAGCCATCAAGAACAGATCCGTGCGGGCTATGTCACACTGCCCGGCGGGCACCGGGCCGGCATTGGCGGCACGGCAGTGCTGAAAAACGGGGAAATCGCCGGCATGCGCGATATTACTTCTTTGAATATTCGTATTGCACGCCAAGTGGAAGGCTGTGCAGACGCGCTGCTTCGGCGGCTTGGCTCTCTGGAAGGCGGGCTGTTATTGGCCGGGCCGCCTGCTTCCGGAAAAACGACCCTTCTGCGAGACATTGCGCGGCAGCTGTCCGGCGGAACGCACGGTCCTGTGCATAAGGTCACTGTGGTGGATGAGCGCGGCGAGCTTTGCGGCGCACACCAGGGCGTTTACGGAAATGACCTTGGCCCCTGCTGCGATGTGCTTGATGGGTTTCCGAAAGCGGAGGGCATGCTCCTGGCGGTGCGTTCTTTGTCGCCCGAATATATCATTTGCGACGAGCTGGGCGGCGCGCGTGAGGCGGCGGCGTTGACGGAAAGTGTGAATGCCGGCGCCTCTGTGGTTGCCAGCATTCATGCGGGCAGTCTGCGGGAATTGGCGGCCCGGCCGCAGGTTTGGCCGTTACTCGAAAGCGGCGCATTCGCATATGTTGCACTGCTGGATAAGGGCCGGCCCGGCCGGGTGCGCGATGTGGTCAAGGCAGGTGATCTGTTTGCTCAAGGTGTTGGGCGCGGTGCTCTTGGTGTTGGCGGGAGCGGGGGCGGGGTACCTGCAATCGCATAAATTGCGTCGGCGCAAAGAACGTCTTCGCACATTTCTGGAGTTTCTCTCCGCTGCGCGCACGGAGATCTCTTATGCGGCGCTGCCAGTGGAAGAAATTCTGGATCGCCATGGCCAAAACCTCGATTTTCTGGCACCCTATTTTGCGGCCCGCACAGCGGGCGCCCCTTTTTTGCAGGCATGGGACAAGGCGGTGCATTCGCCGCTTCTGACGCAGGAAGACCGTGCGGTTGTCTCTGGCTTTGGCGAGGGCTTCGGGGCCAGCGATACCGAGGGGCAGATGGCGCATTGCGGACTTTATATGGATTTGACGCGCAAGCTGCTTGCGGGCGCGGAGGAGGACTGCGCGCGCAAATGCAAGCTATACCAGATGCTGGGAATCTGCGGTGGGGCAGTAGCGGCGCTTGTTATCATTTGAATACCGCGGAGGGGACGTATATGGACGTGGATTTGATCTTTAAAATTGCCGCAGTGGGCATCATCGTCGCGGTGCTCAATCAGCTTTTGATGCGCTCTGGCCGGGAGGAACAGGCCATGATGACGACCCTGGCGGGCCTGATCGTGGTGTTGATGATGATCGTTCAGCAGATTGACGGGCTCTTCCGCGCCATCAAAGCGACGTTTGGGTTATAGTCATGCAGATCGTTGGAATTGCCGGGGTGGCGATTTTGGCGGCGGTAATCGCCGTCATGCTGCGCCGGGGAACCGGAGAATATGCCATGGTGCTGCGGCTGGCGGCGGGGGCGCTGATCTTGCTGCTGATTTTGCAGGCCGCAGCGCCTGCGCTCCAGCAGATCAATCGTCTGTTGGAATTGGCGGGAATCGACAGCACCTATGCGGGCATCCTGTTTCGCACGCTGGGCGTGACATTTCTGACCCAATTTGCGGCGGATGCCTGCCGCGATGCGGGCGAAAATGCCCTGGGCAGCAAAGTGGAGCTGGCGGGCCGCGTGAGTATCCTGGTGCTGGCGCTGCCGCTCTTTGCCAAGGTCGCCTCCATTGCCGCGGGGCTTATCGGAAAGTAGGGATGTATCAATGTCAAGGGAAAGCCCATGCCGCCAGCCGCCCGCCTGGCGCCGCGCCATGGAAATGCATCTGTCGGTGCAGAAATGCCGCCGCACGGCGTTTTGTCGGATCGCACTGGCGGCGGGTGTGTTGGTGCTTCTTTTGCTTGTTTGCTGCCTGTCCGCTGTAGCGGAAGATGCGGCGGAGAAATCGGACAGGCAGGCCTATTACAATAGCCAGGTGGAATCCAGCGGTGCGGATGAATTGCCCGGCAAACTTCCGACAGAAACCCGCAGCGCCTTGTCTGGAATGGGGATTCAGGGAGATGACTTCCAGAGCATCGGCCAGCTGACGCCACAGCGCTTTTTCCAGACGGTGTTTGGCTTGGCAGGCACAGAGGGCAAGAGTCTGCTCAAGGCTGCCGCGGCCAGCATAGCGGTGATGCTCCTGTGTGCGATGATCGACGCCATGAAGCTGACCTTTGGCGAGCGGCCGCTCGGCGGAGTCGTCGGCATCGTGGGGACTTTGTGTGTCAGTGTTGTCATTGTCCAGCCTATTGTGGAGGTGCTGGTGCGCGCGGCTGGGGTGATCCGGTCTGCATGTATCTTTTCCGTGGCAGCGGTACCGGTTATGGCGGGGATCCTTGCGGCGCTGGGCCGCCCGGCTTCGGCCGCATCGATGCAGCTTTTGCTCACAACGTCCGGTAATGTGCTGCAGGTACTTTCTGCCCAGTTGTTTGCGCCGGTTTTGCAGGTGCTGCTGGCCCTATCGGTCGTCTCGTCTGTTTCGCCGGATGTGCGTTTGGATGGCATTCTCAAATTTGTCTCGAAAGCGGTCAAGTGGCTTTTGGGACTCTCGATGACGCTCTTCAGCGGCCTGCTGACCATGCGCAGCCTGGTCAATACCGGCGCAGACACCCTGGCCGGGCGTGCGGCGCGGTTTGTGGTGAGCAGCTTCGTGCCGGTTGTCGGCGGGGCACTAAGCGAAGCTATGCGCACGGTCGGCGGCTGCGTTGAAATGCTGCGTGGCGGCGTTGGCGCGTTTATCCTGCTGGCGTTGGTCGTGTTGTTTTTGCCAAGCCTTTTGAGCTGTCTGTTGTGGATGCTGACGCTGCACGCATGCGCCGCCATCAGCGGGATTTTCGCTCTGTCGGAAATGACACGTCTGCTGCATGCCTGTGCAGAGGTTCTGGAGATTCTTCTGGGCATTCTCCTGTGCTCCATGACCGTGCTGATCGTATCGGGCGTGGTGCTCATGATGATGGGAGGGGGAAGTACAAGCGCATGAAAGCATGGGCTGCGGGCATTTGCGCCCTGGCGGTGGCAGCGGCGATGATCCGTCTGCTGTCGCCGGGGGGAAATCTTGCAAAAATGCTGCGGCTGGTGGTCGGCGCGCTGACCCTGTGCGTGGTGGTCGGCCCACTTTTGCAGCTGGTGCCAAAGCTCTCTGGCGCCGTCCAGCAGAGTGAGCCAGTTTCCTCCACAACCTCGGATTTTTCCGCAGCGGTTCGGCAACAGACCATCAGCGCCATGGAACAGAAAGTGGAACAGGTTGCAGGCCAGCGATTGCAGGCCGCGGGAATCACTTATCAAAAAATTGAGGCGGAGATGGATACTTCGTCGGACTCGGACATACATATCAATAAGGTCGTGGTGACGCTGCCGCCGGGTAGCTCGGCAGATGAGACCCAAACACTGCTGGAGCGCGACCTTGGCGTCACAGTGGAGGTGAAGCACAGTGGAGGATAAAGGCGGCGGAAAAACAGGTCTTTTTCAAAAATTGGCGCAAAGCGACAATGCGCGCAAGCTCATTCTGGTGATAGGGGCGGCCGGCATTTTGCTGATTTTACTTTCCAGTCTGTTCGGAGGAAAAAGCGCCCAAACAAAAGCCAAACAGGCGGATACGTCCGCGTCTTCCGCCAGCGCAGAACAATCCAGCAGCGACTATGCTGCACAGCTGGAGGCGAGCCTGACCGATGTGATCCGGCGCATCCAGGGCGCTGGAGAACCACACGTGCTGGTGACTTTAGAGGAAGGTGCGGCTCAGGTTTACGCGACAGAAGAAAAGCGCTCGACACAGCAGGACACGGGTTCTGGCGGGCAAAACGCCGATACCACGGAAAACAGCTATCTGATCGTTAAAGACGCAGATGGGTCTGAACATGCCCTGGAGGTGACACAGCGGCAGCCAAAGGTACAGGGCGTGGTGGTGACGTGCCCGGGCGCTTCCCAGCCGTCTGTGCAGCAGGCAGTGATCGACGCCGTTTCCACAGCCGCAGGAATCAGTAGCGCAAAGGTCTGTGTCGTGGCGTCGAACGGATAGCGCATACAGATGCCAAGCGCATCGATAACATGGAATGGAGGAATACACATGAAGATGCAGAAACGCCAGGTTGTGTTGGCTGCGCTGGTGGTGGCGCTGGGTGCGGCGGTTTACCTCAACTGGCAGTTCTCGAATGGAAACCAGGATCTGGCCGCAGAGGCGGCTGCTTCACGCGCAGACGGTACACTGGGGCAGGCACGCCTCGTCAATGCCTCAGCAGCATCCTCTCAGGCTGCGTCCACTGCGAGCACGCCGGCTTCCAGTGCGCCGGCAACCGCATCGGCTGCGGAAGGGGAGGATTACTTCACTACCGCGCGTTTGAGCCGTCAAAAAGCCCGCGACAGTGCCACCGACCTGATTGAAAAGACGTTGGAAGATGCCCAGGCGAGCGATGCGGCCAAAAAAGAAGCGGTCCAGCAGGCCGCTGAGATTGCCCAGACGCAGCTAAAAGAGAGCAATGCGGAAAATTTGATCAAAGCAAAGGGCTTTTCCGACTGCATCGTGTTTTTACAGAATGGGGAATGCAGCGTGGTCGTCAAGCCAGGAACCGCGAGCATGCAAAACGACGCGGTGGTTGTCAAGGACGCAGTGGCGTCACAGACCGGCGTTTCTTATGATAAAATCAAGATTGTCGAGCAAAAATAAGGCGTTTCTCCGCCAATCTGCAGGATTGCGCGTTGTGCCCGGCCACAGTTTGTGGTATACTACAGCTGTGGAGATTGATAACCGGATAAACGATTACAAAGGCCTCCACATGGAGGCCTTTTTTATTTTTGGGAGGGCGTTATGACACGACACGAAGCGCGCACGCAGGCTTTTCTATTGCTGTTTGAGCAGAGCCTCAACCACAGCATGGTCGACCAGTTGATCGATATGGCCGAGGAGGCCGGTTCGCTGATGCCGGAAGACACTTCTCCAGATACCCCGCCGAAGCCGGTCGATGACTTTGCCGTGCAGCTTGCCACGGGCGTGGAAGCGCACCGGGAGGAGCTGGACGCGATTATTTCCCGATATGCCCGCGGCTGGTCGGTGCGGCGGCTGTCAAAGGTATGCCTTTCACTTTTGCGCATCGCGCTGTTTGAGATGCGCTATGCCGACGATATTCCGATCAGCGTATCGATCAACGAGGCGGTCGAACTGGCGAAAACCTATGGCGGAGCGGATGATGCGCCTTTTATCAACGGCATTTTGGGAACGGCGGCAAAGGAGCTGGCGTCCAATGGCTGAGGTCCTGGGGCTGGATACCAGCAATTATACCACCAGCACCGCACGCTGGCAGGATGGCGTCATCACCCAGCAGAAAAAACTTTTGCCGGTGCAGCATGGCCAGCTGGGCCTGCGCCAGAGCGATGCAGTGTTCCATCATGTGCAGCAGCTGCCGGATCTGCTGGAAGTCTTGCTTGCGGACAAGCCGTTACATGAGCTGCGCGCTGTTGGCTGCTCAACGCGGCCGCGCTCGATTGAGGGGAGTTACATGCCCTGTTTCACGGTTGGACATGGGACGGCACGCGCACTGGCAGCTGCCTGCGGCGTGCCGCTCTATGCCTTTTCCCATCAACAGGGGCATATTGCGGCTGCACTTTGGTCAGCGAACAGGCTCGATCTGTTAGGTCAACGTTTTTTGGCGTTTCACGTGTCGGGCGGCACGACAGAGGCGGTGCTCATTGCACCGCAAGGGGAGGATCCGTTTTGTGCCACGCTGTGCGCGCAATCGCTGGATTTAAAAGGCGGACAGGCGGTGGACCGCGTCGGCAAGCTTTTGGGCCTGCCATTTCCCGCCGGACCTGCATTGGAGGCCCTCGCCGCGCAAGCCCAGCAAAGCTTCCATGTCCGGCCTTCTATGAAGGGGGCGGACTGCTCCCTGTCCGGGATTGAAAATCGATGCAAAAGGATGGCGGTCGATGGTGTGCCTGCGCCGGACATCGCGCGTTTTTGCCTGGATTCCATTTTGGCAGCGCTTGATGCGATGGCGGCCGCGCTTTTGCGGGAATATCCCGGCTTGCCGATCGTATTTGCGGGTGGGGTCATGTCCAATGCCTACCTGCGCAGTGCTTTGGAGGAAAAATATGCCGCCTGCTTTGCCGCGCCAGCTTTTTCCGCGGACAATGCGGCGGGCGTGGCGGTGCTTGCCGCCTGGAAGGAGGGCCTTTTGTGAGGCAACCCAGTGTGCTGACAGTGACCCAACTGAATACGTATGTCAAGTTTCTTCTGGATGGAGACGAGCGGCTGCACTGCGTCTATGTGACGGGCGAGGTGAGCAATTTTACGGATCACTACCGGTCCGGCCACCTCTATTTTTCCTTGAAGGACGCCAAGTGTACGGTCAAGGCCGTGATGTTTGCCACAGCGGCCAGGCGCCTGCGCTTCCGGCCGGCAGACGGTATGAAAGTGCTTGTGCGCGGGCGTTTGTCTGCCTATGAGGTGTCGGGGCAGTACCAGCTTTATGTCGATGACATGCAGCCCGCGGGCGCGGGTGCACGCGCGGTAGCGCTGGAGCAGTTGAAGGAAAAGCTGCGTCTGGAGGGCTTATTTGATCCGGCCCGCAAAAAACCATTGCCGCGCTTTCCGATGACGATTGGCATCATCACATCGCCGACCGGTGCGGCGGTGCATGATATGCTGACCATCCTGGCGCGCCGGTGGCCGCTGGCAAAAGTGCTTTTCTGCCCGGTCTCTGTGCAGGGACAGGAAGCGCCCGCTCAACTCGTACGGGCACTGGAAATGCTCAACCAGATACCAGAAGTGGAAGTGATCCTTTTCGGCCGCGGTGGCGGCAGTGCAGAGGATTTGTCCGCTTTTGACGAGGAGTCAGTCGTCCGCGCCGTGGCGAATTCCAAAATTCCTGTGGTCAGCGCTGTCGGTCATGAGACAGATGTGGCGCTGACTGATTTTGCTGCAGATCTGCGCGCTCCGACGCCAAGCGCGGCGGCAGAGCTGGCTGTCCCGGATGCTGCGGATTTGAGTGCAGAGCTGCGCGCGACCCGCGAGCTGTTGGACAGCAGCATGCAGGATCTGCTCAATGACAGCCGGATGCATCTGGATTTGCTCACGCAGTCCTTGCAGCGGGCCTGTGCTGTGCCTGTCGAAAAGCGGCGGGCAGAATTGGCCATGCTGGCGGGCCGTCTGCAGGACCTGAATCCGTTGCGCGTGTTGGCGCGGGGCTATTCGATGACAATAGATACGGAAAACACCGTTGTGCAGGGCATCCGGCAGGTTGCCATTGGGGACCGCGTGCGTGTTCGCCTGCAAGACGGCTCCCTGCTCTGTAGAGTGGAGGAAAAGGAGGCTGCCCAGTGAAACAGAAGATGACGTTTGAACAGGCAATTGACCGCCTGGCCGAGATTGTTCAGCAGATGGAATCCGGTAAAGCGCCGCTTGACGACACGCTCAAGCTGTATGAGGAAGGCGTCAAACTGGCTGCTTTTTGCGATGAAAAACTGAAAAATGCCGAACAGACGGTGCAGACCGTGACAGCACAGGAGGCACAGGATGGAAAAGAGTGAATTCCAGAAACAGATGCGGACCTATCAGAAGGCAGTCCAAATGGAGCTGGACCGCTTGCTGCCGGAAGAGCCTGCCGCTTCTGAAAACCGTCTGTTTCAGTCTATGCGCTATAGCCTTCTGGCTGGTGGCAAACGCGTGCGTCCGGTGCTGGTGTTTGCATTCTGTTCGCTTTGCGGGGGCGAAATGGAGCAGGCGCTGCCCTTTGCTTGTGCTATTGAGATGGTGCATACGTATTCCCTGATTCACGATGACCTTCCTTGTATGGATGACGATGACCTGCGCCGCGGACGGCCCTCCAACCACAAACAGTTCGATGAAGCGACGGCTTTGCTCGCAGGCGACGCGTTGCTGACCAAGGCTTTTGAAACAGCGCTTTCACCGCAGGCTATCACAGCTGTGGGTGCGAACCGGGCCGCAACAGCGGCCGGCCTGCTGGCCATGGCCGCAGGCGATCACGGCATGGTAGGGGGGCAGGTACTCGACCTGCAAAATGAGAAAATGCCCGATATGACGGTGGAGCGCCTGCAACAGACGGACGCCAAAAAGACGGGCGCCCTACTGCGTGCGGCGGCGCTGATGGGTTGCGCTGCTGCGGGCGCCGGACAGGAAGCTGCCGCGGCCGCCGGACAATATGCCGACGCACTCGGGCTGGCGTTCCAGATCCAGGACGATATTCTCGATGTGACGGGCGACGAAGCCATGCTCGGCAAGCCGGTCGGCAGCGACGCCGAAAACGGCAAACCCACCTATGCCACTTTGATGGGGCTTGCGGACGCCCGCGCGAAGGTCGAGGAATTGACCAGTAAGGCGGTGGATGCGCTCGCACCTTTCGGCGAGCGGGCGGATTTTCTAAAGGAACTTGCCCAGGCGCTCGCGGTGCGCAGCAATTGACTGCTCGGTACGATCGAGCGGAAAACAGTTGACAAACTTCCTAGTTATGTGATATACTCAAAAAGCCGCTTATTTTGGGTAAAAGTGCGCTCTTTTGCGCCACCCACGATAGCGAGTCTAAAAGGAAAGCGAGCTCCAAACTTATGTATGCAATTATCGAAACCGGCGGCAAGCAGTACAAGGTGCAGAAGGATGACGTCCTTTTCATCGAGAAGTTGCCCGTTGAAGCGGACGCAGTCGTTGACTTCAAAGTGGTCGCGGTCTGCGGCGAGGATGGTCTGAAGGTCGGCAAGCCGTATGTCGACGGCGCCTGTGTCAAAGGAAAAGTTCTCAAGAATGGCAAAGGCAAGAAGATCCATATCTGGACGTATAAACCGAAGAAACATCAGTCCCGCAGAATGGGTCACCGCCAGCCTTACACACAAGTGCAGATTGAGGCAATCGAGGCCTGATGATCGACTGCAGGTTCCTCCTGGGAAAGGATGGCGCTTCCCTTGTTGGTTTCCAGGTGTCCGGGCATGCCGACTTCGGAGATGTAGGGAAAGACGTCGTGTGTGCGGCCGTCTCCTCTGCGGTGTATCTGGTGGCGAATACCATCACCGATGTGCTGCACGCCGAGGCCTCTGCTGTGGACGAAGAGGGATATTTGTGCGTCCAAGTTGCTGAGCGCGATGCGCATTTATGCCGTACCATTCTGGAGGGCCTGAAGCTGCATTTGTTTGGCCTGGAGGAACAATACCCGCAAGCTATCCACGTGAGTTATGAAGAGGTGTAAAAAATGCTGAAAATTAACATTCAGTTGTTCGCCCATAAAAAGGGCCAGAGTTCTTCGAAAAACGGCCGTGATTCCGAGTCCAAGCGCCTCGGTGTGAAACGTGCCGACGGCCAGTTTGTGCTGGCTGGGAACATCCTTGTGCGCCAGCGCGGTACACATATTCATCCCGGCGAAAACGTTGGCATCGGTTCCGATGACACACTTTTCGCCAAGATCGACGGCAAGGTCAAGTTTGAGCGCCTGGGCGCGGATCGCAAGAAGGTCAGCGTCTACGCGATCGAACAGTAATCCATCGGCGGTTGAAACCCGGGCTGCGCGGCCCGGGTTTTTGTTTTTTCGGGCTGGTTGCGGCCTGAATCTGTCTTATGCTATAATGAAATTAAAATGCGCCCGGTAAGGGCGTTTTTTGCCCCTACATGTATGCATGCCGGCACAGGGCAAATACTGATGCAGGGGGCATTTGTCCGTTTGCTGCGGTTCAGTCCGCCGAATGTGAAGGAGGTCCCATCATGTTTATCGATTCTGCAAAAATTCATATCAAAGCGGGCGACGGTGGCGCAGGCGCGGTTTCGTTCCGCCGCGAAAAATATGTCGCGGCGGGCGGCCCGGATGGCGGCGACGGCGGCGCGGGCGGCAATGTGATCTTTCGGGCGGATGACAATGTCTCCACATTGGCAGATTACCGCTACCGGCGCAAGTTCGCGGCCCAAAACGGCGTGGCAGGCAGCGGCCGCCGTTGCTCCGGCCGCAAGGGAGAGGACTTGGTGCTGCGGGTCCCGCGCGGCACGCTGGTCAAAGACGCGGAGACAGGCCGCATCCTGGCGGATGTTTCCGGCGACACGCCCATTACTGTCCTAAAGGGCGGCCGCGGCGGTTGGGGCAACGCCCACTTTGCCACGCCCACCCGCCAGGTGCCTCGCTTTGCAAAGCCCGGCACGCCAGGCATGGAGCTGGATGTCCAGTTGGAACTCAAGCTGCTGGCAGACGTCGGCCTGGTCGGCTTTCCGAATGTGGGCAAGAGTACGCTCATCAGCGTGGTCAGTCAGGCAAAGCCCAATATCGCCAATTACCATTTTACAACCCTGACGCCTGTTCTTGGCGTGGTTGAGCGTGGGGAAGGTCGCTCCTTTGTCATGGCGGATATTCCTGGCCTGGTGGAAGGCGCCTGGCAGGGTGTTGGACTGGGGCATCAATTCTTGCGGCACGTGGAACGCTGCCGTCTGCTATTGCACATCGTCGATGTTTCCGGCAGTGAGGGCCGCGATCCGAAGGAGGATTTCGCAATTATCAACGAAGAATTGCGCAAATTCAATCCAGAACTGGCTGAGCGCCCGATGATTGTAGCGGGCAACAAATGCGATTTGGCGACGGACGAGCAGATCGCAGATTTTCAGAAATTTGTAGAGGCGCGGGGCTATTCCTTTTTCCCAATTATGGCCCCGATTCGTGAGGGTGTAGACTCTCTCCTCAATAAAATCAGCGAAGCACTCTCAAAGCTGCCGCCAATCCGCCAATATGAACCAGAATCTGCGCCGGTCAAGCCGGTGGAGCAGATTCCACGTGGCGAGGTAAAGATTACGTGCGAAGATGGGGTATATCTTGTGGAGGCACCGTGGCTTTTGCAGGTGATGCAGTCGGTCAATTTTGACGACTATGAGTCCCTGCAATATTTCCAGCGCGTCCTGATGCAGACAGGCGTCATCGACCGCCTGCGGAAAGCCGGCGTCCAGGAAGGCGACACGGTTTCAATCTATGATGTGCAGTTCGACTTTGTCGAATGAACCGGATGCGGAAAGGAGAGGGCTATGGAACGGTTTTTGGAGGCGGCATGTGACCCCAAGAGTCTGAGTCCACTGGCATTGGCGTTTGTCGGAGATGCGGTGTTTGGGCTTTTTGTGCGGGAAGCGCTCATCTGTAGGGGCAATTGCCCAGTGCATACTTTGCATCAGGAAAGTGCCCGGCAAGTCTGCTGCACGGCACAGGCAGTAGATTGCACCCGCCTGGCGCCGCTGCTGACGCAAGAGGAATCGGATATTCTGCGGCGTGGCCGGAATGCCCACGTTGGTCATGTGCCCAAAAATGCCTCTGTGGCGGCTTACCATGCAGCGACTGGACTGGAAGCGCTGTTCGGATATCTTTATCTGGATGGACGCTTGCCGCGCTTGCGGGAATTGTTCCAGGCGATTTGGCAGGAACCCGGCTGCTCGGAGAAGGAGACTGCGGATGGGAATGCATAAGCTGTCACACCGCCACGGCGATGTGCGGGATACGGTGGTTGATCTGCTGATTTATGGTGCGTCTGGTCTGCTGTTCGCCGTGGACATCAAATGTTTTACCGCGCCGAATCAGATCGCCCCTGGCGGCGTGACGGGCCTTTCGACAGTGATTAACTTTTTAAGTGGCGCGCCGATTGGCCTTTTGAACTTCCTGCTGAATTTGCCGATGTTTATCTGGGCCTTCTTTGAGGTCGGTTATAAACTGGTGCTGCGTACGGTGGCGGCAAACCTGATCACCTCTTTGTGTATTGATCAGATTGGTTCACGGCTGCCGGCCTATGCGGGGAACCCCATGTTGGCGGCTCTTTTCGGCGGCCTGCTGGAGGGGATCAGCCTGTCCCTTGTCTTCATGCGCGAGGCTACAACAGGTGGTACGGATCTGGTTGCTCGGCTGCTCAAGCGGCGCTTCCGCCATTTGAGTACAGGAAGACTTATGCTGAGTATAGACCTGATTATCGTGCTGATCTCCGCTGTTGTTTATAAACGCATCGAAAGCATCCTGTATGCGCTTATTTACATCTTTATCTCCACGCGTGTCATCGATACGATTCTGTATGGTGCAGATATTGGCCACGGCAAGGTAATGTGGATCATGACCGCGCACAGCGAACAGGTTGCCCAAAAGATTATGGATGAGCTGGACCGTGGCGTGACCGGGTTGCAGGCCCGCGGCATGTATAGTGGTATCCATTCGGAGATGCTGATGTGTGCTGTCTCGCGTACAGAGGTTTATCGCGTTAAGGATCTGGTGCATTCCGTAGACCCGGATGCCTTTATCATTGTCGGCGACGCGGGTGAGATCAGTGGAGAGGGCTTCAACCATCCAACTGCAAACGACAAAACGCTTCCTGAATTGGTGCGGGCTGCACGCCGGAAAAAAGAAGCGCATTGAACCTATCAAGCATACAAAAAGGGACCGGATGGCTCCGCAAAATTTGCGGGGCACTCCGATCCCTTTTGGAGCGTTTTTACACCGGTGAGTTAGCCGTTGCTGCTATTGCTGCTGGTGCGATTCTGTGCGTTGCTCTGCGACTTTTTATTCTGGGTGTTGCTCTCCGTCTTCTTGTTCTGCGCGTTGCTCTGAGAATTCTTGTTCTGAGAATTGCTTGCAGTGGAGTTGCTGCCAGTCTGGGTGTACTCGTTCTGATACTTGTTGTTTTCCAAAGTAATCACCTCCTTACACGGGGTAGTATGACCGTTTCTGGCGACAATATACGAAGGGATGTGAATTTGTGCAATTGCCAAAAGCGTTTTCTACGCGGATGGAGCGGCAGCTCGGCGCAGAAGCGTCTGCTTTTTTTCGGGCCTATCAGGAACCGCCGCTGCGCGGTCTGCGATTAAACCCAATAAAATATACAAAAGCGCAACTTGCCGCATCGTTGCCTTTTCCGTTAAAACCCGCGCCCTATTCGCCGTGGACGTTTTATGCACCGGCGGATTGGAAGGCTGGGCAGGAACCGCTGCACCATGCAGGCGCGTTCTATATGCAGGAGCCGAGCGCGGCCGCGGCTGTGACGGCACTGGGACCGCAGCCGGGCGAGCGCGTGCTCGACCTTTGTGCCGCACCGGGCGGCAAAAGCACGCAGATCGCCGCTGCATTGGCGGGCGAAGGACTCTTGTGGTCCAATGAAGTTGTGCACAGCCGCGCAACGGTCCTGCTTTCCAATATAGAGCGGCTCGGTGTGCGCAATGCGGTGGTTTCCTCCTGCCGGCCGGAGGTGCTGTGCCAGGCGCTTGCAGGCTTTTTTGACCGGGTACTGGTGGATGCACCGTGCTCCGGTGAGGGGATGTTCCGCCGCGACGAGCAGGCGGTCCGCGAATGGTCGCCTGCACATGTAGAGTCGTGCGCCGTCCGGCAGCAGGCGATTTTGGAGAGTGCCTGCGTTGCCCTGCGCCCCGGCGGCGTACTGGCTTACTCTACCTGCACATTTTCTGAGGCGGAAAACGAAGGCGTCGTGACTGCGTTTTTGCAGCGGCACAGAGATTTTACGCTGGTAGATTGTGGGCTTCAGGCAGGCCACCCGGCCCTGGGCGGCCTTGCGCGGCGCATTTACCCGATGGATGGCGGAGAGGGCCATTTTGTCGCGATCCTGCGCCGGGCGGGGGAGACAACCGCGTGTTTGGCTGCGTCGGACGCGCCTCCATCGCAGGAAGCGGCGCAACTGCGGGATGCGCTTTATACGTCTCCCATTTCCGGCGTGCCCGCGCGGGTGGGGGATAAACTCTACTTGCTGCCAGAAGGCCTGCCTGCGCTTTCCGGGCTGGGGGTGCTGCGCGCAGGCGTATTGTTGGGAACCGTGAAACAGAGCCGTGGCAGGGGCGGCAGGGCTGGGGCCGTCCGCTATGAACCTGCACACGCGGCGTTTCTGGCGGCGAAACCGAAGCAGTTGCGTCAATGCCTCTGTCTGGATCACGGCGATCCGCGCGTGCACGCTTTTTTGCGCGGCGAGGAATTGGAAGCCCCGGAAAGCCTGCGCGGATTTTGCGCAGTTGCGGTGGCCGGCGCAGTGATGGGATTTGGAAAATGCAGCGGCGGACGGCTGAAAAACCATTATCCAAAGGGCCTGCGCGTGACGTGGTAAATCTCCAATAAAGCGCATCCTTTCTTATAGGCGGTTTTTTGAGATTTTACCGCTTGACCAGGTTTTCTTTGATAGAAAACCTGCATAAATGTAGCGTGCTTTACATTCTTTTGTGACGGATCGTGGCATAATCATTCATATCCCCGATATCCGCGCGCTTGCACACGGATGTGAAGCATGGTAAAATGGAGTCACTATAGAGAAAGAGGGAATCTGCATGCAGGAGATTCGATATGAATTAACCAAAAATCCGAAACAAAAACCGGCGCCGGGCGCACCGCTGCCGTTTGGAGACATTTTTACGGATCATATGTTCGTAATGGACTACACTGAGGGGATCGGTTGGCATGACCCGCGTATCGTTCCTTATGCGCCGCTGACTCTGGATCCGGCCGCCATTGTGCTGCATTACGCGCAGGAGTCTTTTGAAGGCATGAAGGCTTACCGCCATCCAGACGGCGAGATTTATCTGTTCCGCCCGGAAAAGAATGCGGCCCGCTTCAAGTCCACACACGAGCGTATGTGCATGCCGCCTGTGCCGGAGCAGGATTTTGTCGATGCCATTAAGGCGTTGGTGAAGCTGGAAAAGGATTGGGTGCCTTCTGAGCCGGGCGAGTCTTTGTATATTCGTCCGTTCTGCATTGCGACAGAGGCGCACCTTGGTGTGAAGCCCTCTAGCACCTACAAGTTCCTGATTATTTGTTGCCCAGTGGGCGCCTATTATGCGACGGGTTTGGCGCCGGTCAAGATTTATGTCGAGGACAAGTATGTCCGCGCAGCGCCCGGCGGTACCGGCTATATCAAATGCGGCGGCAACTATGCAGCTTCCCTGATCTCTCAGGAGACTGCGGAAAAGCTGGGTTACAGCCAGACGCTGTGGCTCGACGGCGTTGAACGCAAGTACGTCGAGGAGGTCGGTTCCATGAACTGCTTCTTCAAGATCGACGGTACGGTTTATACGGCGCCGACCGTGGGCACAGTGCTGCCCGGTATCACTCGCATGTCGTGCATTGAGCTGCTCAAAAAATGGGGCATTCCTGTTTCGGTCGAGCGCCTGCCGATTAAAGATGTTATGAAGGCTGCACGTGAGGGTAAACTCGAAGAGGTCTTTGGCACCGGCACTGCAGCGGTCATCTCCCCGGTCGGCGAACTGCGCTATGAGGACGAGGTTGCAAAGATCAATGACGGCAAGATCGGCGAGGTCACCCAGCGTCTGTTTGATACCATGACCGGTATCCAGTGGGGCAAACTGCCCGACACGATGGGCTGGACCATGAAGGTTGACTGATTTTTAAACATCCTAATTTACCACTCGGCATTTTGCGGAGTGGTATTTTTATAGGGAGGGCTTTTGTGCGGGAAATGGAATTCTGCGTTCCGGCTGCCTATGACGGCGTCAGCGTGCGGGGATTTCTGCGTGGGCCGTGCGGCGTTTCGGCACGGTTGCTGGCGACCTGTAAGCGTGTGCCAGGCGGCATCACCGTGCGCGGACAGCAGCGAATTGCGACCGATCATCTGGCTGCAGGCGATGTGCTGGTACTCCGCATGCCGGAAGAGACTGAGACTTTGCCGCCTCATCCGAATGGCGCGCCGCCGCTGGACGTGCTCTATGCAGACGATTCCCTTGTGGCTGCCAATAAACCCGCCGGTATGGTGATCTATGCGCGCGCAGGTCACCTGACGGGCACCTTGCGCGATGTGGCGCTGGAGTATTTTCAAAATCACGGCGAACCGGCCGTATTTCACCCACTGTACCGGTTGGATCGCGACACGACGGGCGTTATACTGCTTGCACGTGACCGCTACGCTGCATGTGCCGTCCCGCCGACGGTCCATAAAGTTTACTGGGCGGTCTGTGAAGGTATATTGCAGGGCAGCGGCACCATTTCGGCACCGATCGGACCGGATGGAAGCAGCAAGGTGCGCCAGTGCCTGCGGGCGGATGGCCGGCCCGCAGTAACACATTGGCGCTCCTTGGGAAGTGCCCACGGACACACACTGGTTGCCTGTACTTTGGAAACAGGCCGGACCCACCAGATCCGCGTACACATGGCGTCTATTGGCCACCCCCTGGCGGGCGACGATTTTTACGGCGGCACACAGAAATGGATTGGCCGCCAGGCGCTGCACTGTTCGATTGCCGCCTGCCAAAGCCCGGCCGCTGGGGAAGTGCGAATTCAAGCGCCGCTGCCCGCCGATTTTACGGCGTTGCTTGCACAGCTGGAACTTCCCATGCCCTGACTTTCGACTGTGTTCATGGTACAAGGCGAAAAGTTCGCGAATTCGAAAAACGATAGGCCCGGACAGCTTGTTTTATTGTTTGAATTTTTAGAGGAAGAGAGGAATCTTTATGAAACGAATTGCCAGCTTTTGTGTGGATCATGATAAGCTTTTGCCAGGAATTTACACGTCCAGAATCGACGGCGATATCACGACGTATGACATCCGCATGCGCAAACCCAATACGCCGCCGTATTTAGATCAGGCAGCGCTGCATACCATTGAGCATCTGTTTGCGACCTTTGCCCGTAACAGTGCGGTGGCGGATCAGGTCATCTATTTTGGCCCCATGGGATGCCGCACCGGCTTTTATTTGCTGGTGCGCGATCTGGCGCCCGTGGACGCCATCGCATTGATTCAATCCTGCTTTGCACAGATCGCCAACTATCAGGGAGAGATTCCCGGCGCGAGCTGTTCGGCGGAGTGCGGAAACTGGCGCGAGCACGACCTGGCGGGCGCCGTGGCCGAAGCCAAAGCATTTCTCCCGGTCATCGCGCATTGGACGCCAGAACAGCTTGCCTATTAAACGTGACGACCGAGACCTAGCGCAAAACTGCTGTGGGCCGCTTCTTGTTTCAGGGAAAACAGTGCTTTTTCAAAAAATCGTCACATTCGCTTTTTATACTAGATTTTATACGCTTTTATATGAAAATCAGAGGATCCAGCCAGCACAATTTTGAACCATCTGCCGTTATTGTCCGTGTTTTTGGCAGAAAGCCCCCAAAAAACGATTGCAATTGACATCTCTTTATACTACAATAGAAATCAGATCGCCTAAAAATTTCGCAAGAAACCGGGCGCTTTTTCCATCAATGTTTTAAATTCGAAAGTGCAGAAAGAGTTGTGTATGCATGCAGAAAAATAAACGCCAATCCGTTTCTCAACGCATGGCCCTAGATAGGCCGCGCGTTTTATTTTCGCGCTTGACGCGTGTGGTCGCGCCTGTGCTGGTAGCGGCTGTCGTCGCGGGTGCGTTTTCCGTGCAGGCCAGTACGCAGCCGGCTGAAAAGACAGCGGAGATTCCGCTGCGTCAGGCGGCGGCGCCCACGGCTGAACAAAAGGCAGAGCAGCCGCAGTATCGGTATGCTCTGTCCGATAAGGTTTCTCTGTCGGACACAGATGCCGCTGAGCGCATGCTGTTTCAGGCGAATTCTGAAGTGAAGGAAAATGCAACGGGGCTGTATATAAACGGCAAATTTATCGGCGCTTTGCGCAATGCCCAGACGCTGCAAAATCTGTTGGATTCTCTTTTAAACAGTGCCAAAAACAATGCCCAGGCAGACAGCGCTTCCTTTGTGGATGACATTCAGCTGGTCTCGGGGCAATATGCACGCAGCAGTATCGTCACATTAAATGCCATGTGTTCTCTTTTGCAGGGGAATCGCACGCAGCCGCGCACCTACACCATTGCAGATGGCGATACACTGGAACGTATTGCACAAAAAAATGCAGTTTCCACCGCACAGCTGACCCAGGCAAATCCGGACTTGAAGTTTGATAGCCTCCATGCGGGCGATGTGATCCAGCTGGAACCCTCGCAGAAGGTACTCTCCATTCGCACCCAGCGTACGTCCACAGAGACGTCTGCTGTGCCGTATCAGAAGGTGACGCAGGAAACCGCAGACCTTTATGTTGGGGAAACGAAGGTGCAGGCCGGTGCAGCGGGTTCTAAAACCACGACGTATCGCGTCACAAAGGTGGACGGTATGCTCATGAAGAAGGAGGCTGTCGCCGCCCAGCAGACGAAGGCGCCGGTCAATGAGGTCACGCTGGTTGGCGTGCGCCCGCGCCCCGATCAGCAGGGGGCAGCAGGCATTGCGACGGGGACTTTTATCTGGCCCACGCCAACACTTTCCACCATTACCTCTGGCTATGAAGCCCGGTGGGGAACCTTCCATTATGGGTTGGATATTTCCGGCGCCAACGCGGCTGGCCAGCCTATCGTGGCGGCGGATGGCGGCACGGTGGCGTTTGCGGGCAGCGATGATAGCGGCTATGGCACGTATGTCATCATCGACCATGGCAACGGCTATCGTTCTTATTATGGCCATATGACAAAGGCGCTGATCCAAACCGGAGAGAAGGTAGCGCAGGGTCAGTTGATTGGCCTGGTTGGCAGCACAGGCGACAGCACTGGTCCTCATTGCCACTTTGAAGTGCGCAAGGGCGATGACCGCATTGACCCGACCAAGCTCGTCAATGTTGACCGCAATGTCGTGACGCCGTATGTGGGACAGACGCTGGAGACAGAAGCGGCCACCGTGCTGGCTACAGAAGCCAAGAAGCAGAGCGACCAGTCCATTGCGGATTATCAGAAAGCGGCACAGCTCGCTGATCAAAAGAATGCTGAGGCACAACAGGAAGCGGCAGCAAAGAAGGACGCAGAAGAGACTGACAAGGCCAAACAGGCAGCAGACCAGGAGGCTACCAAGGAGGCGGCAGAAAAGGCTTCTGAGGAAGAAGTCACTCAGCAGGCTGACAAACAAGCAGCTGAACAGCCTGCAGAAGAGACTTCCAAAAAAGAGGAAGCCACACAGCCGATTCCCGTGCAAACCTCATAAAATTCCACTAAATATGCCTTTGCGACGCCCTGCCACTCCTATGGGTAGGGCGTTTTGTAATACCGGTTACAGAATCAGCAGTTGACTTTTGGATCGGGATGCAGTATTATGTAACAGATAATTTACATAATCACAGAATCCTTCGTTTGATGATGGATGCTTTTCCACAGTACCATACATCTGTTTTCGCGGCATTTTTGAATTTTTGAATGGACAGCGGCAAAGAAAGTGGTATATTTTGTTCCATATTTTGTCAGGAACAGGAAAGCCATAGGCACGATATTTTGTGTTGCCACTGACAATACTATAGGATAGAGTGCCTGAGTAGGTGATTTCAACGAGGAATGGAGTGGCCATATTTTGGATAAATTTATAATTAACGGCGGGAATCGCCTGGTTGGGGAAGTGGGGATCAGCGGTGCGAAAAATGCGGCCATCGCTATTATTCCCGCGGCGATTCTTTCGGATGAGGTATGCCGGATTGAAAATGTTCCCAATATCACGGACGTCAATGCGATGATTCGCTTGCTGATCGATTTAGGCGCAGAGGTCCGCTGGGTTAATCGTTCGACGCTCCTGGTCAATCCGACGACGATCCACACCTACGTGGCCTCCGATGAGCTGGCGCGCCAGATGCGTGGTTCCTATTATCTGCTTGGCGCCTTGCTTGGGCGTAACGGCCATGCCATTGTCTCCATGCCCGGTGGCTGCGACTTTGGCGTGCGCCCAATTGACCAACACTTGAAAGGCTTTGTGGCGTTGGGTGCTTCCTACACGATTGAAAACGGAATGGTCAACGTACAGGCTGAGCATCTGTATGGCAACAGCATTTACCTCGATGTGGTGTCCGTCGGCGCGACAATTAACATCATGTTGGCCGCCGTGAAGGCGACTGGTCTGACGGTCATTGAAAATGCGGCAAAAGAGCCACATATCGTGGACTTGGCAAATTTTTTGAATTCCATGGGCGCGGATATCCGCGGGGCCGGGACAGATGTGATTAAAATCCACGGCGTGCAGCATTTGCACGGAGCCGTGTATTCGATTATCCCCGACCAGATTGAGGCGGGAACCTATATGGTTGCGGGCGCAGCGACGCATGGCGATGTAACCGTCACCAATGTGATTCCGAAACACTTGGAATCCATTACGGCTAAGCTCGAAGAGATGGGATTGGAAGTTACGGAGTATGACGAGGCAGTTCGCGTGCGCTATGTCGGCGTGCTCAACAAGTGCAACGTCAAGACCATGCCGCACCCGGGTTTCCCAACGGATATGCAGCCGCAGATCACCACGCTTTTGTCGATTGCAAAAGGTACGAGCATTGTCAACGAAAGCGTGTGGGACAACCGTTTCCGTTATGTCAACGAACTCAAGCGCATGGGTGCGCAGATTTCCGTCGACGGTAAAATGGCAATTGTGGAGGGAACCGACCATCTGACGGCCGCGCCAGTCAAGGCCACCGATCTGCGTGCAGGCGCGGCAATGGTCATCGCTGCCTTGGCGGCACAGGGAACCTCAGAAATCGAGCGCGTCCACATCATTGAGCGCGGGTATGAAAACATTGAAGAAAAGCTGCGTGCGCTTGGGGCGGATATCCGTCGTGTGACGGTGGCGGAACCGGGTAAGGCGCAGGCGGTCTGAGCAATTATAAAATTTATAAGATTGTAGGGCGGGCGGCGTTGCCGCCTTTTTTTATGGCTGAGGAGGACAGAAACCATATGGCAAAATTTTGCCCATTGTTCAGCGGCAGCAGTGGAAACAGTTACTACATAGGCAGCGCAGAAGAGGGCATCCTGGTGGATGCAGGCCGCAGTGCAAAGCAGATCACAGAGCGTCTGGCGCTTTGCGGCATCCCACAGCAGGCGGTGCGTGCTATTTTCGTGACGCATGAACATCGCGACCATATCCAGGGCCTGCGGGTGCTGGCCGGCCGCTTGGGCGTGCCAGTGTATGCTTCTCCCGGGACACTGGGAGCCTTGGAAAAGATGGGCGCACTCGATGGGAAATTTCCGGTAGAATCGCTTTCATTGGCGGGCACGGCGTGTGCGGGCTTGCGCGTGCGGCCATTCCATACCTCGCATGACTGTGCCGAAGGATACGGCTATTATGTGGAAACATCGGACGGTCGCAGCGCGGCCTTTGCGACGGATCTGGGGTATTGCCCGCCAGAGATCCGCCAAACCATTGCGGTTGCAGATCTGGTGGTGATGGAGTCAAATCACGATGTCCGCATGCTGGAATCCGGCCCCTATCCCTATGTGCTCAAGCGTCGGATCCTTTCGCGGACCGGGCATTTGTCGAACGAGACATGCGCGCAAGTATTGGCGGAGTTGGTGCAAGGAAAAGTTACCCGCATCTTTTTGGCGCATTTAAGTCAGAAAAACAATACACCGGCATTGGCCCGCACGACGAACCTGGCTGCTCTGGAGGAAATCGGCGCCAAAGTAGACCGCGATTTTACACTGGAGGTGGCGCAGGTCGCCAATCCCGGGAAAGTGACGGTGTTTTGATGCAAAAGGTGCAGATTGTCTGTGTTGGAAAACTTAAGGAACGCTATTGGCGCGAGGCCTGCGCGGAATATGAGAAGCGGCTGCGGCCCTTTGCGGATTTCTCCATCCAGGAGCTACCGGAAGTCCGCTTGCCGGAGGCCCCCTCACAAGCACAGATCGACGCAGCCTTGGCTGCAGAGGGCGCGCGCATTTTGACGGCATGCGGTGAGGGTGGCGTCCTTTTCCCGCTGTGCATTGAGGGTAAGGCGCTGGACTCCCCGGCGCTTGCCGAGCTGCTCCGACAAGCGGCAGTCGGGGGCGCTGGACGCGTTTCCTTTGTCATTGGCAGCAGTTTTGGCCTTTCGGAGTCGGTAAAGCACGCGGGGAAGTTGCGGCTTTCCATGTCAGCGATGACCTTTCCACACCAACTGGCGCGTGTGATGCTTTGCGAACAGATCTACCGTGCTTATCAAATCCTTAACCATGGAAAATATCATAAATAGAAAATACCGGCCAGCGGACGCTGGCCGGTATTTTTCAGGTAAGGCAGATTTTGCGCTGTCTCTTTTAATTAAAATCAGATCGCGCCTTGTGCGACCATAGCATCGGCAACTTTCAAAAAGCCCGCAATGTTCGCGCCGGAAACGTAATCCTGCGGGGTGCTGTATTCTGCGGCGGCCGAAGCGACATGGTCAAAGATATCCTCCATGATGTTCCTGAGCTTGCCGTCGACTTTTTCAAACGTCCAACTGTAACGTTGACTGTTCTGGCCCATTTCCAGCGCGCTCGTGGCGACGCCACCCGCATTGGCGGCCTTTGCGGGCCCAAACAGCACGCCGTTTTCCAGCAGATATTTCGTAGCTTCCAACGTGGTGGGCATGTTGGCGCCCTCGCCAATTGCACAGCATCCGTTTTTGACCAACATCTTTGCGTCCTTGAGATCCAGTTCGTTTTGGGTCGCGCAGGGCAGCGCCACATCACACGGGATGTTCCATACGCCGCGACCTTCGTGGTATTCCGCATTGGGGCGGTAATTCTTGTAAGCAAATAGGCGCTGGCGGTTGACTTCCTTGATCTCCTTGATAGCAGCCAGATCAATGCCATCCGGGTCGTAAATCCAGCCGGTGGAGTCGCTCATGGTGACCGGCTTGCCGCCCAGCTGCATCGCTTTTTCGGCTGCATAGATGGCGACATTGCCTGCGCCGGAAATCACGATGGTTTTGCCCTCCAAAGATTTGCCATTGGCGCGCAGCATAGCATCTGTAAAGTACAGCAAGCCATAGCCCGTTGCCTGTTTGCGTACCAGACTGCCGCCATATTGCAGCCCTTTGCCGGTCAATACACCATTGAATTCACTGCGGATACGCTTATATTGACCGAACAGGTAGCCGATTTCGCGTCTGCCCACCCCGATATCGCCTGCAGGCACGTCGATGTCCGGGCCAATCAGGCGGTAAAGCTCGGTCATAAAGCTCTGGCAGAATGCCATGACCTCGCGGTCGGATTTGCCCTTGGGATCAAAGTCCGCGCCGCCTTTGCCGCCGCCAATTGGCAGGCCGGTCAGGCTGTTTTTAAAGATTTGTTCAAAACCTAGAAATTTCAAAATGCCCAGATTGACGCTCGGATGAAACCGCAGGCCGCCCTTATAGGGCCCGATGGCATTATTAAACTGGACGCGGTAGCCGCGGTTGATCCGGATTTTTCCGCTGTCGTCGACCCACGTCACGCGGAAACGGACCGCGCGGTCCGGCTCAGTAATGCGCTCCAGAATCCCTGCCTTTTCATATGCCGGGTGCTTTGCAAGCACCGGCTCCAATGTCTGGAACACTTCGGTGACGGCCTGGTGGAATTCTGGTTCGCCTGGACTTTTTTGCAAGACGGTTTCGAGTGTGCCGCTTACGTAAGACATCATATAAACCTCCCAGCTTTGTTTCGCGTAACAAGCGCGATTTTCTGAATATGGTAGTTCGTATAGTATGTGACAGAAAATGTTACAATATATTTTTATGTTTTGAAAAAATCCCGGCATTTTAACGAAACCGTTTGTCAAATGCAGGATGCAGCCTTCCGACTTTCACAGGACCACAAAAAGTGATTGACAGTTTTCTGAAAATAGAATACAATAATAAAAGTTTTAGCTCGGTCAACAGACGCAACGGCATAAAACCGTTGATCCGGTATTTTTGCGGCAAGGAGGTGTTCAGTTTCACAGATCCTTGCCGCATTCTTTTTACAGGAGGCCATTCCACAATGAAATTTACAAAGATGCAGGGGACCGGCAATGATTATATCTATATCAACTGCTTTGAGGAACAGGTGGCGGACCCCGGCGCGTTGAGCGTTCGTTTAAGCGACCGCCACTTTGGCATTGGCGGGGACGGCATCATTTTAATTAAGCCCAGCCGGAAAGCGGACTGCGAGATGGATATCTACAATGCGGACGGTTCCCGCGGAATGATGTGCGGCAACGGTATCCGCTGCGTGGGAAAGTATGTCTATGATCGAGGCATCTGCCGGAAGAACCCGCTGCGTGTGGATACGCAAAGCGGTATCAAAACTTTGTGGCTGGATGTACAGAATGGCGCCGTGCAAACTGTTCGCGTGGATATGGGCGCGCCGGTTTTGAAACCGAGCGACATCCCAACAACCTTGCCCGGCGAGCGTGCAGTAGATGTGCCCTACACAATCGACGGGCGGGAATATCGAATCACATGCGTGAGCATGGGCAACCCGCACTGCGTCGTCTTTGTCGATGATGTGGAGAAGCTGGACCTTGAAAAAATCGGCCCACAGTTTGAGCACGCACCGATTTTCCCGGAACGGGTCAATACAGAATTTATCCAAGTGCTCGGCCCGCAAGAAGCGCGCATGCGTGTCTGGGAACGCGGCTCTGGTGAGACCTGGGCCTGCGGCACCGGCGCCTGCGCCAGCACAGTGGCCGGTGCGCTTAATGGCAAAACTGCCTGTGATGTGCTCATGCATCTGCGCGGCGGTGACCTGCATGTCACATGGGACAAAGATGCGAACACGGTCTTTTTGGAAGGCCCGGCAGCGTTTGCTTTTGACGGCACGGTCGATGTTCAATAAGTCCCACATCAGGCCGCTCAAAGTAAAAGAATCTGGGAAGAAGAATCCGAACTGCATAAGGAGGACGTTCATTTCATGGCAAAGGTAAACGAAAATTTTGTCAAGCTGCCCGCAAGCTACCTGTTTGTGGAAATTGCGAACAGAGTGGAGGCATTTCAGCAAGCAAACCCGGACGCAGAGGTTCTGCGGCTGGGTATCGGCGATGTGACGCGCCCGCTGGTGCAGCCGGTCGTAGACGCAATGGTCAAGGCGGCCAAGGAGATGGGGGAGGCGGAAACCTTCCGCGGCTATGGGCCGGAGGCCGGCTATCCGTTCCTGCGCAAGGCAATCGCCGACAATGACTATGCAGGACTCCCGATCGGCCCAGATGAAATTTTCGTCAGCGACGGCGCCAAGAGCGATACCGGTTCCATCGGCGACATTTTCTCTGTCGATAACGTGGTGGCGGTCTGCGACCCGGTCTATCCTGTTTATGTGGATACCAATGTGATGGCTGGCCGCGCGGGCGACTATGTCGAGGGGAAGGGCTGGAATAAGATCGTGTACATGCCCTGTCTGGAGGAAAACTTCTTTTTGCCGGAACTGCCGAAGGAAGTGCCAGACCTCATTTACCTGTGCTTTCCCAACAATCCTTCCGGCGTGAGCATGCCGAAAACCCAGCTGCAAAGATGGGTGGATTATGCGAATGAGCACGGTTCTGTGATTCTGTATGATGCGGCGTATGAGGCGTTCATCGTGACGCCGGGGGTGCCGCACAGCATTTATGAATGCGAAGGCGCCGAGACTTGTGCCATTGAATTCCGCAGCTTTTCCAAAACAGCTGGCTTTACCGGCACGCGTTGCGCTTTTACCGTTGTGCCAAAAGCGCTTCAACGCGACGGCGTTTCGCTCAATCAGCTTTGGGGCCGCCGCCAATCCACCAAAATGAACGGCGTCAGCTACCCGGTGCAGCGCGCTGCGGAAGCGGTCTATACTGAGGAAGGCCGCCGTCTGATCCGCCAGAATATTGCCTATTACCAGCAAAATGCGCGCATCATCCTTTCCGGCTTAAAGGCCGCGGGATTCGTCGTCTATGGCGGTGTGGATTCCCCGTATGTCTGGCTGAAAGTGCCTGCGGGCATGACCAGCTGGCAGTTCTTTGATGAGTTACTCAATAAATGTGCGGTCGTCGGTACGCCCGGCTCTGGCTTCGGCGTGCACGGCGAGGGGTACTTCCGCCTGACAGCCTTCAATACGAAGGAGAATACCGAAAAGGCAGTTAAGCGTATTACCGAGAGATTCTAATACTTTGATTCCATTCGACACTCCCTCAGACGGCATGCCTGAGGGAATCGTTCTGTCAAGCGCCGCAGGGCGCCTTTCCAAAATCTTGAAGAAACGGCTGGTGATTTGATGAAAGCACTGTTGATGCTTGAAAATGAGGCGACCTTTTCGGGCGTCGGTTTCGGGGATGAACATGATGTGCTTTGCGAAGTTGTGTTCAACAGCGCGATGTGCGGCTATCCTGAGCTGCTCACGGACCCGTCTTATGCGGGGCAAGGCGTGGTCATGACATACCCGATGATCGGTAACTATGGCATCTGTTATGAGGATGCAGAGTCCGACAAGCCCTGGCTGCGGGCTTATATTGTCCGTTCCGTCTCCAATGTGGCGAGCAACTTCCGCTGTGACACAGACTTGGACAGCTATCTGAAGGCCCATCACATTCCGGGTATGCAGGGGGTGGATACCCGCGCGCTGACCCGCATGCTGCGCGAAAGCGGCACCATGCGCGGCATGATCGCTTATGGAGACAACATCGACGAGGCAGCCATGCGGGAAAAGATCGACGCGTATCAGCTCGAGTCTTGCGTGCCGGAGGTCAGCGTGCGCGGCGGCCGCGTCTATGGCGACGGCGATGTGAAGATCGCACTGTATGACTATGGTGTCAAGAGCAATATCATTCGCTCCCTAGTGGCGCGCGGCTGCACCGTAAAGTGCTTTCCGTGGGACGCTTCTTTTGAAACCGTCATGGAGTGGAAGCCGGACGGCATCATGCTGGCAAATGGCCCCGGTGATCCGAAGTCGTGCGGAAAGGCAATTGCAGAGCTCAAAAAAGTCTATGCAGCCGGCGTACCGACTTTTGCTATCTGTTTGGGTCATCAGCTCATGGCGCTGGCCAATGGCTGCGATACTTATAAACTTAAATACGGCCACCGCGGCATCAACCATCCGGTCAAGGATCTGGAGACAAACCGCGTGTACATTTCCTCGCAGAACCACGGCTATGTGGTCGACGAAAAGACGGTTGACCCGGCGGTTGCAGAAATAAGCTTTATCAGCATGAATGACGGCAGCGTCGAGGGAATCCGCTATAAAAATAACCGCTGTTTTTCCGTGCAGTTCCATCCGGAAGCCTGCGGCGGCCCGCACGACACCCGGTTTTTGTTTGACCGCTTTATGAAGCTGATTGGAGGTGGACAGCTGTGAGCAAACGCCCGGAAATTAAAAAAGTCATCATCATCGGTTCTGGCCCGATTATCATCGGTCAGGCGGCGGAATTTGACTATGCCGGCACGCAGGCATGCCGTGCCATCCGCGAGGAGGGCGTGGAGGTTATCCTCATTAACTCCAACCCGGCCACGATCATGACGGACAAGCAGATCGCTGACAAAGTTTATATTGAGCCGCTGACCACCGAAACGGTCAAGAAGGTCATCATCAAGGAAAAGCCAGACAGCATTCTGCCGACTTTGGGCGGCCAGAATGCGCTGAACCTGGCGGTGGAGCTGGAGGAAAGCGGCTTCCTCAAAGAGCACAACGTCGAGATGATCGGCACCAGCGCAGATACCATCCGCATGGCAGAGGACCGCGAGCTCTTCAAGGAAGCAATGGAGCGTATCGATCAGCCCTGCGCGGAGAGTGCGGTCGCCGAGGACATCGAGACCTGCTGCAAGATCGCAGCCAGGATCGGCTATCCGGTAGTTGTGCGCCCGGCTTATACGCTGGGCGGCAGCGGCGGTGGCATCGCGGCAAACAAGGAGGAACTCGAGGAGATCGCGGAGATCGGTTTGCAGCGCAGTCGTGTGCATCAGGTGCTGATCGAGCGCTCCATCGCAGGCTGGAAAGAAATTGAGTACGAAGTGATGCGCGACCATAACGGCAACTGCATCACGGTCTGCAATATGGAAAACTTTGATCCGGTCGGCGTGCATACGGGCGATTCGATTGTCGTGGCGCCCTGCCAGACGCTGGCGGATAAGGAAACCCAGATGCTGCGTACTGCTGCGCTTGATATCATCACAGAACTGGGCGTCGAGGGCGGCTGCAATGTGCAGTTTGCGTTGAATCCCAACAGCTTTGAGTACTGCGTCATCGAGGTCAATCCCCGCGTCAGCCGTTCTTCCGCGCTGGCCAGTAAAGCCACCGGCTACCCGATTGCCAAGGTCGCCAGCAAGATCGCCCTGGGTTACACGCTCGATGAAATTCAGAACGCCATTACGAAGAAGACATTTGCCTGCTTTGAGCCGACGCTGGATTACTGCGTCGTCAAGATTCCAAAATGGCCGTTTGATAAGTTCGTTGGCTCCGCGCACACATTGGGCACGCAGATGAAAGCGACCGGCGAAGTCATGGGCATTGCGCCGAGTTTTGAAGCCGCCTTGATGAAGGCAGTACGCTGCCTGGAGCAGAACCTTTACAGCTTGCGCGATCCAGCCATGGCGAGCCTTTCCGATGAGGAAATCCACGAGAATCTGCACAATATCGACGACCGCCGCCTATGGACCTGTGCGGAGGCACTGCGCCGCGGTATTTCGCCGGAGGAAATCCATGCCATTACGAAGATTGATCTGTGGTTTTTGGGCAAGCTGGCTGCAATCGTCGCGGTAGAAAACGACTTGGCGGCGCAGCCGCTGACGCGCGAGTTGCTCTATCACGCGAAAGATTTCGGCTTCCTGGACAGCACGATCAGCGAACTGTGCGGCAAACCCGTCGAGGAGCTGCGCGCGCTGGAAAATGAATGGAACATTCATCCGGTCTATAAAATGGTCGACACCTGTGCCGCGGAATTTGAGGCGGAGACGCCGTATTATTACTCGAGCTATGGTACACAGAATGAGTCAAAGCCGCTCAGCGACCGCAAAAAGGTTTTGGTCATCGGCTCCGGCCCGATCCGTATCGGCCAGGGCATCGAGTTTGATTTCTGCTCGGTGCACAGTGTCTGGGCATTGCGCGAGCTGGGGTATGAGACAATCATTATGAATAACAACCCCGAGACCGTCTCCACGGACTTTGACATCGCAGACAAGCTGTACTTTGAGCCGTTGACGCCAGAGGACGTGCGTCACGTCGTTGAGCTGGAAAAGCCCGATGGCGCTGTGTGCCAGTTTGGCGGCCAGACAGCTATCAAACTGGCGTCAGCTATCGAGAAGATGGGCGTGCCGGTGCTGGGTACTTCCAGCGACAGCATCGACCTGGCGGAGGACCGCGAGCGCTTTGACGAGATTTTGAATGCATGCAAGATTCCCCGCGCGGCCGGCCGCACGGTCTTTACCTGCGACGAAGCGATCGCTGCGGCGCATGAATTGGGCTATCCGGTGCTGGTGCGCCCGAGCTATGTGCTTGGCGGCCAGGGTATGCAGATTGCCTACGAAGATGCGGACATCGTCAATCAGATCGGCATCATCAACCGCATCGCACAGGAACATCCGATCCTGATCGATAAATATATCATGGGCACGGAAGTTGAGGTCGACGCAGTCTGCGATGGCATCGACACCGTGATTCCCGGCATCATGCAGCACGTGGAGCGCGCGGGCATTCATTCGGGCGACAGCATTTCGGTCTATCCAGCGATCGGCGTTTCGGAAGAAGCGCAGGAGACCATCATCGATTATACCCGCAAGCTTGCCAAGGCGCTGAAGGTCAAAGGCCTTTTGAACATTCAGTTTATCGTCAAAGACAACGTCGTCTATATCATCGAGGCAAACCCGCGCTCTTCACGCACCGTCCCATATATCAGTAAGGTGACGGGCATCCCGATCGTGCCGCTGGCTGTCAATACTTTCTTCGGCAAAACGCTGCCAGACATGGGCTATTCCTATGGCTTGCAGAAGCCGAGGGATTACATCGCCATCAAGATGCCGGTGTTCTCCTTTGAAAAGATTTCCGGCGCGGATACGAATCTCGGCCCGGAGATGAAATCGACCGGCGAGGTGCTGGGCATTGCACGCACCTATGACGAGGCGCTGCTAAAAGCGTTCTATGGTGCGGGCGTTCATATGATCAAAAACGGCCGCGCGATTGTAACGGTCAAAAACAGCGACAAGCCGGAAGTCCTACCCATCGTGCAGGGCCTGTATGACCTGGGCTGGACGATTTATGCGACCGAGGGCACCAGCGAGTTCCTCAATGATCATGACATTCCCACGATCCGTGTGAGTAAGATCGGCAAGGGCGAACGCGACACGATCTCCCTGATCACAGCGGGCAAGATTAATCTGGTCATCAACACGCCGACCAACACGGCTTCTCACAGCCGCGACGGCCTGGCCATTCGCCGGACGGCGGTGGAATGCGGCGTTACATGCCTGACGTCCCTGGATACGGCCAATGCGTTCCTGACCTGCGCGCAGAATGCAGAGACCACCCAGCTGAGCGTGGTGGATATCACACGTGTGAATACGTTCCTGAATTTCGTGTAAGGCGGATGCTGCGCAGTCTGTGAAGGATCCCCTGCGCCAAAATGCCAGCAGCATCTCATGACCGATTGTTGATAGAAACTTTTATGGAGGTATTTTACAGCATGGAGAAGAAAGAACAGCTCTACGAAGGCAAAGCCAAAAAAGTGTTTGCGACCGAAGACCCGAAACTTTGCATCGTCTCCTACAAAGACGACGCCACTGCGTTCAACGGCAAAAAGCACGGAACCATTGTCGGCAAGGGTGTTGTCAACAACAAGATGAGCAACTTCATGTTCAAGATGCTCGAAAAGGAAGGCGTGCCCACCCACTATGTCGAGGAACTCAGCGACCGCGACACGCTGGTCAAGAAGGTGGAAATCGTCCCGCTGGAGGTGATCATCCGCAATGTGGCGGCTGGTTCCTTCTCCAAACGTCTCGGTGTGCCGGAAGGCCAGAAGCTGCTCTGCCCAGTGTTGGAATTCTGCTATAAGTCCGATCCGCTCGATGACCCAATGGTCAATGATTCCCATGTGCTGGCGATGGGGTGGGCCACGCAGGAAGAGATCGATACCATTAAATCGATGGCGTTGAAGGTCAACGAGGTCATGAAAGAATTTTTCCTCTCGGTGGGAATTGACCTGATCGATTTTAAGCTTGAATTTGGCCGCTATGACGGCAAAATCCTCCTGGCCGACGAAATCAGCCCGGACACCTGCCGCTTTTGGGATGTCAAAACCCACGAAAAGCTGGACAAGGACCGCTTCCGCCGCGACTTGGGCGGCGTCGAGGAAGCATATGCCGAAGTGATGCGCCGCATCGGCCTGGCAGAATAAGAAAGACAAAAGCCGGCGTTTTGCCGTGCGAAAGGCCGGGCTTTTGCTTGTCCCGGCCTTTCGCTGTTCCCGAATTCCAGCCACTGTTTACCCGAATTAAGGATGGTGAAGTTTTTTGGTCAGCGCATTTGAATATGACGCGAAACCGCATGAGGAATGCGGTGTATTTGGCATCAGTAGTCCGGACGGCTCTGTCAATGTGGCCTATGCTTCGTACAATGGATTGCTTTCCCAGCAGCATCGAGGCCAGGAGAGTTGCGGCATTGTGGTCAACGACCGCGGCGTTATGTCGTATTCCAAAAGTATGGGCCTGGTCAGCGAGGCTTTCAACCAGGAAATCCTGGATAAGCTGCCCGGCCAGATGGCCTGCGCCCATGTCCGCTATTCCACAGCAGGCGCCAGCGTGCGCGAAAATGCCCAGCCGCTGGTGATGCGGTATGTCAAGGGCACCATCGCGATTGCGCACAACGGCAATCTGACGAACGCATACGAACTGCATACGGAACTGGTCAAACGCGGCTGCATATTCCAGACGACCATTGATTCAGAGGCCATTGCATACCTGATCGCCCAGGCGCGTGTGACTGAGCGCTCCATCGAGCAGGCAGTCGCCAAGGCGCTGCCCAAGCTGCGTGGCTCTTATTCGCTTGTGGTCATGAGCCCGCAGAAGCTCATTGCAGCCCGCGATCCAAACGGCTTCCGGCCGCTGGTAATTGGCCGCATCGGCGAAAACACCTATGTGTTTGCCTCGGAAACTTGCGCACTCGATGCCTGCGGCGCAGAGTTTGTGCGTGACGTGGAGCCGGGCGAAATCGTCATGGCGGATCGCAACGGCCTACACGTCGTTCAGGAACCAACCAATCAGCACAAGAGCCTGTGCGTCTTTGAATATATCTATTTCGCGCGCCCGGACAGCATCATCGACGGCATCAGCGTCTATGAAGCACGAAAACGTGCGGGTCATTTGCTCTGGGAACAGAGCCCCGTGGATGCGGACATTGTGATTGGCGTTCCGGAATCCGGTGTCGACGCGGCCATCGGCTATGCAGAGGCCTCTGGGATTCCCTATCAGAAGGGCATCGTGAAAAACACCTATATTGGCCGCACATTCATCCAACCGACGCAGGGCGAGCGCGAGCGCAGCGTGCGATTGAAGCTCAATTTGATTCCCAATGCCTTCCGCGGCAAGCGCGTGGTTATGCTCGATGACTCGATTGTGCGCGGGACTACCTGCGCCCATATCGTTTCCATGCTCAAGGATGCCGGCGCAAAAGAGGTCCATCTGCGTATCAGTTCCCCGCCGTTTATGTGGCCCTGCTACTATGGCACAGACATCCCCGACAAAAAACATCTGATTGCCTGTCAGTACACGGTGGAGGAAATCGGCAAAATGAGCTTTGCCGACAGCATCGACTATCTGCATGTCGAGAACCTGCCGCGTATGCTCGGCGTGAAGGATGGATTCTGCGACGCCTGCTTTACCGGGCATTACCCGGCCGAAACGCCGGACGTCAGCGTTGCAGGCAAAACGTATGATTATTCCATGCCGATTCAGCGTGTCTGATGCGCTGGACGTTTTTGGAAAGGAGAGCCTCCTTTGAAGAGAGATATTTACGAATCACCGCTGTCGGCACGTTATGCAGACAACGAGATGAAATACCTGTTTTCGCCGGACAAAAAATTCCGCACCTGGCGCCGCCTGTGGATTGCGCTGGCCGAAGCCGAAATGGAGCTGGGCCTGCCCATCACGCAGGAACAGATTGATGAAATGAAGGCGCATCAGGACGACATCAATTATGAGGTCGCCGAGGCGCGCGAAAAGGAAGTCCGCCACGATGTGATGAGCCATGTCTATGCCTTTGGCCAGCAGTGCCCCAAAGCGGAGCCAATCATCCACCTGGGCGCCACATCCTGCTATGTTGGCGACAACACGGACCTGATTCTTATGAACGAAGCGCTCCGGCTTTTGGAAAAGAAGATCGTCTCCGTATTGCGCGTCCTGTCTAAATTTGCGGATGCCTATAAGGACCTGCCGACGTTGGCCTTCACACATTTCCAGCCTGCGCAACCAACCACAGTCGGCAAGCGCGCAACGCTGTGGATGCAAGACCTACTGCTGGACCTGGAGGATGTGCAGTATCAGCTGCGCAAAGCAAAACTTCTGGGCAGCAAGGGCACAACCGGCACGCAGGCGAGTTTCCTGGAACTGTTTGACGGCGACCATGAGAAGGTCAAGGCGCTCGACCGCCGGGTTGCAGAAAAGATGGGCTATGCAGGCGTGTTCCCGGTTTCCGGTCAAACGTATTCCCGCAAGGTGGACAGTCAGTTTATGAACGTTCTGTCCGGCATCGCGCAGAGCGCGGCCAAATTCAGCAACGACATCCGCCTGCTCCAACACCTCAAAGAGGTTGAGGAGCCGTTTGAAAAGCATCAGATCGGTTCCTCTGCCATGGCCTATAAGCGCAACCCAATGCGCAGCGAACGCATCGCTTCCCTGGCGCGCTATGTGGTTGCGGATGCGCAGAACACGGCCATGACCGCAAGCACGCAGTGGTTTGAACGCACGCTCGACGATTCTGCGAATAAGCGCATTTCCATCCCGGAGGCGTTCCTCGCGGTGGATGGCATTTTGAATCTGTATCGCAATGTGGCGGACGGGCTGGTGGTCTATCCGAAGGTCATTGCCCAGCATCTGAGCCGTGAATTGCCATTTATGGCGACGGAGAATATCATGATGGACGCTGTCAAGCGCGGCGGCGACCGCCAGCAGTTACATGAGCGGATTCGCCAGCATTCGATGGCGGCCAGCCGCGTCGTCAAAGAAGAGGGCGGCGAAAACGATCTGTTGCAGCGTATTGCAGCAGATCCGCTCTTTGGCGTAACACTCGAGCAATTGCAGGAAGTCGTCAAGCCTCAAAAATATGTGGGGCGTGCACCGCAGCAGGTGACAGAATTCCTCAACGAAACGGTGGCGCCTGTGTTGGAGCCTTACGCCGAAGTAGCGGACGACGACGTTCCGATTAACGTTTGAACCGTTTGCTTTTATTTACTTTTTTGCATTTGTGTGTTAAACTGAGACTATCCGGAAAAGTGGCACAGGGCTGCTCAAATTCAGCCGCAGGGCAGCCGCACTACCGCCGGGCAAGGATCCGCAGCGGCACGGGCGAAAATGGGAGATTAGAGTAGCATGATTAAAGCAATTGTAGGTGCGAACTGGGGCGACGAGGGCAAAGGCAAGATTACGGATGTGGAAGCGCAAAAAGCCGACTTTGTTGTCCGGTTTCAAGGCGGCGCCAACGCCGGCCATACCATTGTCAATAACTACGGTAAATTTGCCCTGCATCAGCTGCCGTCAGGCGTCTTTTACGATCACATTACCAATGTGATCGGCAATGGCGTGGCGCTAAGCCCGGAGAAGCTTGTCAATGAGATCGCCGAGCTGGAGTCCCGTGGCGTGCCGAAGCCGCACATTGTGGTTTCCGACCGTGCACAGGTTGTCATGCCGTACCATATTCAGATGGATTCCCTGGAGGAAGCGCGGCTTGCGGGCAAATCCTTTGGCTCGACAAAGAGCGGCATCGCGCCGTTCTATTCCGATAAATATGCAAAGATCGGCTTCCAGGTAGCGGAGCTGTATGACGATGAAGCTTCCATTCGCGAAAAGATTGACCACGTGTTGTCGATCAAAAATGTTCTGTTCCGGGATCTGTATCATCAGCCGGAATTAAAGGCAGACGACGTGTATGAAACGCTGGTCAAATACCGTGAGATGCTGGCGCCTTATGTGGCGGATACCTTCACGCTGCTGCACGATGCTTGTGACGCGGGCAAGACGATCCTGCTGGAGGGGCAGCTTGGTTCTTTGAAGGACCCGGATTGGGGCATTTATCCGATGGTGACTTCGAGCTCCACCCTGGCCGGTTACGGCGCAGTGGGCGCGGGCCTGCCGCCGTATGAAATCAAAGACATCATTACCGTCGTCAAGGCATATTCCAGCGCGGTGGGTGCGGGCGAATTTGTCAGTGAAATCTTTGGCGACGAAGCGGACGAGCTTCGCCACCGCGGCGGCGATGGCGGCGAATACGGCGCCACGACCGGACGTCCACGCCGCGTGGGCTGGCTGGATTTGGTGGCGACTCGCTATGGCTGCCGCGCGCAGGGCGCCACGCAGGTTGCCTTTACAGTGCTGGACGCTTTGGGCTATCTGGACGAAATTCCGGTCTGCGTGGCGTATGAACTGGACGGCAAGCAGATCGATTACTTCCCCCCGACGCCGCTGCTCAAGCGCTGCAAGCCCGTTCTGAAGAAGCTCCCCGGCTGGAAGTGTGACATCCGCGGCATCAAGCGGTATGAGGATCTGCCAGAAAACTGCCGTAAGTATATTGACTTTGCGGAGAAGGCGGTCGGTGTTCCGTTTAAGATTCTGTCAAATGGCCCAAGCCGCGACGATATCATTTTCCGATAAACCGTACGGGGGCGTCCCGGGCAAACTTTTTAGAAAGCAGGTATGTGGATGCTGAAAAACGAAGCAGTTCTGGTGCTGGATTTTGGCGGCCAGTACTGTCAGCTCATTGCGCGGCGCGTGCGCGAGTGCAATGTCTATTGCGAAATCAAAAGCTATAAGACGCCGGTTTCCGAACTGGCAGAAAAAGGATATAAGGGCATTATCCTGACGGGAGGACCCAATTCCGTCTATGACCCAGCTTCGCCACATTGCGATGTATCGCTTTTTGAGCTGGGTGTGCCGGTTTTAGGCATCTGTTATGGTGCGCAGCTGATGGCATATCTGCTTGGCGGCAAAGTCAGCGCAAGCCAGGTGCGAGAGTACGGCAAGACACCGGTCACTGTGGAAAAGTCGGATTCTCTGCTCTTCCAGGACGTGCAGGAAGAGTCTATCTGCTGGATGAGCCATACCGATTATATCAGCGCACCGCCAGAAGGGTTCTGCGTAACAGCGGCCAGCAAGAATTGCCCTGCAGCGGCGCTGGAATGTGCGCAGCGTAAGCTCTATGCAGTGCAGTTTCACCCAGAAGTACAGCATACGGAATATGGCCAGCAGGTCCTGCGCAATTTTCTGTATCAGATCTGCCAATGCAAGGGCGATTGGATCATGTCTTCGTTTATTGAGCAGACGGTGGCAGAGATCCGCGCAAAAGTGGGCAGCAAGCGGGTTGTTTGCGGCCTTTCCGGTGGCGTAGATAGTTCAGTTGCAGCTGTACTTGTACACAAAGCAATTGGCAAAAATTTGACCTGCATTTTTGTAGACCACGGAATGCTGCGCAAAAATGAGGGGGATCAGGTCGAGCATGTGTTTCGCAAACAATTTGATATGAACCTGATTCGCGTCAATGCGGGACCGCAATTTCTGGCAAACCTGAAAGGTGTGACGGATCCGGAACAAAAGCGCAAAATTATCGGCGAGGGCTTTATCCGCACCTTTGAGGCAGAGTCCAAAAAGCTGGGCACCGTGGAATTTTTGTGCCAGGGCACCATTTACCCAGATGTGGTTGAGAGCGGAACTGGAGATGCGGCGGTCATCAAGAGCCACCATAATGTTGGCGGCCTGCCGAAAGACGTTGGATTTGAGGGGATCATTGAACCACTGCGCGACCTCTTTAAAGACGAGGTGCGCAAAGTTGGCACAGAGCTTGGCATTCCGGAAGATTTGGTTTGGCGCCAGCCCTTCCCCGGCCCAGGACTGGGCATTCGCATTCTCGGCGAAGTGACGCCGGAGAAAGTGGCGACTCTGCAAGATGCGGACGCCATCTTCCGCGAAGAGATTGCGAAAGCCGGCCTGCGCAAGCAAATCAGTCAGTATTTTGCCGTGTTGACCAATATGCGTTCCGTCGGCGTAATGGGGGATGGCCGCACGTATGATTATACAGTGGCGCTGCGCAGTGTGACGACAAGCGATTTTATGACGGCGGATTGGGCACGCATTCCCTATGATGTGTTGGAGCGGGTTTCTGACCGTATCATTAATGAGGTGAAAGGCATAAATCGCGTGGTATATGATATTACGAGTAAGCCACCGGCTACAATTGAGTGGGAATGA
>ERZ1090860.74-NODE-74-length-61531-cov-105.761972_pt1 | contig 61531 bp, 89 predicted proteins | sample MGYA00478483_ERZ1090860 | MGnify/ENA primary metagenome ERZ1090860 (study PRJEB33644, sample SAMEA5815741) | chicken gut metagenome | biome: Chicken; feature: Gastrointestinal Tract; material: Caecum | place: Ireland | collected 2019-01-01 | study: A study of the...
GTATTTTGTAAGGAGCCATCAGTCAAAAACGTAAAAAGCGGCCCCCTCGAGCGGACAATAGCAGTTGAGAAAGCACTCATGACTTCTTCTGCCTGTCGCATCGTGGGAGCCGTTGTGATCTGATGTGTGGTGGAAGTATCGACATTGAGAAAATATGCCTGGATAAAGGTCTCATAAAGGCTCTTTGCTGCGCTTCGGGCGACGATAAGATACTGTTTGTTGACCAGACGCTTTTTTGTTCGTCTTGTCTCAAAGTGGCCGCCATAGCCATCTTCATTGGGGACCCAAACGCTTCGATCCACAAAGTAAAACCAGCAAAATATCTGTTCGGCCCAAAGCTTAAAAGTATCCAGAAGCTGCACATCCGAGCCATCGGTAAGGGTCATTTCTTTTTCACAAAAAGCCACGAACCCATCCATTGCTCGGTCATCATAATAAACTCCTGGGTTTGCAATGAGATCGTCAATGCGATTCATCTCCATAGATACTTCTCGGCAGACCGGAATTTCACCTCGCATGACAGCTTCTCGGAATTGGCTGTAGTATTTCGGAGTGGCGGTGTTTGAGAGAGACATTTATGTAACCTCGCTTGCCGCTCTAAGTTCTTCGTCGGAAAGACTCGAGCTAAGTATTTTAACCTCATGGTATGTTCCGACAAAATGGGCCGAACCTGCTGCATTCGACATCGATAGCGAACCTGTCACCGGAGATGATCCGAAATTAGAAACTATCTTAGTTCCATCCATCCATGCGTTTAAATTACCGCTTCCAGAGTAATTAACCTTGAATACCAAACGATGCCTAGTATTTCTAAGCGATGTAGTATCGACCGACGATTGATCTGCAAACGACTGGACCCTAAAATTATTTTCATAATACGATGCGTTTATATAGAAGCTAACACAGTTATAGTTCCAACTATCTGGAGAAAGACCAACTCGTATGAGATTCGAATTTGTGGACCCCGCGCTACCCGTAAAAGTAAAATCCACAAGCATGACCAGAGAGTCGGAAGAGGAAACCGATCTGTCAAGTGATTGAGTGAAAGTATCACGTGATGTGACTGTCAAATCGCTTATGAGAACTACTTCTTCAGGCGTTATTGGCCAATTTCTCACGGTTAGCAAATTCTCAAGAATATCAAACCGATAAATGTTCCAAGATTCCAGCAAATACCCATCTGGGGTATGCACATCACTAGGAAGTACAATACTCGGCACTTCGCTCTCAACCTGGAAAACAAGACTGTACTTTCTTGTTTGACTCGTATCGGAATAATCATCAAGAGTAATTTGCATGTCTTCAGCCGGAAAACCAACCATATAGTGCATCGTATTTCTGGTCAAAGTAACCTGATTTTGAGCTTCAGAATATCTGACAATTTTGGGCTCAACAATTACTCCGGTTTCGAAATTAAACGGATCCCATTCCCATTCCCCGTATTCGTTATACCAAAGAACCATACCGTTTGGATAATATCCAGCGGCCATGACAACATTTCCAGTTTCTTCATCCTTGGTAAATGCGCTTCTATCTTGGATTGGGATGGCACCAACTATTTGTTCACCGGATTTATCATGGGCCGTATTACCAGACAGTAAGGTGTTTTGTTTTACCGTATCAGAGGTAAGGTCAATCTTTGTTACCCCATCAATGACAAATTTGTTATAGCCCATGACCTACTACTCCTCGTTATCCAACAATAATAGTGTAACCGCCCTGCTCATTGACTGTCTCCTGAACAGGAATAGCAGAAACGGTTACGCTCGACAAGTAATTATAACCGGAACCTGTATCGGGAAGCACTTCCTGCTGACTGAAAGTAGGGGTAACCTTTTTGGCCTGAGCGTTAACGGACTCAGTGCCAGTCACAGTACCCTCAACGCCCAGAATCGTAACACCCTGACGAATGTTATCGGCAACGATCTTGGACTTCTCAGCAGCGTCGATCTCTACAGTGCCAGAGCCATCATGATAACCCTGAGGAATCGTATACGGGGTATCAAGATCGGAAATGGTGCCTTCGACACCGCCATTATTAGGCATGCTACCAGTGACCTTAGAGCCCTTGACATAGGCGGTCTTGCCGGTAAGGATCTCGGCAGCAGCGGCATTCGCATCCTGGGTATTGGCATCGAAATTACAGGTACCAGTGATCGGGGCACCTTTCTTGTCGTGAGCGGTATACCCCGTCAGAATGTGCGCAGCATCAACAGTGTCAGCGGTAAGATCCATAATGGTCTTGCCATTGACAACGACCTTGGAATAGTGTGAATCTTCGGGAATTGAACGAACTTTCATCTTAGTTGCCATAAAAGCCCTCCTCTCAAATTATTAACGTGTTGCCACCACCAATATTCCCAACAGTAGTGACCTGTATTGCTTTCACGGTAATGTTTTCATCCAAAACAGTATCTTCTGTTGAAAGCGTTTGGTCGACGAACTTCGGAATTACTTCAGTCGGACCCTCGTAAGGATCGCCAGCGTCCCCCTCTATCGAGTCGATCTCTTCATCGAACTGCCGAATATAAAGAAGCTCGGTTTCTTTTGTTTTCCCTCTTATAGAATTAGCAGTATCTTTTAAGTGATGACGAATCTTCGAAAGGTTTTCAAGTTCAAGATCCTCAATGTTAATACTTTTCATTAAGGATCACCCCCAAAACATCATCGACAATATCAGACACTTCGCTTTCAGTATAAACTTCACCAGCTGTTGTATCGCAAAGTACATTTAGTCTCCACTCAAGCTCGTTGCACATATTCTGGAGCGCCTGCATAGTGGTCGAACTTGTCGGTGGATCGAAAAGCATTCGAACTTTACAGGCCATGTAGCTTTTGACGGCTTCCATCATCTCCCCTTCGGGAATAAAATCAGACCAAACCGCCGAAGAGTCAAGAATTGAGAAGCCCTTGCTCGGGCCTACGCCGAGCTGCGTAAGAATCGTGAAAACACTATTGATGTGAAGGATAATATCAAGATCGAATTCCGTATTCTCCTCGGCAATCCCAAGGAGCTTTTTTGTGGTATTGAGGATACTGTCAGTCATAAAACTCCTTTCCGCCAAGGGCATGTATCAAAAGGCGTCCGATCTGAGAAATCCGGAAGAAGGCTTTTCTTTGATCCTTCGTGACCATAATGAATGATGTTATGTGTTTTGAAAGTCACACAAACAACATTCTCCGGATCAAATAAGTTATCGCTATGCTGCAAAATATCTTCTTTTGTGAGGGGATTTAAGTGATGGATAAATATTTTAGGCCGAATTTTCCGACCGTTACCAATATTCCAATCACTTATCGGAAAGTCAGGATGAGCTAAATCACAGCCTCTATCTCTAGTAATGATAAAATCTCTAAAGTCTCTCCATTCTTTCGATATGTAAAAATCTTGATTGAGATAACGATCAACACCAAACGTATCTTCCCCAACTCGTCCGTAAAGCATGAGATAACGAAGTCTATCGTTAAAACTTGCAATTCGTACAAGCTCGGAATATTTTCTCTTAGGCATCTTTACTTCCTTTCTTTTGTGGTAAAATAGAATCAGTTCCTACACTATTTAGATCGGATGCATCACAATGCCCAGAGAAAAACGAATTGAACGAGTTTACACTAGAAAAGCCGCAAAACTTGACGAAAAAGTAAAGGCGCTTGAGGAAACCCTCAAACCTGTAAAAGCTGAACGTGAAGCGGCTTATAAAGAACAGCTCAAAGAAGAACGTAACTCCAAGAAAGCCCAAGCAGCTCAAAGACAAAAGGATCTTCTAAAAGCAGCCGAGAATTCCGGAAAATCGATCGACGAACTTATTGAGATAATCAATAATGCATAAGACTAAACGCCCGGTAGAGTATATGCCCTATCGGGCGTTTTTCTATCTCATAAAATATCGTCATTTCCATGCCCAGAATATTCTTTCATGGCAGCGATGGCTTGAGCAAACATTTCGTCATTATGTGCCTGAGCCTTCAATGCTTCCGTCTTTGCTTTGAGAAGCATGTTCTCGGATTCCAGCTTTTCTCGCTCGAGACGAGCCTTGCTATCCGCAAGCTTCAGATAATGGCAAAGAACAGCGCTAGATGCAGTACCTTCTCGAAGCTGTTTTTCGGCCAAATCCACAGCGTAAGAGATCATCTGATTTTCTCTTGCTTCTGGCGTCAACGCGGGCCTTCCGACCCTTCCGCCGGATGAACCCCTCGTTGTTTTCATATGGTTTTGCTCCTTTCTGTTTGAGATTCTTTTATGTTCCGGTGATTTCTAAAAGAGTTTATGAGATGTTTGCAAATGTTTTGGATGGAAGAATAGGAGGTAAAGCACTGAAAGGAGAAACAGTGTTGATGCCGGACCGCAAACCCACAAGGCACAATTGTAAGGAGGTGAGAGATTGCAAACCAAAACCCATAAACTCTTTTAGAAATCACCGGAGGCAAATATCAATTTTTACCCCCGGAGAATTTTCAAAGTGAGCGGGCGATTAGACAGGGGGTGTCAATTTTTAGACCCCTCCCCCTATGCCTGGGCACCTAAATCAAGAGGACGAGTCAGACGTATCCTTGATGTCACGTTTAATTTTGACGTAACGATTCAATGGATCACTTGCAACAATTGTATCAATTGCTCGTTCAATTTCATAAGCATTTTCATTATCAGTAAACTGATCGCTTGTATACTGAAAACGAGCTAAAATTCCACAACTATTGTATCCATGGTCACAGTCAAAACGATACCATTGGTCAAACTGATCGAACGGATCATAAGGATTGTCAGGTGTGGAGATTGCACAACGAATCATATTCTATGTCAATTCCTTTCTCGTACTTTTAATTCTTAAGATTATCGTAAATCGTACTCTTTGGAACGTTCAAAGCGTCTGCGATTTGCTGATATGTATAGCCAGCAGCAAGCATTGCTTGAGCTTTTCCAAGTTTTGCAGACGAAAGTTGAGTAGAAGCTTTCGGCATCGCACGTTTTACGATTTCGTCAGATTTTGTTGAGTTCAAAATCTTTGTAAGTTTTGTATCAGAAATCGCACCAGCTTGAACAGCTTCCCATTCTTTGTCTGTAAAAGTAATCTTCGTAGCCGAACCGTTTGCGGAAACACTATTTCTAGCTCTTTCAATTTCAACAGCTCTTAGCTTTCTGATCTCTTTCTTATCTTTTTTAGGATCAAGACCCTGAGACTGCATCTTAGCCTGCACATTGGCATTGGCAATGCGCTGGGCCAAGCGTTCTTTAGGCTTATTGAGAGTCACAGCCTCCATTTTCTTTTCGATAGAGGCTACTTCCTCAGCATAGTCTTTAGCTGCCTGGGGAGAGTACTTGAGTCGGCCTGTTCTAAGACTCTCACGACGAGCATCATTGGCCATGGCCTTAAGCTGGTTGGAGAAATCCGCGTAAAGTCCTTCTTGAACCGTCCCAGAAGAGAGAGTTCGCACGTCATCCGTTATAGAAATGCGACTCACTTCGGTTTCCGCCTGCTTTACCTTACCGGTCTTAGGGTCGATATAGGTACGGCCGGACTCTTTGTAAATCTTCTCGCCTGTTTCAGGGTTAATTCTAACGGAACCTTTGCGCTCCGGCACGCGAACAGTTTGTTTACGACGAGACAGCAGGGTACTAGCGCCACCATACTTCTCATTTCCATCCTCGTCGACTCGAATCTGCCATTTCTGCTTAAGCTCCTGGATACCGTTTTCTCTTTCGCTGCGCTTATAGTCAAGTCCATGCTTTTCCGCGTCAATGACAACCATTGAATGTTTAACAGCACGGGCCAGCTCTTCTTCACCAGCACCACGAAGAGTCATATCAGTGATAAGATTTGAGATGATGCCCATTTCTTTCTGGGTATCACTCTTTGTCATCAGCTTAACATGATTCGGATTGCCAGGGGGAACGGCATACTCGGTCTTCGGATCGAAACCTTCGAGGTCTCGCAGCGGCTTTGTCGATTTGATGTTGACTTTCGAGGAGATAGGGATACAGGTAACGCTATCGCCATCAAAGTCAGCACCAGAAAGACGCTCTGCTACATGAGAACTAATTCCAATCGCGTCCTGCACGTCTCCAAGATTCTTTCTTGCCGAAGCAATCTTGTTGTTGACCGTAACAACAGGAATCTCAAACGTACCAGCATGAGGATAACGAACAAGCGCAAGCTTTGTACCATTCTCATAGCTTGGAGCATAGACTTCAGTATCTTTGATTTTCGTAAGAGGTAAGATAACCTTGCTGGTCTGACCAGGAAAAGCCGATGCTTTAAGTGTCATAGCCGTGCCATCGCACTGATCCGCAAAGTCAATAAGCATCTTGCGCTTTACGGTAGGGTTAGTGTAGGCCATAATCTCATCGTATTCTTCCTTGTAATCAGCCACCGTGAGCTTCAGCTGATTCTCAATTAGTTTAGCAGGCTGCTTGGAAAGAAACTGCGAAGAGACACTTCGGCTCATCGTGTCCCAATCGCCTTCTTCTTTAAGTTTATTGATGGGCGAAAGGTGACGTTTCCCATCAGCACCAAGATAATCACTTTGACCATTTGCTTTGATGGCTGCGCCAAAGGGATTATCGGGGTCGGACTTGATAGGTTTCAGTACTGTATTGTCCTTGGAACCAATCATCGGAACATCTTTGTGCTTGTTGGTATTAAACACAATGTCTTTTCCTTCAGGAAGATCGTCAGAATACACAGCCATGCCTTTGAGATAATGTGTATCATCCACGAGGATGCGAACCTGCGCATAATGACTCTTTCCAAGATCGAGATCAGCAACACCACGACGAATCTCGATCACGCCGTCCTTATCAATGCCGCCATCTTCTGCATAACGCACTGCTACACGAGAAGAATCGAGGCTGGAAGGCCGCTGAAGCTTTCTTGTGACACCTGTATCGGCATCGAAATGATAATCTCCGAGAGCCTGAATCTGGTCCTGATGCTGATAGGCGTATTTCTGGTCAAATTCAGGTTTTGCAAGGACGGTCGTATTTGTCTGCTGGCGAGGATTCGTTGTATTCTTAACGCCTACGCCATATCTCTTATAGCCATATTCGGCTTCAAGAATATAAGCAGCCTCGTCAAGCTGGCCTTCTGTAACCCCAAGAACACGCTCGGCACCCTCAGAAATATCAATCATACCTTTGCGATCGACTTCATCTTTGAGGGTCTTTGCAATCTCTTCAGCACGGCCAACGCGCTCTGTAACACCAGAATTGAGAATAGAGCGAACGGTAGATTCATTCAGCCCCATTTCTCGGCCTATCTCGGTGGCAGTAAGCCCATCTTCTTTTAGACTTCGAATTCGATCATACTGAAGCTGCCTGCGATCATGTTTAGCCCTACGCTGCGCAACACGGAATTCAGTTGTACCAAGCTGATACTCTTTAGGAAGTTCAGAATTGATAATGTCGAGAATTTCTCGTTCACTCTTGCCACCCCCTTTGAGTTCATTCACGCGAGAAAGAAAATCGCCTGAACTTTGATAAGGATTTTCGCCAGAACCCCAAGGATAGCGGCCAGAGTGTCGTTTGGTGCCGTAATGCTCAAGAACAGAACCTTCTCTGTTGCCATTGACCCATTCGACACCATAATAGGCTTTGATGTCTTCTTCGATTCTACTCATACCGCTACCTCACGTTTAATTCCATCAATGATTCTGTCAAATTCAACAATTTTGTTCATGATACTCTGTACATCTTCAGGAGAAGGGGCTGTCACAATGATATCATCATTTTGATAGATTCTATCTTCGATGAAAATATCAGTTGGTTTTACCTTGTACTCCAGACAAAACAGTGCATCATAAACTAAAAGCTGCTCCATATGTGCAGGAACAGCTCCGGTTTTAAGGTCATGTATTCTGAGGATATTGTCTTTGAACGAAATGGCATCCGCGGTCCCGAAACAGTTATCGCTATAATAAAGCACCTGCTCAGGGTTCATGCGAAAGCCAATCGCATCATTGACATAGCTATTGAGAGTCTTTTTACTACGGGGGAGCTTCTGATTAAGTCGAATGCATCTTGCAGCGAAATCATGAAGCTCGGTTCCTCTAGCCGTCGCAAGAAAATTACGATACGCAAGACCAATCTTCTCAGGATCATAATTGATCCAGTGATACTTACTCGCGCCCAAGAAGGCGTGCTGACCCTTCTGGCGCAAATGTTCGTTCCAGATCATTTATGATTTCCTCCTTGTTCTCGGGGTAGACGAACGCAGCATACGACATCTCGTTCATCTTCGCGACGTAATAATCTTGGTTCGGTCTGTGATGTGCGTCTTTAGATTTCTTTCCTTCGAGAGCGGCCCATTTTGATCCGTTAAGAATCAAAATATCAGGCACGCCTTGAATCTCATTTGGATCAAGATGCAAAACCATACAGTCAGGAAACTTCTCCTTTAGCTCCTTAACTAGATTTTGCTTAAATTTGTTTTCGAGCATTGCGGTCCTTATTCCTCCTTTCTCAAAAGAAAAAAGTAGAGCACAACTCGGATTTCATTTCAATCCGGGCCATACTCTACTCTCCCTTCCATAACACAGCGTGTTTTTTTCGCGAAATGCTATGGAGCGCTCATATTTACTTTTGATCGAACATTCCTTCTAAGAAACCAAAATATACTTCAAAATCAATGGCTGCTGTATGATTGGCGTTAGGATACTGGTAAAAGCCAAATTCTTCGTCACTAACTTTTAGTAGCTCTTTCTCATTGTATTCTTTTCCGCATCTATCACAAACCCATCTTGCTCCTGGTAAAGGATAAAGTTCTCCACCACAATTTATGTCTAAACATTTTGTCTCACTTTTTATGTGTAACTCCGTATACCCGTTATAATAACAATAAATATCATTTACAAATTTATCTTTTTAACATCCATTCATAAACACCATCCTCATTCCTTGTCGGGTAATAGAAGTCACCCATTTTAGTCTCCTTTCATTTGTTTTGAAATTTTTAAATTTTGAACAAAAAACGCTTCGTGGACAGAAACCCAGAAATTTTGCTCTATTATTATATATATTTTATTTTTCTATATATTAAGTAAAAGAAAAAAAGTGGGTTTCTGTCCATTTTGGCCATTTTCGACAAAAAAATAACGTATTTACGTCATTTTTTCTGCCCACTTTTGGTTTTTGAAAAGTGGGCAAAACTGGCCATTTGGCCACAAAATTGACCATTTTTGACCAAAATCTCGCACTTTTTGCTACTCTGGACAGTTTTTGGTCAAAAATTTCTGTCCATGGACAGTTTTTCAAAATAAAAAGTGGGCAGAAAATTTCGCAATTTTTTCGTTAAATTTCGTCATTTTTAAAAAAGAAGAGGCCCTGCAAAAATCGCAAAACCTCCCCTTTTGGGGCTAAAATATCAAGATTTTTTACTGAAAAGCTGCTTGCAAAGCCACCAGACAATCAAGACTAACAGCCACAAACCTCCTGTAAAACTGATCAAAAGCAGGTTCCAAATGACCGTCCAAGCCTTAATATTTCCAACAATAGGTATCATTTTATCACCTCGAGTTCCTATATTTTGCTTATTCAAAGCCATGTTATCACTGTTTTCTCGCTTTGTCAACACCTCTTTTGAGCCAAGAATTGTCTGGTTTTGCGTCGTCGATATCCTGCCAGACCTTCAAAATGATGTTTGAAATCTCGTTTGTCTCATCAAAATCAGTGGTTTCGAGGCTCAAATGACGCATTTCAAGCATCCGATCAAGCCGATTTCTTATGATTTCTCGGTATTCAGGGCCTCTTTTATTAAGCGCCCTACTCAAAACTTCACAATAAAGTCGCTTTGTATGGTTGATTTTCATCAAAATATCAGTCCTTTTTTGTTACTAAAACTATATTCATGCAGTGTGTCTGGTACTCAATTCCATCAATCGTGATACCCAAAAGACCATTTGAACCGTGCCAAGCTGCCTCAACTTCTCCCGAAACCAGCATTTTGCCATTTGGAAAGAAAATATAAGCGTATGTTTCGCCGTTTTCCTTACTAGAAGAGCATCCAGGCAAGGCTAAAATGACCCCAAAGAGCACGAAAATCCCCAAAATTACAGTCAAAATCCTATGTTTCATCTCAAAATATAACTCCTTCTAAGCCTTAATAATTTCTCTGCCCCTTCGAAAATGCTTCGCAAACTGCCTCAAACTGCTCTAAAACATCGCTCAAGGCCGCAAAATATCCCTGCTTATAGGCGAGTTCCGGGTTTTTAGACCGCATTTTCTTCGCTTCAGCAGTCTGTAAAGGTCCAGTATCCCAAGTAGTATTCAAGATTTCGTAGAATTTATCGGTTGAGAGCATCACAAATATCATTCTCCTTTACTATAAAAAGTTATTCAAGTGCTTCATTCAAAAGCCGAACGATCTTCTCAGCGTCCTCTGCACTAATTGAATCGAGGTCGATCTTCACTTCTCCGTCATGCTGCATAACGTTAAGCAAGACATTAAATGATTCGCTGATTCGAGATTTGTTTAGATATTCGAACATTCGAGAAAATGCAAGTTTCTGGATTTTCATCAAAATGATCGACCCAAAGCTAGTATTCGAAAGATCGTCATTGCATGTTTCATCAAGCACCTTGGTGATGATTTCGTTAACGTCCGAATGACTTATTAGGCGCTTCAAAGTATTTGCGAGCAATTCTGACTGCATCATTGGCAGTATTGATCTCGTCCCGATCGAGATAGTCGTTAACAAGGTCACGAATATCATCAAATATAACCGGAATCTTAGTGTTCAAGACAAGCCACAAAGCACACATAATCCGACGCATTTCGGGATGAGCATGCTTTTCGCAGCGCAGTTTAAAGATATGCCTCCACTCACGATAGTTCGCAGTGACAACAATCTTCGTAGCAAGACCCAAAGGCAGCATCCACCGAGCTTCTTCGGGTGTGGACTCCACATTATAGGTCAGAGTCTTCTCTTCGAGCCGACCAACGCTTGCCCTATAGCTCATAGAAGAATAGTCGGCAAGAGACATGTAGTTGTAGAACTTGCAAATATCATTCCAGCTCTTCTCGTTCATGCCGCCGGGGCCGCCATATTTGAAGTTGATGTAGTCAAATACGGTAGGAGCCCAATTGCTCTCAGGATCGTTCAGAAGCTTCTGAAACTCTTCATCGGCCTTTAGACCCTCTTCGAGATTATTAAAAAGGATAGATCCACGTTTTAAGTAAAGCGGCAAAATATAAGTCACATCACCGCCAAACTTATCCTTTGAATAATTGCAGTTATGGACCACCACTCCGTTTGCTACAAAATTATGATAAGGAGAATCCATTTCAATGTCAAATACTGGAATATACCCAACATATTCTATGGAAACAACTGTATCTGGAATTGCAAATAATAAATTTTTATTATGAACTCTCTGATGGCAAGATTCGCATAAAGTTATCAAATTACTAGGCACATTGTTGAAATGATTCTCGTCGATATGATGCACTTCCAACGAATTGATGTCAGTGTTTCCACATAATTCGCAATATGACTTTTTGTGTTTCCAATAATTAGATGTATCATGCTTTAAGATATGATCATTCCTCCTTCCGCAATGATGATATTGTCTTAGTGCATTAACTTGTGCGTCTACTTGAATACCTTTGTTCCATGGAGTTCTTCCGGAATTAAAATATCCAGTACCTTTCTTTGGGATTCCTAATTTTCTGGCCCATTTTTTAAGGGTACTCACGTTCACTCCTGTTTCATTGGAAATCTGAACAAACGTTTTATTAAGATCTATATTTTGATGATAAAGCCAATCATAATTTTTCCAAAATTCATTGCTTCCATTTACCAGAATGTCACTCCCAACCAATATGGCACCGGCCTCCATGTATCCATAAGAAGTTCTTATAAGATGATCCGGAGTGCATACGACTTCGTACCCGAGCCTTGTTTTTATTTTTATTGTCTCTCTTGTTCCGTTATAATAAATATCACGAATATGAGCATAAACCAATTCTCCGGTTTCTTCATTATACTGGCGAATGTTCATTCTTTTTACACTGTGCATCAAGCCATTTAATTTCTTATTATACAGCTCCTCGATAGTAGGTCTATTATGAGGATTGGATGTGGTTAAAATTGTGTTTCCCGCTAAACAGTAGCGCGTGCTCTCCTGGGTGAAGGAAGCCATCCGATGCCGCACAAGCTCATTTGCAATAGCCCGATCGACTGTAAACTCAACAGTCAAGCTACCATGCTCAAGAACCGACTCATGGCCATTACGAATGAGCATAGCTACAAATTTCTTAGCGCTTTCGCCGTCTTCGGTAATCTTATCTTCAGACCGATAGCTAACTCTGCCGCACCTTTCAATGTGTTTGAGCTCTTTGATGCCACCATCGGAAATATCAGTCAGGATTTCAAAGCTTGGATCGATGAGCTTCATAAGTTAGTCCTCCCTTACCGGCATATTGGCAATTTCTCGAGCGATTCTAGCGGCCTCTTTCCAGTCTCCATTAGTGTTTTCGATCTTATGAAAACGAGAATATAAAGTCGTTCCCTCGTTGCAAAAATTCGAATATTCTTCGTCCCAAGATTCATTGCCGCGACCATGCCAATCAAAAAGACAATTATGGCAATTGATCCAATTGTTTGTGTTTTCGGCGTCAACCATCTCAAAATCTTTCATTTGGCAATAGTAACATGCCCAACAGTAACTAAACATATCTCCGTTATGCCATCCAAAGTGCTCAAATGCTTTACTTTTATAGTTCCAAGGCACCTTCTTCTGCTCTAATATCTCATCCGCAATATAGTTCCAAAGCAATCTATGCCGACGGACACATTCTTCCTTTGTTAAAAACGCCATAAATATCACTCCTTATTTCAAATCCCATAAATCTCGCAAAAGTACGGCAATGTTTTTACCCAATCGCAGAACGTATGCCATTCATCGAGCTTATGATCCTTACGCGCCTTGTACATCTTCCAAAGGACCTGGTAGTTAAGATCGACTGCACGCTTTTGGTTGTAGCTTTGAGGAAGCAGCTGGATCATCTGATACCAAGCTTCTTTGTCGCCAGTTTCGAGGTAGGTTTTTCTTTTATGATTCAGAATATCAATGATAGTTGAAAGACCATAAAATCCTTCTTCCGTAAGATGCTCGTTACTAAAATCGCTCGGAACGAACATTTTTTTATGAATACAATGCATCGTCGAGCAGCTATTCTCAACGGTTCCTACCTTATATGTCGAATACTCGGTCCACCAGTATCTCGGAGCCAAAATATCAGCAGAAACATGAATGAACCTAACAAACTTCCCGTGATCGTCTCCAGCCGCAGCGAGCTTTCTCATAAGAGCAAGATCGTTTTCGCCTACATGGTAATCGTATTCGTTTCCGCTCTTTTCGTCATACCAAATCTCGTCTTTTGAGTCTGACCTCTCCCAGCTCTCAAGCGGATTGCGCATACCTCTTATAGCCGCTTCAAAGCCACTCACACGGGTTTTGGAAATGGAAATCATTTTTGTTTCTCCTTTCAGTTTACAAAAAAGAAAGAGACTCTGAGAAGTTCCCAAAGTCTCTTTCCTATCATAAATTTTACCACACCAAAAATCTTGTCCAAATAAACCACAAACATTTAAGTCCGGCTGATGCAATAATCGCAATAGCAAATATCACAATCAAACTCGCGAGTGTCCTGCCTAAAAAGTCTGCAAACTTCTCCCAAAAATTATTCATGATAGACTGCTCCCACTTTGGCTTCGGCCATCAGAAGTTCCATAATAGCAGCATCAATGTACTCAGGCGAAGCATTGTCAAAATGATTCCGTGCAATTTTCAGTTCTTTCAAAGCTTCAAAATACTCTTTTTTCATAAATTATCACTCCTTTTCTTTGAACCTGAGAGGTTTTCTCGTGTTAATCCTCGCTCCTTCCGTCAAACACTCGTTACAAGGGTCTTCTATCGATGATTTGCACCGATATTTGCACTTAGGGCAATATGTATGGAAATCCACTTCTTTCCAGTTCTCAGATTCCATTAAATTTCATCTCCTTTTCATTGCAGTTGACAAACTCTTCGATAAAGATGTACGTTCGTCTGCTATCACGAAGAGCCTCCAAGATTTTAGGATAGGCCATGAAATATCACTCCTCTTTTCGTTTGAATTTATTTGGTTGTGTGCAAGTCCCTTCGAAATATTTATACGAACATGATCCACATGGCTCGTTGTAGAATTTGCAATCCTCATTGATACAATACTTACACTAGTTAACGATTATATCGTAGTAAATCATGGGTGTCATCCTTCCTTAATCATTGGCCCGAGATATACAGGACATAGATGAAGAGAATCAACTGTCTCCTCAAATACTCTCGTCGGCAAATATCCTTTGCACCCAAGATACACATGCCCGTGCTGAATAGTAACTGTGAAATACATGTCTTTAGCAAGAGAATACACTGTATCACCATCCATCTCGAGCAGCTTTTCGTAGCAAGTCAATAGGCATTACTCCTTTTCTGGGCTTTGGCCTCCGTCACGCTGTTCACTTACGGTTTTCGATACTATTTCGCACCAAGTGTTTATCGTCTCATTCGTACATAATTCTTTCGAAAGCATTTCCAATCTAGCAGCGACTTTATTAGCCGCAAGATCGTACGGATCAATCATGAATATCATTCTTCCCTAAGAGTTTCGGATTGGTAACATAGCAGTTAGTCTTATCATTTGTCCAAGGCTTTTCCCAAATGATATTTCCTTCATCATCGTCTTTAGCAATGATGATATCATTTCCGTCAATCTTGATTCGAACCCATCCAATATCCATATAGATGCCGTTATTATTCAGAACCAAGTACACAAATCTCCCATTCATGCCGAGAAGCAGCTCTTTGGAGAGAGGTTCGATGGCGGTGGGCTCTTTAGGCTCGATGTCATTGACTTTAGTTTCCTTTAAATTCTCGGACGGATCGGCATCATACACTTCGAACTCTTCAGGAGTATAAAGGACCATTTTATACCATTCTCCTTCCAGCGGACACATAAAAACGCTCAAAGGGTCGCTCTTGTCTTCGGGGATAGCAAAGTGAAGATAGTACCACCCACTCCGAAACATTTCAGATTTAGAAACTACATAGACATCCTGAGCCTCTTTACAGCGCTGGAGAATCTCATCCCTTGTGAGCGGATGAAGCGCTTCTTCGCGGGTTTCGTACACGGTACTCTCGGTCTCCTTATGAGAATATAGGTCATCAAGCTCAGGATGAGTCTTGCGCTGATTGAGAGCCCAGAGAAGATTCCAGCAAGCAGCTCTTAAGTGGTCTTCATCAAGCTCCCCGCAGATAAATTTTGCAAGGTGTCTTGCTGCCGAGTCACAAAGAGAATGCAGCGGAATTCCTTTATCCACATTATGCTCTCCATACTTTTCTGCGCCCTCCTCGCAATGCTTAGAAACTTCCATGATACCGTACCAAGGCAAGAGATCCATTCTGCCTTTCCCGTGCTGAATATCACGCTTTGCACCGGTAGAAAACTCGGTGCGTTCGCCAGAATCTTTAATCATTTTTGTTTTTCTCCTCCATCTCTTTATCTTCAGGATGAGTCTTTCTGTAATAGTCATACAGCTCGTTTCGTAAATAAAGAAGTTGCGTTGAAGCCTCTTTTTCTCTTTCACCGAGAGTTACTAGCAGTCGGCAAGTATTCTTGAGATGATCGTTAATTTTGCGAAGCTCTTCGACAGCAAGTTCGTCATAACTTTTCATTTCTTTTCCTCCCGAAGTAATTGCTCAATATAGCGTTTCACATTGTTGTACGCGATCAGCATTCCGTTGTGGTTATGCCAATCATTTCCCAGAGAATTAAACCGACGTTCTTCCTCGAGTTTCATTTCCTCTTTAAGATACGCCAAAATATCTTTTACAAACTTTTCTTTACCAAGAGTTTTCATAGTATTTTACTCTCCTTCAAAAGGATCTCTTTCGTTATCAATATTCTTTATAAAGCTCAGGATATTTTTGTAGGCAAACACCTGACCCATAAGATGATGGGAAGCACCGGTGGGGCCCCAGTTTTGATAGTAATTGATCAGGTGTTCAAGCCTGTGGATAATCTTTTTATAGGGATCTTCAGGTGACATCCCTTCAACGATTGAAACCAAATCCTTTCTATCAAGAACTACCGCCTTGTTTTTATCTTTGGTCTTCTCGTCAAGAAGATCGTCATTGACCACATACTCTCCCATCTCTACTCTGGCTCTGAAATAGTCAAGTAATGTGCTTTTATCAAGATATTCTTTCATCATGTTTTCTCCTTTAAAAATCCAGGAAGTGTGAATCTCGGGCTAGGATAGTTATCCACAATCTCAATAAACCAATCGAGGTCTTTTATAAATCGTTCCTGCGCCATGAGAATGTATGTTTCCTTGGGGTTTACTTTCTTTGCGGCCTCTTTCAAATATAAAAGTTCGTTTAAGAGTGCTGTTTTGTTGATGTATTGAACGGATTCATTTTCTTTCATAGTGTTTGGCCTTTCTTGCGCACTTACGGTAAAGACTGTGCTCTAATTGATTATACCAGTGACATATAGCATTTCTGTCATGGCCAGAATTACCAAAAACTTTGAGATTATATCCACCAAAGCAATATTTATGAAAAAGATGCTTAAGGTGTTTCTTTGAATAGTTCATCGAATAGTTCATCCTACTTGTCCGTTTCCTTTCTTTGAGCTTCTACTAAATGCAAGCATCATATTGTAGCAATAGAAAAACCTCCAGCGTTCCCTCGCAGCAAGCTTCGGAAACATCTTTTCCCATTTGCGAATATTTCTATTTATGGGATTATACGGATCGTTTTGACTAAGAGCTATCCTTGCCATATGCTTGAGCGTTTTCTTTGAAGGGTTCTCATTAGTTTCACTTCTTTCCGTCTTCGAACTCATATGTTTTCAGATGATTCAGCGCAGTCATCAATAAAACCGAGGTATGTTTTGCAAGAATATCACAAGCCGCTTTTCTACTTTGAGCGCTGATGTCATTTCCTTCAATTTTGGATTTAGCGTCATTCGTGTTCTTTATGTCCGAACTGAGCATCGCGATGACGTCGCTAAGCTTTACGTATTTTTCTTTCATTCTGCATTGTCCTCCGTTTCGATGGGTTCCACGTTTCTCATTTCGTTTATCTTGTCAAGTCCATAGTCAACGATATCTTCAATCAACTCTGCTCCTCCATTCAAAATATCGGTTGCGGTCTGCCCTGTTTTATCATAGATAAGTTGCACAGTGTCTGGTGTTAAAGCGCTGGAAATGGTCATAGCATAAAGCGTTTTCTTTGTCGGAACAATCATGCCGACGATAAACGTTATGATAGCACTTATAAGGCACATCTTAGCTCCTTTGAGCCAAGTTTTTCTAAGTTTAATGTTTTCTTCGGAATTCGATCTATACTCCCTATTTTCATTCCAAGCGACAAGATAAAGTCCAGACCCAAATATAAGCCCGATGCTCAAAATAATTAGTGTCACCTTCAATGCAAACACAAGGTCCGCAAGATAGAATAGCCACGGATTGATAATGGGATCACTTCCGTTATAAAGGTTAATCATATTTTTCTCCTCCATCCATAAATTTTCGTTCGTTGAAGTTTTTCTTTTGCTTGAGTGCCCTTGCGATCGAAATATCAATCGAAGAAGGGCTCTTCAGATGATAGTAGTAAAGGTCTTTATAGGGCGTATTTAGCCGATCAATTCTCCCCGCGGCTTGTACCATGACCTTGTAAGAATAATTTTGCGAGAAGAATATAATGGTGTCTGTTTTGATACAGTTCCATCCTTCGGCTCCAGCTGTATACTGCACAAGATATGCCCATCTATCGCCTTCGGGAATAGGCTGATGCTTATGCCCGTTCCACTGAGCATACTCAATCCCGTCTGCTGCGCACATATCGATAAGTGACTCGAGCTCATAATCGAAATTATAAAAGATGATGACTTTTGGGTGACCAGAAATGATTTCAATGCAAGCTGTGAAGCGGTCGGGTGCAAGATTTACAATTTTTCGAAGTAGTCCACACATCTCAGCGGCATCTTTGATTGGTTCGTTTTTATAAGGATTCCATCGCGTTTTGATAATTTCCTTATAAGTTGAACGATCGTAGTCCACTAACATATCGTAGTGATGACTAATGGTTTGCCGCTTGAAGTCCATATCGACCAAAATCCTGTTGCGAAGGCGAATGAGTCTGCCTATATTCAAATAACGTTCTATTTTCGGGTATTTCGAAAAACGACTATAAATGCAATGCATTTCATTAAACTCAGTTCGATTTCGATAAAACCCATTTGCTATGAAGACCGGAATATAATCTTGCCAAGTATCTCCAGGAGTCGCGGAAAGTAGAATCCATTCATTGTTTTTGCAAATTTTGAGAAACGACTTTACCCACGCGCCTTTTCCAACGACACGCTGCTCGTCAAATATAAAGAAGGCATTTTGCGCTTTATCGTATCGACCGATGTTATTCCACGAGTCAATGATGACACGGTTATGATAGAGATTGATTTCTCTATTTGGCGAAAGCAAAAACGGAATGAGTTCTTCTTCCCATTCACAAGTGTCTCTTTTTCTAGCCGTTGTAATAATATAAAGATTGGGTATCTTCACATCATCCATCGGAACATATTCTTCAGTGTTTACTTCACCTCCGTGTTTTACATAAAAGTAAGCAAGTGCAGTTCTTGACTTACCGCTACCAACTCCACCGCAAAGAATACAGCCGTTGTGCATTCGCTTAAGTGCATTAAGTTGGTAATCATAAAGACTTATGCCAGCCAAAATATCAACCTCCTACAAATGGTATTTTGCAACGTATTTTCCATAAGTCAGTCCTTCTTTTTCTGCTTCGATGACAATTTCTCGAATGGTTTTATGTGGTCGAATTGGGAATATAGATTCGGGTTCGAGCTCGCTTTTTATCTCATCTATAACAACTTCGTACGCTCTTCGATGGTCTTCGTGATGTTTTCCATCATACCTTCGTCTAATTTTCTTTCGACAATCATCACAGTATTTTCTCGAAGTATAAGCGTTTGGTATGAGCTTCCCGCAAATTTGACAATTTACTGGTTCTTTCCGATATCCTCTTTTTCTTTCATTCATAGCCAAACCTCTCTTTCAAAATATAAATGGTGGGACATGAGGGACTCGAACCCCCACTCAAGCGGTTATGAGCCGCCAGCTTTAACCATTAAGCTAATGTCCCAAATAAAGCCACCTCAAAAGTCTCCTCGAAGTGGCAATATATCAACTGAACTTTCTAGAACGCCTTAGCTGCGACGTGGGCACTAGTCAGTTCAGCAAATATCAAGCTTAGAAGGGCATGTCGTCTTCACTCGCAGGAGCCAGCTCGGTGTCTCCTTCGGGAACAGCTGCGTAACGATTGGCGTAAGGATCAGGGAACGGATCGGCCGCCTGCTCGACGTAGACATACTGAGCGTAGAGGGTGTATGCGCCAGGCTGGTTACGCTTTTCGGCCATCTTAGCCTGGCAGCAAACGTTCTTGACGCGGATGTTATCGAGAACGCCGATCGTGTCTGGAGTAAGCAGAGTCTTTACCCCATTCGGAGCGATGAGATAGACCTCGGGAGGCCACTTGGATTCGAGGTTGACATTTACCCTGACAAAGGGCCGAGAAATAAACTCACCATCATAGGTGTAGTTCGGGTTCGGCTGCGTCCAGCGAACATTCACCCCGGCCATCTCAAGGTCATGTGCCTGCTGGTCAGAAGGGATGACGACATTAAACTGGCGACGGTTCGAACCAAAGCGATCACGCTCAGGATCGCCAGAGAAGTTTGTGCGGAAAATGAAGCGAGTGTCGTCAAGACGGACAACGGCGTTACGGTTAGTAGAAGTAGTCATAATGTAATTTTCCTTTCTTTTTGTGAAAAATAAAAGCCACCAGATTTCTCTAGTGGTTCCCTATTGGGTTAATTTGTTTTGGCCATGTAATCAGCGAACAAAATGTTGTAATAACGGTTCAAGATAAATATCTCCTCGACATCTTCGTTTGTTTTCTTACGTTTTGATTTCAGAAAAGTAATTTGTCTTTGAACTTTCAGCATTTCTTCACCAATATCATTTACAGTGGTCATGCTTATCACCTCCATAAATGGCGATGATTATTTCGCGTCGGAATTTTTAATTCCCTCTCTTGCCGCTTCCGTAATTTCCTCATCAGTCATATCGTTCACGGTCTTCTCGGGATCAGAGCTCATTGCTCTGAAAATCTTATGGAAATTTGGCCCGTACAGTTTCTTCGCAAGACACAGTGCAATACCAGCCCACTCAGAAAACTCTTCGCCTTCTTTGCACCTGACGACAGTCTTTGTACCATCCAGCCAGAAGACAATCGTGGCAGGAGGATTAAAGAGAACCTTGTCAATAACAAAAGTGGGACGAACTGTGCATTCCTGGAGGACAAGACCGAAAGTAGATCCGGGATAAGCAGAAAGAATATCATTTTTCTTTTTCCTAAGATCATCAAGTTCCCGCTTCAAGCGAATATTTTCAGCTACTTGCTTTCCAAGTTGACGATAAAATAGTCTATCACATGCTTCTTTATCAAACGGATTATTCGAAATGTCGTATTTCATAATATCAATCGCCTCAATCCACACGTTCATATGTCTTTTCGAAAATGTCAGGTTTACAGGGATACTGTTCTCCATTAACTCCGGTAATAATATAGTCTCCTACTGATGCGTGCATTACCCCCTCCAAAGTTTCAATATCAAACTCTTTATCGGTTTGATAGGCTTCGATAATTACGGGCTTCTTTCTAAATTTCATCATTTTACCTCACATCAAATGCAGTCGGTCCTTCGTCCCAGGGAGGCCCAGGAGAATCCCAAGGCGCAATGCCAGGATCGTCAGACACAAACCATTCAAAGTCACCATATTTGTTGATAGCATCGACAGCGGCGTCAACAAGCTTTGTATAGTAATCTCTATCCACAATGCTTATGGGGTCAGGATAAACTTTTCTTATAACCTCACTTTCCATCCAGCGATATCCAACGGAACCAGTAATACCGGCGTAAGTGCCATTATCCCGCTTGCAAAGAAGCTCTCCTCCACCGATACCATTATCGACAGGTGTAAACTGCCCAACACGTCCCACGAAAATATAATTGTGTTCACCTTCAGGCAGTTTCTCATTCATATCGAGATAAATAGCACCTTTTTGAACGCTCTTTGTCTCGCACATGTCGTCGAAAGTGAGAGGCTCTTTAGAGAAAAGAGTTTTGAATACATAGGGAACTTGGAATTGAGTACCGGTCGCAGTCCAGTGACTATCTGCTGCATCTTTGGCAATATAAACTGCGTTGTTCACAAGACACAGTTTCGAATAGGTTGCCTCGTGCTCAAATGTATAGCCATACTCTTTGGCAAAGGACATGCAAAAATCAATGATTTCGGGTGTCGCTTCGGGAATCTTGATCGAATCAGTTTTGATATGTGATACGACAAACCCACGCTTTGCAACTTCGTCCTGAAGAGTCTTCATGAACAAAGCCCCACGCAAAGCCACAATATTATTGACGTTGCGAGCATCTCTAAACGGGTTATCAAAGCTTGCCGAAGTTAAGCCGTATACAGAATTGATCGCGATTTTAAGAGCTTGCGCCAATGCTTTTGCCTGAGCGGGATCATTAAGGTATTTTGCAAGCCTTCCTTCAAAGAGTTCTTTTGCTTTGTCGTATTCTTTATGTTTGATAAGAATTCGAGTATCCAAAATATCTTTGAAGTTTTTGGTGTATTCCCCAAAAAGATTTAGCTGGATAATGCTATTTGGATGCAGCGATGCAACATCTAGCAGTGCGAGACTCGTATACATTCCGGGTTCGGCATAGACATATCCACCGAAGCCAAGATCGACACCACGATACATATTGTGTTTGCGTCCATCATCTTTTTCACCTTGACGATCCAGATAACGGAACTCATACCCCTCGAACTTATTATGAGGATTGTACGTTCCGTCTGTGGACATGCCGGTAGATAGATCCGTATACACAAGAGAAGGATGCTTATTGTTGCCAAATATAATTTTGGTGGTAAGGCTGTTAGTCGTATCATTGACTGTCATTCCCGCAATGTCCGCCAGAATTTCTCTAGCTATAAAATCTGCGTGACGAGCATTAAACGTGGCTTCTGTTGAAACGACATCATTCTCGCAATAGTCAGCAACCTTATCCCAAAGGTCTTCCGGCACAGGCTGATCCCATGGCATTCCGAGTTCCTGATGATGGATGCCGAGTTCGATCTCGAACTTTTTAAGGCTTTGTTTCTTCGAAGAAAAGTCATAAATATCAGTGTAACTGATATTGTACGCTTCTCCAAAGAAACCTTTTCCTTCGTTGATGATAGATTGACTCAAAGCATATAGTTGCTCGGGGCCAAAACCAATCAAGCATCCGTAGAGCATGTGGTTATCGTATTTTCGGTTATTGAAACCGACCAAACGATACCTCAAAAGCTCTTCAATCTCTCTCGGGCCAGGGTTCACCATCTTAATGACAGGTTTGTTTTTGCCAGCGAGCTTCCAGCATACGAGAAAAAGGTTCGGAAACACTTCCACATCAAAAAAGACAATCGGAGCTTCACCGTTTTCGTCAAGCTCCATTTCTTTCTCTTTTGACTTAAAATGCATCGTTCCGACTTTCCTAATGCAATAGTCTGCGTTATTATGACTCCCGGCTGCGAAACCAAGAACCGCATTGCGCATATCCGTCACATCATATCGAAGGTCACTCGCATAGGCATCTTCCAGTATTTGCCAAATGAAATCAATAGAAGGCTTTGTATACCCATGGTACTCTTTGTTTAAGTTTCGAGCGATCATGATACGCAAAGCCTTCTCTGATTTAATCTCCTTTACGTTTTTCACAGGGGTCTCTCCTTTTAAGGGTAGGCCAGCATTGATGGTAGCAACGGGAATATCATTGCACTGAGATAACATTCTTCGCAAAGATGAGTTTCCATTAAAGACTTTTACCTCGATGTGCTCTTCGTAAATTCTTGAAAGTTTACTCACATCTCCAGAATAAATATAATGGAGATGAATCCCGGCTCCCGATTTCGAGAGCTCGGCATAAGTTTTCGGAAATTTAGAAGCCGCTGCAAGGTTTGCCTCAAAGTCCTTCTTTCCGTCTTTTCCCGGAATATCAAAATCAACTACGATATGATTTTTCGGAACTTTGACATAATGAAGTCTTGAGGAGTCAAGGTCTTTAAGTTTTGTTTTGACGTTTTGCCATTTACGCAAAGGCGTTCCTTCTCCGGACGCATATTGCGCTGGGCAATCGGCCAAAATATCATCAAGTAGAGAATGCTGCTCGCCAAACGCAAGCCATGATTCTATCTTTTTGGTCTCTTCTTTTATTTCCTCCTCGATTTCTCCTATTTTTTCCTTCCGAAAGCCGTAATAGTAATTTCTTACTCTTGTGCCGTCTTCAAGGACGCCTCGTTCGATATAATTGCGAAAGTAATCTCTCAGCTCCTCTTTGATAGCTCTCCTACTTGAAGGATACTGTACACCGGTCTGCTCGCAAAATGTTTTATACATCTCCCAAGCAGTTTTAAGACTCACAGAGTCTTCTTTCTCAAATACCAGAGCCGAATCCATGATGAAGTTGTAAAAGTCGTTTGATGCACTCATCATACGCTGTGGAATATATCCATCGTATTTACGAACGTCACCTTCATACACTTCTTTACAATGCCAAGCGATTCCACCGAGTTCAAATTTCACCTGTTCGGTAAGATGGAAATACTCTTTTGCTGGTATTTTGTCTCCGGTTGGTTCGACATCGATAAGTCTTCGCAAAAGACCAGATTTTGAGTCAGATATCTTAACAGGTTTGTTTGTACCAAGGAACAGAAACGACTTAAAGCGGGAAGCATATGCGGAACGAAATTTCTCATTTACCATCATGCTCTCATGCGATACAAGAGAGTTGATTCTGGTATTATCTTCAATTCTGGATAGATCGCCGTCGTGCTGGATAGCTACAAGCGGATTCGTCCTAAACGCTTCCAGAGCAAACGCATTTGAGCTAGAGCCAAGAGCCTTCGCGTCAAAGACAGAGTAATATCCTTCAAAGAGAAGCTGAATGATGTTAAGCACCGTCGATTTGCCCGAACCGGGAGGACCATAAAGCACCATGAATTTTTGCAGTGTTTTAGAGTCGCCGTTCACGATAGCTCCAATGGCCCACTCAATCTTCTCTCGCTCTTTTGGAGCATAGAGAATGCTCATGAGTCTATCCCAAGCTGGAATTGGACAATTCTCGAGTGCATAAGGAAGACGCTTTGAAGCATACATGTCTTTCGAGATAGCTGTATTTGAAAATATAAGTCTCTCGTCAAGCATGTGGAAGTTGTCCCGCATCTGCCGCTGGCAATACTTGTGCCAAATATCAATCATGCCGCTTTCCGCATCCCACATATGTAAGACACGATATTGGTCAAGTATTCCTTTGTGACCTTCGGCATATGCGTCAAGCTCCCTGTCAATTAGTTGCAAAGCGTCCTCTTCGTCGGTCGACCAAAGCCCCCTTTCTTCCACCCAGATAGCATAGAAGTCGCCACCTCGAATCATGAGATCACTTGACTTCTTTATAATAAACTTTGGATATATCTCAACGATTCCCTTTTTCTGCCTCGTTGAGATGAACAGAAAATCAAGCATTCAAAGCGACTCCTCCTTTCTATTTTTAGACTTTCCCGATGTAGTTTTCTCCGATCCAATGCTGCATCTGATACCAAATATCCATACCTCGCATGTCAATCGTCGGATTCTGTACAGTGAAAAGGCCGCCTTTCCCGCAAGGTTCATACTGGCGAGTGTTGAAGCGATGTATGATTCCAGCAGCTTTTGCTGAATCGAAATTGGTATCATCCATACCGTCAAGACCGAGAGAAACAATCATCGACCAGAACCACTGACCAGTCCGATTCCCAAGGTCCTTATCTTCCATGATGTGGTTTTCCATGCGAATAGAAAGCGCCACCATCATCTCGAGCATCGAGCAAAAGCTATTTTGTCCACCAAGGTCTCGATCAATGATTTCGTATGGAATATGATACTGGTCGGCATAAGCGTAACGCAAATCAATAGCGTCGTTTGCTCTAGGCTGGTCAAGCTCGATGGACGGAACAAACGGCGTATTGAACAGAAAACTGAAAAGCTGACGATACCTTGGACCTCTGAAATTGTCATTGTGCCATACGGCGGCCACGAGGTAATCTTCATAAAGCTGCACAGTGGGGTTATATATCATTCAGTGCCCTCCTCTCTTGGACTCATAAATTCGTCATAAGTTTCGAGACTCCGCAAAATCTCGTAATCCTTATGGTAAAGATGGTTTCTTACATGAATTGTATCCGGGATGAATTTGCCGATGTTCGAAAGAGCATCCGGACCAACAGTACGCTGAACATTTTCCACCTTTTCGCCAGTCTGGTCATAGCAAAGTACACCGTCGGCAGTGTAGGTAAGAAAACTTGTGTCGAATTCATCGATTTCGCCAAACTCATCGGGCGAAATCAGTTCGTAAGTTCGAGTATCGGTCTCGTAAATACTTCTCCCTTCGCTATCCTGCAAATTGAGTTTCTCCATGGCAAAATCAATCCCCTTTTTCACGGCTTTGTCTTCGATTTCTTCGTCCATCTTTGCTTCTTTTTCTGCAAAGTGCTGACGCATGGATTCGATCTGTTCATCCGCATAGCTCTGGTATTCTTCGCGCATACGAGTACGCATATAGTAAGCACCTGCGAAGACACCAGCGGCAAAAGTAAGAGCGAGTTTAGCAATATTCACAAATTTCATAATATAGATCCTCTTTCTAAAACAGAATATTAGTTACCCATAATTTCCTGACGACGTTTTTCAATACCTTCAACTTTGTCAATGATGTTGCCATCAACATTAAAGTCCAGAACGATACTGTATTCGTCACCCTGAAGGAACGCTACCTTCTGCGGATTCATTTCGTCATAAAGACCGAAATCCACATACGAATCGATCTTCGGATTTGCAGGGTCCCATACCCAACCGGCGAACTGACCGATATAAGTATTGGGCACACCCAGCATGTCGTAGACATCATTCAGGAACAAGTATCCCTTTTTACGAAGTTTACGGTTTGCGGCATCCTGTACGTTCCTGACGAAGATCAGATTATACCCAGCTCCCCGCTCGTAATAAGGGTTTGTTTCATCAAAAACTACGCTATAAGGATGCTTAATCATCTTGTCGCCGACATAGACGGTCTCTTTTTTCTTATTACCGTTTTCGTCAGTGGTTTCAACTTCTTCGGCTTTGACACCGTGCTCCAGCTCATACTGAGTCTGCTCGCCAAAGCGCTCCTTAACACGAGCTTTGTATTCATTAAATGCAGTAGTAACAGCCGAATACGCAGCGACCGCAGCACCATAACGCCGACGCATGATGATATGCGAGCCGATCATGCAGCCAAGGCCGCCACCGATGAGAATGACAGCAGGAACATAGAGCTTTGCAGCCTTCGCGGCAGTCTGAATATAAACGGTGGTCTTATCCTTGCGAGCGTCCTCTTCGGTGTAGGTTTCGCCCTCTTTGACTTTCAAAGTGCCGTCCTCAAGACCGTGAATCTTCTCAAGGTTATCACTCGTAGTCTCAAGCACGTCCTGCATTTTGAGAGTAGCTTTGCAGGCCTGAACAGTGCCGGTGACGATAGACACAGCGCCGACAGCAATAAGGATTTCAGGGGAATGCTTTTTCGCCTTAAAAGCGATTTTGTTTGCGAGCCTCGAAGCGGATTCGAGAGCAGAAGTCATATTAAACTTCATAATATAAAGCTCCTTTCTTAGAGTTTGATGGGATCAGGAAGAGAAACGTAGTATCTATCTACGATTTCTTCCTTTCCGCCAATATAGGCGGTGCGACACGTTGCGACTTTCTTTTTAATCGCTCGGACAGACGCGCCGTCAAGATTTTGCCAACCGATTTTTGTGTCGCTGTAATTTGAGGGTACTCCGGCCAAGTCACAAGCGTCTGCAACACTGACATAATGCCATTTTTCAATGGCTTCTTTCAGTTCAGAAAGAATTTGCTCAGCTTCATCGCGATCCGCATAAGTAACCGATTTCCATGAAGTAGATGCAAGAGGGACAATAATATCATCCGCGTCACTCTTTCTTTTCACTTCATAGTTATCGCAAAACGCCTTGCACACCGTGATGACACCAACAGCGGCAAAGATGTCCTTCACAATTCGTTTCACCATAAATCCTTCTTTCAAAATATCATTTTCTGAGTGCAGCAGCTCGTGGGAAGTCGATTACAAACCCTCCATTCACAGCCCGTACATGAGCACCAGACAGATTATACCAGCCATACGAATAGTCCACATAGCTCGTTGTAATACCCATAAGGTCATAAAAATCAGCGACAGAGACTTGACCATAGGTTGCGAGGGCTCCGTTCATCTGGTCAAGAACGTTCTCAGCATCTACTCTTGAGCCAAAGACTATTTCTTGGTTCTGAGAATATCCGCTTTGAACAGGCGCTTGCTGCTGATACTGGTTCTGGGTATAAAAGCTCGAATAGCTGGTGGTCTGATAAGGACGAGGGGGCTGCTGATACTGATTCAGCTGCCAATAACCGTTCATAGGACGCTGATTGTTAAAGAAAAGCATCGAAAGAGCAGTGTTGGCGATGTTGTAAAGGAGATTCTTTGTGCCAGGAATCAGCAAATCGTTTACAAGACTCTGCTTTACCTGTTCCATATCCCCAAGAATGAAAATATCAGCCAGTTTCTTCGCGTTGCTTTTCTTTTTTACAGTAACCTTTCCCGTTGTGACCTTGCTGAACTTCTTTTCTTCAGGCTTTTTGCCCTGAGTAGTAGAATCGAGCGAGCTTTTCGACGAGAAAGAATTATTCGGAATTTTGATTTCAGCCATGGTATCCTCCAAAATAAAAAGAAGAGAGCCGCAGATTTCTCCACGGCTCTCGCCTCAAACCTTGTTACTTCGTTTCCTCCTCGGGTTCCACCTCAGTGGCTTCGACTTCCACATCGACCGATTCGGACTCCTCCGCACCTTTGTGCTTCTTCAGACCGGCAACCTTGGCCTTGATCGCAGGAGCAACTTTGCGAATCACCTTCTCGCCCAGCTTCCCGATGCCGTAGCCAGCCAGTGCAACTGCACCGACAACAAGCATCGCAGGAATGCCGCCAGAAGTTTCTTCGGCGTTGTCCTCCGTCATGACCAGGTTCTCGTCCTGAGTAGGCACCATATCGGTGTTCTCGGTATCCATAACCTCGTTCATAGTGTTCATTTCGTCCATAGTAGTATCCTCCTTAAAATGTTAGAAATTTATAGTAACCATATTGGTTCCATAAAACGAGATGAATTTTTCGCGTCTCAGATAAAGGGATGGCCACCGAGGGTCTTAATCTGATCGCGAACGAACTTCAGAGAAATGCAAAGAGCATCTTCCATTTCCCTAAGAACTGCGAGTTTCTGCTCCCGAGTAAAGTTATGCGCGTAGCTTTCTACGTCGCAAATGCTTTTGAGCGTGAGTGCGAAAACCTTCTGCGCAATCTGAGTGTTACGTTTGTTCATAATAAGAATCTCCTTTCAAATATAAAGCTAAGAGCCGCAGAATCTTCCACGGCTCAAAGCCTTTCTTCGTAATACACTCGAACTTTTTCGCGTCACAGCCCGATATACTTTGGCGGATTCGTATACACGAGCACCATAGCAGGTTTACCGGTCTTATCAAGACGCGAATCATATGTCAGCTCGAGATATCCATTGGTGTCGATATCCCATCCAAGATCTTCAGCGAGATCAGCATGGTCAAGACCGAGCGTGTCAAACCATTCATTGACCGAAAGACGCATATCATAGCGCATCTGGCGATTAAAGACGTTGACTGCATTCTCGATCACATTCCTTGTAGACCAAAAATATCTATCTACAAGAGGATCATAGCACCAAGTGGTGTCGTCTCCGTGCGGAAGATTGATGATTTTGGTCTCAGGGATATGCTCTTCCATCTTTTTAGCTGCGACTTCCTTGTGAATATCTTTCTCGGCTTCCTCGCCAATCTTCTCACTCACAACCTCACGATAGCTCTTAAAGGTTGCGTCAGTGAGACTTGCCGCCGCTGCGAGTGCTGCATTTCGGTGCAGATGGATGCTCGATGCACCAATGATGCAGGCCGACCCTGCTATAAAGGCTGCTGCCGTCGGAATATAAAGCTTACCGGCCACCTTTACTTTCTCTTTAGTCGAGAGAGGATGAGCCTGTTGGATTTCCTCATGTTCGATAACCCAAAGTGCCTTCGGAGTGGCCTTGACTGCCAGGATCACACTGGACGCCAAAGTCATAAGACCAAGACCAGTCAAAATCTCAGGTGAATGCTTTTTAAGAAGACTTTCGCCATGTTTCAAAACAGCTCTAATATTCATAATCACTTTACCCTCATTTCATTGTATTTTTATAGCTTCACTAAGCATATTAAGGAGTTCTATGGATTCGTCATGCACTTCGGTAGATACTTCCCCACGTTTCCAAAGCTCGTCGATAGCAAACAATCCCATCATGGATTCGAACCAGATTCTCATAGTTTCATAATTTTTCATTTTTGCATATTCTCCTTTCAAAAAGAAAAGAGCCCACGATTTCTCGTAAGCTCTTTTGCCTTACATGAATTTATCCGCTTCTTCTTTCCAAAGTTGGAACCGGATTTGTTCATCACGGTTTGCCGTCTTCTCGAGGTAGTTCTCCTCCCTGATCCAATCGTAAATCCGAACAGGCGTCATGATGCAGTAGAATGCAGCTATGACGATGGTTAATACCAAAGCCTTCGCAAACATCCATGCAAAATGAATCGTCCGCTTGATCCCGTAGATCATAGTAGAGTCCATTTCCTCATAAAAGTCGTAATCGTAAAACATACCAAATTCTCCTTTTTATTAAGTGTGGATTTTCTTCCATAATACAAGGAGAATTTTTCGCGGTTTACTTTGCAAAGATAAGATAATACTCGTCTCTTGCGTTATTATTGTCACGATATAATTTAATGGTTTTATACTTTCCAAAAATCCAATTAGACAGAAAATCGCAAATCGAATCTCGGTCATGCTTATTATCAAACGAGTAGACGGCTATCGCACTTACATTTTCATAAAAACGCTGAATCTGTTCTTTCATCTTCTCAAGCAGTTTATAAAACTCGTCCATGTCCTTAAGCTTTTTGTAATCACTCATAATAGTTCTCCTTTTTGAAAATATAAAAAGAAAGAGAGGAGTTACCTCCCCTCAGTCTTTTGATTATAAACCTTTTCGGCTTCTTCCTGTGCAATCTGCCGGTATCTGTCTTCTTCGGAACGATCCATCGACTTCGTGCTTACGAAATCTGCAATCACTCCGACGATACCAAATATCAAAGCGGCCACAGCAAATTTATTACCTTTCATAAGGTTCACCTCCTTCATAATAGAAGCTATCTTTTTCGCGTTAGAAAGGAACCTCATCACTAAACCCAGCGCTTGGAGCAATCAAAGTATCAATAACGTATGCCTTTTCACCGTTACCCATATTGCATACGCTCAGCTCATAATCAAGCCAGCATTCGCCGCACCACTCACAAAGAGTATCAACACTCCAGCCGATGGAGTCCCCGTCTTCGGTAAGTGATACTCCAAGACCTGTATATAAATCGTTAAGAGACGCGCAACCATTGATGGAAAGGTTACGATTTAAGATGTACATAGCCCTTCTGATCTTAGCGATCGTCGTTTCAAGATAACGTTCACTATACGGATCGTAAACCACAATCTTTTCCCCGTTATCAAGGTCATCAAAGTCAAAAGAATCTTCGCTTTGCTCGACGATTACTTCGTTGGCTGTTTGAATATCAGTTTCTTTGCCGAATCTTTCAGCAATCTTGCCACGGTATTTTTTATACCCTGTTTCCACGAGAGCATACGCAGCAGCAAGGCTTTTCTGCTGACGAGCCGTGATGATATTGGCTGCCACAATACAGGAAATAGACGCGATACCAGTTGCTGCCGCCGGAATATAAAACTTCCAGCATTCTTTCACGATCTCTTCTTTCGTGATAGGAGGCTGATCGATACCAGAAGATTCTTTCCAAGCTTCACGTTCTCTTTTCTTTTCTTCGACAACTGCTTGCGCCTTGGTGGTGGCCACGCCGACTTCGACTGCCGTCGCCACAAGACCTACGCTTGCAACCAGTGTCAAAATTCCGCCTGCGTGTTCTTTACAAAAATGAAAAATACCTCTTACGATTTTTTCTTTATCGGACATATTAGTTCTCCTTATCGTTCAAAATATCAGGATGCTCTAAAATATAGTCAGTCACATCTTGTGCACCGTTCTTGTAGCCACACATATACGAATTATTCATCATGAATGTGACGACAATTGCGACGGCGCTCATTCCAGCAAAATGAAGCATTCTATAGAAGTTTTGCGGACCAAATCTTTTGATGAGTTTCTCTTTGATTTTCATAAAATTCTCCTTTACAGCATATTAAGAAGTTTACGAATATCTTTTTCAGAAGCATCGAGATGAAGATCAAGATGAACATGAACATTACCGTCGTCATCAGCATGAGTCATAGTAAGTTCATGCAAAGACACTTTGGCAGAATATCCTTGCTTTTCAATGACCTTTGAAATAACCTTTGCAATGAGACCTGTCATGAAACCGCTGCGAAGTACAATAGCATCATTTTGGGTGCGCTTAAGAGCGAGGTTTGCGGGTTTATCCATTTTGTTTCTCCTTTCAAAAAGAAAAGAGCCTATGTTTCCATAGACTCTTTTTAGAGTTATTTTGCCAATTTGTTACAAAGTTTACCGATTGCAGTTCCTTCGATTCTTCCTGCAATATATGCAATCGGGAACAGAATCAGTCCGCACAAACCAAATGCTCCTCCGATTCTAATTCTCTCATCCTCAGTTTTCTGAGCAATCCGATTATAGAATTCTTCGAACATTCGATTGTATGCAAGCATTCCTGCTACCGTATTGCATACAGTTGCAATCGCAATCAAAGTCCAACCAACGATAGTAATCAGTTTCATATTTTTCATGGCATATAGCCTCCCTTCATTATACACCATGATTATTTCGCGACGAAAAAGAAAAGAGACCTTGGCGTACCAAAATCCTTTCCTGGAAGCTGCATTTTATCTTAGCGTCACGTTTTTCGCCTAAAGTTTAGTTTTTGTTCGGCCGGAACATTTGCACAAGTAACCATAGCACAACCCCAATGGTCAATGCGATAATAGCACTCGTAATAATTTGTCCGACCGTAACCGTCGTATTCCAAATCTTTTTACAAATATCCATAACATACCTCCTTAAAATGGCAGTCCTTCCATTATAGAGGGTGTTTAATTTGCGAAAAAAGAAAAGACCCCGTGTTTCCACGAGGCCCGTTTCTTAAGCATCAAAGAATTTATTTACTTTATCCTCTCCGTATTTTTTATAGTATTTTTTATAAGCCAATTTCAACACTTTCATAAAATACAATTTGTTGAGTTCTTCGCATTTATCCCCAGACCGAAGTCCAGCAATATAAAGTGCGCGGTTGATGTCAACCAAAGTACCATAATAGTGTATCTTTGTTTTATAAATAATATCTTCGAGCATCATGGTAATCTCTCCTTTCATTTAGCTCATAAAAGAGGATGTTTAATTTGCGAGAAAAAGAAAAGACCCGTGTCTCCACGAGGCCGATTCCTTCACTTTTTAATACCTTCAAGTACCCCCTGATCATCCAAATAGGAAATAATTTTAGCCATGAGTTTTGTCATCATAGCCGAATGATACTCAACCATTTTCATGCTCTTTTCAGAGTCAATAAGACCTTCGTTTCCAGCATTTAGATAAATAACAAGCAAACTAGAATGATAATTAAGCTCACGAACAAATTTCTCCATATCAGACATAGTAATTTCCTCCTTGTCGTTTATAGGGTATATTCTTCCATAAAATACCTTGTCATATTCGCGCTACACTAGTTTCCTCGGAAAGTCAGTCTCCCAGCGTTCTCGTTTCATAGGTTTCATTCTTAGTGCCCACATAATTTGACGGATCGTTACAGTAGGATAAAGGCCCGTCTCGGACTTCTTTCCGGCTCTCTCACGAAAGAACTGGCTAAATCCATAGCGCAAATATAATTCGTCACAAAGCCAGGGGTCAATTGGTCCCCAAAAGGTGGCCTTTGTTCTAGGATTAAACCTTTGCTGGATAATGCAAAGTCCTTTTGACCCTTCTAAATATAAAGTAGCGCTTGAGTAAACGGGATGCTCGCAGCGATAAGTTTGCCCGTAGTAATTTGTCCAGTTTTCAGGTTTTTCTGTATGCCATCTCATCGCAAAAAGAAGAGACCATGCTTTTCAGCACAGCCTCTCCCGAGTCACCTCCTTACTTTTTATGAAAAAAACCTCTCCAAATTTCCCCAAACACTTTCGAGCAGAACGTACCAGTCTCTTCGAACTTAAAGCCTTTCGCCATCCACAGATTGTCGTTCACAAGCTTTATCGCAAACGTACCGAGTGTGACACCAGTTCCGACAAACGCAATCACCTTCGCATCTTTGGCTTTTTTGGTCTCAAGCGCAAGCTCTTTTTCCTTTGCTTCGAGTTCCGCTTTCTTGACCTCCAAATCCCGATCCGAATTGACTTCGTTCATCCGAAGTTTGTGCATCATCTCGATCGTCGCAGCAGCTTTCTGCATCTGATCGGATCCAAGCTCAAGTCCTTCGAGTTCACCAAGTTCCCTTTCGAGTTCTTTGTTGAGTTTCTCTTTGAGTTCCATAATTTTCTCCTTTCAAAAATATAAGAGTTTCCTCCATTAAAGAGGCAGTTTTATTTGCGATTGGCCCATTTCGCTTTTAAGGACACGTGATCTTCTTCGAGAAAGATTGAATCATCTACGTCGTCATAAAACTCAACGGCAAAATAATAATCGTCGCCATCTTTGACGATACTAAATTCGCCAACTTCATCGTCATGTTCTGAGTTCCATGTCCCGACGATATATCCGCCAATGACCCCCACAATTATCATAATCATAGCAAACCAAACAGAAACCATATTAAACTCCTTTCTGATAATAAAAATAAAGCTCGCAGATTTTTCCACGAGCTCTTTAACTTACATATCGGTTCTCACAAGGAAAATCTTCTTTCCTCTTTGCGCGACGCGAACAGGAAGTCCAGACTTTTGCGCAGCCGAGCGAAGAGAACCAGCGACAGAATCTGTTCTGAATTTCGATTCCTCATGCGAGCGAATAACCTCTGCATAATGCATATTCATTCTCATAAATTCTTCAATGGTCTCAAGTCGCTTACTGTTTTTTTTCTTTCTGGTAAATTCCAAATCTTTCGCAGTAGCTTCTTTCAAAGTAATCATAAATATCCTCCTTTATTCTGGCACCGTATATGCCTTTCATAAAAGAAGCTGCGAATTTTGCGAAAGAAAAAAGAAGAAAGGACGTTACACGGATTCGAACCGTTCCTCCGCTTGGATATAGCGGCGTCCTCACCATTAGACGATTGTCATTTCTTCCATAAAAGGAGGTGTTGTTTTCGCGAAATATAAAAAGAAAAGGACCATGAGTTTCCTCAAAGTCCTTTGTGAAATTTAGCACCTATTAGTAATAATGATATAGCAGCCATCAGAATCAGACATGTAGTCGATGTGAACTTTGCTAAAAAGCGTCCGCTCAAATGCGTTTTTGAGTCGTCTTACACATGCTTCTGCGACGCAGCAACTTCCGTTCCGATTATCCATTCTGATAATCCCGCGATAGAAGTGCAGTCGGATCATGTCACCAACGTACTCCGAACACTTTGCGTAAACGTATTCAAAGTTTTCCATCTTATTAGTGTCTTCGATGTACATAAATATCCTCCTTATTTTGTGGGTGTATATTCTTCCATAAAACACTATGAAAATATCGCGAAAAAGAAAGAGAGGTGTTTCCACCTCCCGTTCTCGGGTAAAGACAATTTAGTGCAAACCCATGTTGGTCTTCCAGAATCGTTCGTATTCATAGCATTCGTCCCAGCATTCGTAATCGTTATAAGTACGATCAAACGCTGCGTTGACAGCCATCATGAAGTTAACAAACGCATTCTTAAAGCTCTTAAACATAGTAATTTCCTCCTTAAATGTGTGTCTTTTCTTCCATAATAGGAGGTGTAATTTTTGCGAAAAAGAAAAGGACCTGTTATATTACAGGCCCGATTTCTTAATGTCTTGTTTTATGGTGCTTATTGCTCCGTTCGATTTGTCTTGTTTTTGCCTTAACCATTTTGATCAAGTTCCAAAACAGCATAATAAACAGAACGCAAATAATCAAATCCATAAATATCAACTCCCTTCATAAAGGGAAAAGATTTTTTCGCGAAAAAAGAGAAATAGTTACTTTCTACCACGTTGGTTCTTCCAACCTATCCCTCAATAAGTAGGGCGTTACCTCTTGTAAAAATCTTATTGTTATTACTGTCTTCCCAACGTGAAGTGAATCACAGACTTCCACACGCTATTGTTGTAACAGTTTTCTCCATAAAGTGAGATGAAAATTTTGCGAAAAAAGAAAGGGACTGACTTTTCGTCAATCCCAGCAGCTTTAGTTAAAGTAATAATACATAGCCCATTCGTAGTAAACCGAAGCCATCGTAAGTGCCTCATCCTCCACGTCGTATGCGATGTAGCGAATCTTGCCGTCGTTCTCTTCATTCGGTTCTTCAATGATAACATAACTATCATAGTCATGACCGAAGTCAGAGTCGAGCATATCTCGCTCCACCACTTCTTCGTAAGTAGGATAATACACTTCATTCTCTTCGGCTTTCATGCAGCCAGTAAACAGCATAAAGCAGCAGAATGCAAAAGCAATCCCAATCATAGTAGCAATAACCTTTTTCATAATAATTATCTCCTTTATAATGTTTTGAAAAGTTTATTTCTTCCATAATAGGAGATGTAATTTTCGCGTTATTGCCGTTCGCTGCTAAGCTTCCAGAAAAACTTGTGATATGCTTCGTAATACAAATCTCTACAACAAGGGCATCCTTTTATTCTGAGAATTTCATATGTAACCCCCTCTGTTACGCCAATCTTCAAATACTTTGCAATAGAAGGGTCGATGCTCGAAAGGGTGTTATCAACATAACTCATTCGCTTTGAAAAGTACGCTCTAAAACGTATCGTTGGGCATTCCAGCTCAGATATCACAGAAAGGGTGTATTCTAAACGAGGAGTAGAATGGCTCAAAGGAGAAATTGAAAAAATAAAATAGAGTGTAGCCTTTGCGATGTAGGAATCGCAGTGTATGAATAGTGTAGAGAATATGCAGGATTGCCCCACATTTCTCTACACTATTTCACACTTAGCCACACTCTATTTTATCATACCATCGAAATATTATCGATGCTTCAAAACATTTAACACTCCGACGGCAAGTCTGACGGCGAGACAAAAGATAACGAAACTTCGTTGTTTTTAAGTTTAAGGTATAGGAAATATCAAGGAGTGAACCGCGTTTTATGACGTCCTTATAAACGCATCTGCCATCGTATCTCCTAAAACCTCTTTTCCAGCCCGTAAAATATCAAGACCGTAGTCAGCCATGAAATTACACACCCACTCTTCGACTTCGATCCAGTATTCGGGCCTTACCATTTGGTGAAGCTCATCAATAATTCCAAAACTTTTCATAGCAGCATGCCCAATCTCGTGAATAGTAACTCTTCGCAAAAGGCTGCCAGACAAACCCTCATAAATATAAATTGTGTTGGTTCTGATGTCGGTTGTGGCAAGTCGTCTGCTTCCGGTTCTATCCACGAGATATGGACAGTCACTTTGAACGTAATATACCCGCCATGGGATGCCATTCAGGTAAAAACGTTCCATTTTGATTTACGTGGGCATTTCACCAACGAGTTTCGTAAGATCGGCTTTCATACGCTTTTTGAGGTCAGGCTCCGCAGTACGATACATTTCGCGAATCGTACCAATGGTATCCATCATATGCTCATTGGCGTACATTTCCATGTCCTCTTTGTCTCTTGCAGACTTGGTTTCCGTGTAATGCTTACGAGCGTCAAGGTATTCGCGATAGGGTTTACCATAGCGTTGATCGCTTCTCTCATTCTCGCGACCATATCGTTCGCTCATTTCGTGGTTGTACATTTCCGGGTCACGAGCCCATTGGCGCATACGAGAACGTTCGGTTGCTTTGTTCATTTTGGGAGGGACGTAACCGTAACGATTTTCCATTCCTTCCTCGTCATCACCAGCCCTTTCCATAGCCATGATGACATGAGCATAATAACACTGTTCCCATTCGTTCTTTTCAGTCTCGGAGCAGTTTTTCTTGGCATCCGCAAGGTCTTTGATGATGTCAGCTACTTTGCCAAGTTCATCGGTATCGACTTGCGTAACACCTTTGCTGGTTTCGTTTTCAAACCAGCCTACGACGGTCTCAAACGCTTTGCAAAGCTTTTCGTAATCCGTCTTATCTTTCATATGCTCACCCCACCTTCCGAACACTCAGCACCGCGCCTGGCTCGATGACCACGGGAACAGTACCAGTGTTGACGACGGTTACACGAGAATAATCTCCACAACAGTTCACCTCGTACAAAGTTCTCTCGACCGCATTGGCCGCACCAGCCGTTGCCGTCTGAGAAAGAATTGTACCGGCAGGATCAACTACGCCGCCAGTTTCAATTGCGAGCTGGGCAGTACCAGCAGCGTCCGCAGTCGCGATGTTTCCCGTGAAACGAACCTCGTATATGGCGTTGTAGCGCATCTTAATACTACCAGTTCCGGCCTTGGTGCAAGTATCTGCGCCAAAACGGAATCGTACAGTATCAAAGATGGCCGTCTCGCCTGCTGCCAGCGTAAGAGCCGAGGAATTGGTCAGCTCAAGCATCCATAATCCCCTCCTTCCTTTGCTCCATTTTGATTACTGGCCACAAGCAGCAGAGCAAACAAACTGCTGAGTAGTCTGCTGATTGCAGCAGAAAGGATTTGCAACCACATACGCGGGCTGCGGGCAAGGACGCAGAGTATTGACGAGATAGGTATTCTGATTTGCCTGACTGGCAGCAAGGTTGAGAGCCTGAATCTGGCTACGCAGATTGGCATTTTCGGTCTTCATATCCTCCATGCGATTGGCGACGATCTCCTCATGCAGGGCACGGTAGTTGTCGTTCTGGTTCTGCATCAGAGCCTGCGTCTGATTGGCAATGGCAACCTGAATTGCGTTACCCTGCGTTGCCAGATCATAGCCTACCTGCTGAAAACCAGTCCGATTCTCGCAGCAGCAATTTGCAAGCTGAGTAGCCAGAGCATTGGTGTTCTGCATATTGGCCACCGTATCAGACTGTATCGCCTGCTGGAGAGTAAAGGTGTTCTGCATGGCATTCATGGCGCTATTCTGGATAGCACTCTGGACACCATTAAAACCGGTCAGCATGGAATTGTTCATGGCATAGAAGCCGTCGGCGAGGCCATTCTCAAGACCATTCAGCTTGTTGGTAACGCCCTGGTTGTCAAAGCCGCGCTGAATATCGCCGACAGTAGCGACAGCCGCTTCACACCCACAGCCATTACCGCCACGCATACCAGCACCGCCGTAGCCAAAGCCACCATACCCGAAACCGCCAAACAGAGCCATCAGGATGATGATAACCCACCAGCCTTCGCCGAAGCCATAGCCGAAACCGTTATTGCAAGAGTTAGAACCCATGACGGCCGCAACATCAGCCGCAGAAAGACCATTGGAACTGTTAAACATACGCATTTACCTCCTCTTGGTAAATCCATTTTGAATTTGATGATTCGAGCGAATATGTCTAATTTTTACGTCCCTTCGGTCGATCGCGCGCATCATCAATCCAAAAGTCCGTAAAACTAGAACCTTGGATTAACGATGGGTGAAAAACCGCATAGCTTGCTGACAAGCTTCTTGCGGCGTTACACCATACGTCTTGCAAAGATTATTAGCAATCTCTTCGCCTTTCTTTTGGTCACCTGACTTAATGGCTTCCAAAAGACCCTGTGCGATTGGGTTCTTACTCATGGCCGGATCGCTGGCAAGTCTTTCGACCATGTTTTTGACAAATGGATCATTCAGTGCGTTCATCCCCATCGGCATCCTCCTTTTTGTAAGGTTTTCGATAGTAGGACAGCTTTGAAAGTTTCTTTTCGATTCGATCAAGTCTTTCGTTGACTGGAGCGAACATATCAGTCTGAGGAACTGCATCCACCGCCGTTACAGCAGGCGTTTCAGGAACAAACCGCAAAGTTTCAATCGTTCCAGAAGAAGTGAAATACTTGATATAGACACAAGAAAGGTCCCCACTCGGAAAGACTGCATAGCTTCCGTCATTGGGGACCTCATTGGGTCTAATTTCTTCAAGAGTATTTACTTGCCTGCCAACGATCAAAGGATATGTTTGCTGAATTGGCATCTGCTGGATAGGTGGAGGTTGTCTGAAAATAGTTTGCTGAGGCATTTGCGCCGGAACATACATCATATTTTGCTGCGGATAACCGACGGCCATATACTGCTGTCCGAGAGCGCCTCCATTTTGAAATGACAAGCAATCACTTCCTTATTTTGTGATACCCTTAAGACGAGCAGTCTGCATAGCTTCATCACCAATCTGAGCTGCTTTGGTAAAAGAGTTATTCTTATACCAAGCAATCAGACCGGTGATGACCGTGAGACCAGTAGTGATAAGAGCATTCAGCTGTTCGTCCGAAATAGGAAGCGGACTTTTACCCATCGCCTGCAAAATCTGGTTGATAAGAGCAAGGAAGAAGCAAGCAGTTCGAACGATAGTCGACACGCTAACACCATCGAAAATCTTATTGAGCAAATTTTTAATAGCGGTCATAGGATCAATCCTCCTTTCTGTCATTGTCTATGGGAAGTTTGAGAATGCGATTATAAAGAGCGCTGCCGGTGCCGTTTCCCCCAAGAGCATGATAGATGTTATAGACATCTTCTGTATTCTTGAGTTCTTCGGTTGTCACTGTACCTTTATCAATGCATCTCTGGCACAATTCATATAGCCGCATATGCAGCGTAACAAGTACTCCTTCCCTCGTGAGCTTATCTTCCTTATCCCTCTCAGCGACACGTTTCTCGCTTTCTTCGTTCAGCTTCCTCAGCTTTGAGTAAAGATGCTTACACAAAAGACCGAGACAAGTGCTGATTACACCAAAGATGATTTGAATGAGATATTGAGCGACAAAATCCTGCACCGACACCGCCTCCTCAACCGTTCCAGCGAGATTTGGTAGCACGAACATCAACATGAGTAAAGGTAGAATACCTACCAATGCCACCGCTATTAGGCATCAGTGTCTCGACATATTCGGCAACTCTGCTCGGAGATACGCCAGAGACTTTGATGTCGGCTGCCTTTCCATAGCAATGCTGGGAATACGTTGCGCCACCAACCTTTTTGTTATGACTAGCGGTGCGAAACGCTGAAGTGATGGTTACGGCCTTGCCAAAATGGTCGCGAACATTCTGCAGAATATCAACAAGGTCCGAATCTACAAAGATTGGATCAGTATCATCCTTGCAACGAAATTCGCGAACACGAAAGTTCTTCGAGAGGAACTTAGTTCCGTCTTTTGCGTAAGAGTAAGCATTGATAGCCATAGGGTATCAATCCTCCTTTGTGACTAGACCCTTAATATGTTCGAGAATGAAAATCGGAGCGTCATAGAAGCTTCGATCCCATAGCCAAAAGTCTTTGTGGTCTTTTCTTCTATATGGCTTACAAATATCATCTTCCCACACCCGATTCCATCTTTCCTGATGTTTTACATCGAGTTTTTCAAGCGTAGAAGTTATGGTATTCACAAGTTCCGCTCTTTTTTCACCGTACCCATCATCATTTTGAACAAAGAAATCAATAGAATTCTTGCTATGAAGATAGGTCAAAGGCTTATCGTTAAAAAAGAGCAAATTCTTGCCGTCTCCTGCAACTTTGGTTCCATAAGGAATATTTACAATGTCACTGGATAAGGCTTTGAACCTTGCTCGTTTTCGCGTGAAATAGCTATAATAGCCCATTTTGTTTTACTGAACCTCGGTATTCTCCTCGCTCGGCTGGATCTGAGCTTTCTTGGTGTTAATACGGCCGATCAGATCGAGGTATTCATCCTCGGTAAGCTGATTTGCGGCCATGTACAGAACCCCGAACTTAGTCGCCAGCGCATCAAGATCTTCAATAGTCTTGGCGGTCATAATGCACATTTTACCAGCGTTGTACATAATACTCATAGTTACACCCTCCTTTAGGTGACGATAGAGGTATCTTCGGAAGAACCAGACGTAGAGGTCATACTCGTAAGCTCGAGCATGGTAAGACGGTACTCCTGGTCAATGATAAAATTGGAAAGTTGGCTCATAAGATCAAACGTAATGCTACCATCATCTTGGGGGATGAGAACTGCATCGGGTTCGGTACCTTTCATAGCATTTTTTCCGTAAAGATGGTAGACTGTTCCACTAAAGTTTATACCTTCGGCTTCGTGTTCGCTCTTTGCCATGCCATAACAGCCATTCGGCTGCAAGCGAATATAAATCGGTTCGTCAACCATAGCGATTGTGTCATTTGAGATAGGATCCACAATCAGAAACATTTAATCCCTCCTTTCCTCTTATCTTTGTTCAATTCAAACAAAGAACAAGAACATGCACGCAAAGTTGAAAGTTCCATCGTATACTCTATCAAACGAGCCATTACCATCCATTACAACATTGTTTCTTTTGGTTGTATCTTTAGCACTAGAGACTCTATTACGAAGCCAATACGTCGTTCCATTATATGACTCGTTTATACCTTGATTTCCGGACGAATTGAAACTCAGGCCTTTTGCGACATAGGAATTTCCGGATTTGAAATATTCATACTGCTGCTGGTTTTGATCACTCCAAGTTTCGGTTCCGGAATAATGAAACCCGCGAAGTTCATATACGCTTGGTATCGACATCGGAAGTTGGATACTGCTGATAGAACTTTCGGTATCGTAATATTTTGTGGCTTCTTTCATTACTGCTCGAAGATCGGTTGGAAGTGAGCCAATGACACCAACCCTAGAACTCTGAATATTGGGGACATATTGTCCACAAAGATATGACATTCCACTCATTCCAAAACCATAGCGATTAGCTCCTTGCTCCGACGAACTGAGATAATCATCGTAACAACCTAAAACAGCCGAATCACTAGTATTCATAGTTCCATTGGCGAACGGGTCATCGCCTTGAACTGCATTAAAAAGGACGCATAATTGACCGTCGGATTTCCCCATGCAAAAGTGGATTAGATTACTGCCCTCAACGGATGCGTTATGATTGATACCTAAGATGAAGACATCAATATCTCCAGTCAAACGCATACCATCAGCAAAATTACCATTTCCCGTGAAAGTAATAGTCTTCTGGTCACCGACAGAGAACGTGTTCGCTGCCTGACCGGAGGAGGAAATCTGACTGATCTCAGCCCAAGTACAATCGTTCAAAGCTTTGATGGCCACAACAGCACTGACGATAATCTTAATATTACCGCTAACACTATCAATAGTAATAGTGACAGACTTCTCGCCTTCTCCGCCGGCAGTAACCGCGGTAGAAGTAATATCACGGTCGCCCATCATTACCTGAATGCTGTTGATCTCATAGTTTGCATCGCTATTTGTCTGAATGGTATAATGGAAGGTGCTGCCGCCAAGAACCGTGCTCGGCTGATCACCACCAGATACACTCGCATTTGAAAGCTGCCACATAACCGAGTAGTACACGATCTTAGTGGCACTGGCGGTAATAGTGATATTGCCAGTAACACTCGCGATATAAATCTCATGAGACTCGCCGTTGTAAGCACTCGAAGTGATGTTAGACCCGCCCATGGTGATCTGGACATCGGTGAAACTATAATCGGGCGAAACCGAGAGCGTTGCCGAGTAACTTTCCCCCTCAAGCACACTACTTGCAGAGTTCGAGTTCGTAACATTCGTGAGATTGTTCGTGACCGAGTAATAATTCATCTGCACAGCCGTGACGGAGCAGGAATCAGTCTTTCCGCCACAACTGGCAGTGACCGTGGCACGACCATCCTGAAGCGCCATGACCGTACCATCCTGCGCCACAGAAACAATCCCCTGAGGACTAGAACTCCAGGTGACAGTCTGATCATAAGCATCAGGAGGATCGATCGTAACAAGCAGTTTCTCGCTCATGCCAACGGCAAGCATCAAAGAATGCTTATTGAGAGTGATGGAATTGACAGGCTTATTCCACAAGTTATAGATAGCCTGGTAAGCATCTTCAAGACTCGGATGAATCTCGACCTGCTCTGCAAAATAAGCCAGAATAGCATCCTTCTCGGCTCTGGAAAGACCAGGACTAATTGCAGAAATCTGACTTTCAAGGTCGGTGAACTTATCGCCAACCGTTTTCGAATCTGCGGCCTGACCAGAAACAGTCAACGTAGTATCAACAGTCACGGAACCGCCACCACCGCCTTCCATTTCTTCGTCAATGGCTTCAAATCCTTGTGCAATGGCCTCACGCATATCCTTGCCGTAGATAGCAGAGCGAATAGTGTTGATAATGTTAGACAAATTCGCCATTTTGATTTATGCCCTCCTTTCGAGTTAGGAATCGGTGACATAAGTCTTAACATTTCGACCGATATTATACGATCTTTCAGTCGTAGCGTTGTACTTAGATTGATACGATGACAGGCGCTTCTTTTTACTCCCAAATGTAAACTTTTTACCAGCAGGGTCATCCAAAGGCTCTACCATTTTTGTGCACAAAAGAAGCAAATTAACGCCATGAGGTTCGGAAATAACCCTTGAGAATTTCATAAAGTCCAGTCGATCGGTATTCACCCCGGAATCTACTAGATCAACCGCATTCACTTCAATCTCTTCGTATTCGCAATTCCCCACGTCAGTAAGAAGCGCTTGGGCCGCATTATTCAAAGATTCCAAAGTAGAAGAAGAGCCTTCAACAGAGCTTATGGTTTCTATTTGGCCATATCTTGCAATCAATTCGGAGTCCATTGCCGTTCCAACAATAGATTCGGTAGAGGAAAATATCCACCAACCCTTTGTCTCATAGCCGAACACTCTAGCATAAGTTTTAACGTCTTCGTTCATGCTTTGAGTTATGTTGAGATCCAAAAGGTTTTTCCCAAACTCAATGGTTTGATTGGTAACCCTCTTCGATGCTAGACCAAACAAAACGTCGTCATCATAAAACCCACCGGAAGATTCGGATAAGGTTGGATCCCAGTTAAGAACCATTAACTTTAACACTCTCTTATACCCATGAGAATCATGCTCCCTATCGAGAATCAAATAAACATATCCATCAATTTTAGAAAGCATTCCACCTAAAACGCTGTTTTTAAGAAAGTCCCATGTGGTTACATAACGACTATCATCAACCTGAATATCAGGATTGATTGTCATGGCGTTTACTGCAAGAGCACCCAAGGCCTCTGCAAGTTGTTCGTCCTCGGTTAATCCATCAAGGTTATCAGCTTTTGCGGTTATGTATTTTCCATTAGAATCTATATCACAGCCACAAAAATTGTGAAATGCCCCAACAACGTTATACATATAAAGACCAGTCGGATTACCATCTTCGTCCTGTCTTTCGGATCGAATCCTCGTCCAATCTATTTCTCTGGTATCGTCATTAAGGTAAGCAAGTTCACCTTCACAATAAATGTGCTTGACTAATTCAAAATTAGTATCAATCTGCGTAATTCTACCTTGCCAAATTATCTCGTTATCGCGTTCTATCTCAATCGTACCAAGAATAAGTCGCAAAGAACTCCAGCACACGTTCGTTTTTGGTATATCGGCTTCGAAACTGCCAGCTTCGTTTGCTTCTCTTGTCAATATCGGTTCAACAAGATAATGCTCGTCATCCAGATTATCCGTATCATATATAAGTGTTCTTGTTACCCAGTTGTAATGATCCAAATATCCAAGGCCGCCAGAAGTTAATGTGCCATAATACACTTTATACCCCATCACAGCACCTCCTCTCCAAAGACACTATTGCCAATGACACCATTCTCGAAATCAAACGGGTCCCAAAGCCAATCGCTTTCGTTGAACACCACTCGCTTCTTAAATGGATAAAAATCGTACTTAATTGATATGGTAGAATGTCTTTCATCGCTAGTCCACTTATCAACCCAGCACATGCCGTCATAGTACCAAGAAGGATCATCCGAAAGAATGACCTTGATTCTTTTGCCTTGTAAATTCTGCATAATGGTCTGATATGCGGTATGCCATCCGTGCCATTTGTTAGAATCTACATAGAATTCAAGGCTTCCTGTTCGATTGTCGTAAATGGGCCCACCGGAGAGGGCCCACGACAAATCTACTTTACCATGTCTACCAGGCACAGTAACAAAGCTTGTTCTTTCTGCAGGGGGAGCTATAACAGGCCTTGAAGAAGGAATCAAATGCCAATCTTCCCATGAATCGAAATCGCCAAACTTTACGCTGTGCTTCCCTTCATAATAGAAGGTCACTTAATTACCCTCCTCTCTTTGCTCTAGCAGCTCTTACACCCAAAGCAGAATCCATCTGTCCTGCTATACCACCGACGAGCTTCTTCGAGTCCAGAACAACCTGCATATTTTCAATCGACTGCCCCATCATGACAACCCGATTGGAAAGCGCATCAATAGCAGCAACTACATCTGCACGAGTAGAATCCACAGGTTCTTTTCCATTTTGATTCTTCTGCACAGTAACTTCACTCGCAAGCGCCGAAGAACGATTACCCCAGGCGTCGTCTTTGCCGTAACCAGCTGCGTTCGAAGTGTACCAATTGGATGTATCCTTTGGCGTAGAGAAATCGACAACCGGCGTAATTTCGGTAGCGAAACCATCGGTATTCGAAAGGACGTTCCGTACCATGTCGCTAACACGCAGGGCAGAATCCATAGCACTCGAAGTCATATCGTCCATCGACGAAGTGACGGCGGAAGCACTATCTCGAATACCCTTTGCAAAGCCCTCATCGATGTAGCTACCAATCTTAATGAATTCCGTAGAAGGCGAATTGATGCCGAAGATTCCCTTTACAAAATCCACGACACCGCCAAAGAGTCCTCCAATGAAGTCGGTAAATGCGTTCCAGGCGCTCTTAATCCCCTCAATAAGACCATTGACAATGTTTTTGCCAACGTCGATGAAACCTTGGATGAGATTATTGAAGAACTCGCCAATCTCGTCCCAGTTGCCAATCAAGAGAGCAATCGCGCCAATGATAGCACCGATAATCGCAATGATCGGGAGAAGCTCCGGAATTGCAAGCCCAATGCTGCTAAGCGCTGCGCCTACCGTCTCGACGACTCCAGCAAGACCAGCCCCACCTCCAATTGTTCCGACGAGAGTAGAGATACCTTCTCCGATAGCCGTTAAGATGGTACCATCAAAGATACTACTGAGAATAGCACCAATTTCAGGAAGACCATTTGTGATGGCGGTCCCTAGGGTCGAAATAAGATTTTGACCCATGCTACTACCAAGGAACGACAAAATCGTGTTAAGACCGCTCGCTAAAGCTCCGCCCGTATCGCCACTAAGAGCCGACGTTACGGTCGAAACTATGCCAGTGCCTATTTCAACACCTTCTTCGCTAAACGCATCGCCGAAGATCTTTTCGAGATTTTGGGTCAGCTGCGGAGATTTGGCTTCCACCTGATCCCATATTTTCTTGAACCCGCCATACACAGTAGACCAGTTATTGGACAAAGCATAAGCAAGCCGCATTGTAATGCTCTTTGCTTCCTCATCCATATCGAAACCATCAGCAAGGTCCGAGGCAAAGTCGAGGAACGCCGACTGACTTGCAAGGAGATTCTGCTGTGCCTGATAAATTTCTTCCTCAGTAGCGTTACTTCCTTCGGCAACAAGCTCGTTATACTTTGCCTGATAGACATTGGTTCTTCTAAGCTGATCGCCCATATTGCGAAGCGCCACGCCAACAGAAAGAACACCATTGGCAGAACCCTGGTACTTTGCTCGCATCGCTTCAGGACTATTCTTACCATAGGTTTCTACAGCGTTTATATAGTCCTCGGAACGACTGGAAAGATCGCCATCGTCATAGACTTTTGCCAGCATATCAGTTCGAGACTGGAAATACTGACTTTCTCTATCGATGACGTTCATCATGTTGTCGAATTCTTCAAGTTGGGCTTCCCAAAGTTCGTTATTTTTCTTCTGATAGTCAAGCTGGGCTTCGAGAAGGTCGTTCTTCGCTTCCATTACACGAAGGTCACTCTCGCCATACTGCTCAAACAGAGTCTGGTATTGCTTTTCGGCATAGGCAAGCTGATCTGCACTATTGGCAAGCTGATCGGTAATGTTTTCTACTTTTCGGCTAGTCTTTTCGGCGTCGGAAGCCCCAGGATTGGATTCAGTCCAAAGCTCGTATTCAGCGCTGATTCGGTCAGACTCAAGCGACAAACGATTGAGAATTTCCTCGTAAAGATCAGAATACCGGTCGGCCTGAAGCTTTGCGAGTGCGTTCTTCTCCTCAAGCAAGGCCGCATAAGCTTCTTTTGCTTCCTCGGCATCGGCCCCAACCGCTTTGACCATATCGTCATATTTCGCCTGGGCAATTTCGACACGAGACGTCTGTGTTGCAATTTCGGACTGAGTGTGCTCAAGTTTCTTTGCCAGAATTTCGTTTGCATCGGCTCCATTTTGATTTTCGGTCATCCAGAGCTCGTACTCAGCATCAGCAATTTCCTGCAAAGTTTTGTTCGCTTCGAGCTGCTCTTTGTATTTATCTTCTACGAGTTCAGCAGGGGTTTTCTTTGTGGAGGAACCAGAGGAAGAACTAGAAAGAGCACTATCCACAGCACTAGAATACTCATCAGCTGCTTTCTTTGCGGCGTCAGACACAAGGCCAGTATCGCCGAGACCGAGGCTATCCCAGAAACCGGTTATAGCATCGCCAGCGCCACCAAGAACATCAGATAATGCATCGCCAGCGCTAGTTTTGCCTTTTCCGCCAAGAAGAATTTGATTACGAGTATCTTCTTTAAGAGCGTCCTGATCGACGAGAGGATTGTCTTTGAGCTGCATATACTTTGTAGCCGCTTCCATACCAGCTTGAATTTGCTGGGGGATAAGTACGCCAAAGTGATATGCATTTTCGAGCAACCCGGAATCCAAAAGCGCATTGTTAATACCCTCGGCCATATCAGTCGCCGCGGTATTAGCATTCTCAGCGCCTTCCGAAATTCCTTCTGCGGCAGCTTCGCTGATCCCAGCGCCAGCCTCTTTTGCGGCGAGGTCCCCAGTGTTAATCGCATTTGCGGCGGAATTCGCCATTGTGCTTGCGGCAGCCTCTACTCCCGGAGTTCCATTTTGAATTCCGAGCGCGTAACCCTCAGCTACATACTCACCGTCTTGCTCAGTAACTTTCGAAGGAGAAGCGATATCGAAAAGTCGTCTAAAAGTGTAAAGAAGTTTTGTTCCGAAACTCTGTATAGCATCCGCGGCAGTCTCGTCTTCGTCAAAAGCTTTCGCATACCCTTGTGCGACATACTTGCCTGCTGCTTCAGCATCCCCTCGCCAAACAGCACCCATGTCGGAAATCATAGCGCCAATGCCAAACCAATCGTGGCCAAGCGTATGATCCCAAAGGAACTGCTTTGCTTTATCGATCAGCGACTCAATTGCAGGCCCAACGTAGGTCCAGAGTGCTCCTATACCAACTGCAAGATGCTCGCCAACCGATACTAAGACAACGCCAAGAGTATCGAGGATCGGATCGATCGTCTGTGCGATTACGTTGCAAAGCATCGTGATAAGAGCGATGAGAGCCTCACCAATGTCCGGTGCAGCACCAACAATCGCTTGAGATATAGGACCGGCGAACATAGCAAGAACGCCAAGAGCGGCGGAAGCAAGAGCCAAACTCGCTGTAGCAGCTGCAAAGCTCAAGAAAACTTTAGAAAGCCCATCCAAAGCCTCGCCCAAAGCAGCAAGACCTAAAGTAAGAGTCGGAATACTCCCGACCAAAGTTCCAGCTATCATAAGCGTCCCTAAAACGCCGACTAAAGCCAGAAGCCCACCAGCGATTCCGCCGAGATCGAGCATATTAAAGATGGCAAAAGCAGCGCTCATACCAATGAGAGCCAAAGAAAGCTTTCCCAACGCCGAAACCGTCGCAGCAAGTCCAGGACCCAAAAGCGTAAGACTGGAAAGTGCTACTACCATGCCACCGAGACTTACTCCAAACCCGATAAGCCCTTGTGCCATAGCAAGGAAATTCATCTCAGCAAAACGCTTAATTACACCCTCTACAAGCGAGAGCGCTGTCGACATTGCAATGAGTCCAACCGACGCAGCTAAAACACCACCCTCGTTTCGACTAAGTGCAATCGCAGCCACTGTCAAAGCGGTAAGTGCCGCAGCTACTTTATATCCACCGGAAGCAAATTCGCTGAACTTGAGTTTCGAATACTGCTTAATTGCTTGATAGAGAATAAGAATCGATGTCGCCATAGCGATCATAGCCGCACCAGAGGTGAACTTAAGGCCCTGCATCGCTATCGAAACGGCGCTCATACCAGTTATGACAGCAGCGACACTTGCAACACCGGCAGTGAGATTTGAAGGTATAGCGGCGAGTTTTCCAATAGCACTTGCTACAATATAAAGCGATGTCGCAAAACCAACAAGTGCTAAACCGTTAAAAAGACCAAGACCAGAAAAATCAACTTTCCCGACGACATAAGTAAGCATCGAAAGAAGCGATAAAACTGTCAACAGACCGGAAACCAGGCCAGCGGGATTGATTGAAGCCAAAGAAGCCACCGCGCTTGCCATTATCTTAAGAGCACTGCTAAGCGAAATAAGCATGACGGACGCAGTTAATATAACGCCTGCCTTGGTGCTGCTCATCATAGACGAGAGCTTTCCAACAGCTACCATCAACACCGTAAGTCCCGATACAGCTGCTGCAAATATCAAGACATTTGTAGCAAGATCCTCTTCACCAGAAGGTTTGATCGCATTAACGAGTTCGGATATTGCATTCGCCAAAATCATTGCGCCGCCAGCTATGCTCACCATAACCGTTGCAAGGCCTATAAGTTTACCAGTCGAAATATCGGCCAAGGACTTTCGGAACTTACCCATCGCGACAACCAAGGTATAAGTCATTACGACAATCGCGCCAAGCCCAGCCGCCATATTTACAAGATCAATCTTCGACATAACATAAAGAGCACCAGATAAGGCAAGCATAGCTACTGCTACATACTGAATGCTCTTTATGGTATTCTGGCGCCGCCAAGACTTAACGGCTCCAGAAATAGAATCAAATGCCCCAGCAATAGAGTCAAGAGCCTTGGTTACGGGGTCCTTGAATACGTCAGAGAGTTTCTTGGTCGACCCCGCAAGTTGGCCCACCATAACAGAAAGAAGACCGACGTCCAAAAGCGACAAAATTCTATAAATATCAAGACTTGTAGTAGATTCCAAAGATTCTATAGCGATATCTCGAAGCTTGATAAAAGGTTCCATTACTTTTTCAAGCATTGAGATAACTCTATTTGCACCTTCGGAAACCCCATCGCTAAATTCTTTGAATGCTTCACTTGCTGTTTTAGGAAGCTCTAAAATTGCATTTACTGCTTTCGGAATGAATTCAGTAATATTTACACAAATATCACGTATAACATAAAAAGAAGCGCCAACTGCCGTACTAAAAACAGTAAAAGCAGAAACGCCGCTTGTTGAAATCAAAGTAATAAGCTTTTCAAGAGAACTAACAACTTTATCAGAAAATCCAAAATCTTTGATGGATTTCGAAATAGAATCAAAATTTGCGGTTAAAGTTTTAATAGGTGTTTCAAATTCTGGGATTGTAAATTTAGAATCTATGGCTTCCGCGATAGTTACAAAAGCTTCTTTTACACTACCAACCTTACTCGCAGCCGCTCCAAATCCATCGCCAATCTTCGTGATACCTCTTGTGGCCTCTTCGACCATAGAAAGAAAATCGCCAATCGCTGAAGTAATCTCAAGAAATTGATTGGCAGCCCCCTGGATAACACCAAGGTTACCAACTGCTCTAACGGTATTTCCGATGGATCGTGCAAGAGTAGTGATGATGTTAACACCAATTTTCGCGATACTAAAAAGACCTTTGAACGTCCTACGAAGTTTATCGGCCGTATCGTTGCTGATGATAAGATTTGAAGTAAGGTCACGGATGCTTTCAGTAATCTTATAAAGAGTTTCTGCCGTCATCGGAGGGAAAACTTCGTCAAAGGCGCCTTTAATTGTGCCCATTAGTTTCCCGAAAGAATCCATCACATTGTAAAGCGACTGAATAAGATTTTCTCGACCCGAAGGACGATTCATCTTTTCAATAAATTCATCAATGCTAATGGTTCCGTCCTGAACTTTTTCCTCTAATTCTGTAAACTGTTTTAGAATATCATTAACTTTTTCTCGACTAAGGCTCATGCTTTCAAGCTGCTCATCGCTCAACTTAGAAAGTTCGGTGGCTTCTTTTACAACTTGCAAAAGAGAACTTTCAAGCATATCAGCGTTGAGCCAGCCGGACTTGAGCGTTTTCGCAAGACCACCAGCAGATTCAATTTCTTCGTCCGTAATGCCCCCGGATGCTTTACCGATTTTAGCAAGCATATCAGTAAGCAAATCGGAATAATCGGTAATCCCCTGGTCAATAAACTGATTTAGACCGCTCTGTAACCCACCCTGCAAAAGCGCATTTCTTGCCTCGGCGCTTTGACTAATGACTGTCTGGAGTCTATCCGAGATTTCAGTCCAGAGTTCTTTTGCTTCCTCGAAGTCGCCGATAATGTACTCCCAGCTCTGAGTCCAGCCGGACTGCACAGCTTCTTTGAGAGTGTCAATCAGCTGCGTGAAAGTCTTAACTTTGGTAGCTGCGTCATTCGCAGTTTCACCCATTTTGATTATCGCAGCAATCTGGTCTTCGGTATAGCCGATTGCGCGCAGTTCCTCTTCGGAAAGGTCGCCTGTAAACTTCGCAAGCGTCTCAGTCAGGATACTCGCAGTAAGCCAGCCATGCTGAAGCGTCTCTCGGAACGAACCTTCTTTAGCGATCATCTCGTCAATCGCGACGCCATGTACTCTCGCGGTCTCTTTGAGTGCATCCTGGAAGACCTGACCGCCCATACCAGCGTTAACCACCGAGTTCCAGTCCATAAGCTTGACTGTGCCAACAGCCAGCGCCTGACTGAGCTGATACATCGCGGTGGATGCCTGCTGACTCGTCGAACCAGAGATGGCAGCAAGGTTCGCAATACCTTTGATAGCCTGCACCGAGGTATCCAGCTTAACACCAGCCGCTGTAAACGTACCGATGTTGCGAGTCATCTCGGTAAAGTTATAGATGGTCATGTCGGCGTAACGATTCAGCTCATCAAGCGCCGCATTAACTTGCGCGAGGTTCGTACCCTCTTTCTGAGTATTAGCGAGAATCGTCTGTACAGAGTTAATCTGCGTCTCGTACTCAGCAAGACCCGTTTTCATGGGATCGATGGTGAGCGCTTTAGTAAGAGTCCATCCGAGCGTCATTGCTTTTGCTGTGATATTAGACAGCACCGTCCCAGCCACTACATCAAGCGCTTTGAACCGGTAATAAACCTCATTTGCCCCATCGCTGACCGGTTCAAGGTTTACATTTTTAGCCGCCTTGGTTATCCCAGAAAAGCTATCGCCCACGTCATCGAATTTCAGCGCGGCTTTTAGTTTCTCGATCGTACTAAGACTTTGTTTTGTGTTTCTTTCGAATTGCGCATTATTGAATTGCATTTCAACAACGCGCTGATCTACTTCACGGCTCATTTATGCATCACCTCTCCCCACGCCCTTTCGGCAATCCGATCAAATATCGGTTTCATTGCCGGATTTATATAATCAATTCCCTCAACATAGCCACCGTTTCTTGTGCCATGCCCGTATTGTAATATCACCGCAATGGGGACCCCGTTAACAATATTGGAATTAGACCAAACAATCGCGATCCTGTCGTTCGAACGTTCGATTTTATAATACCAACTGTTAGCGGTGGTCCCCGTGTTTTTCGGTGTGGCTTCTCGGAGAGCCTCAACGCCTTCTTTTGCGTATCGCTCTAATATTTGGCTAATATTGAGCCGAGAAGCTTTCCTTAAGAATGTTTCGCTATTCCGAAAATTTCCTTTTTGTCGAAACACAATAATTTTCGGCACTCAAATCACCCCTTCGTGCCAAGTTTTCTCTTTCTAGCAGCATTTTGCGCACGCTGCCACTCACGCTGATCTCGCTTTGACATCTTGTCGGAAGGGTTCATACGCTCTTGGCAAACTTTAATGAGTGTCAAGAGATGATTTAAGTGTCGTTTTTCAAATTCGAGTGGAATATTGCATTCAAACATAGCAGCATAAAACACTTCTGCCGTTTGAATGTTTTTCTTTTGTGCCCATTTCGGGACGTTTTTACCTTGATTCTGCTTTTTATGCAGATCGTAAATTTTAGTTGCTGTGGCTGGATCGTCGATGTATCTTGAAATGGCGTTCATATTTTCTTTGGTAAGGCAGTAGTAAACGTTCGGGTCAACGATCTTTGAAACTGTCATACAGCGAACATAATCAATCTTTTCTTCGTCCGTCTTATCTTCAGAAAAATATGGTTTGTGCCACTTACTTTCCCACTTAGCCAAAGAGAGCAACGAATGCTCAAGTTTCAAAGTCACTGGACTGGAAAGCGAGACAAATTCCTCTTTTTCAGGATCCCAACCCTCATCTCCAGGAATCGTTATGGTAAGCATTCATATCCTCCTTGGCAAAATATCTTAGCTTCGTGCAGGAAGAGCGACGGGAGCCTTATTCTTCTCCTTCGGCACAATACCGTTAAAGAAGGCACTGGCCTTGTCAGCATCCTGTACCAGCTCCATGTAAATATCACTGAATGCCTGAGTGGACATAAAGTCTTCGCGCACGGCGTCGTTCTTCACAAAGCGCCGACCATCCGCGCTCTTCACGCCATACGCGGCCAGGATCAACTTCTTAAACAGCTCGATCAGCTCCACCTGGCTCTTCGCTGCGACGGCCTTATTGATGAAATTACCAAGGCCGCCCTCGGTAGAAAGCTCCATCTCGGCAATCTCCTGCTCGGTCAGATTGAAAAAGAAGTCTTCGGTGCGCTCATTGCCATCGAAATCGATGTAGGTAACGGTTTTCTTCAGCATTGCTGTTTCTCCTTTCAATATAAAAAATAAAGAGGGTCTGCCTCCGTTTAAGAAAACAGACCCTCTTCGAACAACCTTTGGAGTATCCTCACTCCATTTTGATTTTGGGATTAACCGCTGACGCTAGAAGTCATCATGCTGATAACTTCGTCGGGAAGAACCAGAGTCGGCTCCGCGCTCTCGCTGCCATACAGCTTCTTCTCCAGCTCAGCCAGCTTACCGGCATCGGCTTTGGTCGAGTCGATGGTGACACAACCAGTAGGCTTGTGACCAGTGACATTAACAGGGTTCGACTCGCACTCCCAAGAGAAGGTGATAGCGTCGGGAGAATCGTTGATGGTGGTGTACGCACGCTCGGAAGGCGATGCGGTCAGACCATAAGCAATGTGCAGCTTATAACCCTTATTCGAGGTGGTGTCGTCGCCGATAGTGGTCACCCAAGAGAAGCCGAACATGACGCGATCCTGCTGGCCAATCTGAACGCCGGTCGCAACCTCAGCAGAACCATCACACTGGCCCCACTCATCAGGATAGGTGTAAGCCTCGATGGTAATGCCGTAGTCCTCAGCAGAACGCATCGAAGCGTACTTGATGTCATCGGCATACAGGTCAGTCGCCTCTGCGCCAGAGGGAGACTCGGTAACAGCGGTCAGGCCGTTCCAAGCAACACCAGTGCCATAGCTATGCTCATCAAGGTCATAAGGGTACAGAACGCCCTTTTTGGTACCCATTTCGAATTCGCGGGTACCGGTAGCATCCCAAACAAGAGCTGCCATAGATTTACCTCCTTCATGTATAAATTGTAAATGTATCGTGATTGAGATTATCTGCCTTGTAATGCCGACCATAGCGGCACCGAGGCAGGCTCGCAATGGCATACACCAAAAGCGAATCAGGATTTTCGTCAATCACCGTCACATCGTAAAATGTGTGCTGAGCATACGGCCGGTCGTCCGCCGGAGTATTCTCAATATCACTACGCTCGTAACGAATTGCAGGAAGCTTCATAAGAAGATTTGCCGGTGGCTGAAAATATACATTCTCAACTCCGGCCGTCGCCCGCATCACTTTGCGCAAGGTCGCATCTAGTTCAAGTCGTTCATCAGCCATTCCAAAACCCTCCAAGCGTCAGGGTAAGTCGTGGATGTTCAACCTGAACGTCCGTTACCTTCCACTTTGCACCACAAAACGTAGCGTATTTCATGGAGTAAAAGTGATTCATGGCATATGGATCAGCGACAATAGAAAGCTGATTTTGAACAGAAATATCATCATTCACCTTGTCGGCTGTGACTAGACGGCGGTTATTTTTCACTACGTCCCCATAATACTTCCGTTCGATGAATTCTTCTTTGTATACACTTGGGGCTGTTTCTTTGGTTTTATCTACAAAACCAATTACCCCTGCCCATTTTGCCATGAGTCACTCCTCCATTTTGATTTTCTCACTCCTCGCTCTTCGGCTCGGTAGCCAGGGTCCAGGTCTTACCAGCCGGAGTCGAAGCACCGTCGACAGTCTTATAGCTGTCCTTGACAAAGCTCACGACCACGTTGTAGTTGGTGCCGTCAAAGATAACCAGGGTGCCGAACATAGCGGCGTTATAAACGTCGTCGGAGTTCAGTACCTTCTGGAATGCGGCATCGCCATAGAGCTTCGAGTCGGTGGTGTCGCCGTACACAACATACTTGCGGACATGGACATCCTTGCCCTTCTCATAAACGGCCTCGGCCTGCGGGGTCTTCTCCTCGCGATAAGCGTCCAGAGTTTCTTTCCAACCCATTAGTTAGTACCTCCTAACTTTGTTTGTATGAAAAATCAGGCACCGACCTTGTACTCAACCGAAATGGCCGAGAACGGAACGGTCAGAGCGCCGGAGCAGCGAGTCTCAATCAGGTACTTCTGCTGGTTGTAGTCAATGTCGAAGTCATCGAACATGTTGACAGCACCGCCCTTATCGGCACCAACGGTATAGTCGGCCAGGTTGACGATCAGACCGACGAAATCGCCGCCCTTGGGACCCGTGTAACCCTCGAGCTGAGGGACAGTGACGATATTGCGAACACGCAGCTTACGAGCGAGAGCCGCCTCGTCAGCATACAGAGTGTGGCCGATATCATCCTCAAGCAGAAGCATGTCAGCCAGGGTGTCCTCGCTCGTGAACAGAGTCGGATTGCCGCTGCCCTTGTAGTCCTTGCGGCTCTTGATGATGGCACGAATAGCCTTCTTGGCCTTAGTGTCGGCATCATCACCGGAAGCCACATCGACCTGAAGCTTGATGGTGAACAAATCCTCGTCGGAGATGATCGGACGGATGCAGTTCTCGTCGATCTTGTCATCGGAAGAAGACAGACGGCCGTCACCAATCAGGATGGCCCGAGCGATTTCCTCGTCGAGCTTGTAACGCATCTCCTGCTTCCGCCAGGCGACCACCTCAAACTCGGTGATGTCGATAATATCGTCCCGATCCATCCGCAGCTTCTTGTAAACGGTGGTCGGCGCGGTAGAGCGCTTCAGCAGACTGAACACCTGCTCCTTCTTGAAGTTGCCCTTGATGTAACCCTTGGCCCGAGCATCATCCTCGGTCAGGTCCGCGAAGGTAGTGCGGAATCGGCTGAACGGAGTATGGTGAACGCCGTTCATAACAGTACGAACCCAAGACTGGTCGTTATCCAGAATCTTGGGAGGAGTGTTCAGTTCACGCTCATCAGGGAACAGCCAATCCACCTGATCAATACCGTGGGCCAGGAACGAATCCCTCATGCTGCCATAGCGCTTAGAATCAGCGATAGCCGCCTTAATTTCAGCCGCGTGCTGGAGGCTGTTGTCGGGGGTATCGCCTTCGAAAACATTGTGCTTCACAGAATCATCCTCCTCATCAGAATCATTTTTCTTTGCGTCTTCAATGGCCTGACCAACGAGGAAGTTGCAAACGTCTTTCTGTTCGTCGGTCATACTGTCATAGACTTCTTTGACAGTTTTACCTTCTTTCTTCTCTTCGGCCACTTTTGTACCCTCCTCTTTGGTGCCAGTACCAGTTTCTTTCCCCTCTTCGGCATGATACAGCTCAAGGTCGTCATCGTTATAGATAAATGCCTCACCGTCTGCATCTTCCGAATGAACCACGATATCATCAATGAGCGCCCCAGGATTTGCACCCGAAAGGACAAGGCTCACTTCCCGAATATTCCCATGAAGAACATCTCTTGCGGCTGACTGCTTAAGACCATTTGCGTAAATCGACAGGTTGGTAATATCTCTGCTCTCTACACACTGTTTAGCAATCTGCCCAGAAGGCGTATCATTGAAATATCCATAACAGCGAACCCCTTCCGGAGTATTCTTGAGAAGCGCATGCCCCAGAACATCCTCGGGATCGTCATGATTGTGGTTCCAAACAAGGGGGACTTCTTTACCATCGCAATCAGCAAAAGCATCTTTACGAATGGTTCGCCCGTCAGCGCAGCGAAGATTATTTCTCGTTGCCCAACCGGCAAAATCGTAAGGTCTATTCGTCGCTACTGCTTCCATTTTGATTTTCAGCCCCTCCTTCCCTCTCTTTAGTTAATAGTCTTTCATTTTGCTCTTTTCCAGCCGTCATCGTAATACGCTGATTATCGGACTGGTTAAGATTTTTGTTACGAAGTTCATCCGCAGCTGGGTCTTTCGAAGGCTTGAGACCAACAAACTGCCGCATCTCATTCGACGAAATAATCTCATTGCGAGTAAACTTATCTGCAACTTCGGCAAGCGTATTGATCGGAACAAGCTTGAACGGATCACGGAAGAACACGATCGACTGACGCTGACTTCTCGCAGTCTTTGTGAGAAACTTTCGTTTGAACTCGTCTACAATCGCTGAGACAATCGGTTCAATCGTCCTGCTATAGTAATTCGTCATGGCCGATTCGTCTGCCGTACCGTTCATGATCTCTTGCGTAAGACCAAGCTGCGCGTACATCATGTTTGTGAGGTACTCAACTTGCTTTAAGAGATTGTTTTCAAGGCTCCGGTTAAGCTGGACAATCCGCTCCGTACCATCGGCATACGCGATACCGTACTTAGAGCTTGAAAGCTGCCGCTCAATTTCGGCTCTTCGCTGTTCGGCCTGCTGACGTCGTGCTTCGCTCTTGATGACATAGGGGAGCTGGATAATCAAATCGAGTTTACCAGAACCCGTCTGTTCGTCCACTACGTCCAAAAGGTTAAGTTTTCGAATGAGACGCTGCATGGTACTATTCGTCTCATTCATAACAGCGTAAAAAGGATTTTCGATAATAGCCACCATCTTTTTAGGCAGCACGATCTCCTCCTTATAACCTTTTACTTCGTTATAAAGCTTCACCCTAACTGCTTTCGGAAACCACTCGGTGATCTGCCCAACTCGCATCGAGTAAATCTCATACGAAGCATTGGTCCTCGGGTCTACATCAGTCCAAGTCGGAACGACAGCAACAACGCCTTCATCAAGCATTGACATTACAATATCCTGCACGAGAGCACGCCCTGTCTGATCCACATTGCCAGAAAGATTCAGACAAGAATTAAGGCCCGATTCGATGGTCTCGTCGTAACGACCATTTTCGTCGAGCCTAACATGCTGTATCGAGATAGATGACGCATCTGTTGCAATGCGGTTATAAACTGCCGAAACAATCGTTCGATCCGTCTGGCCACCAAGCCGCTGATAATACGGCCGATAGCTATAGCCCCCTCCGTAATAAGACCTCGGAGGGTCTCGGTTAAAAAATGCGTTCCAGGCGCTTTTAACCCTGGAAGTGAAATTCAATTCCATTTTGATTTTCCTCCAAGGTTAATCGTCTTTCTTCTTGTCATCTTTCTGACCACCCATAGAACCAGTGGCCATTGCTTTGGCAAGATCAGGATTCCCAAGAGCTTTCTTGACAAAAGTGCTACCCGCATAAAGCATTGCGCCTTTTGTCATTGTGGTAAGAGCTTGCTCACCCGCATTGCGAAGGACTTTACTCACCATACTCTGTCCTTGCTGCTGTGTATTCTGCGGCGATGGAGGATTATAATAGCGTTCCTCAGCGTCAAGCAAATCGCGAAGCTGCCGCTCACTCTGCTTGCGGTTCACAATAGTGCGAAGTTCGTCATCGGAAAGGTCACTAATAGACTGGCGACGAGTTTTCGCAGGAGAAGAACTTTGTGTCTGCGTCTGAGCATTATCGCGCCCACCATCGTCGGTGTACCGTTTTTTTCCGGCAGGAGTAAGAGTTCCGTCTTTATTTTGGTATCGACGGACACCCCACTTCATACCTTTAATTCCCCAGTGATAGAGTTCGGAGGCGTCATTATACTGCCACACTTTATCACCTCATTTCTTATCCAATTCATTTATTGCATAAGTATAATCTTTATCCAGTAAACGCTGAACGGCCTTTCTTCCAACTTCTGCTCTCACTTTTACAGCCTCGCCAATAGCAACACCAGTGGCGGCAACAGGAAGGCCAAGACTTGGTGCTATGGCAGCGGCTTGTGGCAGAAAATCAACGCCAGTTTGTAGAGTAGCATATAAACCCAAACCCATGACTCCAACAGCAAGACCAGCCCCCAAAGCACCAGATAAAATCTGCCCGACCGCAGCTTTGCCTTTTATTCGGTTGGCTTCCATATTATTCTCAACTTCAGAAGCTATCTTATTTTGAGCAACTTCTGCTTTTGCTTTGCTCTTACTGGTATTACTGCCTCTATACTTTAGAATATCCGCTTTGGCAATATCATTCTGATAATTAACACTTTTAATAAGACCGATAGTTTTATAATAACGAACTTTCCCCGCTGGAGTAAGACTACCGTCTTCATTCTGGTATCGTCTTACGCCCCATTTTTGACCTTTTACGCCATGGTGATAAAGCTCATCACTTCTCGCAGGTCCGTAGTTATACTGCCAAATCTCCACAGAATCCCCCTCTCTACTCCATTTTGATTTTTACTCAAATGCTTCTCTTGTCAGCTTCCATGCGACATAAGCATCCATCATAGCGGCGACCGCATCAATCTTTTCGTCATACCGAAGTTTCAAGAGTTTGCGGTTGCCGTTCGTGTCTTCCTGCACAATACAGTTACCCATCGTAAACTGCATCATGGATTCATCGAAAATGAGTTTGCGCTGCGCAGAAAGCTTCTTGAGTTCACCCAAAGGAACACTCTCAGTTCTCGCACCCTGGATAACTTTGATGATGCCAAACTGACCATTTTCGTTTCCCCAGCGGTCGATAAAAGCTTGCGCGTTATATGGATCATACCCAACACAGCGCACATCGTATTGATTCCCTTCGATAAAGGCGTCAAGGTCATCGTACACATCCATCATATCAAGAACTGTACCCGGCATTACGACCAGCGTTCCCTCATTCATGAATTGCATGTACTTTTCCCTTAATGCCGCTGTGAGCTTTGAAAGGGTGAACTCAGAAATGTAGTTCCTGGTTTTCACGCCAAACATATCGGGCCCAAGTGGAAAGAGAAACGTAAATGCGCAAAAGTCATCGCCCTGGGAAAGGTCACAGCCCATAGAGCACGGCATCTGCCAGAAGCTTCTATGCGGATGCGGAAGCGTTTCTTCGTAAGGAAAGAAGTAGGTATAGCCTTCAAGAGGAATACCAAAACGCTTTGCCAGAATGTCGTTGCGCGTGGCCGGAGCTTGTTCGGCGCGTTCCACATCAAGCTGATAAGTTTCGTAGCTTACGGTCTTTCCGAGATTAGGGTTCGCTTTGAGCCACATCTCAGGCTTTGCCACTTCGTCAATAGAGTCGAGCTTATAGTACCAAATGGACACATGAGGATTGACATAATCACCCTTCAGAATGCTCATGAGTTCCATTTTGATTGTATCGCCAACGCCATTTCGGACAGTACCTTCAGAAGACACAGCCAGGATAAGATAATCGTCGATCTTTGCCGCACCCTGCTCGATAGCACCAATCGGGTCTTCTCTGATTTCACAGGAAAGCCATTCATCCACCGTTGCACATTTTACTCGCAAACCCTGAAGTTTTGAAATCTCCATGGGGCGCACTTCCAAAAGAGAATTCGTCAGAAAGTTCTGAATACCCTTTTTGGTACTTGCAAGTTTCTTGCGATTGGCGATGTTGCCGGTTGTATTTTGTAAGGAGCCATCAGTCAAAAACGTAAAAAGCGGCCCCCTCGAGCGGA
>ERZ1090860.76-NODE-76-length-60592-cov-7.834052_pt1 | contig 60592 bp, 56 predicted proteins | sample MGYA00478483_ERZ1090860 | MGnify/ENA primary metagenome ERZ1090860 (study PRJEB33644, sample SAMEA5815741) | chicken gut metagenome | biome: Chicken; feature: Gastrointestinal Tract; material: Caecum | place: Ireland | collected 2019-01-01 | study: A study of the...
GCAACGCAGCAAGATCAGCATCGGATGCCAGTGTATACGTCTCGTTGCGCTTGAACCACAGCCCTGCGGGCAGCATGCCATGTACACAGTCGAAAAACGTGCAGTACAGCCGCTCGCGCATCCACGCGGCAAGTTTGAGCTGCTGCGCGGTCAAAATGGGCGTGTCGTCCAGCACTTCAATGACCGGTTTGAGCTTCATCCCGCCCGTATTCTCTCGGAACGCGAGCACGACGCCTTCCGCCCGTTTATTGCCAAAGCCGAACGGCACGAGAACACGGGTGCCGATTTGCACCTGTTCCCGCAGCTCGTCCGGCACACGGTAAGAGTAGAGCTTGTCGATGGCGTAGGTCGCCGCGTCCACGGCGACCGCGCAGATGTGTTCCGTCAACCGCTATACTCCTTTCTCTTTCCAGTTTAGTTTGCCCGCATCGCCAGCAGACGGTCAAAAATTACGTCCGCTACGTCCTCTTTGGGCATGAGCGGCGGGGTTTCGCGCGTCCCGTCCGCAAACAGCAGGGTCACGGCGTTGGTATCGGTTCCGAAGCCCGCACCCTTGTCGCGCAAAGAATTCGCAACCAGCATATCGCAGTTCTTGCGGCGCAGCTTGTCGGCGGCGTTTTCCAAAAGGTTTTGCGTCTCCATTGCAAAGCCGCAAAGCTGCTGCCCCGGGCGTTTATTATGACCCAGCTCGGCCAGAATGTCCGGGTTGCGTACCAGTGCAATGCTCAGATCGTCATCGCTTTTTTTCATCTTTTCGTCCGCTGTCTGCGCGGGACGATAATCGCCCACTGCGGCAGCCTTGATGATAATATCCTGCGCGTCTGCGCGGGATATCACCGCGTCATACATGTCGCGCGCGGAGACGATATCCACACGCTGCACGCCGAGTGGCGTTGCCAACGCAGTCGGACCGGAGACCAGCGTCACATCCGCGCCGCGCATCGCCGCGCGTGCCGCAATGGCATACCCCATCTTGCCCGACGAGTGGTTGGACAAAAAGCGTACCGGATCGAGCGCCTCCTGCGTCGGGCCGGCGGTGACCAGCACGCGCAGCCCCTTGAGGTCCTGCGGCGTGATCGCCTGCTCGATGCCGTGCAGCAGCGTTGGTGTGTCCGGCAGCTTGCCGCGGCCGGTGTCGCCGCAGGCGAGATGCCCCGCGGCCGGGTCAATGATATGAAAGCCCCGCTCGCGCAGGGTGTCGAGGTTTTGCTGTGTCACCAGATTGTCGTACATGCCGGTGTTCATCGCGGGCGCAATCACCACCGGCGCTTTGGTGGCCAACAGCGTCGTCGAAACCATATCATCCGCGATACCGTGTGCGGCTTTTGCGATGATATTGGCCGTCGCGGGCGCGATGACAAACACATCCGCGGCCTTCGCCAGCGAAATATGCTCGACCTCCCACGCAAAATTGCGGTCGAAGGTGTCCACCACCGTGCGATACCCCGACAGCGTTTCAAACGTGATGGGGGAGATAAACTGCGTTGCCGATTTGGTCATCAGCACACGCACCGTCGCTCCGGCCTGCCGCAGCTTGCTGGTCAGGTCGGCGGCTTTATAGGCCGCGATGCCGCCCGTCACGCACAGCACCACGGTTTTCCCAGCCAGATGCATGGCTCAGCGGTCCTCCTCCGGCACGTCGCCGTCGTCCAGCTCATGATCGTCAAACTCGTCCAGACGGCGGGTTTCGTCCTCGTGCTCGTCGGCAGCATCCTCGTCGGAAACCGCGTCCTCATTCTCGTCCAGATCGAGCGAGTCATCCACATCGACCATGGCCGCCGCGATCGCGTTATTCTGCGCGATCACCGGCGTGGTGCGCGGGCCCGGACGGTACACGATCGTACCGGCTGCAATCTCGTCCAGCGCCAGCTTTACCGCCTTATCCGGTAGCTGCTCGCCGGTTTCCTCGGCATGATCGGCGATATCGCGGGCGCGCTGCGCAGCCAGATTGACCAGCAGATAACGGTTGCCCACACGTTTCATCAGTTCCTGCATCGAAGGTTTCAGCATAGTAATCCAATCTCCTTATATTACCCTTTGTATTATTTATGAAAGAACCTGCGCCATTATGTACGGCGCTTTGCCAGAATGCCCTTGAGTTCCTCAACTGCGCGGTCCAGCTGGTCGTTGACGACCACATAATCAAACTCATTCTGATGTTTCAGTTCCTCTTTGGCGGTTTCCAGCCGTTTGAGCACCTTTTCCTCGTCCTCGGTGCCACGCCCGCGCAGCCGCGCGGCGAGCTCGTCAAACGACGGCGGCGCGATGAACACCATCACGGCATCCGGCCGCTTTTCATGCACCTGCATCGCGCCCTGCACCTCGATCTCCAGAACCACGTCAAAGCCTTGCTCCAGTTTTTCGTTGACAGGCGCTTCCAGCGTGCCATAATAATTATCCACATAGCGCGCATGCTCCAAAAAGGCGTTCTGCGCGATTTTTTCCTCAAACTCCGCCTTGGAGAGGAAATAATACTGCACGCCGTCGGTTTCACCCGGACGCGGCGCGCGTGTCGTCGCGGAAATCGAATAGAACAGGCGGTCGTCCTGTGCTTGCAGGCGCGCGAGCAGCGTGCCTTTGCCTGCGCCGGACGGACCGGTGAATACATATAAGGTTCCTTTACGCATCTTCGCTCGCTCCTTCCTCCGCATCGCCCGCAAAGCGTGCGGCCACTGTTTCCGGCTGCAGGGCGCTGAGCACCACATGGTCGCTGTCCATAATCAATACAGCGCGGGTGCGGCGGCCATAGGTGCCGTCGATCACCATGCCGCGGTCACGCGCCTCCTGCACGGTGCGCTTGACCGGCGCCGATTCCGGACTGACAATTGCAATCAGCCGGGACGAGGCCACCATATTGCCGAACCCGATATTGATGAGTTTCACCCGAGCCGCCCCCTTTGATGATTATTCGATATTCTGAATCTGCTCGCGGATCTTTTCGATCTCGCTCTTGATATCCACCACAATGCGCGCCATTGCCACGTCGTTCGCCTTGGAGCCGATGGTGTTAGCCTCGCGGTTCATCTCCTGCACCAGAAAATCCAGCTTGCGGCCGACCGGCTGCGTTTCTTGCAGCATACCGTCCATCTGATGCAAATGGCTGCGCAGACGCACGGTTTCCTCATCCACCGCGGTCTTGTCGGCATAAATCGCCGCTTCGGTCAAAATGCGCGTCTCGTCAATGCTGGTATCCGCCAGCACCTCCTGCATGCGGGCGAGCAGCTTTTCGCGGTACTCCTTGACCCGCTCAGGCGAGCGCGTTTCAACCTCGCCGACCATGCGCTCGATCGCCGCACAGCGGCCGCGCACGTCCTCAGCCAGTTTTTCGCCCTCGCGCAGACGCATCTGGTCGAACCCGTCACATGCCTTATCAAAGACCGCAAGCACTTCGCGGGTCATCGCTTCGGCATCCTGCTCGATGCGCTCCGAACCGAGCACATCCGGCAGCTTGGCCAGCGTCATCACGGTCACATCGTCGCGCAGACCATAGGTTTCGCTCAGGTCGTGCAGCGCGTCCAGATAGCGCTTTGCCAACTGGTGGTTGACCGTGACGGCCACATCGCCGCCTTCTTCTACCTCCACGCCGACGAAAATCTCCACCTTGCCGCGCGCAATGCGGGCAGCCGCGGCTTTCTTGACCGCGTCATCCAAAAACCCGTACTGCCGCGGCGCTTTCACCGTGCAGTCCAGATAGCGGTGGTTGACGGCGCGCAGCTCGACCGTGATGGTCTTGCCGTCCCGTTCCTCTTTCGCACGGCCGTAGCCGGTCATACTTTTCATAATTTTTCCCCTTCTCAATCGGGCGGCAGGCTTTTGCGCAGCAATGCGATCAGCCGTGACAACGCCACGTCATAGATAACAAATACAATATTGGCAGCAACCCATACCGCCAAGAGCCGAAAACCGCTCAAAGAGAACTGCGGCAGAAAAACAAAAATCGCAAGCGCAGCCGCAATCACCAGCATGATATTGAAATACGCCAGCTTGAGATCCATCTGTCTCCGGCGCGGCACATAACATTCCACGCAGAATTTTACAATCGGATACAGGCCGCAAAACAGCACATATGCCGCCACCACCATCTTGCGCGGCACAAGCAGCGCGGACAGGATCGCCACCGCCACATACAGCGTCACTGCGGTTTTCAGCCGCGCGCGCTTTAAAAGCGGCACCGCCGAGGTCACGCCTGCCACCAGACAGGCCGCTGGGCCGACCGATATCGCCGTCCCGCCCACATATAACAGCGCCACAGCGGCTGCGGCCAGCAGGCCGCCGCGCGCGATTTCCTTCGTATTCATATCAGCATCCTGCGTTGCAGCAGGCATTCAGGCAGCAGTTGCAGACCGCAAGCTGCACGCAGAAGTCGCACAGATTGGCCTCCTGCATGGGGCGATAGCCGCCGTAGCCGCCCGACATATTCAGGTTGTTGAGCGCAGTGCGGTATTCCATGTTGGACGGGTCCATCTGGCAGGCCTGCGTATAGGCCCGCGCAGCTTCGTCGTACCAACCCTTGCGGTAGTACACCGTGCCCATCAGATAAAACCATTCGGCATCGCGGCCGTTTGCGCGTTGCAGCAACGCTTCGGCCATGCCCAGATTGCCCTGATTGATCGCCTGCCGCACCTGACTGTACAGCGAAGCGTTTGCGCCCGAATAAGCGCGCTGCTGCTGGCTGCCGCCATACTGCTGCCCGCCGCTGTACTGCTGTCCGCCCGATGCGCCGGACGAAGTTTTGCCTGCGCGCTCGTTCATAATCATGTCGTAGGCCTCGTTGATTTCCTTCATGCGGGCCTCGGCCAGATCGGCAAGCGGATTGTTAATATAGTTGTCTGGATGATACTTGCGCGCCAGCTCGCGGTAAGCGCGTTTGACGTCGTCGTCGCTTGTCTGCGGCGTAACGCCGAGCACCTTATAGGGATCCATGTTTGCCCCATCCTCCGTTCGTTTGGTACGTCCCGTCCAGCACCTGTTTCGTCACCAGCGGCATACCCAGAAAAATAATATTGCGGATCAGGTCCGCGTCCCGCCCTATATCCAGCAAGTCATACGCCATGCAGATATCGGCGAGCGACCGCTCCAGCGTGCGCTCAAGCGGCTGTCTGATCTCTGTCAGGTCCGGCGTGCGCAGCCCATAGCGCAGCACCACCGGATTATAATTGTCCTGTTCCAGATCTTCCGCCACGTCCTGTGCAGCATCCAGCAGGTAGATCCACCGCCCGACGTGGTAAAACATCTGCCGCAGCACGCGCTCGCGCGCGTCCCCGGTGTGCGGCACTGCCGCCGCGGTCAGCCGTGCGGAAGCGTCCGCCGCGCGATCCATTGAATCGCACTGATCGCGCTCCAACTGCTGCAAATCGGCAAGCGACTGCACCATTTCGTCGTCGGTCTCGGGCAGACGCGCCCGCGCGCGTTCATATCCGCGCCGTCCCAACCGGCACAGCAGCCACGCCAGCGCACGCTTCGGCCCTTTTTCGTCGGCCAGACTGTCACGGAATTTGTGATAGGTGAGCAGCACGCTCACATCGGCCGCCAGTTCCAGCGCTTCATCAGGCGCGGCACACGGACGCCGCGTGAGCGGATGCGCGTCGCATCGTTTGCGGCACGGCAGCGCAGTCTCTTCCTGGCCGCTGCCGATTACGAGTGCAAAAAACGTCATGTCATAGCTCAGGAACAGGGTATAAAACCGGCCGTATCGTGCGCGGATCGCATGACACAGCCCGCAGTAAACCTGCTGGAACCGGTCAGCCTCTTTCACCCGCAGCTCGGGCTTCACCGGACGGATAAAGCCAAACATTTCATAACCCTTTCCCGCCGTGATATTGCACGGCCTTGCGTATTCAATCTATTTTACCGAACTTTTTCCGATAGCACAAGGGCAACCGGCACAAAATCAGTAAAAATTCACAAAAAATTCAGAGCTTTTTTGTAATTTCAAACGGTACGCTGTTCTTGCGCTTCATCTGATGGCTGAACAGAATGGCTCCGACGATACCTGCGGCAAACAGTATGCCGCCGCACAGTGCGGATATCCCCGCACCCTTTTGCAGGGCGCTTCCTGCGCCATAACCGACGAAAAACAGCACAACCGGCAGCAAATACACCAGTCCTGCATAGCTGAGCACCTGTCCGGTTTCACCTTCGATCAGCACGCGCTCACCCACCTGCGCCTGCGCGCGGTTGCGCGCGGTGACGTACAGCGTCTGCGTCTCCAATCCGCCGCAGCCGCCGCACTTGGCGCAGTCATGCCCGCAGGCCGAGCGGCGGGTCACTTCGATTTCCGCCATGCCGCCGGGCAATATCTTTTTAATCGTTCCCTGTTGGGTCAATTTGATCGCTCCGTTTCTATTTGTTTGCGTTTCGCGCGCACATCAGCCAAATGGCGCGTATTCCTCCATAATTCGATGCGCGGCCCGAATGCCGTCCACCGCCGCGGACATAATGCCGCCCGCGTAGCCCGCACCTTCACCGCAGGGGATCACGCCCGCGCAGCCAAGGCCGAACAGATCCTCGCCGCGCTTCATGCGCACCGGAGACGAAGTGCGAGTCTCCGGCCCGGTCAGCAGCGCGTCGGCTGCATCAAAGCCGCGAATTTTACGCCCGAAATACGGCAGGCTGTCCCGCAGCATCTCCTGTGCGAAGGTCGGCAGGCACGCCGCCGCTTCACCAAACTGCACGCCCAGCGGATAGCTTGGCTTCACCGCGCCCACGCGCGTGCTCGGCCGTCCCGCCAGAAAATCGCCCACGCGCTGACAGGGCGCGCGGTACGCGCCAGTCTGCGCAAATGCTGCACGCTCGATGCGCCGCTGCAACGCCACACCGCCGAACGGTGTGCCGTCATCAAAATCCGCCGGATCGACCGACACCGCGAGCGCGGAATTGGCGTTTTTGCCGTCACGCGCGTGGTAGCTCATACCGTTGGTGACAACTGTGTTTTGCTCGCTCTGTGCCGCGACAACCACGCCGCCCGGACACATGCAGAACGAATAACAGGCTCGTCCGCCCTCGCGGCGGGACAGGTTGTATTCTGCGGGCGGCAGCAACGGATGCCCGGCATATTTGCCGTACAGCGCACGGTCGATTTCGCTTTGCAGATGCTCGATGCGCACACCGACCGAAAATGCCTTCGGCTCAAAGTATACCCCGTTTTGATGCAGCGCATCAAAGGTATCGCGCGCCGAGTGGCCGATGGCCAGCACCGCGCGCTCGCAGGCGATATCATCTCCGCCCGCCTGCACACTGCGCAGCGCGCCGTTTTTGACCGAAACGCCGGTCAGGCGCGTACCAAATCGCACCTCGCCGCCGTTTTGGATGATCGCGCGCCGCATGGCGCGCACTACATCTTTCAGAATGTCCGTGCCCACATGGGGCTTGGCCTTTTTGACGATATCGGTCGGTGCGCCGTGCACCGCCAGTGTTTCCAGCACGGTATCGCACAGCGGATCGCCGATGCGCGTGGTCAGCTTGCCGTCCGAATACGCGCCTGCGCCGCCCTCGCCAAACTGGATGTTGCTTTCGGTATCCAGCGCGCCGCCGCTCCAAAAGGCATCCACCGCGCGGTCGCGCGCGTCCAGATCCCCGCCGCGCTCCAGAACCAGCGGTGCATAACCATGTTTGGCCAGCGTATAGGCCGCAAACAGGCCCGCAGGCCCCAGCCCGACCACCACCGGGCGGTGTTCCAGCCGCTTGCTGCCGCAGGGAACCGCCGGTTTTTCATCCGGTTTATAACGCACGAAGGGCATTTGCAGTTTTTCTGCAAATGCCTTTTCATCCGTAGGCGCGTCCAGACGCACCGAATATACACGAAAGATTTTGCCGCGCCGTGCATCAATGCTGACACGATGCACCGCAGCCTGCACCTCATCCGACGCAAGACCGGTCAGGCGCCGCGCCTCAGCCAGCGCCTGTTCTTCCGGCACATCAAACGGCAGGCGGATATTGCTCACCATCAAACTCATGTGCCGTCTCCGCCTTCCTCCGGCACCACCGCGTCGGTATCCGCGCCGCCGTCCTGCGGCGTATCCGCCGGACCGGTTGTATCCGGCGGCGTGACTGTTTCCTCGCCATCCGGCCCGGTGATCTCGATTTCGACCTCCACATCGCTGCCGACCAGCGTCACGCCTGCAGGCAGACCGGTAGCGGCCACCTGGCCCTTGACCTTATGTGTGCCCAGACCGAGCGATACCGAATCAAAGGTCAGTCCGATCGACAGACTGTTCACATCCACCAGGTCCAGCGCGCTTTCGCTGCCGCGCAGCTCGATCTCGATCGACTCAGTCAGCACGCTGACTGAATATGGGGTCTCCTCCTGCGCCGTGTCGGTCGGCACGAACTTAGTCACCTGCACCTTGCGGGTAGAGACGTTCTCCTGCTCCTTGACGCTGATCGTCACCTCTGCGGTCGAGGGCTGGCCGCTGTCCAGCCGCACGCCCTCCGGCAGCGGAATCTCCATTTCCACCGGAACGCCGGTGCGCGCATCATCCAAAGCAATGGTGCCGAGATTGATCTCCGTGATGCCGGCCAGCGTTTTCTGGTCGCCGATCAGCGTGATCGAAGACGGATTGATGCTGACATCCACCTGATCTTCTTTGAGTGTTTCGCCATCGGTCAGTGAAACGGTCAGCGGCACGCTTTCGACCGGATAAATCGGCACGCGCACCGTGATCGTATCGGTCTGGCATGTCACATGCGTACCGGTGATCGGCTCGCCCGCGTCGTTATACAAGGCAATGCTGCATTCCCCGGTGAAGGTGGAAGACTTGCCCGACACATCAATCGTGCCGTATGCATAAGCGACTTCCTGCAGCTCGGCTGCTGGTCCGGAGATCGTAACCTCCTTGGTGGTCGTCGGCTCGGGTGTGCCCGGACGGCTGCCGTCCGCCACGGTTCCCGTTGTTTCCACGCGGACCGGAACACTTGCGGTCGTCACTTTATCCACCAGCACGCGCACCGTCGCCGGCTCGGTGCCAATAGAATCGACATTATAGCTTCCCGTGGAGATCTGCGGCGTCAGCGCGTATTCACCCGCGCCGTCCGTAATATCCGAAACATCAACCGTCGCGGTAACTTTTTTGCGGAACGTGCTGTCGGTGATCTCGTTGTTCGGGCCTTCCACCCGGACATCGATCGACGTAGTATACTCAATGACAGAAAGATCGTAGCTGCTCATCAGCTGCTCCGTGCCAACCAGCTTGACCGATACGTCGTGAATGATGGTCGGCTTGATCGGATTTTCGATATCGCGTACCACAATCCACAGTACGAACGCGAGCAAGAGGGACAGCAGACGCAGCCACATATCATGCTTTTTCATGAACTGCTTCATTTGCCCGCACCTCCCTTCCAGATATTTCGAAGGGAAGAAATGCCGCGTTTATCCGACTTTTCCGGCTCCAGCAATTCGGATTCGAGCACTTTTTTGAGCACTTCGGGCGACAGATGCCGCTTGAGCATGCCGCCGATGGCAACCGAAATGGCGCCCGTTTCCTCCGACACGACCACCAGCACGCTGTCGGACGATTCGCTCATGCCGACCGCGGCGCGGTGCCGCGTACCCAAATCACGCGACAGCGTCTGGCTGCCCGAAAGCGGCAGCACACAACCGGCCGCGTAAATCTTGCCCGCACGCATAATCAGCGCGCCGTCGTGCAGCGGACTGTTTTTGAAAAAGATGTTCTTGAGCAACTCGGGCGAAGGGTCAGCGTCCAGCAGCGTACCGGTCGCAGCGATTTCCCCCAAGCGCTCCTTGCGCTCGAACACGATCAGCACGCCGGTCTTGGTCTTGGACATATCCGCACAGGCCGAAACCGTGGCGCTGATTGCCGCTTCGATCTCGTCCGGGTCGTTCGCCGGCACAAGCAGACGGCTCAGATTTCCTTTGCCGAGCTGTTCGAGCAGGCGGCGCAATTCGGGCTGAAAAATGATGACCAGCACGAACGGCGCATAGTATACCGCCGTGCGCAGAATATAGGAAATCGACGTCAGTCCGAACCAGCTCGCCAGCAGCATCACGAGCGCCAGCACAAGGATACCCTTGGCCAACCGTGCCGCGCTGGTATCCTTAAGCAGCTTCATCATACGGTAGATGATATAGGCTACAATCAGGATATCGACCACGTCCGTCGGCCCCGCGGTTTGCAGGGATGCTATCCCGCTCTTGAGCGACGAAAGCAGGTCAAAATTCTGAAGGGGCGGAATGAAAATGTTTTGAAATGCCTCCATAAAGCCACCTGTCCTGTAAATTCGCAGCCTTTCTCTATGCGAAAGGCAGATTTTTTTCTTATTTATACTACCACAAATCCCGTCCCCTGTATAGCGTATTCACAGATTTTTTACGGTTTGGCACAGCAGTTCGGCGGCGTGTTCCAGCTGGTGCGGGGTCGAGTAAAACGAGAGCGAAAAGCGGATTGTACCGCTCTCCTCCGTGCCCGCGGTGCGGTGCGCCAACGGCGCACAATGCAGCCCCGCCCGCACGGCAACGCTCTGCCGCGCCAGCGTTTCCGCCACGCCTTCGCAGGTCGCGCCGCGCACGCGCACGGACAACACGCCCGTTTGATCGGGGTGCGCAAAGCACTCGATGCGTTCTTCTTTTTCCAGTGCGCGGACAAATTCGCGCATGAGCCGCCGCTCGTGCACCAGAATATTCGCCGGACCGACCGACCGTACAAACGCCAGCCCCGCTGCCAATCCCGCGATGCCCGGCACATTGGGCGTGCCGCTTTCGAGCGCGTCCGGCAGGAAATCCGGCTGCCGCATCTCCTCCGAGCGGCTGCCCGTGCCGCCCGCGAGCAGCGGATGCGCCGCAATCCGATCATCAAGCGCCAACAGGATACCCGTGCCCTGCGGGCCGTACAGGCCCTTGTGCCCCGGCATACAAACTGCTGCCAGACAGGGGTGCTGCCGCACGTCAATGTCGATCACGCCCGCCGACTGCGACGCATCCAGAATCAGCGGCACGCCCGCCTCATCCAGCAGCGCGGCGATTTCCTCCACCGGCGCCGCAAAACCGAATACATTGGATACATGGTTCAGGATAAACAGCTCCGCGCCGTCCGCGAGGGCCTGTTTCGCCCGGTTTACCATCGCCTCCCTATCCCACAGCGGCGTATCCAGCACAACCGGCTGTATCCCGCGCAGCATCAGCGGCCGCATGACCGCGTTGTGCTCGTACCCGCCGACCACAACGCGCGTTTCCGGCTGCACTAACGCATGGATCGCCAGATTCAGGGCGTGCGTGGCGTTCATCGTGAACACCACACGCGCCGGGTCCTGCACGCCGAACAGCGCAGCCGCCTGCTCCCGGCAGGCATACACGGTCTCCCCCGCGCGCATGGCAGCCGCATAGCCGCCGCGCGCATAGCCCGCCGCCGCGTGCATGGCGCGGCGCATCGCCTCATCCACAGCACGCGGCTTGTGCAGCGTGGTCGCTGCGTTATCCAAATAGATCATACGCTCGCCCCCTCGTCCGGTATGACACGGCAGGGCGAGATGCCCAGCTGCCGCAGCCGACGCAGCGCTTCCTCGGACTGCTGCGCGCCCACGCGCACCGCCCAGCCGCAGGAATCCGTGCGCGCATGCCGCGGCGGACGCACCACCTCACCCGGTACACCCATCTGTCCCAAATGGCGCCGCAGGCCGACCGCTTCGGTCTGGCTGCGGCATATCAAAAGAGCATATTGGCTCATGACATAGTCTCTCCCTCCAGCATAGTCTATCCTCATGCTATGTTGAAAAGCGCGCCGAAGTGTGCTATGCTGATGCTGCATAAAAAAATCATCCCGGGAGGGGATCAGATATGGAACTTACCGCTCTTTCTCTGCGCCTGCACGCACTTTCTGCGCTGCGCGGCTTGCAACAGCACCCGCTTGTGCGCGCATGCACGCAGACAATGGACTATTTGGATGGCGCAAACGCGGAATGCTTTGCTGACGCTTACGGCGCGCTGTGCGCCGCGCACTACGCCTATCAGGACGCATCACAGGCGCTGCTCGACGCCGTCCATTACGATGTCAACACCCTGACCGACACGCTTGCCGCTCCTGCGTCCGCGCTGTTGGACGCAGCCACGCTCGACATCGAAGCGCTCAACGCGCTGCTTGCCATCGACGGCAAGGCGCTCAAGACCGCCGCAGCCGGACGTTATAATGCGCCCGCGCTGCTGACCCTGCCGGACTTTCCAGCCTCGGCTCCGCTGCCCTTCCGGGACGGCGCAGCACTCGCCAGCTATTATCGCGCACAGGGCTACGGCTTTTTCGCGCAGTCCTCGGCTTTTGCTGTGCAGGACGACGGCACGGTTGCCCCAATCGTGCATCCTGACACCATCCGTCTGCATGATCTGCCCGGCTACGAACGCCAGAAGCAGCAGATTCTCAAGAACACCCGCGCTTTTCTCGACGGGCGCGAGGCAAACAACATTCTGCTTTACGGCGACAAGGGCACGGGCAAATCCTCGACCGTCAAGGCTGTGGTCAACGAATACGCCGAGCGCGGCCTGAAAATCATCGAAATGTCGCCGCGGCACATCACCTGCTTCCCGAAAATCTTCGCAGAGACGCTGCGCTCACCTTTCCGCTTCATTGTCTTTCTGGACGACCTCAGCTTCAGCCGCGAGGACGACAACTTTGCCGCGCTCAAGGCGTTTATCGAGGGCGGACTTGCAGGCAAACCCGCCAATCTGGTCATTTATGCGACTAGCAACCGCCGTCACCTGATCCGCGAGAGCTTTGCCGACCGCGAAGGCGACGAGGTGCGCGTGCGCGACAGTCTGGAGACTGTCACCTCGCTGTCCGACCGTTTCGGTCTGGAAATCACCTTCTCCGTGCCGGATAAGGACGAATATCTGTACATCGTCGATCAGCTTGCCGCAGAAAGCGGCCTGACGCTGCCGAGCGACCAGCTGCATCTGCTCGCGGAGCGGTTCGCGCTGCGCCGCAACGGACGCTCTCCGCGCACCGCGCGCCAGTTCATCAGCCAGCAGATGGCGGAAAAATACGAGAAGTAACCAAAATAAAAAACGCGCCGCAAGGTGCGCATATAACAAAAAAAGAACCGTCCCATGGGACGGTTCTTTTCATAAAAGCCGAGGACATACGCCTCGGCTTTTATATACAGTTCGATCGAAATATTTTTACCAGCCGAAGTACGAGAACGGGTTCTGATACTGCGAACCGCCGTTGCTGCTCTGGCTGTTCTGATTGCTTTCCGCTGCCGGGTCGTCGCCCTCCAGATCGTGCGCATCAGTCAACGTCACAGTCAGGTTGACCATCTTGCCGGTCGAAATGCGATAAACCGTCAGCGTCAGCTTGTCGCCCGCCTTCATGTCTTCCTTGATTGCGTTGATATCATCCATGGTCGGGGTCGGCGTACCGTTGACCGCGGTGATGATATCACCCACCTGCAAGCCTTCGCTGGCTGCCTTGGCGCGTGAATCGATCGAGTAAACCTGAACGCCTGCGATGCTGCCGTCAGCAGACTCCACATTGCTGCCCGTGATACCAATGGACGGACGGCCTGCGACATAACCGTTGGAAATCAGTTCATCCACAACTTCCTTGGCCGTGTTGATCGGGATGGCAAAGCCCATGCCCTCGACCGAAGCCTCACCGAAGCCGCTGCTCGACAGCTTGGCGGAGGTGATACCAACCACCTGACCGTACTTGTTGATCAGCGCGCCGCCCGAGTTGCCGGGGTTGATGGACGCATCGGTCTGGATCAGGGTCATAACGCGGTCGTTGATGGTCACATCGCGGTTAATCGCGGAAATACGGCCGCCGGTGATCGTGTTGGCAAACTGTACGCCACCGGGCGAGCCAATCGCGTAAGCATATTCGCCGGGCTGCAGCTCATCCGAGTCGCCGAATTCCGCAGCGGTGAGCTTGCTTTCCGGTTCGACCTTGATGACCGCCAGATCGGTCTGCTCATCCGTGCCGACAATCGTAGCGTCGTACTGCGTACCGTCGCTCAGCTGCACGGTCACGCTCTGCGCGTCCTCAACCACATGGTTATTGGTGATGATGTAGCCGTCCTCACTCATGATGACGCCCGAGCCGGACCCCGTCCCGCTCGCGGTGGTCGCAATCACCGAAACGATTGACGGGCTGACCTTTTTGTAGATCTCCTCGCCCGCCAGACCATTGACCACATCGTAGTTATCCGGGTCAAGATCGGGCGTTTGGTTGATCTGCACGGTGGGCAAGTCGCCCGCCTGCGCGCTCGCCTTGACTGCGCTGCCGTCATCTGTATACACCAGATGGCCAATTATCGCGCCGCCTGCAAATAGCAGACACGCGGCTGCCACGCTGCACAAGCCGATCACAATCGCTTTGCCGTGTTTTTTCTTTTTCGGCGGCTGCGGGGCTTCGCCCATCGGGTCCTGCGCATACGGCGCGCCGCTGTACGACTGCTGCTGCGTCGTCTGATGGTACGGCGGATGCTGTACCGGCGTTTGATACGGTGTGCGCGGTTCCGTGTACCGGGGTTCTTCCGTCGGCTGCTCCATTGTGGGCTGCTGCGGTTCGGTATGTTCATCGCCGCGCGATTCCGGCGTCATGTTGGTATTGTTATTGTTATGATTAAAGTCATCCATTGTTCTGACCTCCCTATCGATTTTGTGATTTCATTCTAACCTGTCATTGTGGCGGTTTGTTGAAAACAATATGAATATTTTTTGAACAAGTGCAGACAAACCGCCCGCTCCGCCGCGCAGGATACGCAGCAAAGCAGACGGTTTACCCGTTATTTCTGGGAATTTTTCGCGCCTCCCGGGATTTGCTGGGGCGCAAGCGGCAACGTAAAGGAAAATTCCGTCTCGCCACCGTCCGACCGCACGGAGATTTCGCCCCCGTGCAGATTGATGATATTTTTGACAATATACAGGCCCAGCCCTGCGCCGGTTTTATCCATCGACCGCGAACGATCCGCCTTGTAAAAGCGTCCGAACACATGCGGCAGGTCCTCAGCCGAGATACCGATGCCGGTGTTGGTGATGGAAAACGCGCAGACCCCATGTTCGGGATGCGCCCGCAGGCACAGTCGGCCGCCTTCGTTGATGAATTTCACCGCGTTGTCCACCAGATTATAAACCGCGCGATACAGATGATCACGATCGCCCATGACGATCAGACGATCGTCCAGATCGCACTCGACCTCCAGATGCTTTTTCTCGATTTTCTGCTCAAATGACAGAATGATCTGGCTGGTCATTTCGGAAAAGTCAAACGGAGCCGGGTTCAGGATCAGCTCGCCCGACTGGATCTTGGCCGCATCCAGCATGCGGTTAACCATGCGGGACAGGCGGCGCGTCTCCTCTGCGATGATGCGCAGGTATTTATCGCGCTGCTCGACCGGAATCGTGCCGTCGATCATACCGTCCACAAAGCCGCCGATCGTTGTCATCGGGGTTTTAAATTCATGGCTGACGTTGGAGATAAAGCCGCGCGTCAGCTCCTCAAGCTGGTCAAGGTCGCGCGCCATATTATTAAACGACACCGCGAGTTCGTCGATCTCATAACAGTGGTTATCCTCGGGTACGCGCACATCAAAATTGCCTGCGGCAAACTCCTTCGCCGCCGCCGCGATCACCTTGAGCGGCCGTGTCATGTGCTGCGACAGGATGAAAGAGATCACCAGCGCCACCGCCAGCGTGATAAGCAGAATGAGCATCAGTGTCTGTGTCGAATGCCGCACCACGCCCGCGGCGGTCGCATCCTGCGTATAGACAAAGACCATCGCATTCATTTCACCATCTTCGCTTGCGACGCGCGTGCCGACCGTATAGCTGGACCGGTCGCCCAAAACGCCCAGCTGACCGACCTCTGCATAGCCGCCTGTTTTGCGGACCTGCTCGGTCACCTCCTGCGGGATCATCCAGCCCGACACCTTCGACGCTTCACCATCCGGTCCGGCGATCATCTGGATGACGCCGTCCCGGTCAGTCACATAGACCGTGATGGAATCCTCCTTGGCTACCGTGCTGATCGACAGCATGTAAATCTCACGGATGATATCGGAATCCGTGCCAAGCATCAGCCGGGTCTGCTCTGCCAGGCTCTGCACGGTCGTGCGCAATTCGGCCTGCTTGGTTTGCAGCGCATAATTGCCCATCTGATAATAGAACACGCTGCCCGCTATCGCAAATGCGCACACAATCAACAGCAGGTGCGTGACATAGTTCTTGAAAAAAAAGCTGCGTCTGCCCATGCTTTACTCCTTGGTCTCGAACTTATAGCCGACACCCCAAACGGTCTTGAGCTCCCATTTATCCGAAACGCCCTCCAGCTTTTCGCGCAGACGCTTGACATGTACATCCACCGTGCGGGTGTCTCCGAAATAGTCAAACCCCCACACATCATCCAGCAATTGCGCGCGCGTGAACACGCGGTTCGGGCTGGACGCAAGATAGTACAGCAGCTCGATTTCCTTGGGCGGCGCGTCCACACGCTTGCCCTTGATAATCAGATCGTATGCCTGCTTGTCGATCACCAGATTGTCAAACGTCAGCTTTTCGGGTGCGTCATCCGGCGCCATGCGGCGGAACACCGCGCGCACACGCGCAATGACTTCCGGCATCTCGAGAGGCTTGACAATGTAATCGTCCGCGCCCATCTCCAAACCGGAAACGCGGTCGGCCGTCTCGCCCTTGGCCGTCAGCATGATGATCGGCACATCGCTTTCCGCGCGGATCTCCTTGCAGACCGCCCAGCCGTCCATCACCGGCATCATCACATCCAGCAGCAGCATATCCGGCTTTTCGGATTTCCACATTTTGATGCCTTCCACACCGTTTTCCGCTTCGATCACCGCATAGCCCTCGCGCTCCAGATACAGGCGCAGCAGTTCGCGGATATTTGCTTCGTCTTCGACGATGAGTATCTTTTTCGCCACAGTTTTCCCCTGCTTTCTCATCAGTATGTTTTCATTATACTGCTTTTCCGTGCCGAATGCATTAACAATCTGTAAAAGCGGGAAGAATTGCTTGTCCCGCGCGGACATGCTATACTGATAGCATCAACGTCAAAGGAAGATTCTTTATGTCCCAAACCGTCCCCCTGCACATCATCGCGCATATCCGCAGCGATTTCCCGACCAAATTCGGTATCCCGCGGCAAAGCGGGCTGGCCGACGCGCCCGCGTGCATCGTGTTCGAGCCGGAATACCGCAACGCAGACGCGCTGCGCGGCATCGACGGGTTTTCCCACCTCTGGCTGATCTGGCAGTTCTCCGAAGCCGTGCGCGACGGCTGGTCGCCCACCGTGCGCCCGCCCAAGCTGGGCGGCAACCGCCGGATGGGCGTGTTTGCCACGCGCTCGCCCTTCCGCCCGAATGCGATCGGGCTGTCCTCGGTACGGCTCGACCGGGTGGAACTGCACACGCCGGACGGCCCGGTGCTACATGTTTCGGGCGCCGACCTGATGGACGGCACGCCGATCTTCGATATCAAGCCCTATCTGGCCTACACCGACGCGCATCCTGAAGCAACCGGCGGCTTTGCGCTGCAAAACCGCGAGGGGGTACTGCATGTGCGCTGCACGGATGACCTGCTCGACCGCCTGCCCGCCGGGCGGCGAGAGGCGCTGCTCGCCATTCTGGCGCAGGACCCGCGGCCGGGCTACCAGCACGAGCCGGGCCGGGTCTACGTTTTTCCGTTTGCGGGCTGTGAGGTGCGCTTTTCAGTCGAAGGCGACACCCTGACCGTGCAGGATATCATCCCCTCCCGCTGACATAACAAAAACCGCTCCCGCAGAATGCGGGAGCGGTTTTATTCTTATCGCCTTACAGCGTGCTTTTACAGATTGGTCGGGGTGATCGCTTCAAAATCTGCAAGCGTGCCGCCCTTCATGAAGCAGTCGATGATCTGCTTACCGCGCGGGTCGAGGTCCGGCGTATCGAACTTGGACAGTTCCTTGCGGAAGAAATCGGTCAGGATCTTCGCGCCTGCGTCGTAACCATCCGTGCCGACACGATCCTGCGTGTCCACGCGCAGGTACTTGGAGCGGATGCGCTGGCCGTCGATGGTCATATCCTTCATCGCGTAGCCGAGCAGCGGGCAGCGTGCGGGCTCAAGATGCTCGCGGCGGATCTTGGCGCCGCCGTGGCGTGCCAGATACTCACGGGAGATCCATTCAGCCGCAAAGCCGACCTTGTAGACGCCGATGTGCTGGTTTGGGATAAGCACATAGCGGGTGTTCGGGCTGTTCATGATCTGCTCCAGCAGCAGGTTGGCCTGCTTGACGCGCAGACCGGTCGCAAACGGCCAGTAGGAACCAACGCCCTCGCTCTTGAGCTCGTTGCCGGTGACGATCGAGGGGTTGTTAAAGCCGCGCGGCGCAACCAAACGCCACAGCCATGCCAGTGCGGGCGGGATAATGTGCATCATGCCCATGATGCCGTAGTTCGGGTTCTCGCGGGTCGAGGGAGGCATACGAACGCCAAACGAACGTACGTCAATCTCTACCGGCTCCTTGACGATGTGCGGCACATCCCAACGCGGCACAATCGCGCGCGGATTGGAGCAGCGCTTGCCGTTGGAATCGAGCGTATGCTCCCAGATGAGCAGCGTTGCGCCCGGATGGCCTTCCATGTTAAAGAAGCAGAGGGGCTCCTTGGGCTCGGTGCAGATGCGCTCATACACCGGATCGCAGCCATAGTGGGTCACGCCGTCCATGCGGAGGAACCAGCCGTCCTCACCGTCAACCAGCACCAGCTTGCCGGAATTGTTCTGCAGTTGCGGATAGCAGGTCGCCATATCGTCGCACACCGGCTCGATCGAGCAAGTCGCGCCCATGGTGAGGTAGGTCTCCTCGCCGGTGACCGTGTTTTTGGAGAGCAGCACGCGGCCGTCCGGCTCGCGCGCGATGTCCTGCAGCATTTCGCTCTTGCCGCCGCCGGACGCACCCTCGTGCATGATAACCATTTCGTTCTCGTACGGCGTCACCAGACGACCGCAGGACGTATGGCAGGTGGTCCAGCCTTCCTGCTCGCCGATATCCAGCAGCACCGAGTACACGCCCTTCTTGGCGGACGGGCCGGGATAGAGGTTGTAAGAGAATACCTCGTGGCAATCGTCCAGACGGTTGTGCACAACCACCTGCTTGCCTTCAAAATGCGTGTGACGGAACGGCGGCGCAACATAAACGATGGCGCGCGGCTTGTAGCCCTCGCTCTCCTCGGCGTTGACAAAGCCCTGCAGGTGCGCCAGCGCAAACGCAAAGAACGCGCACTGCTTGGGGCAAACCAGCATAGAGCCGTAGCCATAAATATTGCCGCCCGAGTTAAAGGGCATCAGGATCAGTTCCTGCGTCTTGAACCATTCCATGGTCTCGCGGCGCAGATCGGTAAAGGGATAGCCGTATACGTCGGCAAAGCGCTTTTTATCAGTCGGCTTGTCGTCTGCAATGCGCATGCAGTCCGGCTCGCGGCGGCGCATATAATCCTCCACGAAGTTGACCGACGCACCGTTCTTGCATCGCACTACGTCCGCTTCCTTGACCGGGCCTTTGCCCGGCACATCAAAGACAACGTCATACACATCGGCATGCTCCGGGCCGAATACCATGTCGTAGAGTTCCGCCTTGCTGGTCGGAACCGACACGCCTTTACAGTTTTCGAGCACATCCTTCAGCTCGTCCGTGAAAGTGAATTTGTTGAGCAACGGGTTCATCTGTTTGTTTCCTCCTTTCACACCGCCGGCGCCCTTCCCAAGCGTCCACCGGTGTGCCTGCTGCAAGGCCTCATCACCATCTATGCAATCAGGCCAATTGTTGTTCATTTATAGCATACTGCAAAATAAGGTGTCCCGTCAACAAATTTTCGCATTTTTGCAAGTTATTATACAACTTCTTGCAAAATGTACAAAAGACCCCTGTTCTTTTATCTGTTTTTCCCACACGGACGCTTGTCCGCCGTGCATTATTCCGAAAAATGCACGGAAACGCAGACCACCTCGCTGCGCGTACCGACACGCATATCCGGCCCCCAGACACCAAGGCCGCTGGTCACGACCGAAACCATATCCCCTACCTGCTCCTGACCGCAGGCGTTGCCCCACAGCAGACGCATGAGCAGGTTGCCGGGAAACAGCTGTCCGTTGTGCGTATGGCCGGACAGATCGAGGTCCACACCCGCCTGCGCCAGCGCTTCCAGCTCTTTCGGCTGATGGTCAATGACGAAGATCGGCTGCTCGGCATTGAGCGGCGCGATGAGCTGCGCCGGACTCAGCCGCTCAGCCGCCAGCTTTTTGCTGCGCGCCGGATCACGCCGCCCGACCAGCTGCACGCCGTTCGCAAGCGTCACCGCGCGGTCATCCAGCAGCGTTATCTTTGCTTGCTCCAGAAACTCCGTCATGCGCGGGTCGTCCTTGTCCTCGTCTGCCGTGTCCCAGGTAAAGCCCGCAAGGATCGGCTCGGACAGATCGTGATTGCCCCAGCAGGCATAAGTGCCGTATGTACTATCGAGCGAGGCCAGCGCCGCAGCAATGCGCTCCGGTTCAGGAATGGCCTCGTATTCGTTATCGAAAATGTCCCCCGCAATCACAACCAGATCGGGCTGCATATTGTTGATCGCCGCGACAGCCCGCTCGATATAAGCCGGTTCGGTGCTGTACCCCAAATGCAGATCGGCCAACAGCGCAACCGTCATATCCTCGCCCGTGCCTTGCAGCGTTACGTCGTAATCGGTCACATACAGCCGTTTTGCGTGCGCCATACCGTGCAGACTAACCGCACACACCAGCACGAGCGCGACGCCGCCCTGCACGCGCCGCACCTGCTGCATCTGCTCAAAATCCTTGCCGCGTGCGCGGCGAATCACAGCCAGCGCTAGTTCGACCACCAGCACAGCCAGCACCAGATACAGCATCCAGCCAAACCAGTAGTTACCCACTTGCCGCAAAAACTGCCGCAGCGGATACGGCGACTGAATCAAAAAGCCGGTCAGCGGCGCGGACGCGATCAAGGCATACACCACGATAAACACCACGCGGAACGCCTTCGTGCCGCACAGATGATGGCACGCGCCCGTCCAGCGCAGCACCCAGCGCGCCAGATACAGATTGAGCAGGATATAAAACGGGGCCAGAAAAATTGCAATCACGCGCCGCCCTCCTTTCCAACCAATGGATTTTCCGTCGTTACGGCTGTGCGCAGCGCTCCCACACGCGCGTGACCGAAGCGCACTTGCCATCCCGCCCAAGGTCAAACACCGCGCCCGACAGCGCGCAGTCACCGGGAGCGGTCTTGAAATACTCGGTCAGGTCGCCGCGGAACATGGCGATCGACTGTTCAACCCGCACGCCCAGCACGGACACGATCGGGCCGGTCATGCCCAAATCGGTGATATAACCCGAGCCTTTGGGGTTGATGCGCTCGTCCGCAGTCTGCACATGGGTGTGCGTTCCCCAAACAGCCGCCGCGCGGCCGTCCAGATAATAGCCCATCGCCAGCTTTTCGCTGGTCGCGTTGGCGTGAATTTCCGCCAGCGCAATGTCGTATTTGCCCTCCGCTTCGCGCAGAATCTTATCAGCGCACAAAAACGGATTGTCCGGCCCGTAATGCATATCGCAGCGGCCGATCAGGTTCATCACCAGCAGGCGCAGACCCTGCGGGCCGTCATAGATCCCCCAGCCCTGTCCCGGGCTTTGCGGGGCAAGGTTCGCGGGACGCAGAATGTCCTGCCGCCCGTCCAGATAGGACGCGATCTGCTGTTTGGCAAACGCATGATTGCCCAGTGTGATGACATCCGCGCCCGCGGCAAAAATATCGTCCGCCTGTTTGGGCGTAAGGCCGCGTCCAGCGGCGTTTTCGCCGTTTACGATCACAAAATCCACGCTGTGCGCACGTTTGACGCGGCGCAGCAGCGCGTGTAGGGTGTCAATACCGGCCTCGCCGACCACATCGCCTACCGTGAGAAGTTTCATGCCTGTTCCTCGCTTTTCTTTCGTTTCTCCGGCAGCCGCCGGATAGAGAAAAAGGGCGGACAAACATCTGTTGTCCGCCCCCCAAATTGTCAAATCATCCGTTTTAGTCAAACAGCGTGGAAACCGAAGTTTCCTCGTAAATACGCGCAATCGCTTCGGTGAGCACCGGCGCTACCGACAGCAGCTTGATTTTGTCCAGCTTCTTTTCGCTCGGCAGCGGGATGGTATCCAGAATCGCCAGCTCCTTGATCGGGCTGTTTGCGATGCGCTCGATTGCCGGACCGGACAGCACGCCGTGAGTCGCACAGGCGTACACTTCGGTCGCACCGCCCTTTTCCACCAGCGCGTCCGCAGCGTGAACCAGCGTGCCCGCCGTGTCAATCAGGTCGTCCACCAGAATGCACTTCTTGCCCTCGACGTTGCCGATGATGTTCATAACCTCGGACACATTCGCCTTCGGGCGGCGCTTATCAATGATGGCAAGCGGCATGTCCAGCTTTTCGGTGAACTTACGCGCACGGGTAACCGAGCCAAGGTCGGGAGAGACGATGACGGTATCGTCCGTACCCACGCCGAACTTGCCCGCAATATACGGGATCAGCACGGAGGAGCCGAGCATATTGTCCACCGGGATATCGAAAAAGCCCTGAATCTGCGCCGCATGCAGGTCCATGGTCAGCACACGGTCTGCGCCCGCGGCGGTGATGAGGTTGGCAACCAGCTTGGCCGAGATCGGGTCACGCGCCTTGCTCTTGCGATCCTGCCGCGCATAGCCAAAATAAGGGATAACCGCCGTGATACGGCCGGCCGACGCGCGCTTGCAGGAGTCGATCATGATGAGCAGCTCCATCAGGTTGTTATTGACCGGACCGCAGGTGGACTGCACCAGAAATACGTCCGAACCGCGCACGGACTCGGAAATGGAAACCGAGATTTCACCGTCCGCGAAAGTGGAAATCGCCGCCTTACCGATCGACAGGCCGAGCGCGGACGCAATCTGCATTGCCAGGGCGGGGTGAGAGTTGCCGGAGAAAATTTTGATATTTTTTCCGTGAGAAATCATTGGTAAGCCTCCGTCATAATGATAAAATTTATCCCGTTTTTCTATTTTTACTTTTTATTTTGCTCTTTTTCGTGCATTTCGCGGCGGCGGTCGTTCCAGCCCTCAAGCGTGGTCTGCCGCGCACGGGCCACTGCCAGCGCGCCCGCCGGTACGTCCTTGGTGATCGTCGCGCCGGCCGCGGTGAACACGCGGTCGCCGAGCGTCACAGGCGACACCAGATTGGTGTTGCAGCCGATGAAGCAATCGTCACCGATGACAGTCTGATACTTATGATACCCATCGTAGTTGACTACAACCGTGCCGCAGCCAAAGTTGACGCGCTCGCCGACGGTTGCGTCGCCGATATAGGTCAGGTGAGACACCTTGGTGCCGTTGCCGATGGTGGACTTCTTCAGCTCGACAAAGTCGCCGATGCGGCAGCCGTCGCCCACGACACACTGCGGACGGACATAGGCAAACGGTCCGACCGTAGTGTGTGCACCGATCTTGGACTCATACACCTGCGAATTATTGACCGTCGTGCCCGCGCCGATTTCAGCCTTTTCCAGAATGGAGTTCGGGCCGATGACCGCGCCCGCGCCCACCTTGCAGCCCGGACGGATATGACAGCCGGGCAGAATGGTCACGCCCGCCTCAATCTCCGCATCCGGTGCAATATAGGTGTTTGCCGGATCAAAAATCTGCACGCCCTTGTCAATCAGCGTGAAGTTGACACGGTTTACCATCGCGCGGAACGCGATATAAGCCGAACCACCGTCGCAGATCTCGACGATCTCATTGGTGACGGCAACGCCCTTCTGCGCGCCTGCGGCGACTGCCGCCTCGACCAGCGCGTCCAGCGTATCGCCGCCCGCCGCGAGCGCCTTTTGCAGCATCTCGTAGGTGAACATCGCCGCAAGGCAATGCGCGTCGCGCGGGATGGGCTGGCCCTCCGCGTCGAAGCCCTGCTGCTCGGCCACCAATACGCTCACGCCGTAGCCGGTTGTCACATGCGTTTCGGTCAGATGGGTCAGTGCGTCGTCTTCGGGAAGCACGAACGGCGCGGCTATCACCAGCACCTGCTCGCTCTCCGGCAAGGTGCGAAGCGCCGCAAAGCGATTGCCCTGCTCGAGTGCAATGCTTTCCGCGCCCGCCAGCGCAGGCTCCCGATCGTCGTGCACAAAATAGCACGCATCCACGGTTTCGGGCAGCTCGTCCCGCACCGTATCGCCCGCCGTACCGAACAGCACCGGACGCGCGAAGGCGGAAAAACCACCTTCGTCAAACAGGCCGCCAACTAAGGCGGCAGTAATTTTATCCATCGCAGCAAATCCTTCCGTTTCCGTGGGGTTGCGACGCCCCGTTTTCGGTTATAGATTTATTATACAACAGCCCCCTATAAAAAGCATCAGCATTTTTCGATAAATTTCCTTTCACCACAAAATAATTTTCGCCGTTTGCTGACAAAAGGGCTGCCCGCCGTGAGCGGACAACCCTTGCTGCTTACCATGTCTCGTTGTGTACGAACGGCTTTTCTATCAGCCTTCCGCTTCAATCTCGATTTGTTTTTCCTCTTCGTATGCAGTCTTCTCCTGCGGTGCCTCCGGTACCGCCACCGCGCGCAGCATGCGGATGCGCGGGATAAGCGGCAGATGTGCATTATACAGGTTGACAAACCGGCCTACGATCAGTGCAGACACGATGGTGCCGCGTCCCAGGCCATTGATTCTATGGAAAAAGATAAAGGACAAAATCAACGCGATGATAACCAGCGTCACGTCGAACATAATCTTGATCGAACCAAAACGCTTGCCCGTCCGGTCAGTGATCGAACCCACAACGCCTTCGCCCGGCACGAGCAGCGCATCCGGCGCTACCTCAACACTGATGCCGAAGCCCAACACCGCGCAGCCAATCACCAGCGCAACGAGTTTGACCGGCAGCGAGGTCGGCTCAAACCACCACAGCGCTTTCATGCCGACGTCGATAAACGCGCTGAACACCAGATTGACTACCAACTGCAAGAATTGAATCGGCGGGAATTTACGTCCGCGCAAAACCACCTGCGCCGCAATGAACAGCAGGTTAAACACAAAGGTAAATGCACCCAGCGACGGCGCAAAGCGCAAACTGAGCACATACGGCACGCTCGAAATTGGCGAGGTGCCGAGCGCCGCTTTGGTGATAATCGCCACGCCGAATGCATTGATGATAACGCCGATGGTAAACCACAAATACCGATAAACTAACTTCCTCATTTTTCCTCCCGATTTTCCAAAAAGCGATGATCGTCCGCCCCCTTTCGGACGATGCTGTAAAAACGAGGCGTCCCGCACCGGACGCCCCGTTTGTTTTCAGTTCTCTTCCTGCCCTTGCGGGATCTGCCGCAGAATCTCGATCGGGCCGCAGCCTGCGCACTTGGCGCAGTCGTGCATGCACGCCATCGGGTCGTCCGGGTCTTCCTCCCGGCCGATCTCCAGCAGCGCCGGATCGCCCTGTCTTTCCCCTACGAGGAACTTGGCGACCGCTTCCTCCGCCGAGCCTTCGCAGCCCGGCACGAGCAGCACACCGATCATCTCCAGCGCGTTGCGCATGGCAAGCCCTAGCGCACCGCAGATCAGGACGTCGATTTTTTCCATGCTCGCCAGCTTGAGCAAGTCGGTCGTGCTGGTTCCCTCAACCGAGGCCAGCCGCTTGCCCGTCGGGTTTTGTCCCTCCGCACTGACGATCAAAAACGAGCGGCATTCGCCCAGATTTTTGGCGATCTGCCCGCCGTCATACGCGACACCGATGTTCATCGAAGCCCCTCCACCGTTTTGAGCGCATCCTTGAGTGCATCCGGCAGCTTAGCGTCCTCGATCTTGCCGGCATCCACCGCCGCGGCCAGCTTGGGATCGATCGGCAGCTTGGCCAGCACAGGCAGACCGTATTCCGCCGCGACCTCATCCACATGGCTTTCGCCAAAGACCGCAATGTGCTTGCCGCAGTCCGGGCATTCCAGATAGCTGTAATTCTCCACCACGCCAATGAGCGGGATGTTCATCATTTTCGCCATCTTGACCGCCTTGCCCACGATCATGCTGACCAGATCCTGCGGCGAGGTGACGACCAGAATGCCATCCACCGGCAGGGACTGGAACACGGTCAGCGGCACGTCGCCTGTGCCGGGAGGCATATCGACGAACAGGAAATCCACATCGTCCCATATAACATCCGACCAGAACTGCTTGACCGTTTCCGCGATGATCGGCCCACGGTAAATGACCGGATCATCCTCGTTAGGCAGCACCAGATTGATCGAGATCATCTGCACGCCGCCCTCGCTGCGCGCAGGCAGGATGCCTTCTTCGCAGCCTTCGAGCTTGTCATGCACGCCGAATGTCTTAGGGATGGACGGACCGGTGATATCCGCGTCCAGAATACCGCAGGTATAGCCCTTGCGCGTCATGCCGACAGCCAGCATCGAGGTCAGCAGGCTTTTGCCAACGCCGCCCTTGCCGGACACGATGCCGATGACTTTTTTGACCGAAGCTGCGGGATTTGCCGCGACCTTCAGGCTCTTCTCGCCGCCGCAGCTCGCAGAGCAGGATTCGCAGTCATGCGAACAACCCATACTTCAACCACTCCTAACATATCTTTTCTTGTCTATTTTTTAGTATACCGCATTGTATTCCCTTGCGCAAGGGGCAATCCAGCCGCCGCATAACAGGAAAGCGCCGCCGTCTCGGCGGGGGAAACGAGACGACGGCGCTTTGCCCATTCACTACACAGATTTGAAAAAGGGGGGTAAAAGAGAAATAAAAGATCGGTAGGCTATCGACTTGGGATTGCGGCTTCCCTCATCGACATGCTTAGTATACCCCATCCCACGGGGAAAAGTGTGAACAGATTATAAATATGCTGTGAAAGAATTGTTTCCTGCCGATTTTTTCCGCAGACATGGGAAACGCCCTGTTTTCCAAAAGCGGGAAATGGAAAACAGGGCGCACGCCAATGCAAAATGAAAAAGAGGATAAAAGAAAAGGTGAAAGAAAGAAAACATTATGATGTAAAAAAGGGGGTATCGGTTGGGCTGGTGTCTTTCCCTTCCGACAATCATAGTATACTGCACCCGGACGGAAAAAGTGTGAACAGCTTTTGAACAGACTTTGAAAGGTTTATGACATTGCCCGCGCCGCCCGAAAGGCAGGAAAAACCCCCGGTCCATGGGGGAAATGGAACCGGGGGTTTTTCACTCATTTCACAAAATAAAGGGGGGTAAAAGAGAAATAAAAGATCGGTAGGCTGTCGATTCGGGATTGCGGCTTCCCTTATCGACATGCTTAGTATACCCCATCCTGCCAAGGAATATGTGAATAAACTTTGAACGTGCTGTGAAAGAATTGTTTACAATTTCTTTTGCTTTTTCATCAGGCGGATATCGTCTCCGAAAAAGCGCAGCGAAACAAATTCGCCCAACAGACGGGACGCCACAGCGGGCGAATATTTTTCCGCCAGCGCCTCGGGCGGCAGGTTGGTGTTGACGATCATCGGCCGCCCGGCCATCAGTCGGTTATTGATCAGATTATACAGCGCGGACACGGTGAATGCCGTGCCCATTTCGGTGCCCATGTCGTCAATGATGAGCAGATCGGCGCGCTCATAGCGTGCGGCACGCTCGGCTGCGGCTTCGCCGTCGCCGTTGCCGAATTTGATCGTCTCATACGCCGCAACAATATTGATTGCGGTATCATACGCCACCGAAAAACCGCGCGCCGCCACGGCTTCGGCAATGCAAGAGGACAGGAAAGTTTTCCCCAGCCCGGTCGAGCCGTACAGCAGCAGATTGGGCGAGTGCGGCCCAAACTTTTCGGCATACGCCTTGCATTCATCCAGATTGTACTCCATATTTTCCCGCGGAGACAGCCCCAGCCGCGCGTCCGGTCGGGTGGAGTAATAATCCATGCGGAAATGCGCAAAATTCTGGTCGCGGATGGGCAGCACGGCGGACAGCTGCTCGCGCAGCAGCGCGGCATACCGCGCCTTGACGCAGTCACAGGTCGCACTGCCTGCATAACCCGTATCGCCGCACTTTTCGCACATCGGTTTTTCGGTCAGATAATCAGCCGGAAGCCCCATGCGGGACAGCAGCCCAGCGCGCTCGGCCTGCAACGCCAGATTCTGCCCGCGCAGCTGCTCAATCGCCGCGGCCGGGTCACCGCCTGTATTGAGCGCCGCGCGCAACACGCTCGCCGCCGTCTGCGACAGCGTGCGGTCAATCGCGCGGATGCGCGGTTTGCGCGCGTATACCTCACGTCGCCGCGCCTCAAATTCCTCACTGCGGGCTGTGCGCTCGCGTTCCAGCTCACGCCGCGCCGCCGCCAATAGTTTTCTGTCGTATCCCATGGCTTATTCCTCCGTTTTGCGGCGATGGCTGCGCACGCGCGCCGCCCAGTCCTGCTCCCACGCGGCCAGCGTACCAGGGTCGGTGGGCTGCGCCGGGGTCTGCCCGACCGCCGCTCGTGTCTCCGGCTCGAGCGCGGTAATCTCGCTGACCGTATGTACACCCGCCTCGTCCCAGCGGCGCAAAATGCCCAGCGTATAATCCAAGCTCTTGTGGCCCTGCTGCTTGTCCGTGCGTCGGACCGCCAGCTCGATCGCCTCGGGCGGGAAGCCGTGCGCGAGCGCAAAACGACACACGCGCTGCTCCTTGGGTGCGGGCTGCGCCGGGTCGGCACCGAGCGCCTTGTAAACCGCCTCGCTCAACGGCTTTTCGTTCACCTTGCGCGCCAGATACTGCTGCGCCTGCTGTGCAGAAACCACGCCCATATCCGCCCACAGATAGGCTTCGCGGCGGATGTCGGCCAGCCGCACCGTGCCTTTTTCGCCCTTGAGATAGGATAAAAGCTCAATGATCGCGCCCGCCGACAGGCCAAGGTGATCGTATGCGGTCAGCAGGCAGCGCAGTTGCCCCTCGGTCAGCGTACGGCCGAGCACACCCTCGGCACTGTCACAGACCGCCGCAAACTTGTGGTCGTCCAGCCGCGCGCGACGCAGCTCGTCCGCCGTATACTGCGGCGCATCCGAGGGCTTGTCCGCCTGCGGCGGTACGGCGGGCGTGACCAAGCTGTTCAGTGTAAACGCCGCACGCTCGTATCGCTCCTGCGACAAATGCAGCGCACGCGCCGCAGTTTTGCCGTCCGCGCTGCCGTACCGCAGGACATAAAGATACAGTAGTGCCGCGTCGCCGTCCGCGGCGGCAATCAGCTTGTCCAGCATGTCGCATCGTGCGACGCGCAGCTCGCCCTCGGGGAGCGATACGGAGGTCTGGGCCATCGGTTCATTTCCTTTCCAAATGGGGATTGGCTTTTATTATAACATACCCCGCACACGCGGGCAAATGGAAAAGGGTTTCGGTGCAAAAATTGCGCCGAAACCCTCTGTTATTCTTGCCAGAAAGAGATTATTTTACCTTTTCCTCTTCCTTAACGTCCTTCATGGACAGGTTGACACGGCCCTTGTCATCGATCTCCATGACCTTGACCCAAACCATGTCGCCTTCCTTGACAGCATCCTCCACCTTTTCGATGCGATGATCCGCCATCTTGGAGATGTGCACCATGCCGTCCTTACCCGGCAGCAGGTTGACGAACGCACCGAAGTTCATCAGGCGCACGACCTTGCCGTAGTAGATTTCGCCCGGCTCCGGCTCCTTGACAATCGCTTCGATCATCTTCTTGGCCTTGTCCGCGTCGGAAGCCTTGACCGCTGCGATGGTGACCGTGCCGTCGTCCTCGATATCAACCTTGGCGCCGGATTCCGCCACGATGTTCTGGATCACGCTGCCGCCCTTGCCGATAACCTCACGGATCTTGTCCGGATGGATATGCATGGTGGTCATCTTAGGTGCCCACTCGGAAACATCCGCACGCGGCGCCGGGATCGCCTTGAGCATGATCTCGTCCAGAATGCCATAGCGCGCCACGCGGCACTTCTCAAACGCCTGCTTGATGATGTTCGGGGTCAGGCCGTCAACCTTGATATCGACCTGAATGGCGGTGATACCTTTCTTGGTGCCAGCAACCTTAAAGTCCATGTCGCCGTAGAAGTCCTCAACACCCTGAATATCGGTGAAGGTCGTCTCCTGACCGCCGTCGGTGATCAGACCGCAGGAGATACCGGCAACCGGCGCCTTGATCGGCACACCGGCGTCCATCAGCGCGAGGGTCGAGCCGCAGACCGAACCCTGCGAGGTAGAACCGTTAGAGGAAATAACCTCGGAAACCAGACGCAGCGCATACGGGAACTCGCTCACCGGCGGGATAACCGGCAGCAGTGCGCGCTCCGCGAGCGCACCGTGACCGATCTCACGACGGCCGGGGCTGCGGGACGGGCGGGTTTCACCGACCGAGAAGGACGGGAAATTGTAGTGATGGATATAGCGCTTTTCTGTCTCTTCAAAAATGGTATCCAGCTCCTGCGCATCGCCCAGCGTGCCCAGCGTGCAGAGCGTCAGCACCTGGGTCTGACCGCGGGTGAACATACCCGAACCATGCACACGCGGCAGCACATGCACCTCAGCCGCCAGCGGACGGACTTCCTCCATACCGCGGCCGTCCACGCGCTTGCCGTTTGCCAGCCAGCGGCGCACGATCTTCTTCTGCAGCTTGTCCACGCACTCGGCGAGGTTCGCGCCGTGCTCTTCCTTGTATTCGTCGGAAAGCGTCGCCTCGAACGCATCGACGATCTCACGCACGCCCGCATCGCGGACGGTCTTGTCATCGGTATCCATGGCAACCTCGAACTTGTCGTTACACTCAGCCTCGAGCTTGTCGAACAGGTCGTGGTCAATGTCGTGATGCTCGTACTCGAACTTCGGCTTGCCGATCTCGTCCTTGATGCCCTGAATGAACGCGCAGATCTTCTTAAGCTCCTCATGTGCTTCCATGAGTGCGTTGAACATATCATCCTCGGGCACTTCCTTCGCACCCGCCTCGATCATGACGATCTTGTCCTTAGTCGCGCACAGGGTAACGTCCATTTCGGACTGCTTGCGCTGCTCGCTCGTCGGGTTGATAACGGTCTTGCCGTCGATGATGCCGACCTGGCAGCCCGCAACGACGTAGTCAAACGGGATATCCGAGATCGAAACCGCGATGGACGCGCCCAGCAGGCCGACCACCTCGGGGGAGTTATCGTAATCGTTTTCCAGCACCGTGCAGACGATGGACACATCGTTTCTAAGGTCCTTCGGGAACAGGGGACGCATGGGGCGGTCGATCTGACGGGAGGCCAGAATCGCGCGCTCGCTCGGACGGCCCTCGCGGCGCATGAAGCTGCCCGGGATGCGGCCTACTGCATACAGGCGCTCCTCAAAGTCCACCGAGAGCGGGAAAAAGTCGATGCCGTCGCGCGGCTTGGCGGATGCGGTTGCGGTGACCAGCACGGCGGTGTCGCCGTAACGCACCAGACAGGAACCGTTGGCCAGCTGCGCCATCTTACCGGTTTCGACGGTCAGCTTGCGACCGGCGATCTCAGTTTCAAAAACGCGGTAGTTTTTGAATTCAAAAGGGTTGATGTTTGCCATGTTTTTTCCTCCTTTTTTGTGTTGCGGAGGGCGGCGCATCCCTTTTTTAGCACTTGAAGCAAACACGGAAAACCGGGCTCCGGCTCTGCTTCAACTGCTAAAAAGCGGTTTTGCCGCCTTCCTTTTGAAAACAGAAACAGGGGAGCAGACTGCTCCCCTATTTGCTTGTTCTTCTTACTTACGGATGCCGAGCTTGGCAATCAGCGCACGATAGCGGTTGATATCCTTCTTCTGCAGGTAAGCCAGCATGGAACGACGCTGACCAACCATCTTGAGCAGGCCGCGGCGGGAGTGGTTGTCCTTCTTGTGAACCTTCAGGTGCTCGGTCAGCTCCTGAATGCGCGCGGTCAGGATGGCTACCTGAACCTCCGGAGAACCGGTGTCGGTTGCGTGAGTGCGGTTTGCTTCGATAACGGCAGTCTTTTCTTCCTTACGGATCATGTTGCGTTTCACCTTTCAAATATAATTTTTACTTACCCTCAGGCTGGGCTGCGGCTGGTGAAATGGGCACGGTAGGGACATGCCCGGAACTCCGGCAGCTAAGCACGGGGCGAAAGTACAATATATGATACCATGTCCGCACGAATTTGTAAAGCAATTTCTCGTTTTTTATTTACTTTGCCGCATTTTCGCACTTTTCTTTTGCCATTTTGTCGAATTGTACAATTATGAACAAATTGTGAACAGGATTTTGTCGATTTTTTATCTTGTCCCCGCAACTGCGACAGTGCTATAATTCTACCATCATCGGTGGACAGCTGAACATCCTTTCGCTTGAAACCGTTTTTATTTATTGCTAAAGACACGCGACGGGGCGGTGCAATAGCGCGGCCTGATGTCGCGTTCTTTTTTTGCCCATCGCTGCGCCTCCGAGGCATTTTGCCGTCGGAGGCGTTTTTTTATTCCCGTCCGGCACATACTGTTTGGGATGCATCTGCGTCCGCCTACGCAAACGCATTGCTTCGCAGCTCCAGATTATAGGACAGCAGCACGCGCAGCCGCTTTTTCCCGCGCGTCAGGTGGCGCGACACCGCCGATTGGCTGATGCCCAACCGGTAGGAGATCTCCTTGCCGGAAAGTCCCTCGACCTCGCTCATCCACAGCACTTCATACTGCCGCGCGGTCAGCTGCTGCTGCAAGGCATGAAAGAATGCCTCGCGGAATTTGGCGCGAAACGCACTGTCATCCGTGCCCAGTTCCGCAATATACTGTTCGTATGCCGCGCGATTTGCCGCTTGCTCAGACAGCCTTTCCGTTTTCATGTGCATCTCCTCCTCTGTCATAATAATGCTCCAGTACAAAAGCCGTTTTGCGGTTTTCGTTAATCATGGCTTGCAAACAGTTGATCCGCTGTTTGAGACGATATTTCACCTCATTCTGTCCCGCACGGCGCCGCGCTATTTGCAATTGCTTCACTCGCAGCTCCAGAAGCGCTGTATTGGATCGGTATTCCCTTGCCATTTCTTGCAGCTGCATTTTATGCCTCCTTATTTTTAATCGAACATTTGTTCGTGCTCCTTGCTTTTTATAATACAATATATTGGAAAGCTTGTCAACATCAGCCTACATTTGGTGTGCTATCAATTTCTGAACCCGCATATACTATCGGAGAAAGGAGGCAACGGACATGCGTAAACTGCTGCTGACCGGTTGCGGGCTCGTGTTGGCGCTGTATCTTGTGCCAACCGTCTTACTATACGGCAGCGAACCCGAAACCGGACAAACCGCATCTGCTTCCGCTCCAGTCCAGACGCAAACCGCCCCAACGGGCGATTATTCGACTGTCACTGTTTTGATCGACGGCACGCCAACCGCGCTGCCGCTGGAGGACTATGTCGCCGGTGTAGTGGCCGCCGAGATCCCCAACGACTTCCCGCTCGAAGCGATTCAGGCGCAGGCAGTCGCCGCGCGCACCTATGCGGTCTATAAAATGGCGGCGGGCCGTCCCGACGCGCATCCCGACGCCGATGTATGCGACGACTTCCACCACTGCGCGGCCTACCGCGATATTGCGGTGGAAACCGCGTCCGGCAACGATTTGGCGCGCGTGCAGCAGGCCGTGCAGGACACCGAGGGCCAAATCCTGACCTATGACGGCGCGCCGATCGCAGCGGTGTTCCACTGCGTCAGCGGGCCGCGCACCGAAGCCGCGCGCGATGTCTGGGGCGAGGATGTCCCGTATCTGCAAAGCGTGGTCAGCCCGGGCGGCACTGCGTACAGCGGCTATGAGGCCGCCGTCACCCTTTCTGCCGCTGAATTTCGTGAAAAAGCCGCACAGGCCTACCCGTCGGCTGATGTGTCCGGCCCGCCGGATGACTGGTTTAAATCCTCCGTCCGCTCGGACGCAGGCGGCGTCATCACCGTGCAGCTGGGCGGCTTGACCGTCGAAGGCACGGATGTACGCGAGCTGTTCGGCCTGCAATCGACCAACTTTACCATCACCACTACGGATGACAGCATCACCTTCCATACCATCGGCTACGGCCACGGCGTCGGCCTGTCTCAGTACGGCGCAAAATACATGGCCGAGCAGGGCGCAGATTATACGGAAATTTTAGCGCATTATTATCCGAATACCGTGCTTGGCAATGTATAAACTCTTTCCTCCGCGGTCATACTGAGGAAAACGGAGGTAAAGGGATATGAAACAATACCATTCCAAACATACCGCAGTCCTTTCGACCCGCGGCTTCTACACCATTCTGACCGTCTGCGCTCTGATTATCGCAGCATCCGCATGGGTGCTCTGGTCGGACGCGACCGCACCTGCGGACGATGAATTGCAGGCCAGCCTGCCCATCGTCACACCCGCGGAACAGCTGCCTGACCTGACCGAGGACACGCCGGTGCTGTCCGAGGATACCGGCGAGACGGATGAGGCCGAACCGACGGATGCAGCCGAGGAGACGCAGCCGGAAGAAGCCGACGACACCGCCGCCGAAACCGCAGATCCTGCACCGGCACCTGTGGAAACGGTGTCCGCCCCGGTTTATGTGCGCCCAGTTTCCGGCGCAGTCATCACGCCGTTTTCCGGCGACGAACTGCTGTTCCAGCCGACCTTTGGCGACTGGCGCGTGCACACGGGCACGGACTTTGCCGCCGAAGCCGGCGAAACCGTCATGGCACTGACCGACGGCACGGTGCAGAAGGTCGTCGAGGATGGGCTGTACGGCACCTGCGTCACGCTCTCGCACGACGCAGACCTGACCTCGACCTACTGCGGCTTGACCGATGTGCGCGTCGCAGAGGGACAGGCCGTTGCCGCAGGCGAAGCGCTCGGCACGGTTGCGGAGACCATGGACGCCGAAGCGGCGCTCGGCCCGCACCTGCATGTCGAGACCGCCCGCGCAGGCACACCGGTCGATGTGCTCGAACTGCTGGGCGAAAGTGAAGTCGAATAAGCTGCAAAACACAACAAAGCCGCAGGACCAAGGTCCTGCGGCTTTGCATTTTGCATTATTCCGTTGTTTGTACGGCATCCTGCTCTTCGGTCGGCGCATCACTTGCAGCTAAAGCGGTGTAATTGCCCGTCAGGCCGCCACCGGCGACTGTGATAATCCCGTCCGCGAGCAGGAAATTCACCTGCTCATCGGCAGATTTGGCCGTCTCGCCGTTGACCGCCGCCGTGCCCTCCGTGCCGTCGGAAAAGCAATACACTATCCCGGTCTCTTCCTCCTGCGTGATGGTGAGCGTCACGCCCGCCGGGCTGACATAGCTGCCCGGCCAGCCCTTGTGCTGTTCGGCCTCCGCGTCATACAGCGGAAAGGTGGCGTAATCATCCAGCACGCCGTCCCCGAGATAATTGTATTTCTCGCCGGTTTCCCGGTCCACCGCCACCTTGCCGACCGTCCGTCCGGTGGTGTCGCTGACCACAAACACATAATATTCGCGCGACGACGACGCATCCGTGCCGACAGAAAGCGTTTCCTCCGTCGTCTCCACGTCGTACTGCGTTTCATCTATGGACCCGGTAACCTGCTGCAGCGCCTCCTGTTCACTCAGGCCCGCTGTTGCATCCTCGCTAAGCAGTCCTGCCTGCGTTGCCGCCTCCAATGCCTGCATCTGCGCATTGGTCTTCGCGGTCTCCTCCGTGGTCGGTTCCATTGTTGCGGTCTGCTGGGTGCAGCCGGACAAAAGCAGGGTGCCGAGCACCACCATGGCAACCGATCGTTTCATTCAGCCCGCCTCCCTCTTTCTTCTCTTTCTCTACAAATCAGGCGGCACCGCTCCCTGCGGTGCCGCCTTAATCATACCGTATTCGGCGCAAAATTGCAACGGTCACTTGCGTGAACTTTGCGTCATTCCCCGCCTTTTTTCAACTTTTTCAGCCAATGGCGTTCTTTTTTCGGGCCTTGGAAGCGTTTTTTCACCCGTTCGGTCAGGCCGTCGGTCAGCGAATAATACACCGGCGTGATAAACAGCGTCGCCACCGTGGAGATCACCATGCCGGTCATCATCACCACGCCCATCGGCTTCATCATTTCCGAGCCTTCGCCGCCGGAGAACACCATCGGCACCAGACCGAGGATGGTCGTCAGCGCAGTCATCAGCACCGGCCGCACGCGGCGCGGGCAGGCGTTGAGGATGGCAGTCTGCTTATCCTCGCCCCGCTCACGGCGCTGCAAAATGTAGTCCACCAGCACGATGGACGAGTTGACCACCGTACCGGCCAGAATGATGACCGCAAGCAGCGCCACCATGGACACCTTGTTGCCGGTCGGCCACAGCATCAGCAGCGAACCGAGCAGGCCGATCGGCAGAATGAGCATGATCGCCACCGGCAACACAAACGAATTGAACTGGCTTGCCAGAATGAAATACACCAGCAAAATCGCCACCATCAGTGCGGTCATCAGCGAACGGGTCGTCTCCTCAATGCTGGATGCAGATGTATCGCCGTTCTCGACCTCAATGCCCTCGGGCATCTGATAGTTTGCAATCAGGTCGTTTACCTGCTGCATGATAGTCACGCTATCGCCCGACTCGGTTTCGCCCGTGATCGTAACCGTCTCGTACTGGTTGATGCGCGAGATCGACTGCGGCGACAGCTCGGTATACACATCCGCAACCATGGACAGCGGCACCGTGCCGCCGGTCGGCGCGGGCAGCTGCAAGGATTTGAGCGCATCCATATCCTGCGTGAGCGTTTCATCGCCCGAGATCGTCACATCGTATTCCTCACCGCTCATGCGCAGCGTGGTCGCCACCGAGCCGGTCAGCTCGCCGCGCACCAGCGAACCGATGGAAGCGGCTGTCAGGCCGAAGCGGGACGCATTTTCGCGGTTGACCTTGATCGCCACGCGCGGCACCTGATCGCCCGCGGAGGACTCGACATTGACCGCGTCCGGCAGCGCTTCGATCTTGCGGGCCAGATCTTCCGCGGTTTGCGCCAGTTCATCGTAATCCTTGCCGGACAGCTGCACGCTGATATCCGAACCGCTGTCCATCACCATCATACCGGCGTCCGACACGGTGATCTCGCAGCCCGCGATATCCGCCAGATCGCGGCGCAGCTGCGCGGCAACCTGCGCCGCCGAACGGTCGCGCTCCTCGACCGGCTTGAGCATGATGGTTACGCTTGCGCCCGACGCACTCGACATGATCGAAGTCGAGCTGCCCGTGCTGTAATACACCAGATCAATCTCCGGCACGGTCTGCTCGGTGATCTGCACGATCCTGTCCTCAATCGCGGCCGTTTCCTCCATGGTCGAGCCGCTGGGCATGCTGACCGAAACATCAATCTGCCCCTGATCCATCTCCGGGATCAGCTCTGCGCCGGCCGCCGCAATGCTTGCAATCGAAACCACACAGATGCACACGGTCACCGCAATGCCAATCCAGCGGCGTGTGATAAACAGCTTGAGCACTTTTTTATACAGCCGTATCGCAGGCTTATCCGCGATGACCTTCTCGCGCAGGCCCGGCGCTGCGGCTGACAGGCGATGCACACCGCCGCGGTCCAGCAGGATGTAGCACAGCAGCGGCACAAGCGTCAGCGAAATCAGCAGCGACGAGGACAACAGCGCCACAATCGTGATGCAGAATTCCTTGAACATCATGCCGGTCAAGCCGCCGGACAGGCCGATCGGCAGGAACACGGCGATGGTGGTCAAGGTAGATGCCGTGACCGACAGCACGACCTCATGCGTGCCCTTGACACACGAATCCCAACGGTCATAGCCGTCCGCCCGGTAATGGAACACGTTTTCCAGCACCACGATCGAGTTATCCACGATCATACCGACGCCCAGCGCAATACCGCCCAGCGACATCATGTTGAGCGTAATGTCAAACGCGAACATCAGCAGGAAGGTGAACAGAATGCAGCACGGCATCGCAATGGAAATCGCCAGCGTCGCGCCGAAGTCGCGCAGAAAGACCAGCAGCACGATTGCCGCGAACAACACGCCCATCCAAATATTGCTAACTGCATTGTCAACCGTCATGTTGATGTAGTCGGACTGGTCCATAACCAAATCCCACTCCAGCGCGCCGTTGTTTTCGGTCAGGCTGTCCAGCTGCTCTTTGGCACGCTCGGCAATCTCGACCGTGTTCGAGCCGGACTGCTTGTTGACCGACAGCATCAGGCATTCCTCGCCGTTGACCTTGGCCAGCGCATCGCGGTCCTTGGGCTGCAAGGAAACATCCGCGATCTGGTTCAGGCGCACGGTGCCGCCCATCGGCAGCGAGATCAGCGCGTTTTTCACATCGTCGATCGACTGGTACTCGCCGTCCGTGCGCACGGACAGCGTCTGCGAGCCGCTGTCCAGCTCGCCGCCCGGCACAGCCATATTGTCCGCGCCGATCTGCTGCGCCACCGAGCTGACCGTCAGGTTATAGCCCTTCAGACGGGCCGCATCGGTCTTGACCGCGACCTCGTTTTCATAGCCGCCCGAAATATCCACCGAGGCTACGCCATCCAGACGCTCGAGCGCAGGCGCGATCTCCTCCTCCGCCATCGACTGGAGGCTGGCCAGATCGCTGCCGCGCAGCGCGACCATCAGAACCGGCATAGAGTCGATGTCGATCGACATGACGGTCGGGTCGGTCGCGTCCTCGGGCAGCATGGATTTGGCCTGATCGACCTTGTCGCGCATATCGGTCATCGCCTTATCCAGATCGGTGCCGTAAGCAAACTGCACGATGACCATGGACATGTTCTCCGCCGAGGTCGAGCTGAGCGTTTCCAGGCCCGCAAGGCCCGCGCAGGCGGACTCGAGCGGTCGGGTCACCTGCTGCTCGATATCCTCCGGGCCCGCGCCGGAATAAGCCGAATATACAATCGCCACCGGCAGTTCCATGTCCGGCATGAGCGCCAGCGGCAGCGACTGAAAGCAATAAAAGCCAAACACAACGACCAATATGTACGCCAGAATGGTCATAACATTGTGTTTGATACAGTTTTCCGCAATTTTCATAGGGGTGTCAGCCCTCCCCGTCCGTGGCGGCGGCATCCGTTGTAGCGTCCGTTACGCCTGCGGCGGTGTCCTCCTGTGCCGCATCGTCCTCACCGGACACCACGCGCACCATCGAACCATCCGCCAGATAGGACTGCCCCTTGACGACCACGCGGTCGCCCTCGGCAAGGCCGGACACGATCTCAGTATCGGTTTTGCTGACCAGACCGGTCTGCACCACCACGCGCGTGGCGGTATCACCCTCGCCGAAGTCATCGACCACGAACACATACCGCTCATCGCCCGAACCGGTCAGGATCGCCTCGGTCGGCACGGAAAGTGCATCGCTGCGGCGGGCCGTATAGAACGTGACGGTCGCAAACGCACCGATCGGCGGCGCAGCGTCCGAAGGCAGCGCAACCGGAATGTCATACAGGTTGGTCTGGGCGTTGGCCGCTGCGGGCAGCGAGCCGATCGTACCCTGCAGCATATCATCCGACAGCACGGAAATCAGAATACCCGCACTGTCGCCCTCATGGATATTGGTGAAAACGTCCTCCGCCACCGAAGCGGTAACCTCCACCTTGCCGTCCTCTGCAATGACCACACCGGGCTGCGCAGACGAGGCCATGCCGCCGCGCACCACATTGACTGCCGTCACCGTGCCCGCGCAGGGCGCTTTGACCGTGCCGAGCGCCGCCTGCGTGGTGATCTGATCCATCGACGCCTGAATCTGGGAAAGCGAAGCCGATTGCTGCGCCTGCGCCTGCGATACACCTGCCTGCGCCTGCTGCAACGCACCCTGCGCCTGCTCGAGCGCCTGCTCCGCGCGTGTTACGTCCTGCGCGGCTGCCGCACCGACTTCATACAGCGCCTTGGTGTTGTCCAGCGCCTGCTGCGCCTGATCCACACCGATCTGCGCCTGATCCACGCCGAGCTGCGCGGAAGAAATCGCGCCGTCGGTCGCGGCCTTGGTGGCGCTGTACGACTGCTGTAAAGCGCCCAGCGTGGAGGTGACGGTCGAGGTATCGACCGTGAACAGCACCTGTCCCTTGGTGACCTTATCGCCCTCCTTGACCGGCAGCGTCAGCACCTGTCCCGCCAAAAGCGGAAAAACCTGCACTTCGTTGACCGCCACCACCTTGCCCGTGACCGAATACTCTGCGTTCATCGGGCCGGACGAAACCGTCATCACTTCCACCGCGGTTCCGGTTGGCGCCTCTTCCGTTTGCTCCTGCTCCTGCCCGCAGCCTGCGCCCATGAGCAGCGCTGCCGCCATCACGGCAGCCAAAATACGTTTGCTTTTCATCTGTGTCCTCCGTCGCTCGCTTTTCCGGTTTGCCTTCATGCCGCGCCGCCTGCCATGTAGCCCCGCTTGGCCCAATCATAGGTATTATAGGCCGTAAACAGGTCGTGCTCGGCCGTGTTCACCGCATCCTGCTTGGCGGCCAGATCGTCCTGTGCCGTCAGATAATCGAGCTGCGAGATCATGCCGCGCTCATATTGCAGCGCATCCACATCGAAATTCTTCTTTTCTGTATCATATGCGGCCTTGGCTTCGTCCAGCAGGCGTTTTTTGTCCTGCACATCCAGATAGAGCTTGCGGAAGCTGTTTTCGGCATTCTCCTTGGCATATTCCAGATTCAGTTTTGCCGCTTCATAGGCATCCACCGTCGAGGTCACATTGTCCTCATAGTCGTTCGAGGCCTTGCGCGCCTCATCCTGCGCCGACCAGATCGAATAGCTGTTTGCCATCACTTCTTTGAGGTCCTCTTCAAAATTCATATCCGACAGCTGCTGCTCCGTCACCGTGGGCAGCGTGGTCACTTTGACCGTGGTTGCGGCCGTGTTGCCGCACAAAAGCGACAGCTGGTTTTCGGTCGTCGTCTGCATCAGCGTGAGCGTTTCGCGCTGCGCCGCTGCGGTGCGGCGCGTCTGACGCAGGTTATCCAGCGTCAATTGGGACGCCATGCCCAGCTCCACCTGTTTTTCTACCACCGCAATATTGCGGTCGAGCGAAGCCAGATTACGGTCAAGTGTTGCGATACCCTCCTGCGTGGTGACAATACCGATATACGCGCTCTGCGCGCCAACCACAATCTGGTTTACCATGTTATCCAGCTGCTTTTTGGTCGCAGTGTAGGTATCATCCAGTTGTTCCTGCGCGTCCTCCTGCGCTTCATCCAGACCGTCGATCGTCTTGCGCATGGCGCTCATCCCGGCTGCCGCGAGATCGCGCAGCCGCGTGGCCATAGTGATCTGCGCCTGCACGGTCTGGTCCTGCGGGTCGCCCAGCGCATTGATAAAGTCGTTATATGCATCATATTCCGCTTTATACTGACTATACTGGGCTTCATATTGCATTTCCTGCAGGAAAAACTGCGCATCCAGGTCGGTGTTTTGAATGCCATTGAGCGTTTTCTGAAAGCCCCGTATGGTCTGATTGTTGGCCCGGACGGTTTTTTCCAGCCCGGTAAAGCCGATGGACTGCGCATCCTGCACGGGCGGCGCAGCATTGACGCCGTCGCGTCCCAGCACGTTCTGCGCAGCGGAAGTCACTGCCCACATGCCGGCCCCGACCACATCCAGCGTGTTGATCGCACCGGCTGGCACAACCGTCAGCACGCAGAGCGCCCCTGCCAGCAAAGCGCCTGTTCGTATCCGTTTCATCTGTTATGTAATCGTCTCCTCCTGCTGTTCAGAGCAATTCTCGCGTGATAATGCTCGTATGGATATATTCAATCTCCTGCCGCGGCAGCTCCCCCGTGCGCAGGGTGTGGGCCAGCACCTCGATCGCCCGCGTCGTCTGCGCGGAAAAGTCCTGATCGATGATGAAATCCAGCCGCCCCTCTTCCAGATACTGCCGTGCGTGAGGTGTCAGGTCATGACAGACCACATGCACTTTGCGCGCGGGCTTGGCGCGCTCCAGCGCATCCATGCAGCCGCGCACGGATTCGTTTGCCATATAGATGCCGCGCAGCCGCGGATTTTGCCGCAGATTCTGCAAAACGCCATCGTAGGTCAGTTCATACTGCTCCACGCTTTCGATCACGTGCGCATTCACATTGCCGCCGAAAATTTCATAAAGCCGATCCAGAAAGCCGCGCACGCGCAGCCCATGGGCGGTAAACTCCCGGTTTCCGGTCACCACCAGCACTTCTGCGCCCGATATGTACGGCGCGAGCAGGCCCGCAGCCACCCGTCCGGATTTGACCATGTCCTGTCCGATATGGTACAGGCGGCGGCTTTGCCGCACATCGGAGTCACAGGTGACGACCTGAATGCCTGCCGTCACCAAGCGGTCGATCTCCTCGCTCATGGCGAGCGTATCCGGCGCGGTCAGGATCAGGCCGTCGATTCCGCGCGCCTCCAACCGCTCGATCGCTTCAAAATATGAGCGGTGCGAACGGTTTTTCAGCTCCTCCACCAATACATTTACGTCATTCAGGCCACGGTTATGCACTGCCACGCGGATGCCTTCCCGCATACGGCGAATAAAAAACGCATCCCAGCTCGGCAGGATCACGCCGATGCGATAAGCGCCCCGTCCCACCCGCGCTGCCTGCCGCTGCGCCGGTGTTTTATAGCCATACTCGTTTATCATTTTCTGCACACGCTCACGCACCTCGGGCGCTACGTTCGGGCGTCCGTTTACCACCCGGTCCACCGTGCCGCGCGAGACGCCGCATTGCTCCGCTATCCACTGTGCAGTTACCTTCATCCGTTGATTCCCCTTTACCTGTGCTGTTGCAGCGGGTAGTCTGCAATATACAGCCATTTTATCACAGTAGCTCACACGGTACAAGCGATTGCGTGCATTTTGCACACTTTCCCCCAAAACCCCTTTTCCCGTGCATTTCTCTTTTGTGCACAATGCACAGGCTTTTTGCACGCTTCACAGCGCTTCTGTGCCGCCATTTTTCACCAATCATGCTTTTCAAAATTGGGCGGTGCGCCGAAATTCCGGCCATGCTCTTGATGGTCTTGTCCCAGTGGTCTATAATAAAGTCACCTTATATAAAAGGAGAGATTTGAAATGGGCATTTTGAAAATCGGCGTAGTTGGCTGCGGCCGTATCGGCAAGCTGCACATCAATAACCTGATTAACAGCGTACCGGGCGTGCAGGTCGTAGCTGCGGCAGACCCGATGCTGGATAAGTCCGGCGCACGTGAGTGGCTGGCAGAGCGCAAGATCACGAATGTATCCACCGACTTCATGGACGTTATCAACAATCCGGAAGTAGACGTTGTATTCGTTTGCTCGTCCACCGACACGCACTGCGACGTTTCCATGGCGGCTGTCAACGCCGGCAAGCACGTATTCTGCGAGAAGCCGATCGACTATGATATCGACAAGATTAAGAAGCTGCTCGCTTTGGTGGAAGAGAAGGGCGTGAAGTTCCAGGTTGGCTTCAACCGCCGCTTTGACCATAACCACAAGGCAGTCGCTGACGCTGTCAAGGACGGCACGATCGGCGATCCGCACATTGTTATCGTTTCTTCCCGTGACCCGGAGCCGCCCCCGGCATCCTATGTTGCGGTTTCCGGCGGTATCTTCTACGACATGATGATCCACGACTTCGACATGGTGCGCTACGTCACCGGTTCCGAGGCTGTTGAGATCTCCGCTGTCGGCTCCTGCCTGGTCAACCCGAACCTGCAGGAAGAGTCCGGTATCCCGGATGTTGACACTGCTGTTGTCACCATGAAGATGGCAAACGGCTGCATCGCGGTCATCAACAACTCCCGTCAGGCTGTTTACGGCTATGACCAGCGTGTTGAGGCGTTTGGCTCCAAGGGCATGGCTTCCGATGCCAACGACCTGATCAACACCACGACCGTTATGACCAAGGACGGCGCTCACTCCGAGAAGCCGCTGTGGTTCTTCCTCGAGCGCTACAATCAGGCGTTCATCGAGCAGGTTATCGCGTTTGTTGATGCCATCAACAATGACAAGCCGGTTCCGGTTGGCGCGATTGACGGCCTGCGTCCGGTTCTGATGGCCAAGGCTGCGACCGAGTCCTGCCGCAACGGCGGTGTTTACGTAAAGGTTGAGGAGTAATCCCTCTCTTTTCGGACAAGATCGACACAAGAAATCCCCTCAGGCAAAGCCTGAGGGGATTTTTCTATGCCACAACGGATTTCGCGCAACAGCGCGCATAAAAATAGAAAACAGGCCGCTTTGGGCGGCCTGTTTTCAGCAAACGGCAGGACATGCGCCTGCCGTTTGCTACCAGAGCGGGAAAAGTTTCGCTCGTCGGAACTTTTCCGCTCCAGCCGTGTCCGCACACAATGCGGCACGACTGCCTCGTTTGAAGCTATACGCTTCAAACGACTTAATTAAAATATACCAGCTCTTCCTCCGGCTTTTCCGCCGGAATGACCTCGGAAGCGTGCAGCACCGGACCTTCGCCGCGGTACTGCGGCAACGTCTCGACCGTGATGGATGCGGTCACGCGCACCCAGTCGCGCTGCTTGAGGTCCTTTGCGCCCGGCCAGCGGCATAGGAATCCCAGAAAGCTGATATCCTCCGCGCAGCAGACCATACCGAACCGGCCCGGCACGAATGACCCCGCCGGCACGTTGTTGCCGACATAGACCTGCGCCAGAAACCGCACAGTCTTGCCGTCGTACTTGCCAGGGTCGCCCATCGCGTCAATGTACCACAGGCCGTAGTCCGCGGGCGCAATATCAATGATATCCGCATCCACATCGAACGGCAGCGGCATATTGCGCGCATAATCCTCCGAGTTGCCGTCCACATCATCCAGATAGATGGTCGCGCGCGGGTTCATCGCGCGGATGTTCTTTTTGTAGAGCATCTCCTTGAGCGCGTCCGTGCAGCGGTTAAACACCACCAGATCGGCAGTCGTGATATGCTCGAACATCATCGGTCCCATGTTGTTGGAATACAGCTCAAACGTAGATGCATCCACGGTCGTGACGATTTGATACAGCTCCCACCGCGAGGGGAACGCGGCCAACAGATCGTCCAACTTCCACATGCCGTTATATTCCACGATGATGCGGTCGGGATCGAACTTCTGCTCCACCCGCTTGAGCCGGTTGGGCGTCAGGTCGGAAGCCGATTCGATCGGCACCAGCGCCGTCCCATAGTGCAGCAGCTCGCGCTCGTCATATTCCTCGATGCCCTCTTCGCACATCAAAAGCGCGGTGCGCTCGTTCTCCGTGAAGTTCGGGTCCGCGAGGATTTCCTTGATAAACTGGGTTTTGCCGCTTTCCAGAAAGCCGGTAAACACATAAACCGGAATCGGTTCCCTATTTGGCATACCGTTTTCCTCCTTTAGGCGACACCGAACAGGTCGGCAATGCGCTCTTCGTCCAATTCTGCGCCGATCACGCACAGACGGCCGGTATAATCCGCCGCGCCGCGACGAATTTCTGGTGCGCCGGGCACATAATCAAAGTGCAGCCACTCGCCGCCGTCCGCCGCAGGCACAATGCCCTTCGCGCGCAGCACTGTACCGAGCGAGGGATCGCCCAGCGCGGTCAATGCGCGGTTCAGCTCCTCTTCGGTGTACTTATGCGGTGTCTCTACGCCCCACGAGGTGAATACTTCGTCTGCGTCGTGGTCATGGCCACAGCCGCAATGATCGTGGTTGTGGTGATGATGCTCGTGGTCATGGTCATGGCAGCCGCAGGTGCAGTCCGGGCCGTGGTCATGATGATGTTCGTGTTCGTGCTCGTGATGGTGGTCATGATCGTGGTCATGATGGTGTTCATGGTCGTGATGGTGATGATACTCATGATGCGGCTCGTGCGCAATCTCTTCGAGCACCTCCTGCACCAGATCGCGGCTGCCCTCCATCGTCTCAAGCAGCTGCATACCGGTCAGTTCCTTCCACGGCGTGGTCACAATGCGCGCATGCGCGTTCAGCCCACGCAGCAGGCCTACGACCTCGTCCAGACGCTTTGCCGGGCATTCTGCCGTACGGGACAACAGGATCGCACCCGCGTGCGCCACCTGATTTTCAAAGAACTCACCGAAGTTCTTCAGGTACATCTTAGCCTTGAGCGCATCAACAACCGTCACAAACGAGTTGAGCTGCACATCCAGATGCGCATTCTGTACCGCACCGATGACATCAGACAGCTTGCCCACGCCGGACGGCTCAATCAAAATGCGGTCGGGGTGATACCGCTCGACCACATCGTGCAGCGCCTTACCGAAGTCGCCCACCAGCGAGCAGCAGATACAGCCCGCGTTCATTTCGTTTACCACAATGCCGGAATCCTTGAGAAAACCGCCGTCAATGCCGATCTCACCGAATTCGTTTTCGATCAGCACCACCTGCTCGCCTTTTAAGGCGTCCGCCAGCAGCCGCTTGATCAGCGTGGTCTTACCAGCGCCCAGAAATCCCGAAATAATATCAATTTTCGTCATTTGTTTCGCCTCATTTTGAATTTTAATTCCAGATAAAAATAGTATACCACGTTTTCCGCAAAAAGGAAAGTTTTTCGGTTAGCTTCCGCTAATCCTCCGAAAAGGCAAAAAAGAGGGCTTCCTCCGAAGCCCTCTTTGAATTTACTCACATCTGACCGCATTCCAAACCATTATACTTGGTCACGCGGAAGGGATAATGCACTTCCTCCGCCTCCACGCTGATCTCATGCAGCCCTTCCACCAGACTGTCCACCACCTGCATATCGTGATCGCGCTGCGCAACCGAAAGCTTCATACGGTTGCCGAAGGATGACACCAGCATTGCAAACGGCTGTACCGCACAGGGCAGCACCGCGCCGTAATCCAGTATGTACGGCATGCAGCTTTCCGGCATCTTGAAGCGGCCGACATTGGTAATCAGGAAACTGTCCTCGAGCACAAAATCGCGGCACAGCTTCTGCCCTTCCTTTATCTTGTCCGCCAGCGGCATATTCGCCTCGTGCAGTTCACTGCACCGATCGGACGCAGCCTTTGCGCGATACAGCAGCTGTTCGCGCTCCATCTGGCTGTTCAGAAATTCCTTGGTCTTGCGGAACACTTCGGGCAGCGGCAGGTCGCGGTACTCGGGCAGATACGGCAGATCGATGAAGCAGATGAAATACCGCGTCGTTGCCGAAGGTAGCAGCGGCCGCAGATCGACCGGGATCTGCGAAATGACCGGCTTATCCGGCTCGCCGTATTTCTGATCGAACGCACGCATGAGGAGCGGTGCCACAATAGACAGCGGGCTGACGCCGATCGACTTACTATAGCTGTGCAGCTGCTCAAACGGGAAGGTGATATCGGTCACGATCTCCGGCCCATCCCCCTTGTCGGTCAAGTCCCACGCATGAGAGGCTTCGGGCTTTTTCCAGATGCCCGCAGGAGAAAACTCCTGATCGGCGAGTTGCTTATAGCCGTCCTCGCTTTCCGCAGGCGACCAGCGTGTATCCATGCCGCGCACCGAGCCGTCGTTCTCGACCGGATACCCGCACAGCGTCAGATACTGGAACAGCACGCAGCGGATGAATTCCTCAAAACCGCGGCCGTCCGAGATCGAATGCTGGTATTCCATGGTGATTGTATTGTCCTGATAACCGACCAGAAACAGATAGCCGTGCGTGTCCGGCGAGCCGATGGTGTAGCGCTTTTCCACGCCGTCGAACGGCAGCACCACAGGCGGCAGCACATTCGGACGGTAGCGGAAGCCTGTATCCGTCGCTTCCACGCCGAGGATCATATGCGGAAAGCGAAGCAGCGCTTGCTCAACCGCTTGCTGCAATTTATCCGGCTTGACCTTATCGCGCATACGGATGATATGCCGCGGCACACAGGCAACAGTTTCATGCGTATTATACAGAAAAATCTTTGCGTAACTATCCGTGCGGAGCAGCGGATAATCCTTGAGCATATCCATTCCTATCCCCTCCGAGGTCGCATGTAGTGGATTCCCTGTTTTGATTGTAGCACCGCTTGGAAGATTTGTAAATCGAATCCAGTCTGTTTTTGCTATTTCCGAACACTGTGTCTATTTATAAGTGAACAGCGACACCCCGTTTGGGATGCCGCTGCCGGTTTTGGTTGTTACTGCTCAACGGGGATTTCTACGCCGCCAATCGTCAGGGAAACAACATCCTCCAGCGGAATGATCTCGCTGAACATATCTCCCTTCTGGCAGATGGTCTTTCCGTCCTGCGGCTTGATGCTGCCGCCTGCATAGGACATATCCAGGCTGGTGCCATCCGCTTTGTTAATCACAATCTGCACATCGTCAAAATATTTCTGCATCTGTGCGCTGTCATGATCGGACTGTTTGCCCGACTGCGCGTTCTCATCCCACTGCACCTCGCTGTCCACCGTATAATCCACGCGCAGCGCAAGCGGAGACAGTGTGATCTCGTCGATGGTCGCGGTCATGCCGTTCAGGCCAAACGACTGACCCGTCGGCAAATTGATCGAGGTATCCTCAAAATCCAAATTGAACTTAAACGACCAATCACCCTCGGCGATCATAACGCGGTTCATATCCTCGTCATACGCATACAGATCGCTGAACTTTGCCTTGATCGTGCGTCCCTGCACGTCGCCGTCGCTCACCTCACGGGTTTCGACATACTGAATGGCCGCGTCGGTCGGATCGGCGTCGTAAAAGTACGAGCCGCCGTGCGTGCCGCCGAAATAGCCTGCCAGTGAGGTGTCCTCCTCTGCAAAGTTCAGCGGGAGTACGCCGTCGCCAACGGTTTTGCTCAGGTCGATATCGAATGGCGTGCCGTCCTCTTTGACGATCGAATAGGTGATCGCATAGTGGTACTTATCGCCGATGATCGCATCTGCCGTGATGGTTACACCGTTATCGGTGTCGCTCGCACCGATCGGACGGCCGATCTGGTCGATGATCTCGGTGTCAGCCGTCGGGCCGAACACACCGGCAAACGCTTCGCCCGCGGTCTTGAATACACCCGACGCACCAGCGCCGATGCCCAGCACCAGCGCTGCCGCCACGCCGCCCGCCGCCACACGCGGCAGTCCGAATTTCCGCCCCCGCGGTTTTGCCTGTCTCGGCGCACTCTCACCCGCTGCATCCAACAGGTTCTGCACCATGCGCGCCTTGGCCTCATCGGAGAAGCGCAGACCGTCCAGCGCGTCAGTATACTCTTTGTTATCATTATACGCTCTGTTCATATTCATTCCCTCCCAAAGTCATGCGCAGCTTTTGCCGTCCCCGGCTCAGGTGCGCGGTCACCGCGGATTCGCTGCGGCCCAGCAGGCCGGCGATCTCGCGGACGGAGTAGCCTTCGTAATAATACAGGTAAACCGCTTCGCGGTAGTTTTCCGGCAGCGCCATCACCGCTTCCAGCACATCGTTTTCGGGTGCCATAGGGGCGGGCGTTTCTGCCACCACCTCAAGTGCTACCGTGCGCCGCCGAAACGCATTTCGCATCGTGTCCTTGCAGGCGTTCGCGGTGGCGCGAATGATCCACGCCTTTTCGTGCGCCGGGCTGTCAAACGTCTGCCCGCTGGTCAGCAGTTTGAGGAACACGGTCTGGCAGATATCCTCTGCATCCTGTGTATTTTTCAGATAGGTGTACGAAAGCCGCAAAATCAGGTCGGAATAGGTGTTCACCAACCGTTCGGCCTCGGCCCTGTCCAGTTGTTGTATCATGGTTTCATCAACTCCTTTGGCGGCCGTCCGGCCGTGTCAGCAACGTCGCTTCACCTACAATACGAATGGGCGGCGCGTTTGCTGACAGTGGGAGAAAATTTTTTTGCCAAAGCAAAAGACAGCCCCCGAAGGGACTGTCTTTCAGTATAGCATAGTTTATCGTTACGGAACAGAACGCGCATTCTGCGGGGCAAGGCCGCTTTCGAGCTGTCCCGACCGCTGCGCGGACAGCAACAGCCCGAGCAGCAGCATGGTCTGACACAGGTACATGCCGCCGTAGGACAAAAGCGGTAACCCATAGCTCGCAATCAGGATAATGCCGCAGTTTTGCAGCACATACATGAGGGTTTGCAGCGCGAACATCACCATCACGCCCATGCACACGCTGCGCGCGAGCAGGCCAGTCTGTTTGCGCGCAATGCGGAAGCCCCAGAGGAGCAGCAGCACAGCCGCCGCCAGAATCAGCAACACAGCCGCCCAGCCCCAGTAGTACTTTGAAGCCATAATTACCCAATCGGTCGCACCATCCCAGCGCAGCCAAGAATCAATCGGCTGTTGCTCGCAATCCGGAAAACGGATGCCAAACATGATATACTGAATCATCGAGCCCTGATAGCCTTCAAACATCGCATCGCGCTGCGGATGGAATATGAGCACCAGCTTTTCACGTATATGGCTATCCGTAAAAAACAAATACAGGCAGTACAACAGCATCGCCAGCACCGGCGATGCTGCAAGCGCCAGCTTGCCCCTCGTGCGCCGTCCGAACGCACCGCGCCACACCGCCGCTGCCAGCATGCCGCAGCAGACCACCGCCTGCACAGTGATCGCCGCCATCGAGGGCGCGTGTATCGCCAGAAACCACATGACAGGCAGCGACAGCAGGCAGATGCCGATCCCCCGCGTCCCCTTGCCGCGCTGCCGGAACAAAATCCCCGCAAACAGCACTGGAAAGAACCACACCCAGCACCCCAGATGATACAGCTTGCCCATCGAGATCGGCCCTTGGGTCAGCAGCAGCCCAACGACGACCCACAGACCGTACAGCAGCCAGCAGTGCCGCCCGAGGATGGTGTAGTCCGAGAAATATGCCACTAATAGACACACAGCGCCCGCCACATATTTTCCGAAAAACATGTACCATTCCAAATCATTGTGTGACCGCAGCAGATATTGCAGCACCAGCCCGATTGCCGCGACCACCAGCACAATGCCCAGCATCACCCAATCCGGGCGCGGCCGCCACGCGCGGTCGAGCTGTGTACCGGTTTCAACCGCGTCGCCCATCTCTCGTGCGGTCGCTTGCGCAGCAGCGTCTTCGTCCATGCCCTCTTCCAGAAAAGCCTCGTACTGGTCGCTCAGGTGATCGGCCAGTTCCTTTGCCGCCACCGGGCGCGCCCGTTTCCAGCGCATCTGGCTGGTCGCGTTATTTACCCAGCCGCGCAGCAGTTCTGGCAGCGGCCTCACGCTGCGCCCCTCGGCGGCTGCGGCCAGCGCTTGCAGCTCGGCGGTATCCAGCGCCCGCTCGGCCGCGTCGCGTTCGAGCAGATGCAGCAGATACCGCCGCACACTGTCAGGCAAACGCATGGCTTTCTCCCCCCCTCAGCACGCGCTCGACCGCGCCGGAAAACTGCCGCCATTCCTCGGTTTTTTCCGCCAGCCGCGTGCGTCCCGCGTCGGTCAGATGGTAATACTTGCGCACCCGTGCGCCGTCCACCGCCCGCTCATAACTCTGCACCAGCCCCTGCGTTTCCAGTGTGTGCAGCAGCGGATAGAGCGTACCCGCCTTGAGCGAAAACGTGTCATCCGACCGCTCGCGCAGCCGCTCGATCATCTGGTAGCCATACAGGTCATCCTCTTCGAGCAGCCGCAGCACCAGCAGTGCCGTACTGCCCGCCAGTAAGCTTTTGTCGATTGCCATTTTCTATCCCCCCTTATATCGGTGTTCGATATATTGATTATATATAGATAACCGATATATGTCAAGTCTCTCCGCGCCAAGTTCCCTCATTGTTCGCGCGCATCACGCTTGACAAACTAACTTTGTTAGTTTATGCTGAAAATACAGTAAACTAACGTTGTTAGTTTGGAGGGATATCAGATGTCGAGAAAAGGGCTCAGCCGTGACGCGATTGTGGATGCAGCAGCGGCACTGGCCGAGGAAAAAGGCATGGAAAACCTGACTTTGCGCGAGCTGGCGGATGCGCTGAACGTCAAACCGGCATCCCTGTACAACCACTTGCAAGGCCTGCCTGAGCTGAACGTGCGTCTGGCCGAGTGCGCGCTCGACCGCCTGATGGACACACTCCAGCAAACGGTGGATATCTGTCCGGTGACGGATGCATTGCGGGCCCTTGCCGTGGCCTACCGCCGCTTTGCCCATGAGCAGCCACAGCTGTACCGTGCCATGATGATGCTGCCGCAGTTTTCCGATCCGGGGCTGGTCGCGCGGAAAAAAGCATTTATGGATTTGTTCGTGCGCTTGCTCGAACCGCTTGGCCTACCCGCAGAAGAGCGCGTGCATTTATCCCGACTGATCCGCAGCACGCTGCACGGCTTTCTCGCTATGGAGGCCGCCGGCTTTTTCCGCTCTCCGCTGGCAACGGCGGACGAGAGCTACCAACGTGCAACCGAATGGCTGTGCGAACAGATTGAACGAACGGAGGCGAAACATCATGGCGGAACAACCCACCAGTGAGGCGCAGGAGCGCCGTTTTCATCAGATGACCGAGGCGCCGCTCGAGCCGCTGATCTGCAAAATGGCCGTGCCGACCGTCATCAGCATGCTCATCACCTCGATTTACAACATGGCTGACACCTTTTTCGTCGGCAAACTGGGCACCAGCGCGACCGGTGCGGTCGGCGTTGTGTTTCCGCTGATGGCGCTGATCCAGTCGATCGGCTTTTTCTTCGGGCAGGGCTCGGGCAGCTATATTTCGCGCCAGCTCGGCGCGCAGCATCACGAAGAGGCCGAGCGCATGGCCGCGACCGGCTTTTTTTCTGCGCTCATCACGGGCATCCTGATTCTGGTGTTCGGTTTGCTGCTGCGCAGTCCGCTGTGCCACCTGCTCGGCGCCACTGAGACCATTTACCCGTATGCGCTCGCCTATATGCAGATCATCCTGTGCGGCGCACCGTATATGATGGCTGCGCTTGTGCTCAACAACCAGCTGCGCCAGCAGGGCAACGCCACCTATGCGATGGTCGGGCTGGTATCGGGCGGCGTGCTCAACATCGCGCTCGACCCACTGTTCATCTTCGTGCTGGATCTGGGCATCAGCGGCGCGGCTTATGCGACCATCCTGAGCCAGCTGGTCAGCTTTTTGCTGCTTTTGCTCGGCATTCGCCTGTCGGGCGGCGTGCAGATCCGCCTGCGGCAGTTTTCGCCCAGCGTCAGCCGTTTCGCCGCGCTCGCAGGCGGCGGCCTGCCCAGCCTGTGCCGGCAGGGGCTGGCTTCAGTCGCAGTCACCTTTCTCAACACCGCCGCACGCCCCTACGGCGACGCCGCCATCGCTGCAATGAGCATTGTCTCCCGCGTTTCGCAGTTTGCCGGGTCGGCCATGATCGGCTTCGGACAGGGCTTCCAGCCGGTCTGCGGCTATAACTACGGCGCGCGCAAATACGACCGCGTCCGCCGCGGCTTCTGGTTCTGCGTCAAGTCCTCGTTTCTGGTGCTGCTCGGTCTGGCGGTGCTGGGCTGGATTTTCGCACCCCAGATCATCGCCATTTTCCGCGCGGACGACCCGGAAGTCATTCGCATTGGCACGCTGACACTGCGGCTGCAATGCCTGTCTTTTCCGCTCATCGGCTGGGTGACCATGTGCAACATGCTGCTGCAAAACATTGCGCTGACCATGCGCGCGAGTCTGGTTGCCGCGGCGCGGCAGGGGTTGTTTTTCATCCCGCTGGCTATCGTGCTGCCGATCATTTTCGCGCTGCTCGGCGTGCAGCTTTGTCAGCCGCTCAGTGACCTGTTCGCGTTCATTCTGTCCATTTTCGTGACCGTCCCGGTGTTGCGGGTGCTGGCACGCGGGCAGAATCCTGCGCACACCTAACCAGCCCACCGCTTTTCTCATGCCTCAAAATGTGGTATACTAAATCAAACCACATCAATGGAAAGCAGGCGTTTTATGGAAAGAACCTATATTATGCTCAAGCCGGATGCATTGCAGCGCGGCATTTCGGGCGAAATTCTTGCGCGCATCGAGCGCAAGGGCTACCGCATCACCCACATGAAAACCATGCAGCTGGACGAACCCATTCTGCGTGAGCATTACGCGCACATCGTGGACCAGCCGTTTTTCCCGCCCACGGTCGAGTATATGACGAGCGGCCCGGTGCTGGCGATGGTCGTGGAGGGCGAAAACGTCATCCAGGGCATGCGCACGCTCATGGGCCCGACCAAGAACGAAAACGCGATGCCCGGCACCATTCGTGGCGATTTTGCCTGCTCGACCACCTATAACGTCATCCACGGCTCGGACTCTCCCGAGAACGCGGAAATCGAGATCCGCCGCTTTTTTGGCGAAATCTGATCCACTGAGTAAAAAAGGACGTTTCCAATCGGAAACGTCCTTCTTTGCTTTATTCCTTTTCCGGCGCGTAGTAATCCGTGTTCAGAATCGCGTCGTTGATCTCCTGAAAACGACGCGCAAAAGCGTTCATTTCAGATACCTCTGCGTCCGTCATGCCGTTGTTCCAGACGATCTGACCGTTTTCCGCATAGGCCGTATCGGTCAGCCATCCGCCGTTCGGAAAGATCGCATAACCCGCATAATCCGGATCGAACGCATCCCGCCCCATCGTGTCGGGAACGGGCAGACCGAACAGATTGGCGAGCGTCGGCAGCAGATCAACCGTTTGCAGTGTTTTGGTCACGGTCTGCGGCGTGCAGCCCTCGTACCAGACAAAGCACGGTGTTCTCTCCAGCAAACGGCCGCCCGCAGCTTCGGAATACGTCTCCAGCACCGCGCGGTCGGTTAAGCCGTATGCGTAATGATCGTCGTACACGCAGATGACCGTATTTTTCAGCAAACCGTCCTCCTCCAGCCTCGCCAGCAAGTGCGCGAACATCTCGTCGGTCAGCCGCGCCTTGGCAAACAGACCATTGATCTCATAGGGACGACTGTCGTCTTTGTATTCCGGGAACTGCTCGAGCGCATAGGTCGTCAGCGCGTCGATCTCGTCATAGCCGAGATGTCCGCTGTATGTAATGAGAAAGTCTACAAACGGCTCGGTCTCCACCATGCGCTCATATAGCTCATCGCAGTCGATCAAAAACCGGTCGTCGCCCGCCTCCAGTTCATCCTCCGCGTAATCCAGCGCAGAATGGTACTGCACATAGCCGAACGCCTGATGCATCGCGCCGCGATTGTAGAACTTGGCTTCGCTCTTGTGGAAGGAGTTAGCGGTGTAACCCGCGTCCGACAGCAGACTGCCTACCGCATACGGGAACGCGCTGCGGCTGAGCGAATAGGCGACGTTTCCGTTGGCATACGGATAGATGCCGGTCTGCGCGGCAAATTCCGTGTTAAACGTGTAGCCGTTGGAATACTGCGGCGTGTAAAACTCAGCAAAATTGATGCCTTCGCGCTGCAATCGCGCCAGTGTCGGCGTGTTTTGGTCGTTCATCACGAAGTCGTCCACACTCTCAAGCTGCACAAGAATCAGGTTTTTGCCCGCAAGCAAGCCGGTCATCTCGTTGTCCGCGTGCGCGGGGCGTTCATCGAAAAATGCGTCAATCTGCGCGCGCTTTTCTGCCGCGTCCGCGTCCGGCAGAAAGGACAGGTATGCATCCCGTACCACAAACTGATACGGCCCGGTCAGCGCCAGATCATAGGACGACGAGGAAAACCGCTCGTATTCGTACCCGCTTGACTGCCACGAGTCCCAGTCGAGCGTTTCGGGCACGGGTGCGTACAGCCGCGGCGCGACAAACTGCGTCAGCGCGAAAAACACCACCAGCACCGGACAAACCTGCCGCCGCGGCAAATCCTTGGGCAGCCGCCACACGCCCAGTGCGCCCCACAGCACCAGCAGCACAACCACCAGCACAAAGCGCACGTCGATTAGCTGCCGAATGTAGCCTGCAAAGCCCAGTCCTTCGCCCGCGAACAAAAAGTCCGACAGGAACAGAAACCGGTCGAAAATACGCCAGATGCCGTACTGCACCACCGCATATACCGCCCAAGCGGCGTAAATCAGCCCGTACAGCACACGACCCACCGTCCGCCGGGGCAACAGACAGAGCGCCGCAAACAGCGCCCCGAAGCCGAGCGAAAACAGGTTGGGCGCCGCCGCATACAGCGGATACCACGCAGCGCATCCTGTCGCGGCGCGCAGGGTCAAGTCGAGCAGCCAGAACGGCAGCACCGCTCCCGCAGCGCTGCCGCCAAGCCGCAGCAGTTGTTTTTTGTCCATGTAAAGTGCCGTCCTTCCGTCTTATCCTGACAGTATACGGCTTTTTGCATCAAAATGCAACCCATTTCGATGCGCACACGCCCAAATGCAAAAAAAGAGCGGCAAAGCCGCTCTTTTTTGTTTACAGATGAAACCGCCGCTGCAACTCGGCCTTGATGGTCTGCCACTGGAACAGCACCAGCGCCGCAAGCGACAAAATCGCAAGTCCCGCGCACAAAAGCGAAGGCAGCAAAACCCGAACCCGTCCGCAGGCAATCAGGATAAGCGGCAAAAGTCCGAAAAAACACGCGCCGATCAGCGGTCCGGCAAACAGCCGCAGCGGTGTTTTGCAAAGCACCGCAATCAGCAGCATCGCCAGAATGCCGACGATGCACACACACGGCAGCACAAAATCCACCGACCAGCCGCGCCAGCCCGTCCACCAGTCCCACAAGAAGGACAAAACCGGGATCAGCACGACCTGCCAGCCGATATTCTGCGCCATGTCGCGCCGGTAAGCCACGCCGACCGCCGCCGCCACCCAGACGCACACCGCACCCGCCACCACAAACAGCGACCAGAGCGCGTGCCATCCGATTGCGATATTGACCAGCACGCAGATGACGCTCACCGCAATCGCAATCAACGCCAGCAGGCGCAGCACAAAGCCGGTCGTAAAACGCGGCTTGTCCAGCGCAGGAAACACCTCGGTGTCCGGCTCAGGCGTGCCGGAAAGCTGCCCGCCACACAACGGACAGCAGGTTTTGTGACCGGCAACGGTCACTCGGCAGCTGGGGCATCGCTGCATTCCGCTCCCTCCTCCTCATGGTATTCGTTGCTGCGGATTTCGATCTCGATCCCCTCATTGACGAGCAGCTCGAAAAAGCGGCGCTGAACCTCAGTGTTCTCAAACGCAGAGGTGAAGCCGAAATGCAGCTCGTTTCCGAACGAACAGGTGCAAAGCTGGGTCGCGCGCGTTGACATAAACACGCCAAACCCCCGCACATAGGGATGCAGCGCATCCGGCAAACGGAATTTGCCGACGTTTGACAGCGCTGCGGTCTCCCCGCGGTCGGACACCGCGCCGGACAGCCGCAGCACCGGGTTTTTGAGTGCAAGCGGAATCAGCCGCAGCACAGGATTGTGCTCAAGCGCAGACAGTTGATTCATGCGTGCGCCCAGCCGCTCCGGGGTGAGTTCTTCCTTGAACGCCGCCGCCACACACGCGACGATATCCTCGATTTCGCCGCTCCGCTTAGAAAAGTCATATCCGACGCGGATGGTACCGAAGAAATTGCGCGTCGTGCGCGAGGGGAAAAAGCTGCGCAGATCGACTGGAACGGTCAGCACAACCGGCTTTTTCTGCTCGCGGACGTACATTTCGCTGTGGATTGCGGACAGCAGAAGCGCTGTCATGTAGACGGTCAGCGTCGCGCCGCAGCGATGCGCCGCGGCGAGCACCTGCCGCACATCCGCCACGCCCTCAATGACGGTCAGACCGCCGTCCGCGCGGCGCACCCCGCGCAGACGGTAAGCGCGTCCCAATCCGTCAGACGACTTCCCGCCGCTATGCGGTTTGTAGTATTTCTGGAAGCTGTCCGCCCAGCGCTGGGACACGGATGCCTGCGGCAGCCCGTCCACCCCCGCCTCCGGGTGGCGCAGCATGAGGTAAGCGGCCATCAGCGACTCAAAAAACTCAATCGCGCCCGCACCGTCCGCCAGCACATGATACATGTCCAGACTGACCTTGTGCCGCCAGTAACTGACACGGAACAGCAGCGACCGGCTGCCCTCGTACAGCGCAGCGCACGGCGGCGCATGCTCGGGTACGACCGACGGCCGCAGCGTAGTCTGCTCAAGATAATACCAGAACACGCCGCGCCGCATGACCATGAGCAGATGCGGATAACGCTCAAGCGTGCGGTCGAGCGCGGTTTGCAGCACGTCGGGTGCGACCGGCTCGCGCAGCTCGCACGACAGGCGAAACACGCCCGTCGCGGACCCGTGCGAGGTCGGCGGAAAAATCTTCGCCGCGTTATCCAGCCGGCTCCAGCTTAAATTTTTTCGGTTGCGCTTATCGTTTGCCATGCGATTGACTCCCCATTCAGGAATTGTTCGATCAAATCATAGGTGCGCCGCACCATCGGAAACCGCATGGGCAGCGAAAAATAGCCGTGCAGCGCGTCCGGCATGCGGTACTGCTCCACTGCGTTGCCCGCCTCGCGCAGCGCGCGGGCATAGGCCTCACCCTCGTCGCGCAGCGGGTCAAACTCCGCGGTCACCACCAGCGTACGCGGCTGATGAGACAAGTCGGGTGCGAGCAGAGGCGCGAAATACGGATTGTGCATACATTTCGGATTACCGCCCGCATACAACATCATATAATCGCACACGCGCTTGGAAGTTAGCAAATAGTCTGCCCCGTTTTCGCGCACGGAATCAAAGCGCGATTCGGGCGAATGATCGTGATAGGTCGCGGGATAAATCAAAATCTGCTGCGCAACCTCAAATTCTCCGCGATCACGTGCCATCAGTGACACCGCCGCCGCCAGATTGCCGCCCGCGGAATCCCCAATGAGCGTAATCTCCTGCGAGCGCACGCCGAACTGTTCCGGATGGCGATAAACCTCGCGCGCGGCGGCATAGCAGTCCTCCACTCCCTCGGGGAACACATGCTCGGGCGCCAGACCGTACTCCACCGAGGCTACGCGGCAGCCTGTGCGCCGCGCCAGATTGCGGCAGACCGCGTTATAGGTGTCCACGTTTTCGAGCACCCAGCCGCCGCCATGGAAAAACAGCAGCAGGCGACCGTCCGTCTGCTTTTTCGGCGTGTAGATGCGCACGCGAATGTCGTGCCCGTCCCGTTCGATTTTATGATCCCACAGATGGTAAAGCGGCGCCAGCGGTGTGCGCAGGCCACGCACTGCACGCTCTACCCGATAGGTCTTTCCTACGTCAATATTCGCCGTATAACTCAATGCGTGCAGCGCAGCACGCATGGCTTTGCTGATTGCCATTTTCCATTCTCCATTTCCTCGATTCACTAACAGTATATCACGCTTTGTGCGCCTGCGCAAAGCCTCTATCCTTTACAGTTATTTAACACCTCCAAAACTTTTTTCTCTTGACGAAACCGCCGTACACTCCGCATAATAGAAGTAGTGCATCATAAGCGAAAGGAGAACCGAAATGAGCGAAACACTGGAATTGCTTCGTGAGAAAAAAGGTTTTATTTGCGATATGGACGGTGTCATCTATCACGGCAACCGTCTGCTGGAAGGCGTAACCGAATTTGTTGACTGGCTGCAAAAGGAAAACAAGAGCTTTCTGTTTTTGACCAACTCGTCCGAGCGCTCGCCGCTCGAATTGCAGCAAAAGCTCGCCCGCATGGGGCTGGAGATCGGCGAGGAACACTTCTACACCTCCGCGCTGGCAACCGCCAAGTTTGTCGCCAGCCAGAAGCCCGGCGCTTCCGCCTATGTCATCGGCGCCCCCGGTCTGGTCGGCGCGCTGTACGAAGCGGGCATTGTGATGAACGACGTTGACCCGGACTATGTCATCGCGGGCGAAACCAACACCTACAACTATCAGACCATCCTCAAGGCGGTCGATCTGGTCAACAAAGGCGCGCGCCTGATTGCGACCAACTCCGACCTGACCGGCCCGTCCGAGCAGGGCATCATCCCGGCCTGCCGCGCGCTGGTTGCGCCGATTGAACTGGCGACTGGCAAGACGGCATATTATGTTGGCAAGCCCAATCCTCTGATGATGCGCACCGGTCTGCGCCTGCTGGGCGTGCACTCGCATGAGGCCGTCATGGTGGGCGACCGCATGGATACCGATATCGTCGCGGGCATCGAAACCGGTCTGGACACTGTGCTGGTGCTGTCCGGCTGCACCACACGCGCCGATGTGGAAAACTACGCTTACCGGCCGCATTATATCTTAAACGGTGTGGGTGAGATTCCCCCTGCCAAGTAACATCATTCATAAACGCAAACAGCCTGCCATCCGGCAGGCTGTTTTTTTTGATGCGCGGATAAAATTCGGACAATTCCATGCTATACTGAAAGCAAGAAAAGGAGGGGATGAACATGGCGGGACATATTCTTCTGGCGGAGGACGACAAAGCGCTGTCCGCGCTCATGCAGGACTTTTTCCGCGCGGCGGGCGTTGCCGTCACCCCGGCGTATGACGGCGAGCAGGCGCTCACACTCGCGCAGGAACGCAGTTTCGACCTGCTGGTACTGGACGTGATGATGCCGCAGCTAAACGGGCTGGAGGTTTGTCAGGCGGTGCGGCGCGAAAGCGATGTGCCGATGATCTTTGTCACTGCGCTCGGGCAAGAAGGCGACACGCTCGCGGGCTTCCGCGCGGGCGCGGATGATTATGTTACAAAGCCATTTTCCTTCCCCGTGCTGGTCGCCAAGGCGCAGGCACTCATGCGCCGGGCGCGCGGCCTGCGGCTGGGCGAAACCGAGCTGGGCTACGGCAGCATCCTGCTAGACACCGCGACACACGTGGTCACGGTGGACGGCGCGCCGGTATCCTTGCGCCCCAAGGAGGTGCAGATCTTGGAGCTGCTGCTGCGCGAGCAGGGGCGCACGGTGTCGCGCGACCTGCTGATCGAGCGCGTGTGGGGCGTGGACTTCGACGGCGACGAGCGCATGGTCG
>ERZ1090860.77-NODE-77-length-60207-cov-30.717998_pt1 | contig 60207 bp, 50 predicted proteins | sample MGYA00478483_ERZ1090860 | MGnify/ENA primary metagenome ERZ1090860 (study PRJEB33644, sample SAMEA5815741) | chicken gut metagenome | biome: Chicken; feature: Gastrointestinal Tract; material: Caecum | place: Ireland | collected 2019-01-01 | study: A study of the...
ACAGCCAGGGCCGCAAGATGTCCAAGAGCCTGGGCAACGGCATCGACCCGCTGGAGGTCATCGACCAGTACGGCGCCGACGCCCTGCGCATGACCCTGGTGGTGGGCTCCACCGCCGGCAACGATATGCGGTACAGCGAAGAAAAGGTCACCGCCAGCCGCAACTTTGCCAACAAGCTGTGGAACGCTTCCCGCTTTGTGCAGATGAACCTGCCGGAAGGCTTCCAGCCCGGTATGCCGGATGAATCCCTGCTGGACATGAGCGACAAGTGGGTGCTCTCCGAGCTGGCCAATGTGGCCGCCGAGGTCACCGCCAACCTGGACAAGTACGAGCTGGGGCTAGCCGCCGACAAGGTGGAAAAGTTCATCTGGGAGATCTACTGCGACTGGTATATCGAGATCTGCAAGTCCCGCCTGAACTCCGGGGACGAAACCCAGGCCGACACCGCCCGCAAGGTACTGGTGTATGTGCTGGACAACGCCCTGCGGCTGCTGCATCCCTTCATGCCCTTCATCACCGAGGAAATCTACCAGGCCCTTCCGGGCAGCGCCGAGACCATCATGACCCAGTCCTGGCCGGACGCCAGCTCCCTGCCCACCTGGCCGGAGGAGAGCGCCGACTTTGAGACCATGATGGCCTACATCAAGGCCGTCCGTGCCACCCGCAGCGATATGAACGTGCCGCCGTCCAAAAAGACCAGCATGATCATCGAGACTTCCGCGCCCGCCGCCTTTGAAAAGGGCAGCGTCTATCTGGCCCGGTTCGCCTTTGCCACCGACGTGACCCTCACCCCCAAGTATGAGGGCAGCACCGAAGGCATGGTCACGGTGGTCACCCCCGCCGCCCGCGGCTTCATCCCCATGATGGAGCTCATTGACCGGGAGAAGGAGCTGGCCCGCCTGCAGAAGGAACTGGCCAAGAACGAGAAGGAAGTGGCCATGTTCAGCAAGCAGCTGGACAACCCCCGCTTTGTGGAAAAGGCTCCCGCCGCTCTGGTGGAGGAGACCCGCAGCAAGCTGGCCGCCGCCCAGGAAAAGCATAAGGGCATCCTGCAGTCCATCGCGGCCCTGTCCTGAGGAGATTCCCCATGAAAAAGGACCGGACCGACCGTATCCTGCTGGGCTGCTTTCTTGTCAGTCTGGCGGTGTATCTGGTGATCTTCGTTTCCGCCTTTGCGGAACTGCCGCTGAATATTTCCTCCCTGAACCAGCTGCTTTTGATGTTCTTCCATTTCATTCCGCAGTTCTTCCTGCAGCTGCTGGTCTGCCGGCTGGAAGGCCCCGTCTGGCGGTTCGCCCTGCCTTTTGCCCTGTTCCTGATCCCCGCTCTCGTCTTTGTGCTCTGCACCGGCGGGGTGGGCCTGGGCTGGGTCCTGGCGGGCGGCTGGTGCATGGCGCCTTTGTCGGGCTGTGCCCTGGGCTGGCTGGTCTTTGGCATCACCCGGCTGGTGCACCGCCTGCGCCGTCCCAACCCTTGACAAACCCCATCCCCGCGCCTATAATTGATAGCGTATTTTGCAAAACACGCTGACGGAGAAAGTAAGCGCCACGGGATTCCAGGCAAAGAGAGGGCGGTCACCGGCTGAAAGCCGCCCCACGGGTCCGGCACCGAAGTTCGCTCCCGAGTGGTCCGCGGGAACAGCCCCTGCAATGGGGGCCCAGTAGTGCGGAACGGTCCCGCCCCGTTACGGCGGAAGAGCACAGGACCTGTGCTCGCAGAGTGCCGCCGCATCAGCCGGCGGAACACGGGTGGTACCGCGGAGTTTTTACAGCTTCGTCCCTGACAAACATCAGGGACGGAGCTTTTTTGTTTGCTTCGTCCCGCAACCGCAACAAAAGGAGAGGTGCGAAATGCAGGAAAAGATCAATGCAGTGCGCGCGCAGCTGGAAGCCGACCGGGCAGCCGTGCACAACAAGGAGGAACTTTCCGCCTTCTGGCAGAAATACCTCAGCAAGAACGGGGCCGTCACCGGCCTGACCAAGAGCCTGCGGGACGTGGCCAAGGAAGACCGCCCCGCCGCCGGCAAGCTCATCAACGAGTGCAAGGTCTGGGCCGAGGGCGTGTATGAGGCCCTGTCCGCCGAGATCGAAGCCGCCGAGCTGGAAGCCCGCAACAAGGCTGAAACCGTGGATATCACCCTGCCCGGAAAGGGCAACCTGACCGGCGGGCTGCATCCCATCACCCTGGTCAAGAACGAGATCATCGACGTCTTCTCCGGCATGGGCTTTGAAATCTACGAAGGCCCCGAGATCGAGGACGACGAGCACAACTTCACCCGTCTAAACGTGCCCAAGAACCATCCCGCCCGGGATATGCAGGACACCTTCTATGTGGCCGAGGACATTGTGCTGCGCACCCAGACCAGCGGCGGCCAGATCCGCGTCATGGATGCCGAGCGCCCGCCCATCAAGGTGCTGGTACCCGGCCGCGTCTTCCGCTCCGACTCCGACGCCACCCATTCTCCCATGTTCCACCAGATGGAAGGTCTGGTGGTGGACAAGGGCATCACCCTGTGCGACCTGCAGGGCATGCTGGACAAGTTCGTCCAGGCCCTCTTCGGACCCGAGGTCAAGACCCGTCTGCGTCCTTCCTACTTCCCCTTCACCGAACCCAGCGTGGAGGTGGACGTTTCCTGCTTTGAGTGCGGCGGCAAGGGCTGCAGCCTGTGCAAGCACACCGGCTGGATCGAAGTGCTGGGCGCCGGCGTGGTGCACCAGAACGTGCTGCGCAACTGCGGCATCGACCCCGAAGTGTATTCCGGCTTTGCCTTCGGCATCGGCATCGAGCGGATCGCCATGCTCAAATACGGCATCAACAACATCGGCCTGATGTTTGAAAACGACCTGCGCTTCTTGCAGCAGTTCAAGGGCTAAGGGAGGAAGAAACCAATGAAAGTACCGTTCAGCTGGCTGAAACAATATGTCGATATCGACGTGACCCCCGAAATCCTGCAGGAAAAGCTTTTCTCCTGCGGCTTCGAGGTGGAAGAACTGATCTATCTGGGTGCCGAGATCTCCAAGGTGGTCGTGGGTGTTGTCACCGAGGCCGTCCCCCAGGAAGGCACCCATCTGCACATCTGCAAGGTGGACTGCGGCCCCTACGGCCATGATATCCAGATCTCCACCGGTGCCCCCAACGTGTATGTGGGCATGCACACCCCCGCCGCTCTGGATGGCGCCACCCTGCCCGGCGGCGTCACCATCAAGGCCAAGCCCCTGCGCGGCGTGGAATCCAACGGCATGCTCTGCTCCGGCGAGGAACTGGGCCTGAATGAGGACCTGTATCCCGGCGCCGAAGTCTATGGCCTGCTCGACCTGCCCAAGGACACCGTCCCCGGCGACGACATCCGCAAGGTGGTGGGCCTGGATGAGTATATCTTTGATATCTCCATCACCGCCAACCGCTCCGACTGCCAGAGCATCCTGGGCATTGCCCGGGAGGTGGCTGCCGTGCTGGGCAAGCCCCTGAAGATGCCCGCCACCGACTACACCACCACCGATTATAAGGACCCCCGCCTGTCTATCACGGTGGAAGCCCCTGACATCTGCCCCCGCTACATGGGCCATTATGTGCGCAATATCACCTGGGGCCAGTCTCCCCGGTGGATGCGCCGTCAGCTGGCGCTGTGCGGCCTGCGCAGCATCTCCAACGTGGTGGATATCACCAACTACGTCATGCTGGAGATCGGCCAGCCCATGCATGCCTTTGACATGAACACCCTGGAAAGCTGCCAGATCATCGTCCGCCGCGCCGCGGAAGGGGAGACCATCACCACCCTGGACGGCAAGGAGTTCGCCCTGACCAACCAGAACCTGGTCATCTGCGACGGCCACAAGCCGGTGGCCCTGGCCGGTGTCATGGGCGGTCTGAACAGCGAGATCACCGAGAACACCACCCAGCTGCTGTTCGAGTCCGCCAAGTTCGCCCGGGACAACATCCGCAAGACCGCCCGCGGCCTGGGCCAGAACACCGATGCTTCCGCCCACTATGAGAAGGGCGTCTCCGAGTACACCACCGAGCTGGGCATGGCCCGCGCTCTGCACCTGATCCAGGAACTGAACTGCGGCGAAGTCACCGCCAGTGCCTTTGACGTGTCCGCCGGTGCTTCCCGGGAAGGCAAGCGCTTCTCCGCCCGCATCAGCCGCATCAACGCCATCCTGGGCATTGAAGTTCCCACCGAGGCGGTGCTGGATATCCTCAAGCGTCTGGACTTCCAGGTGGAGCTGCAGGATGACCATGACACCATGCAGGTGGTGGCCCCCCGCTGGCGGGAGGATATCGAGGTAGGCGAGCCCGATCTGGCCGAGGAAGTCATCCGGGAATATGGCTACGAGCACATCAAGCCCACCTTCCTGAAGAACGCCACCGTCACCAACGGCGGCCTGAACCCGGACCAGCAGCGGCAGGCCCGTGCCAAGAACACCGTCTGCGCCCAGGGCTTCTATGAGGCCATCACCCTGGCTTTCTACGCCGACGCCGACCTGGATGCCCTGCACATTGCCGCCGATGCTCCCGAGCGCAACGTGGTGCGCATCCTCAACCCCCTGACTTCCAACCTGACCATCATGCGTCCGCTGCTGGCCCCGTCCCTGCTGAACGTGGTGGTGGAAAACCTGAAGAAGGGCAACACCGCCGGCCGCCTGTTCGAGCTGGCCAACGTCTACGCTCCTGCCGAGAGCATCAACCAGCTGCCCAACGAGACCCTGCACCTGGGGCTGGCCGCCTTCGGTGAGAAGGAGGACTTCTTCGCCCTCAAGGGCGCCATCGAAGCCCTGGGCGCCGCCTTCGGCGTGACCTTCGACTACCGCCGTGCCCAGAACACCCCCTGGCTGCACCCCGGCATCTCCGCCGACATCCTGTGCGGCGAGGAGAAGATCGGTGTTTTCGGCAAGCTGGCCAATGATGTGACCGCCGAGCTCAAGCTGCCCAAGGACAGCCGGGACAACCAGAAGATCTTCCTGGCGGAGATCGACTGGCCCGCCCTCATGGCTCACCGCCGTCAGGCCCTGCGCTATGCTCCCATCTCCGAGTTCGCCTCGGTGGCCCGTGACCTGGCTCTCGTGGCCGACGAGGAGACCGCCTGCGGCGATATCATCGCCGAGATGCACCGCGCCTGCCCCAGCCTGGGCGACGTGGAGCTCTTCGACATCTACCGCAGCGAGTCGGTGGGTGCCGGCAAAAAGAGCATGGCCTTCACCCTGCATTTTGTGCCTGCCGGCAAGGCTCTGGCGCCCGAGGAGATCGACCGCTTTGTCAAGAAGATCCTGGGCAACCTGAAATATCGGCTGAACGTAGAGATCCGCTGATCTTGCCAGCCTGAATAAAATCAAAGCCCCGCTGTACCTTTCCCGGTACGGCGGGGCTTTCTTGTATGAAAAGTCGGGCGATTCAGTGGGCGACGGTATTGTTGATGACCAGCAGGTCCCCGTCCTCCAGCACGGTGTCTCCGTTGGGGATCAGATACTCCTGTCCCCGGCGGATCAGCACGATCAGCGCGCCGGCCCGACGGGGCAAATCGGCCAGACGGCGGCTTTCGGGCAGGTCCTGGATGTTGACCACCTTTTCGGTCAGGGTGGCGGCGGGGGCCTTGTCCTGCTCCAGGGCGCAAAGGACCAGCAGGTCTCCCGGCTGCAATACGGTGCTGCCGGAGGGCACCAGCGTCTGGTCGCCGCGCTGCAGGCTGATCAGGATGGTGCCCGGGGGCAAAAGGATCTCCCGCACCGCCTTGCCGCACCAGGCATGACCGGCGGGCACAGCGATCTGGATGAACTGCACCGGGGCTTCATCCACATAGTCGTTGAACGTTTTGAGAATATTGCCCTGGGTATCGATCATGTCCAGACGTCGGGCCGCGGCGGGCAGCAATGATCCCTGGACCAGGATGGAGAAGAGCACCACCACAAACACGATGTGGAAGATATCCATCTCGATGTAGGCGGGGCTGATGACTGCCATCACCGCAAAGACGACCGAGGCCGCACCCCGCAGCCCGGAAAAGGAGACCAGCAGTTTCTGCCCCACACTGCCCCGGAAGGGAGTCATGAGCAGGAACACCGCCGCAGGGCGGGCCACCAGGGTCAGGAACAAGGCAATGCCCAGCCCCGGCAGCAGCACCGCCGGCATCCGGGAAGGGTAGGAGAGAAGCCCCAGCACAAAGAACAGGATCATCTGCATGATGCTGGTGATGCCGTCAAAGAAGGGAACCAGCGTTTCCTTGTGTCCGATTTCTCCGTTGCCCAGGAGGATGCCCGCGATATACACACTCAGGAAGCCGTTTCCACCCAGCAGGGTGGGGGCGGCGTAAGCCAGCAGCGCGGCTGCCACCACCACAATGACGTCTGAGCCGGGAAAGGAAAACCGCACCCGGCTCAGCAGCCACAGCACCGCGGCCCCCACACCGAAACCGAAGACCAGCCCGAAGGCCAGCTGTTTCACCAGCAGCAGCGCCGCACCGCCCGGGGTGATGCCGGTTTCCATGGCAGCCAGCAGCACTGCGGTGAGCATATAGGCGAAGGGGTCATTGCTGCCGCTCTCCACTTCCAGCAGGGAGTCGGTGTTTTCTTTCAGGGCCAGGTTCCTGGCACGCAGGATGGAAAACACCGAGGCCGCGTCGGTGGAACCCAGCACCGCCCCGCACAAAAGCCCCTGCAAAAGGGGCATCCCCAGCACCAGATGGCAGAACCCGCCGGTGAGCAGGGCGGTCAGCAGGGTGCCGACGCTGGAAAGCAGGATGGACGGCACCGCCACCGGGCGGGCGGCACGCCAGTTGGTGCCGAAACCGCCGTAAAACATGATGAAGACCAAGGCCACCGAGCAGATCTGTTCGGTGACGGCGTAATCGTCAAAAGCAATCTTGAACAGCCCGTCCGAACCGAACAGCATGCCCAGAAACAGGAACACCAGCAGCGCCGGGATTCCCAACCGGGAACTCAGCTTCAGAAAGACCGTGCAGGCCAGCATGACCACGGCCGCGAACAATAGCAAAGATGCGAGCATGAACCCTTCCTTTCCCTGTGTGAATCAAAAATGCGTACTGTAATAACTATACCACACCGTCCGCACGCCTGCCAAGTAAAACGGCAGCACAAGCAACCGGTTTTGATTTTTCGGAAATTATGCCTCAAAACATAACAATCTTCGGAAAAGCAGTCAAAATAGTTCTGCTAAGCGGCAGCTGCCGGTTTTTGACTTGCTCTGCGGCCGGATTCATGGTATTCTATACGAAGTACGCGACTCTGCTTTGAAAAGTCTTTATGGTGTAAGAAACTGGAAAGGGAGAATGCGTGCGGCGGACGACCGTTGCCCTTGACGGTCGTCCGTTTTTTATAACAGCCGGCAGGCCCAAGGTGGACATTTGCCTGAAAATCGCATATACTTAAAAAATCATGTGACAAACACATCCTGTGAAACAGGATACGGAACGGAGGGAACCCATATGTGTGGAATCGTTGGCTTTACCGGTCGTGCGCAGGCCGCGCCGATCTTGCTGGACGGCTTGGCCAAACTGGAATACCGCGGGTATGACTCGGCCGGTCTGGCCGTGCAGGAAGCGGCCGGCAAGATTGAGGTGGTCAAGGCAAAGGGACGTCTGCGCGTTTTGAGCGAGATGACCGACGGCGGCAACGCCGTCCCCGGTACCTGCGGCATCGGCCATACCCGCTGGGCCACCCACGGGGAGCCTTCGGTGGTCAACGCCCATCCCCATTACAGCCGGGATGAAAAGATCGCGGTGGTGCATAACGGCATCATCGAAAACTACCAGGAACTGAAAGACTGGCTCACCAACCGCGGATTCAATTTTGTGTCCCAGACCGACACCGAGGTGGTGGCCCAGCTCATCGATTACTATTATACCGGGGAGGCGGCCGGCGATCCGCTGAACGCCATCACCCGCATGATGCTGCGGGTGCGCGGGTCCTATGCGCTGGGTGTGCTCTTTGCGGACCAGCCCGGTGTGGTGTATGCCGTGCGCAAGGACAGCCCCCTCATTGTGGGCCGCGCCGAGGACGGCAACCTCATTGCCTCCGATGTGCCTGCCCTTCTCAAGTACACCCGCACCGTCTATTACATCGACAACCTGGAGATCGCCCGCCTGACCCCCGATTCCATCGAATTCTTCAACATTGACCGGGAACCGGTGGAAAAGCAGGCCACCACCATTGAGTGGGATGCCGAAGCGGCGGAAAAGGGCGGCTACGAGCATTTCATGATGAAGGAGATCCACGAGCAGCCGGCCGCCGTGCGGGACACCCTGAGCCCCCGCATCAAGGACGGCAAGGTGGACCTGAGCGAGCTTTCCCTGGACGAGGAAGCCATCCGGACGGTGCGCCGCCTCTACATCGTGGGCTGCGGCTCTGCCTACCATGTGGGCGTAGCGGCCCGCTATGTCTTCGAGAGTCTGGCCCGGGTCCCGGTGGAGGTGGACGTGGCCAGCGAGTTCCGGTACCGTGACCCGGTGCTGGAGCCGGATTCTCTGGCCATCATCATCAGCCAGAGCGGCGAGACCGCCGATACCCTGGCTGCTCTGCGCCTGTGCAAGGACCGGGGCGTGCGCACCATCGGCATCGTCAACGTGGTGGGGTCTTCCATCGCCCGGGAGGCCGATGCCACCCTGTACACCTGGGCCGGCCCGGAAATCGCCGTGGCCACCACCAAGGCCTACAGCACCCAGCTGGCCGCCTGCTACCTGCTGGCCATTGCCTTCGGGCAGCAGCGGGGTGTGCTGGATGAGGACCGCGCCGCCGCCTTGGTGGCGGAACTGCAGGCCCTGCCGGACAAGATCGAAAAGACCCTCACCGACAAGGAGCGCATCCAGTGGTTTGCCAGCAAATATGCCAACGCCCATGACGTCTTTTTCATCGGCCGCGGTCTGGACTACGCGGTGGCCCTGGAAGGCAGCCTGAAATTCAAGGAGATCAGCTACATCCACTCCGAAGCCTTCGCGGCAGGGGAGATGAAGCACGGCCCCATCTCCCTGGTGGAGAAGGGCACCCTGGTGGTGGGCATCCTGACCCAGCCCGACCTGTACGAAAAGACCGTCTCCAACCTGGTGGAAGCCAAGAGCCGGGGCGCCTTCCTCATGGGGCTGACCAGCTACGGCAACTACAACATCGAGGACACCGCCGGCTTCACCGTCTATGTCCCCAAGACCGACCCCCACTTTGCCATCAGCCTGTCGGTCATTCCGCTGCAGCTGCTGGCCTACTATGTGAGCTGCGCCAAAGGTCTGGATGTGGATAAGCCCCGCAACCTGGCCAAAAGTGTCACGGTGGAATAAAACTGAACATTAGGAGCACAATTGTCTGATTTGCCAAAATTTTTTTGGTGATTTTGTGCGTCTTTTGCTCCGTTTGCCCCCTGTTAGTAGGGACAAACGGAGCAATTTTGTGTTATAATACAAGCCGAAGTCAAAATTTTTGTGCGGGGAACGGCGTTGCGGTCCAGTTTGCCCCGCCATATACTGTGGCAGGGATGGCCGTTTTTTGTCCGGGCCGTCCAGTCTGCCGGATAACAGGGAAGACAGAACGAATGAAGAAAACCAACGAACAACTGATCAAGGGCCTGCCCCGCCGCATCCTGCTCATGCTGCTGGACTGCGGTTTGATCGTGCTTTGCTATTATATCGCCATCCTGCTGCGTTTTGACGGCGCTCAGCAGTATCTGCGCCCCGAAGTCATCGGAACATTCCTGCAGTATATGCCCTATATGCTTCTGACCTATATGGTCGTGTTCTGGTTCGGCGGGCTGTATGAGATCATGTGGGAGTATGCCGGCATGCGGGACCTGGCCAGGCTGATGTGTCTTTCCGGACTGGCCACCGGTTTCATTATGATGGCCGACCTGCTGCTGATGCCCATCGGCGGCGGTGTGCTTTATCGTACCGTGCTGATCATTGGTGCGGTACTCAACATTGCGGCGGTGGCCGGTGTGCGGTTTTTGTGGCGGCTGTTGCGGACCTTGCGGCAGTATACCAGCAGCACGCCCAAGGCGGCCCGTACCGCCCGGGACAAAACGCCTCTGCTCATTGTGGGCGCGGGCAATGCCGGTGCCTGGGCCGTCAACCTGTGCAAGACCAAAAACTCCACCTTCGGCAACCCGGTGGTCATTGTTGACGATGACCTGACCAAAAAGAACCTGCGTGTGCAGGGCGTTCCGGTGCGGGGCACCATCTCGGACATTCCCGAACTGGTGCGCAAATACCATATTGTAGAGATCGTCATCGCCATCACCACCCTGAAAGGCGAGCGCCTGCGGGAGGTCATCAACCTCTGCAACTCCACCCACTGCCGGGTGCGGATGCTCAACGATCCCCAGGCGGTGGACGAGAGCGGCAAGCCGGTGGTGGCGGGCCTGCGTGAACTGAACACCGCAGACTTCCTCTCCCGGGACGAAATTCAGCTGAACAACGCCCAGATCTCCGAATATCTGCACGACAAGATCGTGCTGGTCACCGGCGGCGGCGGGTCCATCGGCAGCGAGCTCTGCCGCCAGATCATGCGCTACAGCCCCCGCCAGCTGCTGATCTTCGATATCTACGAAAACTGCGCCTATGAGCTGGAGATGGAGCTGCGCAACAAGTACGGCGCCGACGCCCACATCATCACCCTCATCGGCTCCATCCGGGACAAAGCCCGCCTGGACGAGGTATTTGAAACCTATCATCCTTCGGTGGTTTTCCATGCGGCGGCCCACAAACATGTGCCCCTGATGGAGACCAGCCCTGCCGAAGCGGTAAAGAACAATGTTTTCGGCACCAAGAATCTGCTGACCTCCGCCGCCGAGCATGATGTGGAGCGGTTCGTGCAGCTGTCCACCGACAAGGCGGTGAACCCCACCAACGTCATGGGCTGCACCAAGCGCATCTGTGAAATGCTCATCCAGACCTTTGCCAGCAACACCACCATGAAGTGCATGGCGGTGCGCTTCGGCAACGTGCTGGGCAGCCACGGCAGCGTCATTCCGCTGTTTGAAGAACAGATCAAGCGGGGCGGCCCCGTGACCATCACCCACCCGGACATCGTCCGCTATTTCATGACCATCACCGAGGCCGCCCAGCTGGTGCTGCAGGCCGGCGGTCTGGCCAAGAGCGGCAGCATCTATGTGCTGGATATGGGCGAGCCGGTGCGCATCATGGATCTGGCCAACCGGCTCATCCGCTTCTACGGGTATGAGCCCGGGGTGGATATCCCCATCGAGATCACCGGCCTGCGCCCCGGCGAAAAGCTGTACGAGGAGCTCATGCTGGATTCCGAGCAGGACAAGATGCTCAGCACCGCCCACAACAAGATCTTCATCGCGCCGCCCATGGAAATCGACCTGGCCCATTTCTATGAAGAATTGCAGAACCTGCAGGTCTGTGCTGAGCACAACGACGAAGCGGTGGTCATGGGCCTGCAGCGGATTGTGGGGCGGTACCATCCCAACCGCAAACTGAACGAGGACCATACCGTCAGTGCGGCCCACGGCAATACGTCCATCATTGACAAGAGTGAGATCGAACACGCGGTGGCCCAGCAACAGGCCGTCATGGAGAGCAAAAAGGAGGGCAAGGATGTATCGTAATTATATCAAGCGCCTGCTGGATCTGCTTCTCTCGGCGGTGGCGGCGGTGGTGCTGGCCATTCCCATGGCGATTCTGGCCATCTGGATCAAGATCGACTCCCCGGGCCCGGTGTTTTTCAAGCAGCGGCGGGTGGGGGCCCACAAGACCCATTTCAACATCCTGAAATTCCGCACCATGCGGGGGGACACGCCCCACGACGTGCCCACCCATCTACTTAAAAACGCCAATTCCTACATCACCAGAAGCGGGGCTTTCCTGCGCCGCACCAGCCTGGATGAACTGCCCCAGATCTACAACATCCTGGCAGGGCAGATGAGCATCATCGGCCCCCGTCCGGCTCTGTACAACCAGTATGATCTCATTGAGGCCCGGGACGCGGTGCACGCCAACGACATCCGCCCGGGACTGACCGGCCTTGCCCAGGTCAACGGCCGGGATGAGCTGCCCATTGACGTGAAGGCCCGCTATGATGGCGAATATGCTGCCGACATCACCTTCCGCAAGGATCTGGCCATCTTCTTCCGTTCCATCACCTACGTGTTTGAACGCCGCGGTGTGGTGGAAGGCGGTACCGGTGCCATGGAAGAGCAGAAGAAGGAACAAAAATAACGCTGCAAGCGGTTTTTGTTACGCAATGTTCGGCTTTTTGGCCGGACATTGGCATTTTGACGGAAAAAACTGCCTCCTGTTTTTCCTGAAAAAACAGGCAAAAAAGGCGCCAAAACAAAACTACACAAGAAAATATTGAAATTCTCGTTGAAATATGTTGCAAAAGTCAAGTTGATTGTGTAAAATATACATCAGGGACCCGTCGCTTTGGGTCAAAATAACGGCAGAGTGGCCGGCGGGGATTCATGCGGCGGTTTGGTCATTCAGCACAATGGTAAGGAGAGGCAGCTTATGGCAAACAGGGTATTCCAAAATGTGGTCTACCAGATGAAGGACGCAATCGACCGCGTTGTGGGTGTGGTGGATGAAACGGGGGCTGTGATCTCCTGCTCCGAGCTGGGGCAGATCGGCGAAGTGCGGGAAGGCTTTGCGGCCAGCCGGCTGACGGCGGGGGACGCCTTTGTCAAGGACGGCTACGCCTATCACCAGTTCTCCAACGCCAAGCACAACGATTACGCCGTCTTTGTGGAGGGCAGCGATACCACCGCCAGCCAGTTCGCGGCGCTGCTGTCCATCAGCCTGCAGAGCATCAAGCAGTACCACGACGAGAAGTTCGACAAGACCAACTTCATCAAGAACGTGGTGCTGGACAATATCCTGCCCGGTGATATCTACGCCAAGGCCCGGGAGCTGCATTTTGTGTCTGATGTGCAGCGGGTTGTCCTGCTCATCCGTGTCACCAGCGGCAATGATATTTCCGCCTATGATGTGGTCAGCGGTCTGTTCCCGGACAAACAGAAGGACTTCGTCTTCAATATCAGCGAGAGCGATACCGTCCTGGTCAAGGAGATCCGCCCCGACACCAGCACCCGGGATATGGAAAAGCTGGCGGCCTCCATCGTGGACAACCTGCAGGGCGAGCATTACATTAAAGCCGTGGTGGGCATCGGTACCCCCATCGGCAACATCAAGGACCTGGCGGCCAGCTTCAAGGAAGCCCAGATCGCCATGGAAGTGGGCAAGGTTTTCGACACCGAAAAGCAGGTCATCTCCTACGATCACCTGGGCATTGCCCGCCTGATCTACCAGCTGCCCACCACCCTGTGCGAAGCCTTCCTGCATGAAGTCTTCAAGCAGGACAGCATCGACAGCCTGGACTCCGAAACGCTGTTCACCATCCAGCGCTTCTTTGAGAACAACCTCAACGTGTCCGAAACCAGCCGCGGCCTGTTCGTGCACCGCAACACCCTGGTTTACCGTCTGGAGAAGATCAAGAAGCTCACCGGCCTTGATCTGCGCAAGTTCGATGATGCTATCGTATTCAAGGTGGCCCTGATGGTCAAGAAGTATCTGTCCGCAAATCCGGCCAAATACTGAGAATCATACCTTTCCGGCGCTCCGCTCCTTTGGATCGGAGCGCTTTTTTCTTGTGCTCCGTTTTTGCTGTGACGCAGGCCCGAAAAATCCGTTCAGGATAAAAGAAGGCTCCTTTCCCAAATTTTACAAACTTATCACAACTGCCGGTCTGTGCCGAGAAAATCACGTTTGTACAAGAGAAGTCGGCCTGCGGCAATCTTGACGCAGGCAGGGATTCATGGTACATTAGTATCTGTATCGTTCTGCCCGTTTTGGGGGCAGGGAAGTGTCGAGAAGCGCAGGAGAATGCCATGATTCAATTTGAACACGTATCCAAAGTGTATGAAACCCAGAGCGACGAAAACGTTGCTCTCGAAGATATCAATATCCAGATCGAAGAAGGGGAATTCGTCTTTATCCTGGGCCACTCCGGCGCGGGCAAATCCACCTTCCTCAAGCTCATGCTCATGGAAGAAAAGCCCACCGAGGGCAAGGTCTTCATCAACGGCCAGGACCTGACCAAGCTGCGCCGCCGCAAGGTGCCCTACATGCGCCGCCAGATGGGTGTGGTGTTCCAGGACTTCCGCCTGATCCCCACCATGACCGTGTATGAAAATGTGGCCTTTGCCATGCGCGTGACCAATATTTCTACCAAGGTCATCAAGAACCGGGTTCCCTTTGCCCTGAGCCTGGTGGGCCTGGAAGACAAGATGGATCGTCTGCCGGACGAACTTTCCGGCGGTGAGCAGCAGCGTGTGGCGGTGGCCCGTGCTCTGGCCCACGGCCCCAAGCTCATCATTGCCGACGAGCCCACCGGCAACATCGACCCCGAAATGAGCATGGACATCATGCAGCTGTTCGAGGCCATCAACAAGGTACATATCACCGTGGTGGTGGTCACCCATGAACACGAACTGGTGCAGAAACTGGCCAAAAAGTACAACAACCGTGTCATCACCCTGGCCCACGGGCAGGTTGCCTCGGATACTTCCCACCCGGAAGTGGCCGAAGAGTATGAAGCCCGCATGCGGGAAATGGGCATGGAACCGACTTATCTGTAAGGGGGCTAGATGATGCGTTTTTCCAGTTTTACTTATCTGGTGGGGCAGGGCCTGCACAATATGCGGGCCAACCGCCTGATGACCTTTGCCTCCATGGGCGTGCAGATCGTCTGCATGATCCTGGTGGGCGCGGCGCTGCTGTTCGGCATGAACATCGACGCCATGGTGGACTATATCGGCGAACAGAATGAAAGCTATGTCTACTTGGTGGACGGTCTGTCCGATGAGCAGATCACCGCGGCCGGCGACGCCATCAAGGCAGTACCGGGGGTGGTTTCGGTCACCTATATATCGCCCACCGACGTGCTGACGGAGTTTGACGGCATGCTCCAGAACTACACCAACCTGATGGACACCTTCTCGGAGGACAACCCCTTCCACTCCATGTACAAGGTGGTGGTGGATGATGTTTCCAACATCGACGCCATCATTGAACAGCTCCGGGTCATTGAGAATGTGGAAAGCGTCAGCGCCACCCGGGAACTGTCCAAGCTCTTTGTCTCTATCCAGCGGGTGGTCAACTACGTCAGCTATGGCCTGGTGGCGGTGCTGGCCCTGGTCAGCATCGTGGTGATCAACAACACCATCCGCCTGACCGTCTTTGCCCGCCGCAAGGAGATCGGCATCATGAAGCTGGTGGGGGCCACCAACGGCTTTATCCGGTTTCCCTTCTTTGTGGAGGGCGTTACCTCCGGTCTGATCTCCGCGGCTGTTTCTTCCGGCGTGGTCTGCAGCGCCTATTATGCCCTCTACCGCTGGTACCTGGAAAACCCGTCCAACCTGTCCAACCTGCTGGGCGGCACCCTGGTCCCGCTGGAAAGTGTGTGGTATTACATCGTCATCGGCTTTGTGGCCTTTGGCTTCGTCATGTGCGGTATCGGTACCGCCACCAGCATCCGCAAACACCTGAACGTCTGACCCCTACGGTGGAGGAATTCCAAAACATGATCTCTCTTGCAGTGAAAAAACACATCCGTCAGGCTGCCACCCTGGCCCTCACCCTGGTGATGGCCACGGCCCTGGTTTTCCAGGCGGCCACGCCGGCTTACGCCGACGACAAACAGAAGGAGCTGGAAGACAAGAAAAATCAGCTCCAGCAGGAATTGGAAGACATCAAAAACCAGCAGTCGGCCAACCAGGAAAACCTGGAAAATGCCCAGGACCAGAAAGAACAGCTGGAAGCCAAGAACACCGAACTGAAGCAGGAAGTGAAACAGATCTCCAACCAGCTGGATGATATCAAGACCAAGATTGGTGAGACCGAGGACGCCATCACTGCCAAGCAGGAGGAAGTGGACCAGAAGCAGGCCGAATTTGACGCCCGCTGGGATGGGTTCAAGGAGCGCATGAGCAGCATGCAGATGCTCCATTACAGCGGCGGCATTGATATTCTGTCCAATGCCACCAACCTGTTTCAGCTGCTCAACTTCACCCAGGCCCTGGCCGATATCTCCGAAAAGGACGAGGAAATCTGCCAGGAACTGGATGATGAGAAGGCCGAACTGAACCAGCAAAAACAGGAACTGGAAGATTCCAAGGCGCAGCTGGAAGCCCAGGAAGCGACCCTGGCCGACAGCCAGAACCAGCTGAACAGCAAGATCGATGAGCTGGTGGCCAATATCCAGCAGCAGGACGCCACCATCAGCGAGGCGGAAGCCCGGGCCCAGGCCCTGGCCGCCGCCGAGAGCGACAAGCAGGCCGAATTCAACAAGGCGGCGGATGAATTGGACTCCTACCTGCGGTCCCTCATCCAGAACAGCAGCGGCGGTACCAACGCCACCCTGTCCTGCTCTCTGCATTTCATCTGCCCGCTGGACAGCTACAAGTACATTTCCTGTGAGTACGGCAGCAACGGCCACAAGGGCCGTGACTACGCTGCCCCCGGCGGCACCCCCATCAAGGCGGTGGCTTCCGGACAGGTCATCACGGTGGACAGCCATTACAGCTACGGCTACTATGTCATGATCTACCATGGCACTGCCGATGACGGCAACAACTACACCACCCTGTACGCTCACATGCGGTCCTGGCCCTCCGTCAGCGTGGGGCAGACTGTTTCCCAGGGCGATGTGATCGGCTACGTGGGCTCCACCGGTAACTCCACCGGCAACCACCTGCACATTGAGCTGCGCCAGAACGGCGCCCGCATCAACCCGGCCCTGTATATCCCGTCGTAATTGTATGTTAGGAGGCGTTCCCATGGAAAATCATCACAAGACCGGTATCCGCGTGGTCTGTCTGGTCATCGCGGTGCTGATGGTTGCGGGTCTGTTTTCCTCGGTCGTTTATTCCCTGGTCTGATCCTACCGCCAAGACTGTGGCAGACGGCTTTGTTCCGCCTGCCGGATAAGGAGATTACCTGATTCATGAGCAGAAAAGTCAACCTGGCCGTGGCCGCCACCGTCACCCTCATCGCAATGGCCGTGACCTTCTCGATCACCATGGTCGTGTCCATGGATATGTTCAACAGCACCGTTTCCAGCGTCAAGAACAAGGAACGAATGTACAACAAACTGTCCGAGATCGACCGCTATGTGCGCGACAATGAATACTTCGACATCAATGAGGACACCCTCAACGATACCATTGCTTCCGGCTACATGCTGGGCATCAGCGATAAGTATGCCCGCTACTATTCCGCCAAAGCCTACACCGAAAAGGTGGGCGTGGAGACCGGGCGCCTGATGAACATCGGCGTGTCGGTGGTCAAGGATTCCTCCTCCGGTTACGCCCGTATCATCCGGGTGTACAGCAACAGTCCGGCCAGCGAGATCGGCCTGCAGGTGGGCGGTTTCATCACCACCATCGGGGACACCAGCGTGCGCACCATGACTGATACCGCCGCCATCAACTCCGCCCTGCTGGGGGAGGAAGGCACCACCGTCAGCATCACCTACCTGAACCCGGACCGCCAGGAACAGCCTGCCGTGGAACTGGTGCGCTCCAACTACACCACCAACACGGTTTTCACCCAGATGACCGGTGACGGCTGCGGCTATGTGTGCATTGATGCTTTTGCATCCACCACCGGCACCGAGTTCCGTACCGCGGTGGAAGACCTGATCAACCAGGGGGCCAAGGCGCTGGTCTTTGATCTGCGCAACAATACCGGCGAATCCCTGGATGCCGCCCTGGTGGCTGCCGACTACTGTGTGCCCGCCGGCCTGATGGCCCAGAGTCAGGCCAAGGACGGTACCCTCACCGACCTGCGTATCTCGGATGACCATGAGATCACCGTTCCCATGGTCTGCCTGGTCAACGGCAGCACCGCCGGCGGCGCCGAACTGTTCGCCAATGCCCTGCGCAAGATGGCCGGCGCCAGCATTGTGGGTACCACCACCGCCGGTAAGGGCGTGGTGCTCAGCGAGCCTCAGAGTTTCTCCGACGGCAGTGCCGCGGTCATCACCATTGGTATGCTGCTGGACAACGAAGGCCAGACCTGGAACGGTACCGGCCTGACCCCGGATGTGGAAGCCGCCCTGACGGCCGACGAGCAGAACAGCTACTATGACTTCACGGTGGATACCGACCCGCAGATCAACAAGGCCGTGACCTCGGTCATGGCCATGGTCGGGTAAGGGAGGCGGACCTATGCCGGTTTTGACCGACCTTTCCACCATCCGCGACCTGTGCGCGCGGTATGACTTTGCCTTGTCCAAGGGCTTTGGACAGAACTTCATCATCAACCCCGGCATCTGTCCCCGCATTGCCGAAGAGGCGGGCATCGGCCCCGGCTGGGGTGCCCTGGAAGTGGGCCCCGGTATCGGTGTCCTCACCGAACAGCTGGCCAAGCGGGCCGACAAGGTGGTTTCGGTGGAGGTGGACAAGCGACTGGAACCCCTGCTGGCCGAGACCATGGCCGGGTACGACAACTTCAAGCTGGTCATGGGGGATGTGCTCAAGGTAGACCTGGCGGCTTTGCTGAAGGAAGAATTTGGCGACCGCCCGGTGGCTGTCTGCGCCAATCTGCCCTACTACATCACCAGCCCCATTCTCATGCGCCTGCTGGAAGAGAAACTGCCGGTGGAGAACATTACCGTCATGGTGCAGAAGGAGGCCGCACAGCGCCTGTGTGCCGCCCCCGGCACCCGGGAAGCCGGGGCCATCAGCTACGCTGTGGCCTACTACTCCACCCCCAAAATGCTTTTCACGGTGCAGCCGGGGAGCTTTTACCCGGCGCCCAAGGTCACCAGCGCGGTCATCCGGCTGGATGTCCACAAGCAGCCCGCTGTGGAGGTCCCCGACGGGGACGAGGCCGGACTGTTCCGGTTGATCCGGGCGTCCTTCTCCCAGCGCCGCAAGACCATCGCCAACGTGGTGGCCTCCGGACTGAACCTGCCCAAGCCCCAGGTGCTGGAAGCACTGCAGGCCGCGGGCCTGGATGCCCGCCTGCGCCCCGAACAGCTGACACTGCAGGATTATTGCCGCCTGCTGGGCACACTGCGCGGTTGACACCGCCGCCGGACCATGATACAATAATATGGTTCCCGCTGGCATAGCTCAATTGGCAGAGCAGCTGATTTGTAATCAGCAGGTTGCAGGTTCGATTCCTGTTGCCAGCTCCATCACGCCGCAAGCAATTACGCTTGCGGCGTGTTTTTTGTCAGGGAAGGGACAAGAAAAAACCGGTAAAAAATAAACCCGGCCCCGGAATGACGATCCATTCCGGGGCCGGGTCTTTTTGTATGCTTTAGCGAAATGAGACCCCCCAGCTCTGCTGGGGAGAGTAAAAAAGCTTTAGCTTCAAGCATCGAGCGAAGCGAGAAGGGAGCAGCAACTTTACCATTGTCAAGAAAGCTGATCTTGGATAGACAGCGCCCGTTTACGGGCTGTAGGGCAAGTGATGCAAGTGGCGGATTTTTCAGTGCCTCTTGAGAGGCTTGCCGGTACGATGCCCTTCTAGGGCTTACACAAGCCCCCGGCTTAGCCGGGGGTCTTGACTCAGAATTTATTTGGTTTCGCCGTCTTTGGGCAGCAGTCCGTATACCTTGTACAGGGTCAGCACATCCTGCAAACTCAGCTTTCGGGCAAACAGCTGGCGGTAGGTGGCGGTTTTGACCTTGCCTTCCAGCTTCATCTTGTCCATGCGGGCGGTGGTTTCGGCGTACTGCTTCTGCACAGCTGCCAGCAGGGCCTCAAAGGCGGCCAGACGCTCTGCCTCACTCACAGCAGCGTCACCCCCGCAGCTTCACAGGCGCTGCGGGTCTCTTCATCCCACAGGCTCACCTGGACTTCGCCCACATGGGCCTTGCCCAGCAGCAGCATGCACAGACGGCTCTGGCCGATGCCGCCGCCCATGGTCAGGGGCAGCTGGCCATTCAGCAGCATCTGGTGGAAGGGCAGTTCCGCCCGCTCGGGGCAGCCCGCTTCCGCCAGCTGACGGCGCAGGGCAGCAGCATCCACCCGGATGCCCATGCTGGAGAGTTCCAACGCGCAGCCCAGGGGCTTGTGCCAGAACAGGATATCGCAGTTCAGGGTCCAGTCGTCGTAGTCGGGGGCGCGGCCGTCATGGACCTGACCGGACGCCAGTCTGCCGCCGATCTGCATGATGCAGACGGTACCGTGCAGCCGGGTAATCTCATTTTCCCGCTCTTTCGGGGTCAGGTCGGGGTATGTGTCCTCCAGCTCCTGGGTGGTGATGAAGGTGACCTCCCGGCCCAGGCGGACCTTTTTCAGCTCCGGGAACTTCCAGCGCAGCTCGTCGGCGGTGGCACACACCGCGTCCACAATGTCCCGCACCGTGTCTTTCAGGAAGGGGATGGTGCGCTGCTTCTCGGTCACCACACGCTCCCAGTCCCACTGGTCCACATAGATGCTGTGCAGGTTGTCGGGGGTCTCATCCCGGCGGATGGCGTTCATATCGCATACCAGGCCCTGCCCGGGGCGGAATCCATACTTGGCCAGGGCAAACCGCTTCCACTTGGCCAGACTGTGTACCACCTCGGCCTCCTCGTCCAGGCAAGGAACGTCAAAGCGCACAGGGCGTTCCACGCCGTTCAGATCGTCGTTCAAGCCGCTGCCGTGGAGCACGAACAGGGGCGCGGTGACCCGTTTCAGGTGCAAAGCGGCGCACAGCTTTTCCTGAAAGATGGTCTTGATCAGGCCGATGGCCTTCTGGGTGTCGTACAAGCCCAGAAGGCTCTTGTAGTTCTGCGGGATCTGCGTGTTGGACATCTTCATTTTCCTCCTTTATGTGTCTGCTCAAGCCGGGGCAAACTGGCTCTGGTACAATTGGGCATAGAAACCGTTCTTGGCCAGCAGTTCCTCATGGGTACCGCTCTCGATGATGCTGCCGCTCTTCATCACCAGGATCCGGTCGGCATTCTTGATGGTGGACAGGCGGTGGGCCACAATAAAGCTGGTGCGGCCCTTCATCAGTTCCTCAAAGGCATCCTGCACCAGTACCTCGGTGCGGGTGTCGATGCTGGAAGTGGCCTCATCCAGGATCAGGATGGGCGGGCGCCGCAGCATGACCCGGGCAATGCAGAGCAGCTGACGCTGTCCGGCGCTCAGGTTGTCCCCGTCCTCGGCGATCATGGTGTCGTAGCCCTGGGGCAGACGGCAGATGAAGCTGTGGGCCCGGGCTTTCTTGGCGGCGGCAATGATCTCCTCCCGGCTGGCGTCCGGCTTGCCGTAGGCAATGTTCTCGGCCACGGTGCCGCATTTCAGCCAGGTCTCCTGCAGCACCATGCCCAGGTTGGCACGCAGGGAATCCTGGGTCACCGTGTCGATGGGATGGTCGTCCACCTTCAGGGAACCGCCGTTGATCTCATAGAACCGCATGAGCAGGTTGACCAGGGTGGTCTTGCCGCAGCCGGTGGGGCCTACCAGGGCGATGCGCTGCCCGGGCCAGACCCGCAGGTTCATGTCCTCGATCAGGGGGACCTCCGGCACATACCGGAACTTCACATGCTCAAAGGCGACCCGGCCTGCACCCTGACGCAGCTCCACCGCGTCGGGGGCATCGGGAGTGATGGGGGGCTCGTCGATCAGGTCGAACACCCGCTGGGCACAGGCCAGGGCGTTCTGTAGCTCGGTCATGACGCTGGAAATGTCGTTGAAAGGCTTGGTGTACTGGTTGGCGTACTGGAGCAAAGCGGACAGATTGCCCGCGGTGATGCCCCCCGCAATGGCAAAGAGGGCGCCCAGCACCCCCACCGCCGCATACACCAGAGAGTTGACAAAGCGGGTGCAGGGGTTGGACAGGGAAGAGTAGAAGGTGGCCCGCAGCCCGCAGGACTGCAGATCCAGGTTGATGCGCTCGAACCGTTCCTCGGCACGGCTCTCGTACCCGAAAGCCCGCACCAGATGCTGGTTGCCCACCAGTTCCTCCACCAGACCGGTCATCTCGGCCCGGGTCTCGCTCTGGACCCGGAACATGGAGTAGGTGTGTTGGGCAATGAACTTGGCCACGAAGATGGAAAGGGGGGTCAGCAGCACTACCACCAGGGTGATGCGCCAGTCGATGGACAGCATGAAGATCAGGGTGACCAGAATGGTCAGCACGCCGGTAAACAGCTGGGTGAAGCCCATGAGCAGACCGTCGGAGAACTGTTCCACGTCGGTGGTCAGCCGGCTGATGGTCTCACCGGGACGGTGGGCATCAATGTAGCGCAGGGGCAGTTCCTCCATATGGCGGAAGGCCCGCACCCGGATGTCCCGCACCACCTGGAAGGTGATGCGGTTGTTGATCAGGCTCATGAGCCACTGACTCACCGAGGTCACGCAGACCACGATGCCCAGCTGAATGGCCAGCCTGACCAGACCGGGCAGATCCACCTGACCGGGACCCAGGATCAGGTCCACGCCCAGGCCGGTGAGAATGGGGGCGTACAGGGTGGTGATGACCGTCACGGCGGCCAGGATCAGGGAAATCAGCACCAGCAGGCGATAGGGGGCAATCAGTTTCAGTACCCGGCGGATGGTATCCCGGCTGGCGGTTTGTTTGGCCTTGCTCATACGGTTTTCTCCACCTCCTCCCGGGAAAGCTGGCTCAGGCAGATCTCCCGATAGACTTCGCAGGTTTTCAGCAGCTCGGCATGGGTGCCGCTGCCTGCCAGAGCACCATCGTCCAGCACCAGAATCCGGTCGGCGCGCTGTACCGCCGTGGCCCGCTGGGACACGATGAACACCGTCATGCCGGAGGTCTTTTCTTTCAACGCCTTGCGCAGGGCCGCGTCGGTGGCGTAGTCCAGGGCCGAGGCGCTGTCATCCAGAATCAGGACGGCAGGGCGGGGGACCAGCGCCCGGGCAATGGTCAGGCGCTGACGCTGGCCGCCGGAAAAGTTGCGTCCGGCGGTCTCCACCGGCTCATCCAGCCCCTTCGGCTTGCCCCGGACGAAGTCCGCCGCCTGGGCAATCTCCAGCGCCGCCCAGATCTGCTCGTCGGTGGCGTTGGGGCAGGCCCAGCGCATGTTGTCCCGGATGGTGCCGGTGAAGAGCACCGCCCGCTGGGGCACCACCCCGATCATGGTGCGCAGCTGGGCAAAGGGATACTGCCGCACATCATGGCCGTACAGTTCCACCTTGCCTTCGGTAGCGTCGTAGAAGCGGGCAATCAGATTGACCAGAGTGCTCTTGCCGCTGCCGGTACCGCCGATGACGCCGATGGTCTGCCCGCTCATGGCCCGGAAATCCAGGTCGGTCAGGCTGGGGGCACCGGCGTCCTTGTAGGTGAAGGTCACATGGTCAAAAGTCACCGCCGGGGCACCCTCCGCGGGAGCCAGCTCCTTGGCCCCGGATTCAGCCGGATCGGGCATGCCGGTGGGGGTCTTCAGCAGTTCATTGACCCGGATACCGCTGGCCAGGGCCCGGGTCACCGAGATGACCAGATCGGCCATGCGCAGCAGGTTGGTCAGAATCTGGTTCATGTAGCTGATCAGGGCGATGATCTCACCCTGGGTCAGGGCTCCGTCATTGACCAGGGCGCCGCCCCGGACCAGCACCACAATGATGCCGAAGTTGACGATGAGATAGGTCATGGGGTTCATCAGGGCGGAGATGCGTCCCGCCGAGGTCTGGACTTTTTTCAGGGTATCGTTGGTTTTGGTGAAATCCCGGATCTCGTCCTCCTGACGGGAGAAAGCCCGCACCACACGGGTGCCCACATAGTTCTCCCGGGTCAGCAGGGTGACCTTGTCCAGCATGCTCTGGGCCTGGTGATAGCGAGGCACGGTGATGCGCATGATGAGATAGATCACCAGGGAGATCAGCACGGTGACCAGCAGGAACCAGGCGGTCATCTGGGGGCTGATGGACAGGGCCATGATCAGCGCGCCGATGACGATGAAGGGGGAGCGCAGCAGCAGACGCAGGGTCATGTTGACGCCGTTCTGCAGCTGGTTGATGTCACTGGTCATGCGGGTGACCAGCGTCGGGGTGCCGATGCCGTCCAGCTCGGTGTAAGAAAGGGTGTTGATGTGGTGGTACAGGTCCCGGCGCAGCGCCGTGCCGTATCCCAGAGCGGTCTTGGCGGCAAAATACTGGGCTGTCACGCTGGAAGCCAGACCCACCACGGCCAGCAGTACCAGCAGCCCGCCCTGGCGGGCAATCTGGCCCACGTCCCGGTTCTGGATGCCGGTGTCCACGATGGCAGCCACCACCAGCGGCACCAGAAGCTCAAAGCAGGCTTCCAGCATCTTGAACAGGGGCGCCAGGACGGTTTCCCGTTCGTAGCCTTTGAGATAACGCAGCAATCTGTGCATGCCTTCCCCACCTTTGTATAAAAAATGCAGAAATATTATACCACGCATACCCGCATTTGTCAGCGCTTTTGCCCGGTTTCGATGATTATTTGCCCGCTGCCCGCCTATACTGGTTGTAGTTTATTCACACAGCGGGCACGCCGTTTTGGCGCGCCGAAAGGGGAGTCATATGCTGTATTTTCATAAAGGTTTGTCCTGCTCCGCCGCCCGCACGGTGGGGCGGGCTTTGTCTCTGGCAGGGCAGCAGGGCTGTACCGCCGCCGACACCGGCCACCTGCTGCTGGCCATGCTGCAGACCGCCCAGGGGCCGGCAGCGGATTTCCTGCGCCGCAAAAACATCAGCGAAACCACCCTGCGCAGCTGTCTGGCAGGGCGGGTGTGTACCGGCCGCAGCATCCGCCTGAGCCGGCGGGACCTGGCCCCCGAGATGAGCAAGGCACTGGAATTTGCGGTGCTGGGCGCCCACGCGGCCCGGGTACCCCGGGCGGAAAATGAGCATCTGCTCTGCGCCATGCTGGAAGACTGTGCCTGTACGGCCAGTGTGTGGCTGGCCTCGCTGGGGGTGGAAGTGCCCCAGGCGGCGCGGGAGTGCCGCCAGCTGTCCGGACAGCTGATCCTGCCTTCCGGCACTCCCCGCATGAGCACCAGCCGGGGCAGCAAACCCAGCGAAAAGTATGGCCGGGACCTGACCCGTCTGGCCCAGGAAGGGCGCCTGGACCCGGTTCTCTGCCGGGACAAGGAGCTGGACCGGATGATCGAGATCCTCTGCCGCCGCCAGAAGAACAATCCCTGCCTGCTGGGGGAGCCGGGTGTGGGCAAAAGTGCCCTGGCCGAAGCGCTGGCCCAGCGCATCGCCGCCGACCAGGTGACCCAGAGCCTGCGGGGACGGCGGGTGCTGGCCCTGGACATGGCGGCCATGGTGGCGGGCACCAAGTACCGCGGCGACTTTGAGGAGCGGTTCAAAAGCCTGCTGGAGGAACTCTACCGGGACCGCATGACCATCCTCTTCATTGACGAGATCCATGTGATCGCCGGGGCCGGCGCCGCGGAAGGCGCCATCGACGCGGCCAGCATCCTCAAGCCCATGCTGGCCCGGGGCGAACTGCAGCTCATCGGGGCCACCACGCCGGAAGAATATCGCAAGACCATCGCCAAGGATACGGCCCTGGACCGCCGCTTCGGCAAGGTGATGGTGGAGGAGCCGGTCCCGGCGGATGCCGAGACCATCCTGCGGGGACTCATGCCCCGGTATGAGCGGTACCACGGAGTCACCATCCCGCCGGCAAGCATTCATGCGGCGGTGGAACTGAGCGTGCGGTACCTGCCGGGACGGTACCTGCCGGACAAGGCCATCGACCTGCTGGATGAGGCCGCCGCTGCGGCCCGCATTGCCAGTGCGGAAAAAGGCGGCAGTCCGGCGACCCTGACGCCCCAGGACATTGCCCGGGTGGTCAGCAAGGCCAGCGGGGTGCCGGCCCAGCGGGTGGGGGAGGCCGAGCGGGAGCGGCTGGAACAGCTGGAAAGCCGCCTTTCCGCCGAGGTCGTCGGCCAGCCCCGGGCGGTGCACGCGGTGGCCGCCGCCATCCGCCGCAGCCGCACCGGCCTGCGGGAAGCGGGGCGTCCCATCGGTGCCATGCTGTTTTTGGGGCCCACCGGGGTGGGCAAGACCCAGCTGGCCCGCACTCTGGCCAAGAACTGGTTCGGCAGTGAGAAGGCCCTGCTGCGCTTTGACATGTCGGAGTATATGGAACAGCACACGGTAGCCCGCCTCATCGGTTCGCCACCGGGGTATGTGGGCCATGAGGAGGGCGGCCAGCTCACCGAAGCCGTGCGCCGCCGCCCCTACAGCGTGGTGCTCTTTGATGAGATTGAAAAGGCCCACGGGGATATCCAGAACATCCTGCTGCAGATCCTGGAAGATGGCGTGCTCACCGACGCCCAGGGCCGTAAGGCGGACTTTTCCAACACCATCATCCTGCTGACCTCCAATCTGGGCGCCCGGTGCCTGGTGGGGCAGTCAGCCCCCCTGGGCTTCGGTACCGCGGCCGAGGATACCGCCCGCCGCAGCAAGCAGGCGCTGCAGGAAGCCAAGGAATATTTCCGCCCTGAACTCATGGGCCGTCTGGACGATGTGGTGGTCTTTGACCCGCTTGGTCCGGCCCAGCTGGCAGCCATTGCAGGCAAGCTGCTCACCGAACTGGAAGAGCGGGCCGCCCGACAGGGGTATACCCTGCGCCACACGCAAGCCGCCGCCGCGGCTTTGGCAGGCAGCGAAGTGCCGCCTTACGGGGCCCGGGACCTGCGCCGCAAGGTGAGCAGGGCGGTGGAGCAGGCTCTTGCCGACCGCATTGCCGATGGTACCGCCCATCCGGGCGTGACCTACACCGCCGACGCCGATGCCGACGGCCGCATCATCCTCAGCGACAGCAATCTGGCCGCCTGCGTATAAAAAAGAAGTGCCTTCCTTTTTAATAAGGGAAAGCACTTCTTTGTTTTTATGGCTTGTACAGGAACCTCACAGGTTCTGGACCTTGAATTCCTGTTCGCAGTAGATGCAGCGGTACCGTCCGCTGGGGGTCAGGGCAAAGATGTGGTCGCAGCCTTCCTCCAGAGAGGTGATGCAGCGGGGGTTGGTGCACTTGATCACATTCACCAGCTGCTTGGGCTGCTCCGGCCGGACCTTGCGGGTCACATGGCCGTTCTCGATGTAGGTGATGGTGATCTGGGGGTCCAGATAGCCCAGCACATTGAAGTCCAGGCTCTGGATGTCGCCCTCGATCTTGATGATGTCCTTCTTGCCGCTTTTCTGGCTACGCACGTTCTGCAGCAGGGCCACGCTGGCGTCGCTGAGCTTTTCCAGCTCCATCAGGTGGTACAGCGCCAGACCGGTGCCGGCGGTGATGTGGTCAATGACCACGCCGTTCTGGATTTCGTCGATGTTCAGCATTCGAAAGCCACCTCCCCGGTCTTGGGGTCTTTCAGACCCAGCAAAGTCATAATCAGTGCCATGCGCATGTATACGCCGTTCTGTGCCTGCTCAAAGTAGGCGGCGCGGGGATCATCATCCACATCCAGGGTGATCTCGTTCACCCGGGGCAGGGGATGGAGCACCGCCATGTCGGCGGGGGCCTGGGCCAGCTTGGCCTTGGTCAGCACGTAGCTGTTCTTCAGGCGGACGTAGTCTTCCTCATTGAAGAAGCGCTCCCGCTGCACCCGGGTCATGTACAGGATGTCCAGCTGGGGCAGGGCTTCTTCCAGGCTGCGGGTCTCCACATAGGGGATGCCCTTGGGGTCCAGCACCTCGGTCAGGATGTAGTCCGGCACCCGCAGCTCCTCGGGGCTGATGAGCACGAACTTCATGTTCGGCCAGCGGGACAGGCTCTTGATCAGGGAATGAACGGTGCGCCCGAACTTCAGGTCTCCGCAGAAACCGATGGTCAGTCCGTCCAGATGCCCTTTGCGGCGGCGGATGGTCATCATGTCCAGCAGAGTCTGGGTGGGATGGCTGTGTCCGCCGTCGCCCGCATTGATGACCGGAATCCGGGAATACCGCGCAGCCCGCAGGGGGGCGCCTTCCTTGGGATGGCGCATGGCGGCAATGTCCGCATAGCAGCTGACGATGCGGATGGTGTCCGCCACCGTCTCGCCCTTGGAAGCGCTGGAAACCCCTGCATCCGGGAAGCCCAGCACCTGGCCGCCCAGGTTCAGCATGGCGGCCTCAAAGGAAAGCCGGGTGCGGGTGGAGGGTTCATAGAACAGCGACGCCAGACGCTTGCGGTACGCCACGTCCCGGTAAGCGGCCGGATCATCATGGATGCGGTCCGCCAGGTCCAGCAGACGCAGCGTCTCCTCGTAGGTGAAATCAAGCGGATCGATCAGGTGTCTCATGGGCAACAACCTTTCCTTTCCTGTTTCTGGTTTGAACGTACAGCCCAAGGCCGCCGACCCTGTGTCCGGGGAAACCCCGTTCGCAGAAGCGGCGGCCTGTAAGCCTCACCTATTCTACAACTATACGAGCTTGCGCACAAGAGCAAAATCAAAAAAATCTGTGTAAAGGGTCTTGCTGCGCACCACCGGACGGCACAGGCGGGAATAACAGGTCTCTTCCAGTTCCAGCAGGGCCTTGTCCGGACTCAGTCCCAGCAGCCGCCGCACGGCGGTCTCCCCGGGCACCGCATGCAGTCGGGCCACCGTGCTGGTGGTCTGGATGTCGCAATGATCCTGGAGGACATCAAAGATGGGCCGGCTGAAGTCGATCCCGTCCAGACGCCCGCCGAAGAGGGCCAGGGGCATCACGTCGGTACAGAACAGCACCGGAATGTCGTCGGCCAGCATCCGCTTGCCCACCACCAGCACCGTCTCTCCGGACTGCAGACCCAGGACCCCGGCCAGCTCGGCGTCGGCGGTCTGCCGGGTCACCATGACATGGTCCGTGTGGGGGATGCGCCCCATGGCCTCGATCATCTTGTGGAATTCCATCTTCTGGTCCATGCGGTGGGCCAGGTGGACCACATCCCGGTTCACCACCGTGCCGATGCCCCGCACCCGCTCCAGGTATCCGCCCCGCTCCAGTTCGCTCAGGGCATCCCGCACCACCGTGCGGCTCACCCCCAGTCGGGCGGCCAGTTCCAGTTCCGGCGGCAGACGGTCCAACCCGGCGTAGGCACCGTGGGCCATCTCTTCCAGCAGACGATCCACCACCCGGGCTGAAATCAGCGCCCCGCCCAACAAGGTGGGGTTCTTTGCGTGCTGTTCCAACCTCACGCCTCCTCTTTCTTTGCTTTGCCGTTCTTTTTGGCGTACCGGCACACATCAGCCAGACAGCACCTGTCGCAGTAGGGCTCGGTGCGGGCGGTGCAGACAGCCCGACCATGGTACACCAGCCGGTGGCAGAAATCACTGCCTTCCTCCGGCGGAATGATCTTCCACAGGGCCATTTCCACCTTCTTGGGCTCCTTGACCCCTTCATCCACCAGCCCGATGCGCCCGCACAGGCGGATGCAGTGGGTGTCGGTGACGATGGCCGGCTTGCCGAACACATCTCCCATGATCAGGTTGGCACTCTTGCGGCCCACACCGGGCAGGGCCAGCAGCACGTCGAAGTCGTCCGGCACCTTGCCGTCATATTTGTCCCGCAGCATCCGCATGCAGGCGGAAATATCCCGGGCCTTGCTGCGGCCCAGCCCGCAGGGTTTCACAATGGCTTCGATCTCTTCCGGTTCGGCGGCGGCCAGGGCCTGCACATCGGGATATTTGGCAAACAGGTCCTTCACCACCACGTTCACCCGTTCATCGGTACACTGGGCAGCCAGACGCACCTCCACCAGCAGCTCCCAGGCATGGTCATAGTCCAGGGTGCAGTCCGCCAGAGGATATTCTTCTTTCAGCCGCTGAATGCAGATGGCGGCCAGTTCTTTTTTGGTCATGAGGGTCTCTCGCTTTCCAAGGGTATTACTTTATCTGCCTTGATTCTACCATTTTAATCGTCTATAATGCAAGGGTAAGTCACGTATTTGCGAAAAAGGGAGAATTTTTCATGGAACCACTGGCACAGCGTCTGCGCCCGCGCACCCTGGCCGAAGTCTGCGGCCAGCGTCATCTGCTGGGGGAAGGGAAGGTCTTCCGCCGTACCCTGGAAGCCGCGCAGGCCTCCGGCCGCATCCCCAACATGATCTTCTACGGCCCTTCCGGCGTAGGCAAGACCACCGTGGCCAGCATCATTGCGGCCAACAGCGGCATGCGGCTGCACAAACTCAACGGCACCACCGCCTCCACCGCCGATATCAGGACGGTGCTGGGGGAGATCGGCACCCTCCACGCCTCCGGCGGAATTTTGTTATACCTGGACGAAATACAATATTTCAACAAGCGGCAGCAGCAAAGCCTGCTGGAGTGCATTGAGGAGGGCACGGTCACCCTCATTGCCTCCACCACCGAAAACCCCTACTTTTATATTTATAACGCCCTGCTGTCCCGGTGTACCGTCTTTGAGTTCAAGTCCCTGACCCCGGAGGATATTGCCACAGGGCTGGAAAATGCCGCCCGACGCCTGGGCGAGGAGGACGGCATCCCGGTGCGCATCGAACCGGACGCCCTGCCTTATCTGGCCGAGAGCGCCGGCGGGGATATGCGCAAAGCCCTGGGCAACCTGGAATTTGTGGTCACCGCGGCGCCTCAGGTAGACGGAACCCGCGTTGTAACGCTGGATATGGCCAAACAGGTGGCCCGCCGCACCGCCATGCGGTACGACAAGCAGGGGGACGACCACTACGACATCATTTCGGCCTACCAGAAGTCCATGCGCGGCTCCGACCCGGACGCAGCCCTGCATTATCTGGCCCGTCTGCTGGAAGCGGGGGACCTGCCTTCCGCCTGCCGCCGGCTCATGGTCACGGCCTGTGAGGATGTGGGGTTGGCCTGGCCCCAGATCATTCCCATCGTCAAGGCGGCGGTGGATGCTGCCAACATGCTGGGGCTGCCCGAAGCCCGCCTGCCTTTGGCGGATGCGGTGGTCCTGGTGGCCACCGCCCCCAAATCCAATACAGCCCATGATGCCATCAACGCGGCCATGGCTGACGTGCAGGCCGGGAAGGGGGGACCCATCCCCCGTCAGCTGCAGAACAAACATTACGATGGCGAGGATGCCGCCGTCAAGGGACAGCACTACAAATATCCCCATGACTGGCCGAACCATTGGGTCTACCAGCAGTATTTACCGGATGCGTTGAAGGACAAAACCTACTACCATTTTGGTGATAATAAAACAGAACAGGCAGCCGCCCAATACTGGAAACGGGTGAAAGGCCAGGACCGGAAGTAATGCGGGCGTCCCTGTTACAATTGTGAAAACAAAACAAACACTTTTTACCGATGCGTCGAAAAAATGTGCGCCGCCGGACAACAGCTTGACCGGCGGTGCCTTTTTTTGGAATGCTTCGGACAAATCGTGGCAGAAACTGGTATAATTTTCGGCTTTATTCACGGAAAAGTGTTGACAAAGGACAATAAAATTCAGTAGAATAAAAACGTGTGAGGGAATCTGTCCATTGTTATGGACGGGCAAAAATTCACTTTTATAAGGAGAACTCCCATGCGTTATTCTCATCAGCGCGAATTGATCCTGCGCGAGGTGCTCGGCCGCACCGATCATCCCACCGCAGAACAGATCTGCACTTCTCTGCGGACCGAATGTCCGCGCCTGAGCCTCGGCACCGTTTACCGTGATCTCAATACCCTGGTGGAGCTCGGCAAGGTCCGCCGTGTTTCCATCCCCGGCGAGGCCGACCGGTTTGACGGTCAGGTGGAACAGCATCAGCATCTGTGGTGCCGCAAGTGCCATCAGGTGGAAAGTCTGTATATCGATCCGGAAAAACTCAGTGAACTGGTCAAGTCCTGTCCCGGTATTGTGGCCGAGGACTGGAGCCTGACTGTGTTCGGTCTTTGCAGTAAATGCGCGGCCGAAGAAAGCCAGTGAACTGTACGGTGTCCGATTGCGGAGGGCACAGCGGTTTGCACCCGCGGGTCATGGTCCGGTGGCAGCGGGAGGCGGAAAATTTCGGATTGCCAGCGTCGGAGCAAAGTGTTCTTTGCCCCGGCGATTTTTTATACGTTTTTTGTCTGTATTCCAGGGTCAGTCCCGGGCGGTGATTTGTTTCTTTGAACAAATCGCCGCTTTTTGTATGCCAAAAGGCTTACATATCTGCTATAAGTGTGCTACAATAAAATTTATGCCTGTTTCAGGGAAAGGACAGGCGCTGTATTTTTCGTTTTGGAATCATAAAGGGGAAACGTATATGGCAATTGTAGATACTTTTGGAGAAAAAGTTGAACAACTGAGCAATACCAATCGGACCCGGGCCCGGTGGCTGCTCAAGACCGGGTGGGAAGCCCAGAATCTGAAATTCAAACTCATGCCGGACAAGCGGCTGATCCCGGCGGACCGGTATCTGGCAGGCATGATGATGGATGCCATGCTCAAGCCGCTGCAATGCCCGGACCAGTGTGCGGTGGTCAGCGTGTTCACCCCCTGCGAACTGCTGCAGGAGGTAGGGCTGAACCCCTACAATACCGAAGCCATGTCCTGCTATCTGTCTGCCAGCAAGGTGGAGCGAGGCCTTTTGCAGCAGGCGGAAAACAGTGGCATTGCCGAAACCCTGTGCAGCTACCACAAGACCTTTTTCGGTGCGGCCCAGAAAGGCCTGCTGCCCCGGCCCAAGTGCATCGTGTATACCAACGTCATGTGTGACGCCAACATGCTGACCTTCCGGGCTCTGTCCAACCTGTACAAGGTGCCGCTGTTTTCTCTGGATGTGCCTTTGCAGCAGAATGAGGAAAATGTCCGCTATGTGGCCGAACAGCTCAAGGCTCTGGCTGCTTTCCTGGAAAGGAACACCGGCAGAAAGATCGACGAAGCTTCGCTGTCCCAGCGTCTGGAACGCAGCAAGCGCACGCTGGAAAAGTTCGGCCGTTTCCAGGAAGAAAAGGCCGACCGGTATATTCCGGCAGACCTGGTCAGCCCGCTGTACTGCGGCATGACCAACAACATCCTCATGGGCACGCCCCAGGAGGAAAAGTTTGTGGATATGCTGCTCCGGGATGTGAAGAAGGCCCCGGCCAAGAAGGGCAAGCGCATTTATTGGATGCACACCATTCCCTTCTGGTCCGACGCCGTGCGCCAGGAACTGTGCTTCAATGAAAAAGCCCAGATCGTGGGCTGTGAGCTCAGTCAGGTGTGTGAACCGGACTTTGACCCCGCCGATCCCTACATGGCCATGGCCCATCGCCTGGTCTACCATGCCCTCAACGGCAGCGTGAACCGCCGCATCGAAGCCGGTATCCGCCATGCCAAGCAGACCAAGGCCGACGGCGTGGTGTGGTTCAACCACTGGGGCTGCAAGCATACCATGGGCGCTGCCCAGCTGGCCAAAAAGAAGTTTGAGGAAGCAGGCCTGCCCCTGCTGATCCTGGATGGCGACGGCTGTGACCGCAGCCACGGCGGTGAGGGCCAGACCTCCACCCGTCTGGGGGCTTTCCTGGAAATGCTCAACGGCGACAAGGTGTGAAAGGGGAGAGGAAGATGAGCAACAAACTGTATTACGTCTGCAAATATACGCCCATCGAGCTGCTGGAAGCGCTGGGGGCCGACTGTGCCAGCCTGAACGAGATGCCCGAAGGGTTTGAGCATGCCGACCAGATCGCCCATCCCAACATCTGCGGCTTCGGCAAGGCGGTGCTGGAACAGGTCATCAGCGAGCATGTGAAGGAGCTGGTCATCGTCAACTGCTGCGACACCATCCGCAGCGTCTACGATATTCTGGCCGACAGCGGCAAGCTGGACTTTCTGTATATCATGGACATGCCCCATGACAACGGCTCCTGCGGCCGGGAACGCACCGTGACCCAGCTCAAGGGTCTGGCCAAGGCTTACAGCGAGTACAAGGGCACCACCTTTGATGAGGCTGCTTTCCGCAAGGCCTTCCGCCCCAAGGAACGGCTGAACGAACCCTACATCAGCGTGCTGGGCGCCCGCATGGGCAACGAACTGTTCGATGTGGTCCGCCAGACCATGCCTTATCCGGTGAAGAACGACACCTGCGTGAACAACCGTTCCGCCGGCAATGAGGAACCCCCCGAAACCTCTGATTTTGACGAGCTCATGGATTGGTACGCCGGCGCTCTGCTGCGCCAGCTGCCCTGCATGCGCATGATCGACAACACCGGCCGCAAGCAGCTGTACAACAACCCCAATCTGAAGGGCATCATCTATCACACCGTCAAGTTCTGTGATTTTTACAGCTTTGAGTACGCCCAGATCAAACGGGAAGCCGCCGTGCCCCTGCTGAAGATCGAATCCGACTATTCGCTGCAGAACAGCGGGCAGCTCTCGACCCGTCTGGAAGCATTTGCCGAGAGCATCACCGCCGAATGGCAGAAAGGGAAGGAAAAGAAGATGGGAAAAGGATATTTTGCAGGTATTGACAGCGGCTCCACCAGCACCGACGTGGTCATTCTGGACAAGGACCAGAAGATCGTGACCGGCATCATTCTGCCCACCGGCGCAGGTGCCGCCGCCGGCGCCGAGCGCGCCCTGGAAGAAGCCCTGAAGGAAGCCCACCTCCAGCGGGAGGACATCGACGCCATGGTCACCACCGGCTACGGCCGCACTGCCATCACCGAGGGCGACAAGAGCATTACCGAGATCACCTGCCACGCCCGGGGCGCCCATTTTCTGGATCCTTCGGTGCGCACGGTGGTGGACATCGGCGGTCAGGACAGCAAGGTCATCCGTCTGGATGAGAACGGCGCCGTGGTCAACTTTGTCATGAACGACAAGTGCGCCGCCGGTACCGGCCGCTTCCTGGAAATGATGGCCCGCACCATGGAGATGAGCCTGGACGAGATGAGCCACAAAGGCCTGAAGTACAAGGAAGACATCACCATCTCCAGCATGTGCACCGTCTTTGCGGAATCGGAGGTCGTCTCTTTGATTGCTCAGAACAAGGATACCGACGACATTGTTCACGGCCTGAACAAGGCGGTGGCATCCAAGACCGCCGCCCTGGCCAAGCGCGTGGGCGGGGAGGAACGCTACATGATGACCGGCGGCGTTTCCAAGAACGAAAGCCTGGTCAAGACCCTGGAAGAAAAGCTGGGCACCACCCTGGTGGTGGACGAGCGCGCCCAGCTGTGCGGCGCCCTGGGCGCGGCCCTCTTCGCCATGGATATGGTGGAAAAGGATTGACCCTTCCGCCGGAAAGCAACCAAAAAAGGACACCGTCCGGTGGGACGGTGTCCTTTTTGCTTACTTAAACTTACACAGCAGCGGCTTCCCGGCTCTGCGCGGCAGGTCTCGGGCACAGGGCGGGCAGCGGCGCACCCCGAGGCGTGAGCAGGGCGCAGGGCAGCAGCAGGATCAGCGGATTGGCGGAGATCAGGAACATCTTGTTTTCCATCAGCAGGTAACACAGCATGGCAAACAGCAGCAGGGTCTCACCGGTATGGCCGGTCCGGCACAGCCGCCACAGCAAAAGCAGGGTGACGCCTGCCACCAGCACGGCGCCCAGCAGACCCTTGTTCATGATGAGCGCCAGATAGGTGTTGTCGATGGAATGGTGCACGTCCGCGTCGGTGGCAAAGCCGCCCAGCAGGGTGATGACATTGGGCATGCCGGCATGAAGCCAGGCTTCGGCGCCTTCCTCCGCCGGGTGCAGATAATCAAAGGCCCAGAACACATGATGCCAGATTTCCAGCCGTCCGGAGAAGGCCCGGTTCAGCAGGGACAGTTTCGGCGTCAGGTCGGAGGCGCCCGGATCGAAAAGATATCCCGTTACCAGGCTGAACACCGTCAGCAGGGGATACAGGGCCAGCACCAGAAAGTGCCACACACGGCTCTCAAAAAAGCGGGGCAGCAATTTCTGTGCCGCAAACAGCAAAAGAAGCAGGAGCATGGCCATGCCGGCGCCCCGGCACAGGGGAACGATCAGGGTGTAGGCGGCCAGCGCAGCCAGACCGGCCCAGTCGAACCAGCGCAGCCGGGGCCAGCGCAGCCATCCCCAGGCAAAAAACACGCCCAGCAGTCGGGCGCCGTAGCCATTATAATGTCCGTAGCCGTAATCCCAGTTGCGGGCATACATATTGAAGGGCATCAGCGGGGTGGTGTAATGCAGCAGCTGTACCAGAACAAGACAGACGGCGGCTGTGCCCAGGTAGACCCGCAGGGCAGTGCGCAAGTCCACATCCTTGGCACCCAGCCCCACGAGGACTGCCAGCAAAAACCAGATGTCATCTCCCCGCAGGGAGGCAAAGGCCGCATACACCACCGCAGCACAGCCGACGGCCCATTGCCAGCGGCGTTCATACCGGGTCAGGAACAGACATTTGATGACCAGCAGCAAAGTGCCGGCTCCGGTCAGGCCCAGGCGGGCCAGATGACTGAAGGCGGGCAGTGTACTTTGTATGTTGGAGCTGAATACCTCCGAAAGAATCAGCAACAGGGCGATGGCGGTGCAGTAGACGCGTTGGCCCGTCAGGGGACGGTTGTCCAGAAACGGGAAACGGCGCTGTGACAGAGCAACAGGCATCGCGGTCCTCCTTTCCCGCGGAATTCTCCGCAGATCGCTATTCATTATAGCATGGCCCATCCCAAAAGAAAACCCGGCCGGACAGGCCTTTGGCCCCTTCATCCTTGTATTTTGCCCAAAAGTTTGTTACAATCAACATAGTATCCGTTTATTTTCCAAAATGTTACGCGCACAGAGAAGGAAAGGAAGAGATCATATGCTCAGCGATATCCAGATCGCCCAAAACGCCCACATGCTTCCCATCACAGAGGTGGCAGCCAAGCTGGGGTTGTCTGCCGATGATGTCATCCCGTATGGCAAATACAAGGCCAAGATCAGCCACAAGCTGGCAAAAGGGGAAGGCAAGCAGGGCAAACTGATCCTGGTTACCGCCATCAGCCCCACCCCGGCGGGCGAAGGCAAGACCACCACCAGCGTGGGTCTGGCGGATGCTCTTTGCGCCATGGGCAAGCGTACCATGCTCTGCCTGCGGGAACCTTCTCTGGGCCCCGTGTTCGGCATCAAGGGCGGCGCGGCCGGCGGCGGCTATGCCCAGGTGGTGCCCATGGAGGACATCAACCTCCATTTCACCGGTGATATCCACGCCATCGGCACCGCCAACAACCTGCTGGCGGCCATGATCGACAATTCCATTCAGCAGGGCAATCCCCTGAACATCGACCCCCGCCGGGTGGTGTGGAAGCGCTGCATGGATATGAATGACCGTCAGCTGCGTTTCATTGTGGACGGCCTGGGCGGCAAGGTCAACGGAACTCCCCGGGAAGACGGCTTCGACATCACCGTGGCCAGCGAAGTCATGGCCATCTTCTGTCTGGCCACCGACCTGCAGGACCTGAAAGACCGTCTGTCCCGCATCGTCTGCGCCTATACTTTTGACGGCAAGCCGGTCACCGCTGGCGAGATCGGGGCTGCCGGTGCCATGACCGCCCTGCTCAAGGACGCCATCGACCCCAACCTGGTCCAGACCCTGGAAAACAATCCGGCCATCATCCATGGCGGTCCCTTCGCCAATATCGCCCACGGCTGCAACAGCGTCACCGCCACCAAACTGGGCCTGAAACTGGCCGACTATGTGGTCACCGAAGCTGGCTTCGGCGCCGACCTGGGGGCCGAGAAATTCCTGGACATCAAGTGCCGTTATGCGGGTCTGAACCCCTCCGCTGTGGTGCTGGTGGCCACCGTCCGCGCCCTGAAATACCACGGCGGTGTGGCCAAGGCCGACCTGAACGCCCCCAACGTGGAAGCCGTGCGCAAGGGCTCTGTGAATCTGGCCCGCCATATCGACAACCTGAAGAACGGTTTTGGCCTGCCGGTGTGCGTGGCTATCAATTCTTTCCCCACTGACACCGAAGAGGAGATGGAGGTCATCCGGGATGTCTGCGCCCAGGCCGGCGTGCCCTGCGCGCTGAGCGAAGTCTTTGCCAAGGGCGGCGAAGGCGGCAAGGAACTGGCCAACACCGTTCTGCAGGTGCTGGAAGAAAATCCCGACATCCATCCCATCCAGTTCACCTATGATCTGGAAGCCTCTCTGGCCGACAAGGTGGAAGCGGTGGCCCGCAAGATCTACCGCGCCGACGGCGTGACCTATGCCCCCGCCGCCAAGAAGATGCTGGCTGAACTGGAAAAGATGGGCTACGGCAAGCTGCCGGTCTGCATTGCCAAGACCCAGTACTCCTTCAGCGATGATGCCTCCCTGCTGGGAGCGCCGGAACACTTCCGGATGAACGTGCGGGAGGTCCGTCTGTCCGCCGGTGCCGGCTTTGTGGTGGTCATCTGCGGTTCCATCATGACCATGCCCGGTCTGCCCCGTCATCCCGCGGCCATGGATATTGACTGCGACGCCGAGGGCCGCATCACCGGCCTGTTCTGATTCCGGACTTTCATAACAAGCAAACAGCGTGCAAACCGAAAGGGCCTGCACGCTGTTTTTTATGGGCTTGATTCAGTTGTTGGGCGCCAGGATCCCGGCGGCCTTCGCCAGTTGCTCTTCATTGGGTATCAGATAGGCAAACCGCAGTTCCACCACCCGCCCGGGCCAGCACAGCAGATACTGGGGAATCGGCCCGCTGGTGCTCCACTGCAGCTGATAGGCAGCCTGTGCACCATAGGGCGCCGGATCAATGGCAGAATAGGAATCCTGAAATACAGTGCCATCCTCATAGACTTCATCCTGATGTTCATCCAGCAGCTGCTGTACCACAATGTCCTGTACAAAGGCAAAGTCGGTGTCGTAGATGGTATACCACAGGGTGGGGGCGCCTGCGGACTGCGGTACAACCGGACTTTGTTCATACAGGCTCTGCTGCAGCAGGGGACTGGTGTACGCGGTGGCTCGCCTGGAATAACGGGCGTCGGTTTCGGTCAGATCTTCCGCAACCAGGGGCAGAGGATCATTGTAGATTTCATAGGTGCGGCCGTTCTGCTCATAACTGCCCGCCACCACATGGTCGGGCTGCCCCAGATGGGAGCCCAGAGAAACGGCCAGCAGTACCACAATGCCCACCGTATACACCGCAAGCACCATAAGGCCGGTGACGGCTTGGTTGAGTCCGGCCGGATACTCTTTTTCCCTCAGTCGTTTCCGCAGCCAGGTGCCGCCTCCAATGGCGGCAGCGCAGATCAACAGCCAGCCAAGATACCATTGAGGCGGCAAAGGGGACCCGAAAACGGCCAGACACAGCAGCAGAATAGCCACGGCCACCAATATCCAGCTGACGCGGGCGGGAATACGGGGCGGCAGAAAGAGACCGCCCTCTTCGGCGGCGCGTCCGGCCCGACGATGCCATGCAAGGCAGGCGATGGGCTCCACCAGACAGGCCAGCAGCAACAGGAACCACACCGGCAGGGAAAGGATGTCGAAGCTGTCGGAAAGAAACCCGATGGCATCGTGCCGGAAATCCAGCCAGTACTTTCCCAGCCAGAACAGGCACAATACCAGGGTAAACAGCCGCGGCCGGATGGTCAGCCGGACCATGGCCCGGTACAGGCTTGCCACCCGTACCACCGGGTCGGTCTCCAAAGGCAGTGCATCCGCATCGGCGGTATAAAACACCTGTATGTCATGCCGTCGGGCAGCCAGACGCCACCCGCTCCCGGCGCACAGGTCCTCCTTGTCCTTCTGGGCGTCGGTGGGCAGAGCGTCGTACTCGGTGGCCTTGGAAAAATAGGTGACGGCAAACTGCAATGTCTGCGGCTGTATCTCCGTAAAGGTCCAGAACCAGCCGCCGATTTTACTCAGCAGCCAGCCCTGGGCCGCCTGCTTTTCCAGCAGCGTTTCCATGGCTTGCTGGTCATAGATGGAAAGGGAAACAAAAAGACATTTCGTTCGGTTCATGGCTGTGCCTCCTTCCCGGCATAGCGCTCATAATCCCGGATCTGCTCCCGCAGACGTTCGTACTCCTTGGCCAGCATGGCACCACCCTTCCCGGTGATGTGGTATCGGCGCCGTCCCCGCAAAGCGCCGGTGGCTTCGATCCAGCCTTCGGCGGTGAACTGATCCAACAGATCATACAGGGTACCGGAGCCGATGCTCACCCGCCCGCCGGTCATCTGGCGCACCTTTTCCAGAATCTCCATGCCCCGGCATTCCTCCTGCAGGCAGAGCAGCAGATAAAACATCTGCTCGGTCAGGGTCTTGAATCGCTCCCGGGGCATGGGAATCACCTGCTTTCTCTGTAATCTCGAATATCGAGTTCTTCTGTCTTCAGTATATTCTCGATATTCGAGAAAGTCAATACCCGACTCTTTCTTTTTCCGCGGCACACCAAAAAAGCCGCTGCAGCAGTCCTGCCGCAGCGGCTTTTCTTGGTAGGTTCATTTCACCAGGGCAACTTCCCGTTCAGCCTCCGGCCGGGGCAATCCCGCCCGGGAGAGCTGCCACAAGGAAGCTGTCGCCAGCAGCAGCAAAAGCGGCGTGAACTGAAAGGCGTACCGGGCCTTTGTCTCCCACAGACTCAGAAACAGCATCAGCCCGAACACGCTCACCTGTGCCAGGGTCAGCGGTCCCGGTGCAGACCGTCGGACAGCGCCCAATGCGCCCAGTAACACCAGGACCATCACAAAATACAAATAGGTCTGGCAGTAGTAGACCATGGGCATATACCCGGGCTGTCCCTCCAGAATGAACCGGTGGGTCCAGCTGACCTTCAAAGGCGTGGCCAGGAATTCCTGGGCGTCATACAGCCCGTTGCCCCAGGTGATGACCGCCTTGCGGGTCATGAAATCCACCTGACCGACGGGGGTGCGGGAACTGTACTGGCCGGCGATGTACTGCCGCAGCATCTGGCGGCGCTGGTCCATGGTGGCCAGACTTTTGGCGGTCTGGCATACTTCGTCGTTATAGTTGCCGTCGCCGCCGCTGCCGTAGGCAAACCATAGCTCGATGGGCAATCCTACGGCATCCTCCACCGAAAAATCCAGAAAGGTCCGCTGCCAGACCCGGTATCCGCCCAGCCATAGCCCGAACACCAGCAGAAGAGTCAAAGCACCAGCTGCCGCCCGACGGGCTTTCTGTTCCAGAAACAGCTGGATGATTACCGCTACCAGTACCACAATCACGCTTCCCTTGATGGCGTACCCAAAAAACGCCGCAGTGCCCATGAAAGCCAACCAGGCCAGCCTGGTTCCGGCACGGGCGGCGGTGCGGTACCGTGTCCAGCCCAGCAGCACCAGCAGGGGAAAGGGCAGGCACAGGGTGTCGGAATAAAAGCAGGGGGACCACAGCACAAAGGGCAGAAACCCGGCGCAGAGCAGAAATGCCAGCGCCACCCCGCTGTTGCGGTCCAGGATCCGTCGGGCCAGCAGGCAGACCAGGGCGACGGAAAACGCAATGGCCAGCACGTTCAGTACAATGCCGGCGTAGATGCCCGCTTCGGTATCCGGCGTTATGCCGAACAGCCCTGCCAACCGGAACCAGAGCACCAGCACCAGCGCCAGTCCCAGATTGTTGTTGCAGATGATGTAATAAGCGCCCCACACCTGGGGAATGCCGTCATCCAGAAAATCCGGCAGACTCTGCAGCACGGTGGCCATGTCCATGATGGGCATTTCGGCCAGAAAGAATCCCATCATCCCCAATAGCAGGGTATAAAGCAGCAGGACAACGGCCATCCAGCGCCGGAACCGGGAGCGGGGGACGGAATCCAGCATAGGCAGAAGATACCGCGCTGCGAAAAAGGCCACGAATCCCAGGGCAAATCCCGCCACCAGGGCAGCCGGTCCGTTGTGCTGCCAGCGCAGCACGCTGTTGAACAGCACCCAGCCCCACACAATGGCAAACCCGATGGAAAAGGTTTGCGTCAGTCGTTTCGCCATACCGCAACGCCTCCGGACGGAGCGCCGCAGACACTCCGAACAAATTACACATTTCTATCACATTTTACCACATGGACGGGAACTTTGCCAACCAAAAAACGCCGGGGCCGCAAACATGCGGCCCCGGCGGGCAATCTGCAGAATGAAATTACTGCTTGCTCAGGACTTCCTTGGTATCCCGGGCGATCATCAGCTCTTCGTTGGTCTCAATGACCAGGGTGCGCACGCGGGCGCCCCAGGCGGTGATCTCCACCACGTCGGACTTCTGGTTGTGCGCATCATTGTTCTTGTCGGTGTCAATGTGGATGCCCAACCAGTCCATGTGATGGCAGATGCGGGCGCGGGACGGTGCATCATGCTCACCGATACCGCCGGTGAAGACGATGGCGTCCACGCCGCCCATGGCGGCAATGTAGCTGCCGATGGTCTTCTTGATCTGGTAGTTCAGCATGTCGCTGGCCAGCTGAGCACGCTTGTTGCCCTCTTCGGCGGCCTTTTCCACATCGCGCTTGTCGCTGGAAACACCGGAAATGCCCAGCAGACCGGACTTCTTGTTCAGGATCTCGTCCAGCTGATGGCCGGTGATGTTCAGGGTGTACTTCAGGTAGTTGACCACGGAGGGGTCCAGGTCACCGCAGCGGGTGCCCATCATCAGGCCGGCCAGAGGAGTCATGCCCATGGAGGTATCCACGACCTTGCCCTGGTCCACGGCGGCAATGGAAGAACCGTTGCCCAGGTGGCAGGTGATCAGCTTCAGGCGGGTGATGGGCTCTTCCAGGAACTCGGCGGCACGATGGCTGACGTACTTGTGGCTGGTGCCGTGGAAACCGTAACGGCGCACGCCGTACTTCTCATAATACTCATAGGGGATGGCATACATGTAGGCGCGCGGCGGCATGGTGCTGTGGAAGGCGGTGTCGAACACAGCCACGTTGGGAATGTCGCCGAAAACCTTCTTGGCGGCCTCGATGCCCAGGATGCCGGCGGGGTTGTGCAGGGGAGCCAGAGGGCTCAGGTCCCGGATGGCCTCCACCACTTCGGGGGTGATGAGGCAGCTTTCCTTGAACTTTTCGCCGCCGTGCACGATGCGGTGACCGATGGCATCGATCTCGGAAGGATCATCGATGACCTTGCCGTCACCGGTGGTCATCTTCTTCACGACCTCCAGGAAGGCTTCGGTGTGGGTGGGGAAGATGGCCGGGGTGGTGGCCTTGTGGCCGTTGGCCTCATGGGTGATCATGCTGCTTTCCATACCGATGCGTTCGCACAGGCCTTTGCAAAGCACATGTTCGCCTTCCATATCGATCAGCTGATACTTCAGGCTGGACGAACCACAGTTGATAACAAGGACTTTCATGTCAATTCTCCTTCAATCGTTTCGGGCGTGTGCCCGATCTGTTCATTAACAATTCAATTATAGTATGAATGTTGTCTCTTTTCAAGAATCAAATGCGCAAAACAGCGCATTTATTGCTCAGTTTCCGGTATAAACGACGAACTGCGGGGGATGCAGCCTGATATTTTTTTGACAGATTGCACAAAGAAAAACGGCTATTTGAACCCCCAAAACCGGAAATTGAGCAATAAAAACAACGTAACAGGGAAGGAATTTTGTTTGTGAACAGCCAGGACTCCGCCGGCGCAATGCGGAAAAACCTGTATCAGGACGCAAAAATCTCCCCCGGTATGGTATAATGATACCAGATCAGCCGCCTGTGCGGAGATAAATCAAAACACAGCCTTTGAGGTATGACATGAAATTTGCCGGTATCATCACAGAGTACGATCCGTTCCATAACGGGCATGCCGCCCAGCTGCAGATGCTGCGGGACAGGGGCGCCGAAACCATTGCCGTTTGCATGAGCAGCGGCGCGGTACAGCGCGGGGGAATCCCCCTGTTCCCCGAATCCGTCCGGGTGCGGGCTGCCCTGCTGGGCGGGGCCGATCTGGTGGTGTCCCTGCCCGCGCCTTACGTCAATACCGGGGCAGAGGCCTTCGGCGCGGCGGGGGTGGCGCTGCTCACCGCTCTGGGCTGTGACACGCTGGCCTTTGGGGCGGAGGACCCTGATGCCGCGCACCTGATGCGTGCGGCAGAGCTGCTGGGAAAGCCGGATCTTTCAGCGCGCCTGCGGCGGCACCTGGGGGAGGGGATGACCTTTGCCGCAGCCCGTGCCAGGGCGGCAGAGGAACTGGAACCGGGTCTGGGCGATCTGCTCTCCCGCCCCAACAATATTCTGGGAATCGAATACTGCAAGGCCATTCTGGCGCAGCACAGCGCCATGCAGCCGCTGGCCCTGCCCCGGCTGGGAGCCGGACACGGGTCGGATGAAACCGGCCGCTCGGGACAGATGCGGCTTGCCTCGGCCAGCCTGCTGCGCACCCTCATACGCAAGGGCGGCCCGGATGCACTGGCGCCCTATGTGCCGGAACCGGCCCTGCAGCTTTACCGGCAGGCGGTGGAACAGGGCCTGGAAGCGGACCCGGGGCGGTTCAGCGTGGCGCTGCTGGCGCTGCTCCGTGTGGGAGACCCCGCCCGTTTCGCCCGCATCCGCGGCGTCAGCGAAGGACTGGAAAATCGGCTGACGGCTGCCGTCTGGTCCGCCTCTGATGCCGAGAGCCTCTACGCATCGCTCAAGACCAAGCGATATCCCCATGCCCGACTGCGCCGGCTGGCCCTGGACGCGGCTTTGGGCGTGGAGGCGGAAAAACTGCCTGCGCTGCCGCCTTACCTGCATATTCTGGGAGCACGGCGGGAAGCCATGCCCCTGCTGCGCAACGCGTCCCTGCCGGTATCCACCTCGCTGGCCAAGCTGGAAGCCCAACTGCCCCAGGCAGAATACTTGATCAGACTGCACAATTCTTTTGCGGATTTTTCGGCGTTGTGCAGGGAGCAAACCCAGCCCATGGGGCTTGCCTACACCACAAAACCGGTGGTATTATAAATTGGACATGGATTTTCATTGCCAACCTTGAAATATTGTTGCAAAAATAACGGTCACAAAAGAAAGAAGGAACAACATGGCCCTGCACGTTATGGACGAAGCCAACCACTGCCTGGGATGCAAAAATCCCCGCTGCCAACAGGGGTGCCCCATCCACACCAACATTCCGGAGGTCATCCGCCTGCTCAAGGAAAACAAGCTCAACGAAGCGGGACGGATGCTTTTTGAAAACAACCCCCTGACCACCGTCTGCAGCCTGATCTGCAACCATGAAAATCAGTGCGAAGGGCATTGCGTGCAGGGCATCAAGGGGGCGCCTGTACATTTTTCGGTCATTGAAAACTACATCTCCTCCACCTATGCCTCTCAGATGACCCATGGCCCCGCCGAGCCCAACGGCAAACGGGTGGCCATTATCGGGTCCGGTCCGGCGGGCCTGACCATTGCGGTCATTCTGGCCCGGTACGGGTATGATGTGACCATCTTTGAAAGCCATGACAAGATCGGCGGTGTGCTGCGTTACGGCATCCCGGAATTCCGCCTGCCCAAGACGGTGCTGGATGATTTTGAGTACCGGCATCTGCGCCTGAAGGATATCAAGGTGCGCCCCAATACCGATGTGGGCAAGGCGCTGAAGATCGACGATCTGTTCCGGGACGGCTACAAGGCCATCTTCATCGGCACCGGCGTCTGGCGGCCCAATACCCTGGGGATCAAGGGCGAAAGCCTGGGCCATGTGCACTTTGCCATCAACTATCTGCAGAACCCGGATGTCTACCACCTGGGCAACCGGGTGGTGCTCATCGGCGCGGGCAATGCGGCCATGGATGTGGCCCGTACGGCCATCCGCCACGGGACCCGCCATCTGGAATGCTTCTCCCTGACCAAGAAAATCGCGGCCAGCCATTATGAGGAAAGCTATGCCAAGCTGGAAGGCGTGGAATTCTTCTATAACAAGAAGCCGGTGGAGATCACCGACCAGGGAGTGGTTTTCCGGGACGTGAACGAGGCGGAGGACGGCACTCTCACCGAAATCCCGGGCAGTGAAGTGCTGTATCCGGCGGACAGCGTGGTGGTCTCCATCAGCCAGGGGGCCTGCACCACCATCACCGAAACCACCGAAGGGCTGAAGGTCAACGCCCGGGGGCTTTTTGTTACCGATGAGGTGGGCCGTACCAGCCGTCCGGGGATCTTTGCTTCCGGCGATGCCGTCAAGGGCGCCCGCACGGTGGTAGAAGCGGTGGCTTACAGCAAGAAGGTGGCCGAGGCCATGCACGAATACATGCAGAGTCTGCCGGCGGACGCCCCGGACGAGTATGCTGACGTCCCCGTTTATCAGAGCGACGACGGCAACTGATTGCACAACAGCAAACAACAAAAAGGAGGCATGGTCTTGTGGGCCGTGCCTCCTGTTTTGTGCATAAAAAAGCCCGGAAAGCGGTGCTTTCCGGGAAAACAGCAGCCGTATTCCACCAAAATCATCCTTCTGGTGGAGAACCTCTCCTCCGCCGGAGTTCAGGACAGGTTGGGCCGGTCCTGGTCGCCGTCGGCCTTGAACAGAACGAAGTTGTCGGGCCGGTTCACAAAGTAGTAGTATTCGGTGTTGTCCCGCAAGGGCGGGGTCAGGTAGTTGGGGATAACGACGCCGTCGCCCTCCTTCCGCTCGGTCAGGCCGGCCTGCTGCCAGACGGCCGGGTCAATGCCCGCGTTGTAACAATCCAGATACTCGGCACCGGTGCGGCGGAGCAGTGCATCCAGGGCATGGCCGATGCGGGGCAGCACCGCGTCCGGACCGATGAAATCCACCAGCCGCAGCACGGGAGCGCAGCCGGTATCGGCGGCCGAGACTGTGCGGGTCACGGCGTAGGCCAGCAGGCGGCCGCTTTCCCGTACGGCCCACACGTCATACCGGAAATGAGGAAAGGCAAAGTACCGCCGCTGCAGATACCACAGATCCTTTTTCGGTGTATGGGGCGTTTCGGGCAGGCCCAGGGCTTCCAGCGCGGCGGCATCCGCCACCGGTTCCAGGTCCAGATCGTGGGCGGGCACGGGCAGGGGAGAGGATCCTCCCGGCACAGCCAGCGTCCACCCGGCGGGACCGGGGGCGCCCAGGCGGTAATAATGGCGCAGGCGCTCGGCCTGCCAGCCCAGAAAATGATACAGCTTGCAGGTGGCGGGGCGGATGTTGTTGCAGGCCAGCACCGGCGTGCCCAGCAGACCGGGCAGAGCGTCCATCAGTTCCAGCCCCACGCCGTTGTGGCCTTTGGCGGCTACCCAGATGGATACCCACACCCCGGCGGACGGGTCCAGTCCGCCGGGAATGTAACCGGCAGCACTGAGGTACTGCCCCTCCGGGGATTCTGCCACCGCAAAGTGGGGGGCGCCGCCTTCCGGTCCGGCAAAGTAAAAGTTGTAAAACTCGGGGCGGTTGATCAGGGGCAGATGCATGTCAAAGTGGGAGTTGATGAAATCCCGGATGGCATCGTCCTCCCCGGGGCGGGCCAGCCGAAAGCGTATGTCAGGCAAGAGCGGACCCTCCCGTCACAGGCAGGGTCACCCCGGTGATGAAGCCCGCTTCGTCCGAAAGCAGGAAGGCCATGGCCGGCACCACATCGGCGGGGGTGGCATTGCGGCCCATGGGGTTGTCAGCGGCGGATGCCTGCACGATGAGGTCGGGGGTGTCTTTCAAAAAGTTTGTCTCCATCATGCTGGGGGCCACGCAGTTCACCGTGATGCCGAACCGGGCATACTCCACCGCCAGACTCTTGCACAGTCCGCCCAGCGCCTGCTTGGCCATCACATAAGCGGCGGTGTTTTTCGGCGGGGCGCCCAGGGTGTAGCTGGTCTGGATGAACAGGATGCGCCCGAACTTGGCCTTGGTCATGGCGGGCAGCACCGCCTTGCACAGCTTGACGGCGCTGTGTACCTGGATCTCCATGTCCTTGGCAAAGCGGGGCTCGTCAAAAGCCTTGAACTTGGTGTTCACCACCGGCAGGGCGGGCAGATGGATAAAATGGGTGGGAGCGGGGCAGGTGGAAGCCAATACCTGGCAGAAGGTGTCCACCTTGTACGGATCGGACAGATCCACATCAAAGGGCCGGATCATGCCGGGATAGGTCTGGCACAGAGAGGCCAGTTTTTCCACGTCGCCGCATCCCTGTGCCAGAACAAGGGTGCCTTCGGGAGCGCCCTTGAGCAGACGTTCGATGAGGGCCCGGCCCACATCGCTGGTGGCGCCGGAAATAAGATAAGTATAGGCCATGGATATTTTCTCCTTATAATAATATGGATATGCAGGGGACGCCTTATTTGGCCAGTCCGGCCCGGATCACGCCCCGGGTCACTTTTTTGCCGTCCTGGTTGGTGATGACGGCCTTGATCTCGGCTTCCGCCACCGCTTCGCTTACATTCACAACGGTGCCGGTGATGGTCAGGGTGTCTCCGATGAAGATGGGCTTGGCGAACTTGCACTCCACCCCGTGGAGCAGACAGTGCTCCCCGGGCAGATAGACCCCCGCCAGCGTGGAAAAAAAGCTGGCACCCAGCATGCCGTACACCACCCGGCCCGGATATCCGCGCCCCTTGGCGTAGTCGGCGTCCACATGGATGGGGGAGCAGTCGCTGGTGATGGCCTGGAAGGCCTCCATCATCTCTTCGGTGACAGTCACGGTAAAACTTTCGGTCAGGCCGGGGGTCATGTCGGCCAGGGTGTAATGATTCATAGAGAGTCCTCCTGCCGGGAAAGATGGATATATACAGAAAAAGGCGGCCGCCGCTTGGGATAAGCAGCGGCCGCCCGCAGAATGTGTGGTTACGCGGTCATGCGTGCAACAAGATCCAGCAGATCGCCCACGTTTTTCAGGTCGCGGACATCGGCCAGCTTGAACTTGATGGAAAACTTTTTCTCGATGGCGGTCAGCAGGTTGATCTGCTCCAGGCTGTCCCAGTCCTCGATGTCATCCGCACAGGTGCTGCGGGTGATCACCAGGGTGTCGTCGTCAAAATTATCGCGGAAGATTTCCTGCACGGCGTCCAGGATCGCTTGTTCGGTCATGGCGGTACGCTCCTTTATACAATGGTGGGTATTTCCGATTCTTGCCCTCTATAATACCACATTTGTATAGTTTTCGCAACATACACCGCTTCACAGCCCGTAATCTTCCAGCCGCTGCTGCAGTTCCGCCTCGTCTTCCACAGGGACTCCCTGCTGCAGGGCCAGCACGTCCTGTTCAGGCAAAAGCCGGATGCGCAGATCGTACTCGGCCAGGGGACCGGTCCCTTCGGCGGTGTACAGGGCCAGATACCCGCCGTTGTCCTTCAGAAGGTACCGCGGTCCTTCTTCGCGGCGGGCGTCATACTCCGCCCGGGCAAACCACACCGCCGCCGCCACCACGCACAGCAGGGCTGCTCCGCCCAGCAGAGCCAGGTAGATACGCACCCATTTCGGCAGCTTGTTTTCCATAGCCAATCCCCCTTTTTGCCTGTCCCGCGCCGCCTGCAAAGATGACAAAACCGTAAAACGGAAATTGAAAAAATGACGGCGCCAGAACAAGTATTGCCCGCCGCCGCCCTCAAAAAACAATTTCTTGTGAATTTTACATTCCATACCTGTACTTTTGGCAGCGGTTTGTGCTATAATTCAGGATATGGTATTGTCCATGAGTGTGTGACGCTGCCGGCGCCGCACCTGCCATACACAGAAAATCCGCAAAGGAGGCGGTCCCCATAGACCCCAAACAACAACGGCATCTGTCCACCCAAGGGGCGAAAGCACCCGGCGGCACGCCCAATTCCGCCAAAGGCGGTAAGAAAGATCCCAACAAAAAGCACCGCAGCATCCCCGGCATGATCCTGCGTTTCCTCGGCTGCCTGATCTGCGTGTGCATCATGCTGGGCAGTGTGGGCGCGGTGGTTCTGGCCATGTATGTCGTGCAGGTCACCGCCGACCCGGAAGGCAAGCTGGACTTGGAAAAGAAGAAGGACCAGCAGACCACCATCCTGTATACCCGGGAAGGGGACGAGTACGCCACTTTGTCCGGTGACGCCAACTCCATCTGGGTCAGCCTTTCGGATATCCCCGAAAACCTTCAGCATGCCGTGGTGGCCATCGAAGACAAGAACTTCTATGATTCCATCGGTGTCAACTTCAAGCGTACCATTGCCGCCGCCCTCAACGAGCTGACCGGCCAGCAGCTGCTGGGCAGCCAGCAGGGCGCGTCCACGCTGGAACAGCAGCTGGTCAAGAACCTGACCGACGACGACAAAGTGGACTATATGCGTAAGGTGCGCGAGATCTTCCGCGCCATCGGTTTGGCCAACCGGTACAGCAAGGAGACCATCCTGGAAGCCTACCTGAACACCGTGCCCCTGACCGGCACCATCGAGGGTGTGGAGGCTGGCGCCAACACCTACTTCGGCAAGAGCGTGGGCGAGCTGTCCCTGTCCGAATGTGCGGTGCTGGCGTCCATCTCCAAGAATCCCACCGGCTACAATCCCTTCACCAACCCGGAAAATCTGATCCAGCGCCGCAATCACGTGCTGTATGAGATGCTCAACCAGGGCTACATCTCCCAGGCGGACTACGATTCCGCCACCGCCGAGACCATCACTCTGGCGGAGAGCAAATCCAAGACCGAGAACGTGGCCGTCAGCTCCAACAACTCCTACTTCACCGAGGCGGTCATCACCCAGCTGACCAAGGACCTGAAAGAGGCCTACAACCTGGAAAGCGACGCCGAAGCCCAGGACATGATCTTCAACGGTGGTCTGCGTGTGTACACCACTGTGGACCCGGACGTCCAGAACTCGGTGGAGCAGCTCATGCTCAACAACACCTGGAACAACGACGAACTCTTCTATGCCCTGTGGCACGAGGAGGAGATCCGGAGTGATATCCCGGTGGGGGCCGAGATCCGGTATGACGCCAACGGTCTGCCCATGAAGACGACGGACGAAACTGTCAGCACCATCTTCGCGGAAGATGATATCCCCGTTTACACCGACAAGACCAACCAGACCTTCAAGACCGGCACCTATAAGGACGACAATGGCAACCAGTTCCTGAACTTCTATGAGGAGGTCCGCACCCAGGCTGCCATCGCCGTCACCAGCACCGAGGAAGGCCACAAGGGCGAGGTTATCGCCGTGGGCGGCGGTCTGGGCGAAAAGACGGTGGACCGCGGCACCAACCGTGCCCTGGAACCCCACCAGACCGGTTCTACCATGAAGCCCATCGCGGCTTACTGCCTGGCCCTGGACGATCATCTGATCAACTACTCCACCGCTCTGGAGGATGCCCCCCTGTACACCAAGGAAGGCAAAGAGATGCTGGACACCGAAAAGTGCCTGAAGCTCGGCCTGTCCCTGAACCCCAACGATCCCGCCAACCAGGCCCGCAGCGATGTGTGGAAGGAATGGCCCACCAACTACGGCGGTGCCGGCGGTGACGGTGCTACCATGCTGATCTGGGACGCCATCCGGCAGTCCTACAACACCATCGCTGTCAAGGTCGGCTCCATGGTGGGCGTGGATTATATGTACGATTTCGTCACCGAGACTCTGCAGTGCCAGTATATTGACGAGAACGACGCTGATCTGGCGCCCATGGTGCTGGGTGCCCAGTCCCGCGGTCTGACCGTGGTGGAGCTGGCCAACGCCTACTCCATGTTCACCGACGGCACCTACACCACGCCGCACTACTACACCCGCGTGGAGGACTATCAGGGTAACCCTGTCCTGGATATGGACAAGGTCACCACCACCACCCAAGCCCTGGAACCCGAAACCGCCGTCATCATGAACCGCCTGCTGGCCAATGTCTGGGTAAGCCCCGGCACCGCCAACGGCATGAAGCCGGATACCGAGGGCATTGATGCCGTTGGTAAGACCGGTACGACCTCTGACTTCAAGGATTACACCTTCGCCGGTCTGTCTCCGTATTATTCGGTTGCTGTCTGGTGGGGCTATGACAAGCCTTACAGCATGTGGGGCGTGGACGGCAGCCGCGGCAACAGCGGTAAACCCACCCAGCGCGCCTTCAAGACTTTGATGGAGGAGATCCAGGCTGACAAACCCGCCAAGGATTTCTTCTGGGACGACGATGTGAAGCCGTATCAGTTCAGCGAATCCACCGGCGCCATCGTGTCCGGCGGCGGCCGCACCGGCTATTATACCGACGACAACCTGCCCGACTCCAGCACTGCGTCCCTGCTCAGTGACGACGCTGCGCTGGGCCAGCTCACGGCAGATGCCCTGGCCGCTCAGGCAGCCACCGATCCTGCGGCATAACTGTCCGCCATCAGCAAACCTTTTCAGACCCCGGATAGGCCTTCCCGGCTTGTCCGGGGTTTTGCCGGACCTTGCGTGTGCACCGTGGGCATACAATATTTGTATGCCTGACGAAAACAATCCACAAAGGAACAATCGGGCTGTGCAGCCTGCCCAATTTCCCCGCAAAAAGGGGAGGCCCCTTGCATCCCGGAGCGGCATGTGCTATGATTATCCTTGTCGCAAATACAATTGTTTTTGAAGGGGGTACACCCATGGCGGAACGACGTTTTCTTCTGGTGGACGCCGAAGTCCTGCCGGACGTATTTCTGAAAGTCCTGCAAGCCAAAGAGCTGCTGGCCTCCGGAGCCGTTACCAACATATCGTCGGCGGCGCGTCGGGCAGGCATTTCCCGCAGCGCCTTCTATAAATACAAGGATTATGTCTTTGATGCCGAGTCCGGGCGCGAGACCCTGACCGTCATTGCCACCCTGCTGGATAAGACCGGCGCCCTGCAGGGGCTGCTGTCCGGGATTTCGGCGGCGGGGGCGTCCATTGTCACCATCACCCAGTCCCGGCCGGAAAACGGCACCGCGCAGGTGGAGGTGACAGTGCGCACCGCCACCATGCAGATGTCGGTGGAAGACATGCTGCTCAAACTGGCACGTCAGCCCTTTGTGGTGGAGGTCCACCGGGGCACCTGATGCCCACCGCGGCATAGAATGTGAGAGGGAGTGTAGTTATGGCAAAAATCGCGATCATGGGGTACGGCACCGTGGGCAGCGGCGTGCTGGAAGTCTGCCGCCGCAATGCGGCCTCCATTGCCCGACGTGTGGGAGAACCCGTGGAAGTCAAATATATCCTGGATGTGCGTGACTTCTCCGGTTCGCCGGACGCGGCCCTGTTCGTCAAGGACCTGGACATCATCCTGGCCGACCCGGAAGTCCGGGTGGTGGTGGAGACCATCGGCGGTACCAAGTTCGCTTACCCGTATGTGCGCCGCTGCCTGGAAAGCGGCCGCAGCGTCTGCACCTCCAACAAGGAGATGGTGGCCACTTATGGTGCCGAGCTGCTGGCTCTGGCCCGCCAGCATAACGCGGCCTTCCTGTTTGAAGCCAGCGTGGGCGGCGGCACACCCATCATCACCCCTATGCACCAGTGTCTGGCCGCCAACCATATCAGCTCCATTCAGGGCATCGTCAACGGCACCACCAACTTCATGCTCACCAAGATGAAGCGGGAAAACATGGGCTTTGCCGAAGCCCTCAAGATTGCCCAGCAGCTGGGCTACGCCGAGACCAAGGACCCCAGCGACGACGTGGACGGCCGGGATGCCTGCCGCAAGATCGCCATCCTGGGTTCTCTGGCCAGCGGCTCCGCCCTCTATCCCGATAACATCCCCACCCGGGGCATCCGCCAGATCACCGTGGCCGACATCAAGGCGGCGGAAAAGCTGGAAAGCGCCATCAAGCTCATTGCCTGGTACAAGGAACTGCCCGACGGCAGCGTTTCCGCAGGGGTGGAGCCCATGCTGGTGCCGGATTCCAACCAGCTAGCCAACGTGGACGATGTGTTCAACGCCGTCCTCATGAAGGGCGATATGCTGGGCGACGTGATCTTCTACGGCAAGGGCGCCGGCAAACTGCCCACCGCCAGCGCCGTGGTGGCTGATGTCATTGACGCCCTGAAAGACGGCGCCAAGATTCATGACAGCCTGTTCTGGCAGCCCGCGCCCAAGCGGGAGGGTATGCTGCCCGATAATGCCGCATATTCCTGGTACATCCGGGCCAAGGGCATCTCTGCCGCCGTGCTGGCCTCGCTGGCCGGCCCCGGCTCCCCGGTGGACGAAGGTCCGGAGGGGGTCAGCTACCGTATGCTGAATGCCACTCCCGCGGTGATGGATGCCGTTTGCGAGAAGGTCGCCCTGCTGGGCGGTCATGTGGAACTGATCCTCAAACAGATGGAAGCGTAAGCAGGGGAGGAGAACAACTATGGTCACCGTAACCGTACCCGCCACCAGCGCCAATGTGGGCGCCGGCTTCGACTCCCTGGGACTGGCCCTTTCCATGCACAATGTGTTCACCTTTGAGGAGTCCGACCGCATCCACATCACCTCTCTGGATGATACCCACGTTCCGGGCGGTGCCAACAACCTGGTTTACCGCAGCGCCCGGGCCGTATACGACCAGCTGGGTGTGCCTCTGAAAGGGCTGACCATCACCCAGCGCAATGATATCCCCATGGCCCGGGGCCTGGGTTCCAGCTCCGCCTGCATCGTGGCGGGCCTGCTGGGAGCCAACGCCCTGCTGGGCAAGCCGCTGACCCAGCGGCAGATGCTCACCCTGGCCACCGCCATCGAAGGCCATCCCGATAACGTGGCGCCCGCCATGCTGGGCGGCTTTGTCACCAGCGTGTATGATGAGGGCCTGGTCTATACCGTCAAAAAGAACATCGACCCCGACCTGGCCTTCGCGGCCTTTGTGCCGGATTTCCGCCTGCTCACCTCCAAGGCCCGGGCGGCGCTGCCTCAGATGGTCTCCCATAAGGATGCCGTCTACAACCTGTCCCGGGCGGCGCTGGCCACCGCTGCGTTCTGCGACGGCGACTACGGCCTGTTGGGTGTGGCCACCAAGGACGCCCTGCACCAGCGTTATCGTCTGCCCCTCATTGAAGGCGGCGAGGAAATGTTTGAGCTGGCCCAGGACCTGGGAGCCCAGGCCGTGTATATCTCGGGCGCCGGCCCCACCATCATTGCGGTCGTCCACAAGGACGACCAGGAGTTCTTCGAGCAGGCGCGGGAAGCGCTGCCCCAGACCGAAAAACTCCGTCATTTTACCGTCTATCGCCTGCTGGCCGACAATACCGGCGCGACCGTTGAGGCGTGACAGCATAGAAGGGGAGGAACTTCACCAATGGCATTGATTGTACAAAAATTCGGCGGCACCTCCGTCAAGGACCGCAACCGCATCTTCAATGTGGCACGCATCGTTGCCAACACCCGCAACGCGGGCAACGACGTGGTCGTGGTGGTGTCTGCCCAGGGCGACACCACCGATGACCTGATCGCCAAGGCAGCCGAGATCACCAGCGACCCGTCCCACCGTGAGATGGATATGCTGCTGGCATCCGGCGAGGAGATCTCCATCGCCCTGCTGGCCATGGCCCTGCAGGAGATCGGCGTCTCCGCCGTCAGCCTCACCGGCTGGCAGGCCGGTTTCGTCACCGACCGCTCCTATTCCAAGGCCCGCATCAAGCGGCTGAACACCGAACGTGTGGAAAGCGAGCTGGCCCGCAACCGCGTGGTGGTGGTGGCCGGCTTCCAGGGCCTCAACCGTTCCGATGACATCACCACCCTGGGCCGCGGCGGCAGCGATACTTCTGCTGTGGCGCTGGCGGCTGCCCTGCATGCAGACCGCTGCCAGATCTTCACCGACGTGGAAGGCGTGTTCACCGCCGATCCGCGCAAGATCCCCAAGGCCACCAAGCTCAAGGAGATCACCTTTGACGAAATGCTGGAACTGGCCTCTCTGGGGGCCCAGGTCCTGAACAACCGCAGCGTCGAACTTGCCAAGAAGTACGGCGTCGAGCTGGAGGTTCTCTCCAGCATCAATCCCATTCCGGGAACCATCGTGAAGGAGGAAACGAAAGTGGAAGGTATGCTCATCAAAGGCGTTGCAAAGGACGACAACGTAGCCGTGATCTCGATCAAGGGAGTGCCCGATGTACCGGGCATGTCCTTCAAGGTGTTCAGCCTGCTGGCCCAGCGCAACATCAACGTGGACATCATCCTGCAGAGCTCTGCCGGCACTGCTGATACCAAGGATCTGGTGTTTACCGTGCCCCTGACCGACGCCGAGAGCGCCGTCAACGTGCTGGAAGACCACAAGAGCCGTTTCGGCGGCGGTGACATTGCCGTGGATAAGACCTGCGCCAAGGTCAGCGTGGTGGGCGCCGGCATGCAGAGCCATCCCGGCGTTGCCTCCACCATGTTTGAAGCGCTGTCCAACCAGAATATCAACATTCGCATGATCTCCACCAGCGAGATCAAGATCAGCGTCATCATTGAAAAGACGGATGCCGACCGTGCTGTTGCCGCCATCCATGACGCTTTCATCCAGTAATGCGCCTGACCTGAACAAACACCTGCAAGCGGGGCCGCTGTCTGTGCCTGCCTCTGCCTGCCGCGGCTGCGGCGGGCGGGACAGATGCCGCAGCGGTTCCGCTTTTGCCGTGTCCGGCTTGCCTGACGGCATCCCGGGTGCTATAATCATAGGAACCCGTATGCAACCCAGAAACTGTAAAGTAAAGGAATTGGTATGGAACATCAAAAAACCAGTCCATGGCTGATCGCCTTTCGTCTCATTTTCACCATTGCGCTGATCGCTTGTGTCGTCTTCATCTTCCGCAATTCCCTGCAGGCCGGGGACCTCTCTTCTGCCCGCAGTCAGTCTGTCATGCAGATGCTGAATGAGCTGCTGGGCAGGGTGGGCCTGGGCCCGCTGTCCCAGCATACGGTGCGCAAGTTGGCCCATTTTGCGGAGTTCACGCTGGAAGGCTTTCTGCTCATGCTCTGTCTGCGGGTGTACACCCGCCATTTTGTGCGGCATGTGAGCTGGCCGCTGCTGGGCGGTATGACCACGGCCCTGATGGATGAGACCATCCAGCGCTTTATTCCTGGCCGCTCTTCCCAGGTCACCGACGTCTGGATCGACATGGCCGGCGTGGTATGCGGTCTGTTCGTGGCCCTGGTCCTGCTGCTCATCGTGCGGGCCATCGGCGCTTTCCACCGCATCAAAAAGGAAAATCGACGTCTGCGCGCCGAGCGGGAGCGCCTTCTCCGGGAACAGGAGGAAGACCGCATCAGCGCCCAACCGCCTCATCACGAAAATCCCAACAGGAGGGAACTGCTTTGACCGAACAACAGGCCGTACAGGCTATTCATGCTCTGCCCCGTATGGGCACGGGTACCCCGACCCTGGAGCGCATGCACGCGCTGCTGAACGCTCTGGGCAACCCTGAAAATCAGCTGAAATGCATCCATATTGCCGGTACCAACGGCAAGGGGACACTGTCCACCATGACGGCGTCCATCCTGACCCATGCCGGCTACAAGACCGGTCTTACCATCAGCCCCTATGTGCTGGACTTCCGGGAACGCTTCCAGATCGACGGCGAGATGATCCCTCCCCAGACCCTGGGTGATCTGGCGGAGGAGGTGCTGGACGCCGTGGATGATCTGTGCGCTGCTGGCAAACCCTCTCCGGTGGAGTTTGAGGTGGTCACCGCCATTGCGCTGCTCTGGTTCGCCCGGGAAAAATGCGATTTTGTGGTGCTGGAAACCGGCCTTGGTGGCCGCTTCGACGCCACCAATGCCATCCCGGCGCCTCTGGTGGCAGCCATCACCCGCATCGGGATGGACCATATGGATGTGCTGGGGGATACCCTGGCCGCTATTGCAGCGGAAAAAGCCGGCATCATCAAGGAGGGCTGTGCGGTGATCTGTTACCCCGACCAGCCCCCCGAAGCCATGGGGCCGCTGCTCACCGCAGCCGCCCAGGCACATACCTCCATCCAGACCCCGGACCTGGAGGACATTCTGCCGCTGAAATGCCGCCCGCTGCAGAACTATATCGACTACGGCGGATACCGGGTCATGCTGTCCTTCCCGGGCAAGCACCAGGCCAATCATGCGGCCATGGCCATCGAGATCGCCCTGACCCTCTGGCGGCAGTACGGCTACGACATTTCGGATGAAGCCATTGAGAAAGGTCTGGAAGCGGCCCACATGCCCGCCCGCATCGAGGTCATCCGCCGTCACCCGCTGCTTCTGCTGGACGGCTGCCACAACCCCGATGGCGCTTCCGCCCTGGCGTCCACCCTGTCGGAAGCCGGCTATGAAGGCAACCTGGTGGGGGTGATGGGAGTTCTGAAAGACAAGGACCACGGTCCTATGCTGGAAGCTCTTTCCAAAACTTTTGACAAGGTCTTTACGGTCACCCCGGGCTGCCCCCGCGCTATGACGGCGGAGGAACTGGAACATGCGGCCCGCTTCCACCTGGATGCCGAGGTGGGCGGCACTGTGCGGGAAGCCATCCGTAAGGCTGTGGACTATGCGGATTTCCACAATCTGGCCGGTGTGGTCGTTTGCGGCAGCCTGTACCTTGCCGCTGAAGCCCGCCCCATCCTGCTGGAAGAAGCGGAAAACTGATCTGATTCGCATCCTCCTCCAAAACCAGGGCGCGGCCTTTTGCATGCGGCGCCCCGTTTCAACAAAATATTTCTTTCGCGCCCCGTATACTGGTAGTACAAACCAGCCTACGGGGCGTTTTCTTTTGGATTGATCGAGGTGGACAAACTTGGCGAAAATCTGTTTTGTGCCCGCCAGCGGCACCCTGGCAGCCTATCTTTCGGGGGAGATCGACCATCATGCGGCCCAGGGGCTGCGGCGGGAGATCGATGCCCAGATCGACGCGCGGATGCCGGAATTGCTGACGCTGGATTTTTCGGGTGTTACCTTTATGGATTCTTCCGGCGTGGGACTCATCCTGGGGCGGGGCCGGTATATGGCTTCCCTGGGCGGGCGGCTGACGGTGCAGAACCCGCCCGCCGCTGTCCGGCGTATGCTGGATCTGGCCCGGATCACTTATGTATAAACGGAGGAATACATGATTTATGAAGATGCTCAATCAGGTCAAATTTACCTTTCTCAGCCGTAGCGTCAACGAAAGCTTTGCCCGGGCGGCGTTGGCTGCTTTTCTGGCCCAGGCAGACCCCACAGTTCCGCAGCTGGCGGATATCAAGACGGCAGTGTCCGAAGCAGTCACAAACTGTATTGTGCACGCTTATCCGGAGTCGGTGGGGCAGGTCACTCTCACCGCGGCCCTGTATGAAAACGGCCTTGTGCGCATCACCGTTACCGATCGGGGAATCGGGATACCGGATGTAGGCAAAGCTATGGAACCGCTGTACACCACCGGCAACCCGGATGAGCGGGCCGGTCTTGGCTTTGCGGTGATGCAGAGCTTTATGGACAAGATCAAGGTTAGCTCCACTCCGGGGCGCGGCACCAGGGTCACCATGTCCAAAAAGCTGGAGGCCAAGGGCTGACTTCCTACATATAACAGATAAGGAGGTCACCGTCATGTCCCTACCCGTATCCGCTGCGTCCGGTCGGGCCAACACCACGGCTTTGTATGACCGCATTCCCCGGGAGGAATTCATTCAGCGAAATCTTGGTCTTGCCCGTACCTGTGCAGGACGCTTTACCGGCCGCGGTATTGAGTATGAGGATCTGTATGCCGCGGGCTGCCTGGGCCTTGTCAAAGCCTGCGACGGATTTGATCCGGAACGGGGCGTCTGCTTCTCCACCTATGCGGTGCCGGTCATATTGGGCGAAATCAAAAAGCTTTTCCGGGATGGCGGCACCGTCAAGGTCAGCCGCTCCCTCAAGGAACTGGGGCTCAAGATCAACGCCGAGAGGGAACGCTTTCTCAAGCAGACCGGCTCGGAACCCGGTGTCACCCAGCTGGCCGAAACGCTGGGGACAAGCCCGGAACAGGTGGCCATGGCGATTCGAGCCTCCATGCCGGTTGTCTCCCTGACCCCCACCGAAAGCGAGGACGGGAATCGGGAGTGGGATATTCCGGTAGACTCCCCGGAAGAGAAGCTGTCGGAGCATATCGGACTGAGGGAAGTCATGGACAAGCTGCCTGCGCAGGACAAGGCGTTGATCCGGCTTCGGTTCTTCGGCGGAAAGACCCAAAGTGAAACCGCCCGGGTCCTTCATACAACCCAGGTTCAGATATCGCGCCGGGAACGCAAGATACTCAAATGGATGCGGATGGAGCTGACAGGGGAAAAGGTGGAAGAGAAAAAATCCGGTAAACGCAAGGCAAAAACAAAAGTATGATTTTTTGGGCGTTTTATCCAATCAGAGATATCCTGAATTGGTAAAACGCCAAATTTGCGTTATAGCGACGCAAACTTGTTGACGAAATGAAAAACACATGGTACACTTTTACCATGCCGGTAAAAGACTGGCAAACCACATGTAAGCTTTTTGAAAAAATTTTGAAAAAAGATGTTGACAAATGCCTGTTGTGGTGGTATTATAACTAAGCTGTCTCGCGAGGGACGGCAGGCGCTGAGAAAAGGAGCTCGGAAGAGCTTCGCGGCTTAAGAGAATCTCAAAAAAGTTCTTGACAAAAAGAACTTCACGAGATATAATAAATAAGCTGTCCCGATGAGGGCGGCGCCAAGCAGGACCTTGAAAATTGAACAAACCTGAAACTTGTGGAACCTTACAGTGTTTGG